>Ga0105099_10000089_pt1 | contig 55667 bp, 55 predicted proteins | sample PPLLak3cmMay2015_2_FD_79138 | JGI IMG/M metagenome (GOLD analysis project Ga0105099, IMG submission 79138) | Freshwater sediment microbial communities from Prairie Pothole Lake near Jamestown, North Dakota, USA - PPLs Lake P8 Core (1) Depth... | ecosystem: Environmental > Aquatic > Freshwater >... | reverse complement strand
TTTCCCGGAACACGCGTGCGGACGATTATATACGCAGCCGGCAACCCGAAAATGACCCCCAGAATAAGGGCTATACCGCTGAAAAAAAATGAATTTTTTATCAGGCCGGGGCTTTCCAGCAGAATAACCCTGAAGTTGTCGAGAGTCCAGTATGTTGGAAACGGTTCAAAAACCCATCTCCTGGAAAAAGCGGACAAGCCCAGGACGATCGGAATCAGCAGGACAAGGGCGGCAATAAAGAACATATACAGATAAGAGCCGGTTTTTATGAATGAACTGGGTTCGATCACCCTTCCTTCAGCAGTAGTTCCTTTCGAGAGGCCGGTATATTTCCTTTTTTCCACCCACCATCTTGCAAACAGGAAGAGAGTTATACAAACCAGAGAAGAAACAACTACCGCCACGATCCCCATATATTTCCGATGCACATCCGTAAAGTGATAAGCGATGTTTATGTAGGCTACCGAAGGAAGAAAATCAACCTGCCCCAGAATCATCGGAGTAAGCCAGTCAGTAAACGGCCACAGGAAGACCATAACAGCGCCAGCCAGATAACTCGGGGTGCAGAGAGGCAATGTTACGGTTATGAATCTCCGGAAACCGCTGGCGCCTTCTACTTCGGCAGCCTCTTCAAAAGAAGGATCTATGCTGGTCAAGCCCGCTGAAAGACTGAGCACAATGAAGGGGAGCATATGCAGGGCTTCTATGAATACCAGCCCGTGGAATCCGTAAATGAAATTCAAGGGTTTCTCGATCAACCCGGCATCCATGAGAAGCAGGTTCATGGTGCCGAATTTTCCGAAAAAGATTACGAATGCAAATACTCCGGCATAGGCCGGCAAAACAATGGGCATAAGGATAAGAGCGGTGAAAATTGTCTTTCCCCGCTGCCTGTATCTCGCCAGGATGTATGCCAGGGGTATTCCGAAAATTGTTGTTGCAATAAGCACCATGGTGCTGAGCACAATGGTATTCCAGAAGGTTTTAAGATAATAGGTATCCTGGAAAAATTCCAGGTAGTTTTGGATGCCTGAACCGCCGGTTCCTGAAATTTTTAAGCTTTCTACTATCAAAATTGAAAGCGGATAAATCACAAGTAAAGCTATTACTGACCAGAGGAGCGCTGACAGAAAATTATTGCCGCGTGACATGTAAAGTCCTTATTTTATAACTCTGTAATATACGGGCGGGCTACTGCCCGCCCGTAAAGAAACACTTGTGTATGGAAACTATTTTGCACCAATCAGGGTGCGTGCTTTTGTCGCAGCCAGTCGTGCTTCAGCGTACTTCCCGTCATATTCGAATAGTTTCCGGGCTTCCTTGATTTTATCCTCGGCCTTCTTTACTTTCATCTTGGCCGTTTTCGCGGCGGCAATTTCTCCCTCAACTTCTTCAATCAGGAACAGGCTGCTTTTCAATTCGCCCCATTTTCTGTAAATCTCGTTCTCATAGTAGCGGTTGACTTCATCCCATCTCTTTGCCGCAAGATCAAGGTCGTAATTTATGAACCCGACCTTAAGATCCCAGAAGTTATCGACTCCGAGAGCGGCCTTGGCGTGCTTGGCCATGACAACCCCTTCTTTTTCCCACTGCGTGAAATTAATATCCTTCCTTGCAACGAAATAACCGCCTTCCAGAACATATTTTTGCCCTTCCATGCTGAACAGCCAGTCCAGGAAGATCTTCCCGACGGCTTCGTTCGGCGAGTTTTTGAGCAGCGCAACAGCTTCGGGAACAAGGATTGTTTTATCCGGGAGCAGGTCACGCACCGGATAACCGTCTTTGCGGGCAACCATTGCATTCATCTGCGGCTGAGCGATTCCTATGGGCGCTTCTCCCCGGCTTGTAAGATGGGTCGTATCCGTGCTGCCTGTTGAAAAACGGGCCAATTGCGCCGCAAGCAATCTGGTTATCGCCCAACCCTCTTTCTCACCGAAACCCTGCAAGAGGATCTCCACGACCTCATGCACTGTACCGGAGGCATACGGCAGCGTCATAACGATGTTGCCTCTGTAAATCGGGTTAAGAAGTTCTCTCCACGTCTTCGGGGGTGGGAGTTTCAGGGCTTTCAGGACTTTCTCATTGTAAAGATTGGTGACGATCCATGGAGAAAAACATGTCCAGGCGCCGGTGTCATCCTTAACCTTCATGCCGTTCCACTCGGCAGGCACCATATTCCAATCCTTCGGCTTGTAAGGAATGACTCGTCCTTCTTTTTTAAGAACCTCGTGCGCCGGAGCGCCTGCGCCCAAAAAGATGTCAGCATCAGGTTTATCTCCCCATGCCCTCAATTTGTCAACGCATACAGGCCAACCGCCCGGATGAATAAATGTGATCTCCACATCTTTGCCATAGGTTTTTTTATAGTATTCCTTGAAACCTTTCATCAGGCTGTCGGATAACTCCTTATAAACAGGACCGATCCATCCAAGTTTATCTGCCGCCTGCGCGTTTGTCGCAAAAGCCGGAATAATGAACGTAATTGAAAACACAGCTAAGAAAGTTACAATCAGAATTCTCTTGTTCATTTCGACCTCCTTATGGTGATATTATCATAATAAATCTGCTAATTCCGAAGCTTCAATCACCTCTACCCTGACAATGATCCCTTTTCAGGTAACAATTCACTTACTTTCAGTCAATTTCTTCCTGTCATAACCTCCTTTCTTTTTTATCTATGATGATACAATAATAGATCCGGATTCCCTATTCCGGTGTTTTTCCTGGAAATCATGTCCACTTTGTAGTTCCATTAAAAACCTTCGTCAAGAACAAATATTACAATACAATATCATAATGTTGGAACATATTCAGCATTTAAGACGCTTATCTTTCTATATTTCCGGGAAGAATGAATTCGTATCTTCTTTTCATTATTTTTGTTGTAAGAAACCGGTCAATTCGTCTGAAAGCCAGAAAAAGAGCCCAGATTTTTCTGTCCGTACTGTAATATTTTTCAACCTCTCCCACGGTAAGGGGATTATCTTTGCCGAAAAACATACCGTTCATTATTTCAACTGTCTGCCCGACCATTTCCGGTTTCTGCTCCTTGAACAGATTTGCTGCAAGATCAATGCAGACCTGGCGTTTTTCATAATAACGGTTCATGACGTCTTTCAGAAAAAAGAGGCGCAACACCCAGCGCAGGAAACCGGGAGCGCTTTGAAGCAGCAATTCCGGATCTAGCTGCTCAATCCCTTTTTTTCTATATAGGGGTGTGCTGGTATCGACAAAATATATTTCGCCCGACAGATTTTCAGGAAGAACCCAGTTCGAAAGCTGTCCATCCAGCGCGAGCTCAAAGAGGGGACCCCTGTCGCTGTTGAAGCCCCACACAAGCTCGATTTTCGAAAGAATCTTTCCGATCATCTTACCTGTTTCCCCTGGATTTAAAATATGGATAAGCTTATGGGCAAAACAATCGGGAGGAAGAATCTTCTGGGCGATATAAAGAACAACCGGTCTTCCGGGAAGAGCAACTATTCCTGTTTCACTTTCAGGAAGCTTCAGTCCTGATTCGGAAAGCAGGTTACAATATTCAAGGAATTGTCCCGAATATCTTTCGGCAGAGGCCACATCATTAAACAGGGGCATCCTTTTATATGCAATATCGGCACATTCTCCTATCTGAAAAACGGTCGATATCTCACCGAATCCAAGAATTACTGCCGGAATAGACGAATTTTTAAGATTTTGCGGATCCAATCCAGCTTCGAATTTGTTCAGAAGATCATAATTGACGTTCATGATTTTGCACCTTGCATCAAAAAGGATCTCATTGATTCAGCCGCATAAAGCGCCTTGTCAAGATTTTCAATCACCCAGTCCGCCTGCTCCTCTTCGACGATAAGCGGAGGAAGGAACTGGCAGACCGAGGTGTCATTATTTGCATAGAGCATAAGCAGGTCATTATCATATGCCGCTTTCGTCAAAACAGGACCGGATATTTCATCCGCCAGCTTTAAACCCATCATAAGACCAAGCTGCCGGAAACCTGTGAGATATTCAGGATGTTTTTCCCCAAGCATTGCCACCCCGGCTTTAAACTGTTTGCTCAAGAGGTTTACATGGTTAAGAAAATCGGGTGCGGAAGAAATTTGAAGAACCCGGCGGGCAACCCTGCATCCTATCTCCGATCCTCCGAAAGTCGAAATATGTATGAAAGGATCTGCATGAAAAACCGATTCCAGAGGTTTTCTCACAACCGTTGCGCTGATGGGATAAATCCCGCCTGACAGGCCTTTTCCGAGAACAACTATATCCGGAATAATACCATAATGCTCAAACCCCCACAACCTGCCTGTGCGCCCCAATCCTGTCTGAACTTCATCCATGATGAGGATAATATTCTTCCCGGTGCAAAAGTCCCGTACCGATTCAAGATAACCGTCAGGAGGAATAACGATACCGAGGGTAGCAGGAACGGTCTCAAGTATTACGGCTGCCGTATCCTTTCCGGCCGCCGAAAAAAGCGCATCAGAATCACCGAATGGGACCTGGTAAAAGCCTGAAGCAGCGGGCCCGAAAGGAGACCTGTATTTTTCATCGCCAGCAGCCATTGCAAGACCGGTATGTCCGTGGTATCCTCCCCGGGCGGATATGATATTGGTTTTGCCCGTATAGGCTCTTGCAATTTTAAACGCAAGATCAACAGCCTCTCCGCCTCCAACTCCGAAAATGGTGTAATCAAGATCTCCCGGCATCAACTGTGAAATATGAAAAGCAAGTTCGGCTCTCTCTTTGCTGAGCAGATGATGATTGCCTATGTCAACATCTTCAAGGCTCTCTTTCAGGACCTTTATCAGTTCACTGCTCCGGTGCCCCAGGTTGAATACTCCCCCGTTACAGTGGAGGTTGAAAAGGCGCTTCCTGCCGTCCATATCCCACAGGAACGGGCCTTCCCTGCGGCCCATGACGAAATCCATTCCGTATTTTTTGAAGAATTCCGCCTTGCCTGATGAGACATGGTCCCGGAAAAGCTCCGTGACGCGCTTTTTTGAATCAGTATTATCCATTTCTCGATACCTTCAAAAAAGAAAAAATGACTTTTTACGAAGCCATCAGAGTATCCCCGCTCTTGAGATATTATGCCGCTTTTTTTTAGACAGCCGTCTGTCCGGTCCCTTCTTCCTTGTATCCGTCCGCCTTTCTTCCTCCTCCTCGCTCTCCATCCCGGCGCCGTTAAAGTATGAGGCTGCCATCCTTATTTTATTTTCGAATGAGACGGAGCTGATTGTTGCGGAGCCTTTTGCTTCAGCAAATCTGACCACATCCATATCTGAACTTACTACCAAAGCCTTCTCTCTGTAACCTGACGCCAGCTCTTTTATCACCGTATCCGCCGAGTCGGGACGCCTCGAAAAACGCACCTCAATCCCTTTTATCTTCTCTTTGTCCGATGAATAGACGGAATCGCTTATACCGTCGAATACAACGGTGATTCTGTGCGGTCTTATTTTTTTATAGGAAGCAAGCAGGTCGAGCAAAGCTCTTCTCCCGAGCTGGATATCTCTCCGGTCGAGAGAGCTTAATGAAGGGGACTGGCGGATCAGATTATATCCGTCTATTATTATATGAAGAGGCATCTGATGATCCCTTTAAATAATGCCTGCTTGAGAACCATAGCCGGACATGGCCAGCATAAGTTGTTGAGATTCCCCGCAGCAAGCTACGGGGAATCTTCGACCGCAGGGAATAGCATCTATTTTTAATTTGCCCGCTAACCCAGCTGCAAGCACCGAGGGATGCGCTCGCTATTTCGGTTCAAAATTCCTGGAGCAGTAATGCAGTTAAAGGCATATCACTATTATCGCGCACGCTTTAAGCGTCCGATCAGATTGTCCAGGTCATCATTGCTGTAGAATTCAATGGCTATTTTCCCTCTTTTCCCATGCCTGATGATTTCAACTTTTGTTCCGAAATTACGGGATAGTTCCTCGGCAAGGCTTGAAAAATATATTCCATCCGTGTTCTCTTTACTTTTTCCGCTTTCACTCTTTTCGAACTTCAGGCGCTTTACCAGGTTCTCAGTCTCTCTGACCGAAAGGCCTTTTGATATTATTGCCCTCCATGCCGCGTTTTGCTGCGCCGCTGTTTCTGCGCCTAGCAGAGCCCTTGCATGCCCCATGCTCAAGCTTCCCTCCGAAATGCTCTCCTTTATCTGATTTGGAAGCTGGCGCAGCCGCAGGAGGTTGGCAACAGCCGGCCTGCTTTTTCCCACCCGTTTTGAGGCCTCATCCTGGGTTAATTTAAATTCGGTCATGAGGCGGTGATAAGCTTCTGCCTCTTCTATGGGATTAAGGTTTTCCCGCTGTATATTCTCGATAATAGACATTTCGAGCATTTCGGCGTCATTCACTTCCCTGATTATCACGGGAACCCGCTTCAGACCAGCCATTTTAGCGGCCCTTAACCTTCTTTCTCCTGCTATCAGTTCAAAACCGGCTGCGTTTTTTCTGACAAGAAGCGGCTGAAGAATCCCCTTTTCCCTGATGGAAAGCGCAAGTTCTTCGAGTTCAGTCCCGGAAAAATGCACTCTCGGCTGGAACTGATTGGGCCTTATCAGGTCAATATCACAGTCTGAATTCTTCTCCTGCTCTTTTATGCCGGAATCGATGCCCGGAATCAGGGCTCCAAGTCCTTTGCCAAGGGCGATTTTTTTCTTTGTTTTTGAATCCGGATCTTTATTCATCTAAATCCTCTGATATTAATTTTTTAGAAAATCGTCGCACCCATTATCTCTTTTGCAAGGCATATATAGCTCTTTGCCCCGACGGAACCGGCATCATAAAGTATGATGGGTTTTCCAAAACTGGGCGCTTCCCCAAGCCGCACACTTCTGGGAACAATTGTTTTAAAAACCAGATTTTTAAAATGTTTTCCGGCGTCTTCGGCAACCTGGACGGACAGATTGGTCCTTTTATCATACATCGTAAGAAGTATGCCGGATATTTTAAGACCCGGATTCAAACTTTGCCTTATATGCTTAACTGTCTGCAAAAGCTGTCCGAGCCCTTCCAGCGCATAAAACTCACATTGGAGAGGTATCAGAAGCGAATCCGCAGCCGTGAGCGCATTTACAGTCAAAAGACTTAATGAAGGAGGGCAATCCAGAATAATATATTCAAACCGGCCTGAAACTCCGGCAAGAAAATTCTTAAGCACTAACTCGCGTTCCGGGTGAGACATCATCTCAACCTCGAAACCTATAAGTTCGATATTTGAAGGTATCAGTTTTAAAAAATCAATTTCCGTGCCTACAATAATGTCTTCGGCGCCTGATTCCCCTATCATCGCGTGATAAAGGGTTTTCTCTATCGCCGTTTTGTCGATGCCCAGGCCGGTTGTGGCATTTGCCTGCGGATCGCAATCGACAATAAGCGTCCTTTTCTCCGAAATTGCAAGAGAAGCCGCCAGATTTATTGCAGATGTCGTTTTTCCAACCCCGCCTTTTTGGTTGGCTATGCATATAATATGTGCCATAATAGAAAACATCTAACACAAATCTTTATGCTTGGAAAGAATATATAGATAAAAAACGGAATCCATGAAAACAATAATCAGATTTATCCTTACTTACGTTATAATAGCCTCATTTTTAAGCCTTTTTACTCCGGGTAAAGCTTTTTGCATATCCGTAAAAGAGGAGGAAGATCTCTCCCGCGAATTCATGAAAGCGGTTTTAAAACATTATGAACTTATAGATGATCCTTTACTTGTAAAATATGTCGGGGATATCGGCGCCAAAATACTAGCTGCGGCTCCACCCCAGCCTTTTGTCTATCGTTTTCATATTGTAAACAATGAAAGCTACAATGCGTTTGCGGGTCCCGGAGGGCACATATTCATCCACAGCGGCCTTTTTGAGGCAATGGATAGCGAAGAGGAACTCGCAGGAATACTTGCACATGAAATTTCCCATGTCATATGCCGGCATATCTCGGACAGGTATGAAAGGTCAAAAAAAATTGAAATGGCGACTCTTGCGGGAATGGCCGCAGGTATACTCCTCGGAGCAACAGGAGGAGCTGAAGCCGTTTCGCAAGCTATAACGATAGGCTCTGCGGCTGCCGGCCAGTCACTATCACTTGCGTACAGCCGCGATGACGAAATGCAGGCAGACCAGATAGGTCTCGATTACCTTAATAAATCGGGATACACAGGAGAAGGAATCGTTACCGTCCTGAAAAAAATCCGGGACAGGCGATGGTTTGGTTCGGCTGAAGTCCCCGCCTACCTTACAACACACCCTGCTGTTGAAGAACGTATAGGTTATTTAGACGCCATGGTAGAAAAAAAATCCGCTCAAACGGTAAAAAAACTTTCATATAATCCTGATAATTTTAAAAAGGCGCACACAAGACTCCGGGTAATGTACGGCAACGAAGAGAATATATTAAGAATTTTAGAACAGGATGTGACAAACCACCCAGATGATCCCATGGCGCATTACAGATATGGACTCATCCTTTCAAAAAGCGGCAACAGGATGGAAGCCATAAACCATTTCAAAAAAGCTCTGGAGCAAAAAGCCTTCGATCCTGATATATTAAGAGATCTCGGAAAAACATATTTCCAGGATGGGCGCTACAGTGAAGCGCAAAAAATCCTTGAAGGCTCAATAAGCCTTTCCCCGGATGAACCGGAAGCCCTTTTTGTCCTCGGACGCATCGGCGCGGAAACCGGCAAACTTGAAGTTGCGAAAGAGTTATTTTTAACAATCACCGAAAAATATCCATATTATAAACAGGCATTATATTTTCTTGGTGAAACATGCGGAAAAATGGGCAACATGGCGGATGCTCATTATTATCTTGGCCTCTATTACTCCGGTAAAGAAGATATCAGGAATGCCCTTTTCCATCTTGAAAAGGCATTACAGGAGACAGTTGATCAGGATAGAAAGATTAAAATAGAAGAAATGCTGAATGCAATCAAAAAGAAGAAATCAAAGGAAGCCAAAGAGGAGTCCGAAAAGGCGCCGAAGCCCAATCGCCCGCAATTCATAAGACCATAAACTTGTTTAGAGACCTTTTTTGAATTATGATTTCGAAAGGCTTCCCAATCAAGACGGCAAAGTAAAAAGCTCATTATGCAAGGCGCGCAAATCCTGAGGAATGAAGCGTACATGGTAGTACGCTACAATGACGAAAGATGCGGCGCAACACAGCAGAATGACTTTTTACAAAGCCGTCTCTCAATTTTTATCGAAATGCGAAAATTGCATCGTAAAAGTACCCCGCCCCTGCGTCGCCGATCTCAGTGAAGTAGAATACCCGAACATGCGCGAAAGGGGAACAATAGCCTTTATTATCTGTATTCCCGACTTGGCATTGATAGATTCGATTTTCCCGCTCCGGGAACTCAGGTCTCCGATAACATCTCCCATGAAAGCCTCGGGCACAAATACTTCCGTATCCATTATCGGCTCAAGGAGAAAAGGCCCGCTCTTGCCGAGGGCCTCCTTGCAGGCCATTGCAGCGCTTACAGTAAAAGAGACCTCTGTTCCAAGCGATTCCCGGAAAGAGCCTCCGGTGACAACAGCTTCAACATCGACTACAGGATAACCCATCAGTGTTCCGCTTTCAAATGCTTCCGTAATGCCCTTTTCTATAAACGGCATGAAAGCAGCCGGTATTGCTTCATCTTTTATTGCAAACCTGATTCTGTTCCCGCTTCCCCTGCGCAGCGGTTTGAGCCTTAAGCTCACTTCTCCGAAATGCCGCTGGCCGGCTATCTCCCTGTCAAAAACTGCTGATCCTTCCGCTTCCAGGGCAATGGCTTCCCTGTACATTACCTGGGGTTTCCCGACATTGACTGTTGTGTTGAATTCCCTCATCATGCGGCTGATTATGATTTCAAGATGCAGCTCTCCCATTCCCGACAGTATTGTCTGACCGGTGTCTTCATCCCTGCGGACCTTCAGGGTCGGATCTTCATCCATGAATTTTGTAAGAACCTCGTCCAGCTTCTCCTGGTCGGAATGTGTTTTGGGTTCAACGGCTATTGATATTACCGGCTCATAAAATTCTATTTTTTCGAGAAGCACAGGCTTCTCGGAAGAGCAGAGGGTTTCCCCGGTGGAAGATATTTTTAATCCGACCACCCCAACTATGCTTCCGGCTCCGGCTTCTTCAATCCGGTCTCTCTTATTGGCGTGCATACTCATTATCCTGGAAAGCTTTTCCCTTATTTTACGCGAAGGATTATATACCTCCCCCCCTGATTTCAGGCTTCCGCTGTAAACTCTCACAAATGAAAGCTTGCGCCCTTCAATCATCGAGACTTTGAATATCAGCGCCGCAAGCGGGCCGTTATCTTTTGCCTCGAAAAAGAGCGCCTCTCCGGTTTCGGGATGAGTGCCTTTAACCGGCGGTACATCAAGGGGGCTTGGAAGATAATTTATGATGGCGTCAAGAAGGAGTTGAATCCCTTTATTCTTAAGCGCAGAGCCGCAAAGAACCGGAACAAGCTTTAAGCCGACCGTGGCCTTTCGTATGGCTGAAACAATCTTATCGGCAGAAACCGGCGTCTCCGACAGATAGGCTTCCATGATAATGTCATCTTCCTCGGAAAGACTTTCAATTAGTTTTTCACGGTATTGCAATGCTTCATCGAGGAGATCGGGAGATATTTCGTCCATGGAAAATGTCGCGCCGAGTGTTTCATCATCCCATACAATCTGCTTCATGCCGATAAGGTCGATTACTCCGGCAAAATTCTCTTCGGAACCGACAGGAAGCTGAAGAATAAGCGGTTTTGCATGCAGTCTCTCCTTCATCATCTCAACAGTGGCGAAAAATCCGGCGCCGATCCTGTCCATCTTATTGATAAAAGCGATTTTGGGAACATGGTACTTGTCGGCCTGCCGCCATACGGTCTCGGACTGCGGCTCAACACCCCCAACGGCGCAGAAGACGCCGATGGCGCCGTCAAGCACTCTGAGCGACCGTTCGACTTCAATGGTAAAATCCACATGCCCCGGAGTATCGATTAACTGTACATCGCTGCCCTTCCACTGGCAGGTAGTTACGGCGGAAGTGATAGTTATGCCCCGCTCCTGCTCATCCGGCATCCAGTCCATAACAGCTTCGCCGTCATGCACTTCTCCCATCTTATGGGAGCGGCCCGTATAATAGAGTATCCGCTCGGTCACGGTTGTCTTGCCGGCATCGATGTGAGCCATAATGCCGATATTTCGAATTTTGCTTATCCTGTCTTTTTTTTTCATCTCACCAGAGCCGTATTAACCTTGAAAGGGAACCGCAAATCAACATGTCCCGCAAGCGTCATCGATTCCTGCCCGTCTATTAATATCTTTACCGTCGTAATCTCAGGAATATTCATAACCAGCGAATTGACAATCGAATAAATAGTCATAAGCTCGGAAGAACTTCCGCCCGGATGTTTCTCTCTTATCGCCTCTGCAAAATCAACATAGGCTGTTCCATCCTTTGCGATGTAGAAAGCTCTAAGCGAAGACTCTTCAGGTATTGTCCTTACAAGCTCTCCCATCGGCCCCTTTATCAGGGATTCTATTATAATTCTGCCGAATTCGGCAGGATCGGGAGGACGAGAAACGCTTCTTGGCTCAGCTCGTAAATGTACATTCTGGTCATCCGCAAAATAGAGGTTAACCTGGGCTTTTTCAGGGTAGTTTACCTCAGCGCTCCCGGCTTTTTTCCCGTAACGTCCTGAAAATGGGAATTTTCCTGAGATATAAGCAGCAAGCAGATAGGCAGCACCTGCGGCAATCAGTATCAGAACCGAAATTATAATGATGCGCTTCCTGCTCATATATTTTTTCCGTAAACTTTGATGGTTTCGTAAAAAACATGTCACTCCCGTGAAAACGGGAGTCCAGAAGTTTTTGAAAAGACTGGATTCCCGCTTTCGCGGGAATGACGAAAAAGGGGAATCCGGAATTTTTACAAGTCCGTCAACTTCACCTTGCCAGAAAAAAGAAGGTTGATTTCTATGTCAATATGCCGGTTCTGTCAAGATAAGTCAGGCAACTGTTTACGAAGCCATCGCTATTTCTTCTCTTTTTCATCCACTGCAGAGTCGGAATTTTTTACAGCTTCTTCAACTGCCTTGTAAATAGATTTGAATGTTTCATTGAAACCCGTGGGAGAAACCCTTCCGGTTTCAATGAATTTTACAACTATCTCCTTGGCGGTTCTTAATATATGTTCATCTGTCGATACCATCATATTCTCCTTTGATATCATATTTTTAATGATTATAGGATATTACCAAAATAATACATATTGAGTCAAGGGCTAAGGTTATTGCTGGAATAATGCTGTTGTGGAGGGTTTCTTTAGGTGATCGGAAGCTTCGGAATAACGTAAGAACTGTTGTATTTAATGGCTCATGAAATATTCCGGACGTTCTCGATTTAAAACTCCCGGGCAGTCAAAATTCGGACAGATTTGTATTGTTTCCATATAGGAGATGTTTGTCGCCAGAAATCAGAACCCCGGCTTTTGCTGCCAAGGCACAGGATAGAAATATTTGGTCATCTTTGTCGGAACATATTTTTTTTCTTCCTGCTTCGGATGAATAATGGTGCATAATGACGCAATTTTTTCAAAAAGCTCCCCGGGTGTAGATTTCTCTCTATCGATGTATTTCTGAAACTTCGAGTAATTCAGAACACGGTTTACTTCAGCCAGAATCTCAATGCTTGTATAAATTATCAAGTATTCTTTCTCAGCCCATCTCAGCAACTCAAACGGTATGCCTCGCCAAATAATGCCGGAGATCAGTACATTTATATCAATCACTACCTTGAGCTTCATTTTCGGCTCTCATGGATAAGCTCATTTAGTTTTTTCCCGGATAAAGGCGCTTTTCTTTTCGTCACCAGCTCTTCTAAAGTCCTGCGAGAATAAGCCTTTTTTAAGATAAGTCCGTCATTTTCCATAACAACAACAAATTTATCTGCATCTTTAATCCAATTCAGCACATCATCAGGTAAAATAATTTTTTTTCTGTCTTTAGACATTATCTCGTACTCGCTTGCTAGCGTCATTATAAACCCTCCCTATATGTTTTATTTTACAGAGCAATACCAACAAATGTAAGTTATGAGTTAACTACCACCCCTAAAAGGGGTGGTAGTTAACTATAGCGCTGCAAAACGATCGGCCCTTGATATACGTCTATGGGGCAGTTTTTTGTCAAGAGCAAGTTCATAAGAAAGGATTGTTTTAATATTCATCTTTTTTGAAGCATTAAGAATTTCTATACCTACTATCTTGTTATCGGAGGATGTATCTAAATTGACTCCTTCAGAAATCTCAATAACCCCATCCGGTTTTTGATTTCCCAATTTAATATAAACAGCATCGACCTCATCGTTGTAAGTCACTATCTTTATTAATCCTTTGTAAGTCATAATCAGTTCTTCCACCTGTCGAATTCTGGCGGAAGCAGGTCAAGAAGTTCGAAAGACTCCATGCTGTATAGATCGTAATTAAGATCAAGCTGCTGCATCACCATCACAAAACGGTTTAATGTTCCGGCTTTGTTTGTCTGAAAGGCGCCTTTTTTCGGTCTTTTCGTTTTTTTATTGAAATAAAGCAGTCCTGCCGCCTCGACAACAACGGGATTGGTCACAAGATTCTGCCGCGAAACGATCTGGTGATAAATCTGCGATTCTGTCTGAAGATCCGAATAAAGCAGGAACCCAGCCAGAAGTTCTCTGAGGCAGTATATGGTATAAACAAGGTAAGCGCCGCTTAAGAGATGCCTGTGTCTGATCCTGAAACCCTGATCCGGTATATGGCGGTAATCCCTGCCCGGACTGCGAAGCCCATCACTCCTGAGAGGGCATACCTGCTCAAAGTAATAAAGAGAAAGCCAGCTCCACACTCCTGTATCATTGAAAAGGTCGTCGGGTACGACTTTTGAAAAAATACTGTTTGCATACTTCGCAAACTCTAGCCGTGAAGAGAAAAGCTTCTGCTCCACGGCAATTCCTTCATAAGCCGGAACAGCATATCTATCCTCTTCCAGCAGATGGTACGGTGGCTGATCCTGAGAGCCGGAACGCAACTTCGCCAGATAGACCCTGAAGGCTTCAATGCCTGAATCGGTCAACCGTCTGAGATAGACAACTCTGTTCATCGTGAGCCCTGAAATGCTTTGTTGAAACGTTCCATGATCATATTGCTTTCACAAAATGCGTTTACCGCTTTTTCAATCCATTCTTTCCGGTCCTCTTCATCCCCGGACGGCGGTTCGGGCGAACCCGTAAGATTGCATGCATGTTTAAGCCAGAGGCTCGGCCAGTCATCATCGCAATCAGGATCAGTATGTTCATCGGTCACGATTATTCTAAACAGGATTTGCCTGAGAATTTCAGGATAGACAAGCGCCATGAAACGGTCATCCCCGCTTGCCACAAGACCGATATCGGCAGCCTGTCTGTTCAACCTTAAGACCGGCCAGTCGCCGTCAAGATCAAGCTCCCATATACGCTGCCCGAGATCCCCGTATTCAACATAAAGCAGCGACTGACTTCCGGAAGGCTGCCTGTCTATACTTTCCGGTCGTATTTTATCGACCGCCGCGAGTATGCGGCCGTGAGCCGCTGTCCGGTCAACCACCTTGACCCTGAACAACGGGACAACAGATTCAGGAATATTTTTCAGATATCTGTCTTCAGGCACCCGCCTTTCGCCCACAGTCCCGAAGTCAAACCTTCGGTAAGCCACGCGATGATAGGCCTCAAAATAAACTGATGCCCCGGAGGGAAGGTTTATATCATCCAGAGAAACAGAGGCGTTGAAAAATCGTATGCCTTCGGTATCCCGCAGAATATCAACATGCACGTTCCCGCGCTTTATCTTCTTTCTCCCTGTATAGTTGAATTTTCTTATCATTGCCGCCTCCGGGCGCTTATTTTTATCCGCAGATCCCTGTGTCTGTCGAAACCGGTGACAGCCAGATGAAAATCCGCTGTCATGACTCCAAGATGCAAATGATTATCGCGGCAGCTTATAATTTCAAGCCCGTTCGGGCGGATGATTATCGGATCTTTGTCCAGTTCAAAATCAAGCGGCGTATATTTTTTAAAAGGATTACCGCTTCGCACTTCATAGGCGACTCTCACCGATATCTGCTCCGGAATTTCGGCATCCTTGAAATGCCCGGACAGACTGAATCCACCCTTGATCGATGAGATTTGGATGTTTGGCGGACTGCCCGATCCGATGAAACGGCCTTTCGCGTTTTCTTTCCAGTCCGAACCCTTCGCCGGCTGCTGTGACTCCTCCGCTTCTGTCTCTGAAGATGGGAGAGAAAAGATATGCTTGAGAAGATTACGATCCGTGCCGCGTCCCGGCTGCGTCAAAATCCTTACAAGCTCACGGGGGCTTGTTTTAACGAAATCAAGCGTAGTCGGTCCGAGCCGGTATTTTGCTTTGAATTTTTTTGAGTTGCGCTCCCAGTCGGTATGAGCCGGATTCTCGGAATCTCCCAGAAAAGATGTAAGCGCCGGATCGGTTATGGAAACGATTGCGCGCACGCCTTTGAATTTAAGAGATGACACCTCAGGAATGGTGATGCCCTGCCGTATAAAATAATCTTCCGGTCGATCTATTGTTTCGTCGCGTTCAAGATAGACCGCAAACCATGAGTGCTGCAAAGATGTGTCTTCGTATCTGTATATGCTCACAGGCACTCTGAAAACAAGTCGTGAACCTTCAAAAAACATTCTCCGCGCATCTTCAAGTTTTTCCTTATCGAAAAGATTATCTCGCAGCTTCGGAGCTTTTCCGGCCTGGGGTTCCGATAGAGTTATCATCGAATCAGCCGGCTGACATATTGCCCAGCGCGCAAGTTCCAGAACACCGCGCAAATTCCGGCGGGATTTTTTCTTTGATTTATCGAGAAACGCGTTTAGAAAGCCTGAGTCTATCTTCAATTCGCGATCCGTTGCTTTTAGCACGACAATCAGTTTGCCCGCAATTATCGGAAAAAAATAATGGCGTATGACTGAAAAATAACAAGACACCATATTTTTCTTGTCACGGTCATTTTTACCTTTTTCCGGAAAAATTCTAAGATCATTATCCGCGAAAGGAATCACAATGCTGAGCCCAGACAGGTTTTTGCGGGCAAGCGTGAAATCGGAATCAAAACGACCGACAATAGCCATCTCTTCTACCGGAAGAGCCAGATCTCCTTTAAAAGACCCGAAATAGCCGTAAGGCGCGTATCTCTGGTTTCCTATACGGTGAATGCGAAGCGCCGACTGACCCATAAGGAGAGGCTTCCTGTCTTCGTACCGGACAGTAAGTCCGAAAAAAGTATTTATCCGGGAAGCAGCCTGAAAGACCGTCTTTCCAAGACCCCATCTCCCAATGTCGGTGCTTTCTTTTCTTGTGCGTCCGATATTACGCCAGAAATAATAGAAATCATTCCGCTTTCCGTTATCATCAAGATCATCATACTGAGTTTCATCACCCTGCAACCCTCTGGTCCCGAAATCTTCTATAAGAAGGCAGTCCATCTCCTGATTTAAATCGGGTATATTCAGCAGGCCGCTCTGTTTCGACTTTAAATGGGTTTCTATGCCGTTAAAGTACTGTTCTTTGATTTCCGGATTGTTTGAAAGCGATATTTTTTTAAGCTCAAAATGGATGGTGACAGGATCGTTTCCGTTGCGGGCATCAAGGCTGTTCTGAATCGCCTCCCGCACTACGGCATCGGTGATGCTGCCGAGAGCCTCGGTTGTGAAAAATTCCCCCTCGATAGGATCGATGTTGATCTCACCGGGCTGCATTTTGCGAAATCGCCATTCAGGAAGCAATGACACAACTATACCTCTGCTCTAATTTTAGGGATAACTGTATTCCTTGAGCCGCGCATTCCTGAGGGCTTCGTAAAAAGTCCGATTAGCGCTGAAGCTTCACTTCGTGTCTGCGTTGCGCTTCATCCCGTTGCGATTGCGGCGTACGATAAGTACGCCTCATCACACGGGATTTGCGGCGCCTTGAACTTGAACTTTTTACTTTGCCGTCTAAAATGTGACTTTTTACGAGTCCATCATTCCTTGTTCTCTATCCGTATTTATGTCTGATACGGAGATGCTCCTGTTTTATAAACCATGATTGATAATAGCTGTCAATTAAATTGGTTTTCGGACAATTGGAATCAATTTCGGCGGGAAACAACCTGACAAAACCTGAAAAATCTCTTTTGATTAAAAAAGTGTCACCGCATCGAAAGCATCTGCCGGTGTCAGTATCTTCACACTTTCAAATGTCTTGCCGAACAGATGGCCGAAATCGCGACGATCCCCTGTGACAAAAATATCGGCTTTCCCCTGGAAGGCTGCGGCAAGAACCGGCGCATCCTTGCTTACCAGTGGAAGCCGTTCAGCCCGGAGGACCCATTGCGGGTGAGGCTCTGGCACGATATCGACCTGTTCCATCAGCATAATCAGATCAGTAAGTCTGTCCGGCACTTTTTTCTCTATATTCCTGACAGCCTCTTCATGAGCAAAGGCGGATGTGATCAGGACACATCTACCTGCTGCAGCCAGACGGAACAATCCCCGTGACAAACCATCCTCGCTGTATGCGGCAGTGAAAATTATATTGGCATCAAGAAAAAGTTTCATTTTTTAAGGGCGCGACCAAGTTTTTCCGCCTGCACCGGCGCCATCCTGTCTTCTTCCAGGAAGGAAGTGATCCGTTCATCGCTATAGATTTCGATAGGATAAACTCCTGCCTGCCTTAAAATAATCGCCCCGTCTTCGGTGGTATCCACCAAAAGAGGCGTTTCTCCACTTATACCTGCTCGCTGTAAAATTGCTTTTGGTAACGATACCTGCCCTTTTTTCCCTAATTTGACCAGTTGCATCTTGTTTCTCCAGGAAATATTTTATCCGGAATGCCGGATTCTGGATTATCATACCGATTCAGGTCTCAAATGGCAATGATTATTTATCCTGATCAATAACATTACATGTTATTGAGACATCTTACGCCTTTTGTTTGACACAGACTCATTTATCTTTTATTAAGAGCGATAATAAAATCCAACACGGAGAATAAATATGATCAAATCAAAAAAATTGAAAACAGGCTATAAAGCTGAAAGTCCGGATACAGTCAAAAAGAGCGTTCTGAAACCCATGGATTACAAATACCGGCAAAAAAGGGATATAGATATTGAAATAGAGCAACCTGAATTTACCTCTGTATGTCCCATGACCGGGCTTCCCGATTTCGGGTGTATAATAATAAGGTATACTCCCGATAAAAAAATAATCGAACTCAAATCTTTAAAATATTATCTGCTTCAATACAGGACTGTGGGCATTTTTTACGAGCATGTCGTAAACCGCATATTGGATGATCTTGCAGCAGTATTAAAGCCTAAACGCATGGAGGTAACAGGGGAATTTACTGCGAGAGGCGGTATAACAACAACGGTAACCGCGACATTAGGTGACGGCATATGATTTCAGACAAAAGGGTTTCCGGCGTTAATAAGGCAGTTTTTCTTATAATACTTTATCTTTCATTCCTTGTTTCCGGATGCTCGCTTTTTACGGCGGGAGCTAAATCCGGCGCAAAGGATGCATTAAAACCTTCCGGAAATAACCTTATAAAAAGAATCGCCATGACAAAGTTCGAAAATAAATCCTTCATAGGCGAGAGTGAATTTGAAGAGATATTTCAAAAAAACCTTTTTACGAAATTTGAAAAAGCCTGCGCCGGTATCTCATTAATAAAACCGGAAGATACCGGGAATAACATCCTGTCAGGAAAACTCCCGAGAACCGCTTCAGGGCGGATAGATGGTTTTAAAATCGCCGAGGCCGGCAGAGAAGCCGGCATGAATATGGTAATAACCGGCGCCCTGATCGATATTGCCGGAGTAGAAGAAAAAAGGGGCTTTTTGTTGTTTGGAAGATCCAAGTCTTTTGCCCGGGTGGATATGATAATCAATGTCTATGATTCCGCAACCGGAACCAAAATCTATGAAGAGAGCATAAAACATCAAATTGAAATAGAGGAACATGAATATGACGCTCTTATGGGTAAAACTCCCAAATATGTCCTTGAATTTAAAGATAAGATAACGGACGCTTTTCCCCTGATAGGAAAATCGGTCTGCGGCAAGATAAAACAACAGCCCTGGCAGGGATTTGTCGTTTCAGATGAGAAGGGCCGGTTGACCATATCATCAGGTGAAAATGCAGGCCTCAAAACCGGAATGGTTTTTGATGCTTATGATGCCGGGAAGATTATTTCAGGCGCAGACGGGCAGAAATTTGTCATGCCGGGACAAAAAGCAGGAACAGTTAAAGTAACAGCTGTTTCCCGGGATAAGGCCGAAGCAGTGGTTTTGACCGGAAGCAACATAAACGCCAGAAGTGTTTTGAGACCTTTGCATAACACCCTCTTTTGACCGATTACTGTGTCAGTCTCTAATTTTCATCCTCGAAATACCTCAAAGTATTCTTGCGGTTAAAATTATCGCCTTCCTTGTACTTGGCCAAAATTGAGCTTTCTTCAAGGGTCTCATTTTAATTCTCACAGCAATATGGTGGTATCGAAAAAAAGCCGCAACTCTCCACTCTTCATCTTTTACGACTTATACCTTACGACTTGCGCCTCAGACCTTTTTTCGAAGTAATTGACGGCAAAGGAAAAAGCTCAATATGCAAGGCGCGCAAATCTTGAGGAATGAAGCGTACATATAAGTACGCTGCAATGACGAAAGATGAAGCGCAACACAGCAGAGTGACTTTTTACGAAGCCGTCAAGGATATCTGACTTTATATATATTGACGGGTTTGCTGATTCCTTTTACGTTTACCGGGGGAAGAGCTTCGGCTTCTATATCCTTTGAAAGCCTCGCAAAAGTCGATTCACTGATTAAGATTTCTCTTTCCTTTGCCCGGCTCTGCAATCTTGCCGCCATATTTACCGCCATTCCCACCGAAGAATATTCCTTCTTTCGTAAAGATCCGAGCACGCCTGAAAAGACCTTGCCTGTTGCGATTCCGATACCTATCCTGAGCCTGAGGCCGTTTCTCCCTCCAAGCATATCATCTATCTGTCTCGCCTTCTCCTGCATTTCTATTGCCGATTTCACCGCCCTGTCGGCATCATCGGGAAACAAAACAGGAGAACCGTAAGCGACCATTATGCTGTCTCCTATATGTTTATCAACAGTCCCGTTGAAGTTGTACGCTATCTCTCCCAGAGGCGAAAAATAATAATTATTCAGAAATTCGGCCAGAGTATCCGGAGAAATATTCTGGGACATATTGGTAAACCCGCGGATGTCCGAAAAGAGAATTGAAACCTCATGAAATGTAGGCTTGAGATACCCGGTTGAATTCTCTATCTCCCTGTATATCTGCTGGGAAACAAACTGCCGCAGCCTTTTCCGCACATTTATCTCCCGGATTTTGGCTCTTAACTCGATATTGTCGAAAGGCTTGGTGAGGAAACCATCGATTCCTTCGTTTGTCGCAAGTATTGCGGCTTCCATTGTCGCATATCCGGTCAGAATTATCCTCGTCACCTCCGGATTGATCATTCCAACGGCGGCGAGCGTATCAAGGCCGTTTAACCCCGGCATCCTGTAATCCGAAATAACCGTCGACAAAAGAGAGAGGTTTTTCTTTATAAATTCTATGCCCTCCTCCCCGTCAGCCGAGGTGAATAACTCATAAGGCTCATTTTTGAGAGCCCTGACAACGGAACGGCGCACCCCCTCCTCGTCATCTATGAAAAGCAGTCCGTTCATATCGCCTCCTCAATGGATGAACTTTTTACATGTCCGTTAAAGTACGAGTCAATTATTTCTTTTGCCTGATTTTCAGAGATTATATGCTTTATAGATTCACGAAAATTTGCGCTTGAAGGTAGCCCCTTTACGAACCAGCCGAGGCGGCTTCGCATCATATAGCATGCATGCTTTTCCCCGAAATAGTTTATGTTCGCCTCCAGGTATTCCTTCATGGCAGAAAACCGCTCTGCAATGCCCGCAGGCGGCAGACGATCTCCGGAAAGAAGTGCGGTCACCTGAGAAAATATCCAGGGATTTCCGATGGCGGCTCTTCCGATCATGACGGCATCACATCCAGTCTGGTTCAGCATTTGGACTGCGTCTTTTGCCTCAACTATATCGCCGTTGCCTATGACCGGAATCGAGACTTTCCCCTTAACTCCCGATATCACGGACCAGTCCGCCTTTCCCCTGAAACCCTGGCCTGCTGTCCTCGGGTGCACGGCAATCGCATCCACTCCGCAGCCTGCCGCAATTTCCGCTATTTTGAGAGCATCCTCTCCGGATTTTTCCCAGCCGGTCCTGATTTTTATTGTAAGAGGGATCCCGACGGCCTTTCTGACGGCTTTCAAAACATCTTCGGCTCTCCTTCTGTCTTTCATAAGAGCAACCCCGGCGCCTGTTTTTACTACCTTTTTGACCGCACAGCCGAAATTGATATCGATGATATCAGCCCCACGTGACTCCACTATTACCGCCGCATCCGCTATTATTGAAGGCTCGGAGCCGAATATCTGGAAAGAGACCGGTTTTTCTTCAGGATAAGAATCTATCATCCGCAGTGTTTTATCAGAACCGAATATTATCCCGTTTGCGCTGATCATCTCGGAGCACACAAGCCCGCATCCCGCCTTTTTCACCATAAGCCTGAAAGGAAGGTTTGTAATGCCTGCAACGGGAGCCAGCACCGTGTTATTATCGATGACAAGGGAACCGATTTTCATGGATATACTTATATGGTGGTTAATACAATATTTCTCAAATTTTAGCGTTTTACGGCAGAATTTTAAAATAGAATCTCGAAACACCAAATATGAGATGTCAGTTAACCTGTTTCTGATTCCTGACTTCTGACTACTGAATTCCGATTTATTTTATTTCTTCTTAAGATCCGGAAAAGAAATGACCCTTGCGCCGCCCGGAGTTTTTGCTTCCGGATTATTTGTATCTTTTTTGGGCTCTTCTGGATCTTTGGGACAAACGACACGCTCCAGTCTTACCTTCTTTTCGTTCATGGTAAATTCGGCGCCGTCAATGTATGACTCTCTCAATATCCAGGTTATTGTGTGAACAGGAACCTGAAGCATCATCAGTTTGACATGATACCAGGCCGGCTTCGAGTCCGGAAGAATCTCTTCAATTCTTGCGAATACAAGTGGTTTATCTTCAAAATATATAAGTACGATATCGCCTTCAGCAGTCATTTTTCTCCATAAGTTGACTATCCGTTTATAATTAATGACTTCCAACGAGTTCGTCGAATGTAGATTGCCGCAAAGCGGCATAAAATTGCTTTTTACGAAGTCGTCATTGCGGTTACTTTATTGGTAGGCTAATATACCATTTATAAAAACAATACAAGTTGCCATGAAAACCGCCGGCATAATATCCGGCATAATATAAAGAGGCTATAACTAAATGCAAAACGTACTGGTCAGCGCATGCCTTATGGGAGAAAGAGTCCGCTATGACGCACTGATTGTTCCTCTTTCAGAAATTATGACCAATTTATTAAGATCAAAAGCGGTTATGATTCCTTTCTGCCCGGAAATTGCGGGCGGATTACCCGTACCGAGGAATCACGCGGAAATTGCAGGCAAAGACGGGTTTGCTGTACTCGATAGAAAATCAATCGTCAGAAACAGAATCGGGGATGATGTCACGCTTTTTTATTTAAACGGTGCGGCAAGAGCCCTTGAAACAGCGATAAAGAACAATATCGGGATAGCTGTTCTCAAAGAAAAGAGCCCTTCTTGCGGAAATTCTCTGATATATGACGGAAACTTTACAAAGAGACTGAAAGCTGGCAAAGGAGTTACAGCAGCATTGTTTGAGAGAAACGGAATTCATGTTTTTAACGAAAAAGAGATTGAAAAGGCTGTTGAATTTTTAGAATCCTATGAAAAGATCTGATAAAATATCCACGCACAAAAACCTGAAAATAAAGATGCTCGGCATTTTAACGGGCTTATCTGCCGGGATGGGAACAGGGCTTGCGGGAATATGGGTATTTAATTCCATTATGGTTCTTGGAACCGGAGTACTTCTTATTCTTATTTCATCAAGGCTCGGTTATACATTCGTGAAATGCCCGAAATGCGGTAAATCTATTTACAAAAACCTGATAAGCAACTCATCGATCTGGATGCTGAAGATTTCTGAAAACTGCCCGCTTTGCAAAGAAAAATTCGATTAAACAGAATAACCGGTCGTAAACGCAAATGCACAAACCATGACAATAAATGATATTTTATAATATCATTTTGCTTTCCTTTATACGTTTGAAAGGCTTTTGCCGGTGATTTATGAAATCGTTGTATGCGTTTAAAAACTCAATATATAAGTCGATATCCGTTTTCCCGTCCCTGACAAAGGCATTTTTCGACACAGCCTTCAACCGGCGCATATCGTAAAGAAGAGACTCGGATCCGGCCATTTCCAGCCTCTCCTGCTTTTCTTTTTCACTCAGCATGTCCATACCTGTTTTTGAGTTGTCCGAAAAGCTCTTCAAGCCCGAACAAGGAAAAGAAGCTTTCCAGAAGAGTCCAGTCAACCGAGTGCCTGTGCGCTGCAAGAAGCGATTCGATATCTGCAAGGTCCGAACTTTTTCTCGATATATCGTTTGCCATGGCTTGCACCTTTAACCCTATCAGGTCTTCGACGGTTGCCACCTTAAGGACTGTTGTCTGATTGAAAATCATTTTTTCCTGAGTCCTTTTGAGTATGTCTACCGAAATTTCCCGGAAAGCATGCAAAAAATCAACCGAACCTAAAATCTTCAGCGGCGATTTATACTGCGATACGTTTTCAGACCGATACAGCAGCTCATAGCCAAGTTCCCGCAGAATGATATCAACTTTAGGCATATCATCGCGGTGGACTAGAAAATCGATATCGGTTGTAGCCCTTGAAACGCCCTGTACGCCGAGAGCAAAGCCTCCGATGAGCTAGTAACGGACATGCCTTTCATGGAAGCTTTTCAGTAATTGTTCGAAAGCGAGTTTGTAGTCCATATAGCATACATTTCCATTGAACTTAAAAACAATGGGCGCCCGCACCACATCATTGTCTTCCCATAGGTTTGAGGGGGAAAGGGAGCCGAAATCAAACCTTTCCTTCCACATCTCAGTTCAATGCTTATGAGATTGATCTGCATATCTCATCGTTTCGCTTCTGATGAGACCTTCTTCATTTTTCTCAATACGGATGCCTTTTTATCATATTTTTGCCTATACTACAGCTCTTCGTATTTTACCACAGACAGATTGTATTATAATAATATTTCTATCTTTATACGGTAAATCCTCCGACCAGTCGTGAACCCGCTTTATACGAATGAACGCAGGACTTTCTGTCAGACTTGCGGACAGCCTTATAGCGGCAAAGATCACCGACGTTGACCATATTGCATTTGACATATCAATAAGCATCCGGTAATTTTATAAAAGTTGATCTGCGCAATAATATCGCCCATTTTTGTTCATGTTATCATCGTTAATCATGACAGAGAGTATCAGGTGAAAGATAAAAGCATGACAAAACAAGAACTTGTCAATGAGAATAGCTTCTTGAAGAAGAGAATTCAGGAACTGGAACATTCGGAATCAGAGCTCAAAAAATCGGAAAAAGAGCTGCGGGATAGCGAACAAAGATATCTCGGTTTATTAATGAATTCAGATACCGGCATTGTTCTCCATGCACCGGACACTTCGATAATAATGAACAATCCCAGAGCTTCGGAATTATTGGGATTAAGTGAAGAGCAAATGAAAGGTAAGAAGGCTTTTGATCCACGGTGGAAGTTTCTTAATGCAAAATTGGAAACATTGCCGCTTAAAGAATATCCGGTAAACCAGATTATTGCAGGCAGGAAAGCAATTAAAATGCCCATAACCGGTGTTTTTCGCCCTGAAAAAAATGATATTGTCTGGCTCATGGTCAGAGGCTTCCCTGTTTTGGATAATAATAATGATATATCCGAAATATTAATCAGTTTCATCGATATTACCGAGCTCAAAAAGGCTGAGGAGGAACTGCGGCAGGCACATGACAAGCTGGAACAGCGCGTGGCCGAAAGGACGGAAGAGTTGAGGGGGGCCAACGAGGCTCTATCGGCAGACATAATAGCTCGCAAGCGCACAGAGGAATTATTGCGTGCAAGTGAAGAAAAATACCAATCACTTTTTAATACTGCCCAGGTAGCGCTATTCAGAACAGAAATTTCCGGCAGCAAACCGGTTGCGATCAATAAACGATATGCGCAAATGGCCGGGTATTCAAACATTGAGGATTGCATGGCAGAGTTCAGCCCTGCCGACGCATGGGCCGATCCCGAAAGGCGCGACGACCTGCTGAGAGCTCTGCGCGAAAAAGGATCTGTCAGCGACTTCGAGACTGAGATCATTCGCAGGAACGGAACTCATATCAGTATATTGTTTTCGGCAAGGATCTTCCCCGAACAAGGGTTTATTGAAGGCTCCATAGTGGATATTACCGAGCTAAAAAGGGCTGAGGAAGAGCGCGAGAAACTGAGAGATCAGTTGAGCCAGGCACAGAAGATGGAAGCCATCGGCCAGCTCGCCGGAGGCGTTGCACATGATTTCAACAATATGCTGAACATTATACTCGGCTATGCCCAGATGTCATTGTTAAAGACCGAACTATCCGGCCAGATCAGGAAAAACTTCCAGGAAATCATGAGCGCTGCACAACGTTCAGCGGACCTTGTAGCACAACTTCTGGCATTTGCCCGTAAGCAAACAATAGCCCCTAAACCCCTGGACCTGAATGATACCGTCGCGGATATGCTTAGTATGCTTCGAAGGCTGATCGGCGAAGATATCGATCTTCTCTGGAAGCCGGCAGCAAAACTGTGGCCGGTCAAAATGGACCCGGCACAGATTGACCAGATTCTTGCAAACCTTGCAGTTAATGCCCGTGATTCAATCTCCGGAATTGGCAAAATTACAATCGAGACCGGCTGTGCGGAATTTGATGAGGTGTATTGTTCCCAATATACCGGTTTTGTTGTCGGGCAATACGTCATGCTTGCGATCAGCGATAACGGATCCGGCATGGACAAAGCCACTATGGAAAAGATCTTTGAACCCTTTTTCACTACCAAGGAAATTGGCAAGGGAACCGGCATGGGTCTTGCCACTGTCTACGGTATAGTCCGGCAGAACAACGGTTTCATCAATGTGTACAGCGAGCCCGGAAAAGGCACTACCTTCAAGATATATCTTCCACGGTTCGAAAAAGAGGGAATGGAGTTCCAATGCAATAGCCTGCAGGCCTTGCCCTTAACCGGCACGGAGACAGTTCTTATAGTCGAAGACAACGAAGCGCTCCTGAAAATGGGCAAAATGATGCTGGAAGAACTGGGTTATGATGTGTTGGCTGCAGGCACTCCAAGCGAGGCAATAATACTGGTCGGACAATATATGGGCAACCTCCATCTTGTGGTGACGGATGTTGTCATGCCGGAGATGAGCGGACGCGACCTTCAAAAACGTCTCACCGCCATCAGGCCTGATATGAAATACCTTTTCATGTCCGGCTATACTGCAAATGTTATCGCCCACCACGGCATTCTTGACGAAGGCGTTTACTTCCTCCAGAAACCCTTTCAACTTGAGATACTTGCCCGTAAGATAAGGGAAACCCTGGATTCGCCTTAACCGGTTATGCTCTGCTATGAATAATCGGGAAAATAATTAATGCACCGCCTTCGGAGATTCGGTTTTGTCGTAGCAATATTAAACAATAACACGCATGATAATAAACAGAATATTACCGCCGCTGCAACCGATGCCTGGACAAACAGAGCGAGAACCGATACAGCAGAAAGCAGGCCAGGATTATTAAAAAGAGGCAAGAGGGAGCTTTAATCAGCTCTTTTTCGAGGTTTTGGTCTGAAAGGAACTTATCTGCTGTTTTACTTCGCCGTTTTCGCATTTCGGACACTGGAATTTTCCTTTCGCATGTTCCATAATGGATAGAATCAGGATAAAAGGTTTTTTACATTTTTCACAAATGAATTCATATGTAGGCATGATTCACTCCTTTTATCGATTCACACAGATGGATTGAAATTGTTGTTCTTCTCAGATTCCGGATTAACAAAGATTGCCCGGCATGCTTCCCTGATATAAGATCTTTGCGTGACATACCCTTTTGGGCTTGCACGGGATAAAGACGTTTGGTCAGGATGCGAATTTTCCCTGCCATGAATCCCTTTTTTCCAGGATGTTTTTTATGAGGGCTATTGTCTTTGCTTTTTCAAGAGACCATATGGGAGCGACAAGTTCATCCCGATGAGGATCTCCGGTTAAACGCTGGATTACCATCTCTTCAGGAATAAGCTCCAGAAAATCGCAGACAAGCTCTGCATACTCATCCTGTTCGAGGCATCTGTATTTTTCGCTTAAATAGAGACTTTCCATTTTAGTGCCTTTAACCACATAAAGAAGATGGATTTTAACGCCGTCTATCCCGAGACCGGCTATCGCTTCAGCCGTTTCAAGCATCTGTTCTTTTTCTTCTCCGGGCAAACCGAGAATGACATGAGCGCAGATTTTTATGCCCCGTCCCTTTGTCGCTTCAACCGCGTCTATAAAACATTCATAATCGTGTCCTCTGTTTATAAACAGGAGGGTTTCATCGCTGGCGGACTGCAATCCGTATTCGACCCAGACAAGATGATCTTGCGCAAAGTTTTCAAGAAGCGCAAGCACAGGTTGATTTATGCAATCGGGCCTTGTCCCTATCGAAAGGCCTGCGATATTTTCAACCGAAAGGGCTTCCTCATAAAGTATTTTCAGTTTTTCAACAGGAGCGTAAGTGTTTGAATAGGATTGAAAATAGGCAATGAATTTTTCTGCCTTGTATCTTCGTGAAAGAGCCGCTTTCCCGGCAATAAGCTGCTGTGAAACCGAAAGACCTGCGGCGCGAGCTCCGGTACCCGAACCCCTGGAATTGCAGTAAATGCATCCCCCTGTTGAAATTGAGCCATCCCTGTTCGGGCATGTAAATCCGGCATCAACGGATATTTTCTGCACCCTGCATCCAAAAATATTTCTGAAATAGGTATTCAAGTCATAGTACCTGTTTTTCAAGACATATCTCCTGGATAGATATAACTGCAAACCCGCCTGCGTTCAAAATTTGTTTACGGATGGATTCTAATTATATATAGTGTTAATAAAAAAAGGAAGTTGAATATTTAATCGTAGGATTTGATTCGGAATTAAAGATACGTGGGTATTATTTATCGGAAGGATTATGATATCATAGTCGTGGGCGCAGGCCATGCAGGCTGCGAAGCCGCTCTTGCTGCAGCAAGAATGGGATGCAGCGTCCTTCTCGTCGCCATAGACCTCGACAAACTTGCTGCAATGCCATGCAGTCCTTCCATAGGAGGGATGGCAAAAGGGCAGCTGGTAAAGGAGATTGATGCTCTGGGCGGCGAGATGGCAAAAGTCGCAGATAAGACAGCCATCCAGTATCGGACCCTCAACACCAAGAAAGGACCTGCCGTTCACTCGTCAAGAACCCAGAACGATAAATCCCTTTACCATACCGCCATGAAGGCGATTGTTGAAAAACAGCCGAACCTCACACTGAAGCAGGTCTTTGTTGAGCGTCTTATCGTAGAAGGCGGCAGAATCGCAGGCGTTGAAGATTACACCGGTTTCGGATATCAGGCAAAGGCTGTTGTGCTCGCCACCGGAACCTTTTTAAGCGGAATTATCCATATCGGTTTTCATTCATTAAAAGCCGGGCGAGCCGGTGAATTTGCATCCTACGGGCTTCCTCTTCATCTGAAGGAACTGGGCTTGAGTCTCGGAAGAATGAAGACCGGTACTCCTCCGAGATTAAAAAAAACGAGCATCAATTTCGCAGCGTTCTCAAGGCAGGACTCGGAATGCGACCCTACACCTTTTTCGCTTTTCACAAAGAGCGCCTCCCTGCCGCAATTGCCTAGCTACATGGGCCATACCAGTGAGAAAAGCCGTAAAATAGTCCTTGAGAATCTTGAACGTTCCGCCCTGTACGGCGGTGTTGTAAAAGGAGTTTCAGCAAGGTACTGTCCTTCGTTTGAAGACAAGGTTGTTAAATTTCCGCAAAGGGAAACCCACCATGTAATTCTTGAACCAGAAGGGCTTGAAACGGAGGAGATATATGCAAGCGGCCTCGGAAACAGCCTCCCGATCGAGGTGCAGATTCAGCTTGTAAGATCGGTTGAAGGACTTGAAGAAGCTGAAATAATGCGCCCGGCCTATGCCATTGAATATGATTATGTCAATCCGGTCCAGCTTAAGCAGACACTCGAGACAAAACTGATTTCAGGACTCTATCTGGCAGGTCAGATCAACGGCACTTCCGGTTACGAGGAGGCGGCAGCCCAGGGAATGTGGGCAGGCATAAATGCCGCATGCATGATTCAGAAAAGGCCTCCTTTTATTCCGGACAGGTCCCAGGCCTACATGGCTGTCATGGTCGACGATCTTGTCACGAGGGGAACGCGTGAGCCGTACCGGATATTTACATCAAGGGCGGAATACCGGCTTATGCTGCGTGAAGATAATGCCGATCTCAGGCTGATGGAGGCGGGGCATGAACTGGGGCTTATTAATGACGACACAATTAAGGATCTGCGTGAAAGGAAAAAAGAGATAAACAGCGAAATTGACAGGATCAGAAGCATCGTTATAAAACCGTCAAAAGAAGTAAACGATTATCTTGCAAGCCGCGGAACAAGCCTGATAAATAATGGAATTCATCTGGATCAGCTTTTGAAAAGAAACGAGCTCGATTACAGCGCTGTTTCAGCTCTTGCCGGCGGTTGTGATAGTATAGTAAAACGGGTCGCAAAACAGGTTGAAATCGGCGTCAAATATGAAGGATATATTGATAGACAACTTAAAGAAATTGAAAAATTCCGGAATCTTGAAAAAATAAAGATCCCGGAGATCTTCGATTTTTCAAAGGTACACGGTCTGTCCAACGAGCTGAAGGAGAAGCTCTCCACGGTCAGGCCTGCATCTCTCGGCCAGGCTTCACGGATCGACGGCATGACTCCTGCTGCCGTCTCTGTTCTTATGATAGCCATTAAGGCATCAGGGAGAGGAGATTAATAAAAGGCCTGAGGCATGGGGACTGGTTATATTACAAAGCCGGCATGTTTAATAATAAATATGGTGAGGTATTGATATGGCAGATACTGCAGATTACTACAAGTTGCTTGGCGTGAGCAAGAACGCCTCTGAAGACGAGATAAAAAAGGCGTACAGAAAGCTTGCGATGAAATACCATCCCGATCACGCCAAGGATGATAAGAGCGCCGAGGAAAAATTTAAAAAGATCAGTGAAGCATACGCAGTTTTGAGCGACAAGGAGAAGCGGAAGCAATATGATGAATTCGGTTCGGCCGGATTCCACCAGAAATATTCACAGGAGGATATTTTCAGAGATTTTGATCTGGGCGATATCCTTAGGGAATTCGGTTTCGGCGGCGGAGCCTTTACAGGTAGGAGAGGCGGCACACATTTTTCATTCGGCGGATCTCCTTTCGGAGGCTATTCCGGGCAAAGAGAGCAGGTTAAAGGTCAGGACTTGATTTACGAACTTTCCCTGACAGTAGAAGAGGTTACCACCGGCACAACAAAAGTTATAAGTTTCAGGCATGACAGGCGTTCCGAAAAAATTACTGTTAAAATTCCAAAGGGAATGATAACCGGAAAAAAACTGCGTCTTGCAGGGAAAGGTGAACCAAGCCCTTACGGCGGCCCCCCCGGTGATCTTTACATCCAGTCGAAAGTGATAGATGATACTGTCTATGCTGCAAGAGAGCATGATTTGTATATGGAAAGAGATATCAAACTTACCGAGGCTGTCTTAGGCACAAGAATATCCATACCGACTCCTGAAGGCAGGGAGTTGAGCCTGAAAATCCCTCCGGGAACGAGGCAGGGAACCAAGCTGCGCCTTCCCGGTCACGGTCTTCCCCAGATGCAGGGGAAGAAAAAAGGAGACCTTTATGTTTCTGTTCACATCGATATACCGCGTAATTTGAATTCAGAGCAGAAGCTGCTTATGGAAAAACTGGCTGCATCCGGTTTATAACAAATTAAATTAATTGACAAGAAGCCCTGTTAAATGTACTCTGAACAGCATAGAAAGCTTTAAGAAATATCTAAAAACAAAAACTCTGAATATGCCTGAACTGATTCCCGTTATAAAAAAAGATGAGATTGAATCGAAAATCGTTGATATTGCACGCAGAATTTCAAATGATTATAAAGATTCCGAACTGATTCTGGTGGGTATACTAAAAGGCGCTTTTGTATTCATGTCAGATCTGATGAGGCGCCTTACGATTCCGGTTCAGATCGATTTTATCTGCGCCTCCAGCTATGGATCGGGAACTTCCAATTCAGGCGATATAAAATTGACCAAAGAGCTTGGTATTGATATATGTAACAAGGACGTTCTTATCGTTGAAGATATAATAGATACCGGCAGCACTCTCTTGTATCTTATTGAATATTTAAAGTCTTTCGGCCCGAAGAGCATAAGCGTCTGTGCTATGCTTGATAAACGTGAACGGCGCGGGACCGATATCAAGATAGACTATTCGTGCCATGTTGTTGAAGACGGTTTTCTAGTCGGCTATGGCCTTGATTATGCGGAAAACTATAGGAATTTGCCGGAAATCTACCACCTCAAACTTTAAGCAGGGGGTATGCCATGTTAGTTACCTGTACAGAATGTAATACCAGTTTCACGCTGGAGGATAGCGGAATAAAAAAGTCGGGTTCAAAAGTACGGTGTTCCCGCTGCAAAAATATTTTCTTGGTGTATCCTCCTGAGCCCGATTCAACGCCGGTAAGTTCTGAAGATTTTGATCAAGAGTCTGATGCTTTGGAATCCGGATCAGGTAAAGAGGAAGAGATTGATTATGATGAACTTGACAAGATGCTCGAAGCAGGTGACGAACTTGAGCTGGAAGAAGTGCCGGAAGTCGCGGAAGAAGAACATACACTGGCCGGGGTTGGAGATATCGATTTTTCCGAGCTTGAGAAAGCGCTTGATATGGATGAATCTCTGAAAGCTTTTAAAACCGGGGAATCCAGAGAAAAAGAGAATAAGCCTGAAGAAGAAGTGCTTGACCTCAACGAATTGGACATGGCATTGGGAATGGATGAAGACCTGGAACTGAAAGATGCTCCCAGATTTATGGAAGAAAAATCTGCTTCTAAGGAAACAGAAGATCTTGGATTGTCCGAGAGCGAGAAAACACTTGATCTGGACGAATCTCCCGAATCCGGAAAAGAAGATTTTGACTTCGCCGAACTGGAAAAGGAGCTCGAAATTGATGAAAAAACGGAACCGGAAGAAGTTGCTGAATTAATGGAAGAAGAGCCGGTTTTGGAAGATACAGCCCTTTTTGGGCCTGAGAAAGCGCATGACACGGATGAGCCCCCGCAGGGAAAGAAGGCACAGGAGACGGAAGAGCTTGTATTTAATGAATTGGATAAGATGTTCGGCTCAGATGACGAACAGGCTGGGAAGATGGATGCTCCTCGGAAGGCCGGGGGAGGAGATCTACCCGGTGGAGAAGATCTTGACTTTTCGGATATGGGCAAGCTTCTTGACACGGATAAAGAACCGCCGGCAGAGGCTGTTTTGGTGAAAGCGGATAAAGAGCCCGGATTTTTCGATACAGAGGATATCGATTTTTCAGATCTTGAAAAGATGCTTGAAACTGGTGAGATAAAACTTGATGAGATGGGTTTGGAGAAGAAAAACTTCAAAACAGGTCCCGGTGACGATGAAGCGTTTGACCTTGCAGATCTGGAAACCGCCATTGATAAATCCGGTGATGACGGCATTGAGGAGTTAGAGGAAGAGCCTGAAGAATTGAATCTTGATTTTGAGCCTGAACAGGATGAGATCCTTTCGAAAATAGAAGATGTGGAAGAACTAGATTTTTCTGATCTGGAAGATACGGCTGTTTCCGGAGAAGCTGCACAACCGTCTGAAAAGCAGGAAATGGAAGCCGAAGAGCTTGTTTTTGATTTTGAGCCTGAAACGGAGTCTGTCGGTAAGCAGGGTGAATCTGAAGAGACTGTCGATCTTGATCTTTCGGATCTGGATAAGATCATAAGCGCCGCAGATGAGCCTGAAGAAGAAATTTCTTTGAAAAAAGAGGCGGAAGAACTTGAATTGAACCTTGACCTGGAAGCCGCTTCCGGCGAAACTCCGGCCGGAGAAGAGCCCGGACAAGCTTACCAGGAGACGCAGGAGCTTGATTTTTCGGATCTGGAAAATATTCTGGAAGGAGAAAAACAGGATGAGAAAGCCGAAGGCCATGCGGATGAGGTTGCCGAGCTCGATTTTTCAGATATAGACAAAATGCTTGAAATGGAGGGAACTATCAGGGAACAGGAGAAGGAGTCTGACAGCGAAGGTTTCGAATTGCAGTTTGGCGCAGATGACTCTTCAGGCGGGCAGCAGGACGATAAATTTACGGGGACACTGGTATCGGATGAGATGGGGCTTCAAATTTCTTCCGAAGATTCCGAACAGGAGGATGTGCTTAAGCATCTCGAGGGGTTTGAGATAGACAAGTTCCAGGGAACAAAAGTGATTGGAGATAAGACGGTCCCGGTTTCTGTTGCAGAAGAAGAGAATAAGGATAAAAAAGAGATCAAAAAGGCGAAGAAGCCTCTCAAGAGTACAAAACCCTCCGGCATATTTATAATTATTCTCGGTATTATTGCGGCTTTACTGCTTGGAGCAGGAGCCTTTGTTGTTTATAACCCGTTCGATATTGAAATTCCTTTCGTAAGTGACTTCCTTGGCTCAAAGGCTGATGAAAAAGGAAATCTCAAAATAACTCCTGTAGACGCTTCTATTAAGGGAGATTATGTTGATTCGAAATCCGGAACTCTTTTTATAATCAGTGGTAATGTCAGAAATGATTACAAGCATCCGAGAAGTTATATCAGAGTGATCGGGAAACTCTATACAAAAGGGAAAAAGCTTTCCAAGACCGAGGCGGTTTTCTGCGGAAACATTGTCTCCGAAAAGGATCTATCAAACCGTGAGCCGGCTGTTTTGAAAAAACATCTGCAGAACAGAGTCGGCGATAAAAAATCGAATATGAAAGTTAAACCGGGGGGTTCAATCCCGTTTATGATCATATATGAAAATCCTGCCCTGGACCTTGATGAGTTTATTGTTGAAGCCGAAAGTTCAATGAAAGAATAGGTCAAAAGGAATCGATTTCAGCTTGACTAAAGAAATATGGGCTGGTAAAGACTCTCTTCTGATTTTTTGGCGATGTAGCTCAGTTGGTCAGAGCATGCGGCTCATATCCGCAGTGTCCGGGGTTCAAATCCCTGCATCGCCACCATTCAAAATATAACCCTCTGTATTTACAGAGGGTTTTTATTAAGTATCCTCCCAAAACGGGTCAAATTCCGTCTGTTACAATCCTTACACACATTGACAGACGGAGGCGACCTGATGAGACGCATTGAAATATCCCCGGCCTACCTCTTTAATAACTCACATCCGTATTTTTTTGAATGAGAGTCCAAAACCTCAATCCTTCGACAAATTTCCTTTACGGTTCTGGGTATCGACTCTGACAATGACACTGCCTTCGTAAACGACACACTGTTGGAGTCTGTAAGATTCAAAAGCTGGAGTTCACACGTTGCCGGTCCTATTACTAGAATGACCCAATCCGAGCATGAGTGAAATAGAAAAACGGTGCTGTAGCTCGACGTTTGGTGGGTCATCAGAGGTTTTCAGGCTTCATAGCAGGTCAAACACTGGCTCATCTTATATTTACCACCATGCCATGAGGCGTTATCAAGGATCAAAATATTGCACGTTTATTCGAAATCGTTAGTGAAAATATTTAATAAAAAATTTTCTCAATATCTTCCTCCACACACCTATTTTGAAAATAACCGTAAAAGTGACGGAATTTTTTACAGTTTCAGAAACATACTGAAACTTATTGATAATTATCATTTAATCACTAAAAGCCTCAATTCTAACCATCAAAAGTGACGGATTTATTTACAATTTTATTTTCAATAAATGTCCTGTTCGGCAAGGATTCTTATGATTGATTGATTAATTATAAATAAATACATATAGTTGTTAATTGTTTGTGTTGTGTAAAAAAATATGGCACACATTGTGCTAATAATTCATCAATGGAAAAATATTTAAGGGAGGTATACAAATGAGAAAATTGCTTAGTCTTGTAACTTTTGTGTGTCTGACGCTTGTGGTTTATACCAGCAACGTTCTGGCAATAAATTACGATTATAGCGACGCAACGGATTATGCTAATAATAGTACATACCATTCCAACCCAAGCTGGCAAAGATTAGGCAGCGGTTGGACTTCAGAAAATGCCCCATATGCTGCTAACGGTGATTATGATGATGGTGTCTCTTGGTCAGTCAATGGCGGTGCCTATGGTCATAGTGATATTACAGAAGGAGATAATGTTACATTTGAATTTGTCATGTACAAGTATATGTGGGGTAGACATAATTACGACTACTTAAAGGTGTGGATCGACTGGGATCAGGATAAAAGCTTTGATGATGGCGTTTCTTATGAGAATGCTTGGTATTTTAAGTCGGATCCGGGAGACGCCGGACAAACACCAACTACATCGTATGCTTATGGTGATGGTTTAGCTCAGATCTACAAAACTTTTTATTACACCATAAATGATATTGCTGTTGATCCCGGTGATTACTGGCTGCGAGCGCGAGTGGTTTGTAATGCTGATATTGGTAGCAAGCCAAGTAATTTTACACCCACAGGTGATTTTTGGCAGGGTGAAGTTGAAGACTGGACATTTACAGTCAATAGCGTTCCCGAGCCCGCTACCATGCTGCTTCTTGGGCTTGGTCTTGTGGGATTGGCTGGAGTTAGGAGAAAACTCAAAGGGTAAATTTATCACATAGATCTTTCAGCAGGAAGGCAGGGTCAAATCGGCTCTGCCTTTTTTATTGTACGCCCGGCAGGGCGCACGTATTTGGAGGTGTAAGTTCTCTACGGACCCTGATGACGGGAACCGTTAGCTGAACCGCAAGGGCTATCGCCGCGAGGCGGGGTCTGAAGGAAGCGGAAGGCAAAGCCCCGGCCTGAGGAACACGAAGCGCATAGGAGGCAACCGCGTTTGAGCGAGAGGGCAATAAGATTCAAAGCCCGATAGTCATCCGGAAAGCGTGGGAGTAGATGCGACAGGTATCTGGGGTGAAGGTGTGTGCGCAATACCCGGGGAGATCTGCCGGCTTGCCATATGTGCTACCGTTATCGCGAGATAAGGGGAAGGGCGGGCAAGTCAGCCGAGGGCATAGTGTGCGCTGGGCAGCGCACTGATCAGGAGGGTTGAAGTCCCTCTGGCACTCGGATGAGGGGTGCTGGAGCCTTGATGGACGGAGGAGATGCAGGAAGGCTGAGATGCCTGATGACTCCCGGATGGTAGCGGGCGGAACCCGCGAGAGCAAGGAGAGTGAGCGTCAAACGTCTGCAGCTGCGAAGGAGGACACCCGACCGGAAGAGACGATGTTGATGGAGAAGGTGCTGCATCGTGAGAACCTGAGAAAGGCCTTAAGGCGGGTTATTACCAATAAGGGGGCGCCGGGAATAGACGGGATGACCGTAGAATTTCTGACCCCTTACCTTAAGGAGAGTTGGCCGCGGATACGGGAAGAGCTGACCAGTGGGAGATACGTTCCACAGCCTGTCAGGCGGATAGAGATACCGAAGCCGGATGGGAAGGGAACACGGGCACTTGGCATACCCCCCACAGTTCTGGATCGGTTCATACAGCAGGCGATCTTTGCGGAGGGTGATTGTGGAACTGACACCCTATTTGCAGGGATGGGTAAACTACTTTCATTTATCCACCGTGAAAAGAGCTTTTGAGGAATTGGATGAGTGGTTGCGTCGGAAACTGCGCTGTATTCTGTGGCGTCAGTGGAAGAAGCCGTGGACCAGAGTCCGGAAGCTGATGGAACGAGGGATTTTGAAAGCAAGAGCCTTTGCCTCCGCCTATAATGGCAGAGGGCCATGGTGGAATGCCGGTGCATCCCATATGAATTCAGCAATTCCGGTTAAGTGGTTAGCTCAACAGGGGCTCGTGAGCCTTCTTGATGAGCAGAGACGATTACATAATCTTACATGAACCGCCTTATGACGAACGGCACGTACGGTCCTTTCAAGCCTTAATCACGGTATTGCCGGTACCTTGCCGCACAGTCGGAAGAAGCTCTGCATCATGAATTATCTACAATCAACTTGCTGATGTCAAGGGATAATCAGCCCCTGATGCTTCACAGCGTTTATCGAAACTTTCGGTTTAAAATCGCTGAATAGAGTATTCCGAGAATGCCACCAAGAGCATTCATTGCCAAATCGCTCATGGTATCCCAGTAATCTATGCTCACATGACTGAAAGGACCGGCCTCGCTTTCCAGCCCCAGCAATCCCTGTCCGTCTTTTAAGAATATCGTTCCGGAAAACTCTATAAATTCCCCGATCAGGGCAATACCTATGGTCACCAGGAAAATGATGAGGTAAATCCACTTTTTGTTAAGATTTATTCTTCTGAGCAGTGCATTATAAAGCACAACAGCCATTGCAAACGAAATTACTGTATGTGTGTAAATATCCCAGTTTAACCCAAAAACCTGCTTACCGTAGAACCCGAATCTTCCGAGATTATGCATGCTCATTCCTATCCCCATAAAAACGAATGAAGCGGCATCAAAATTCAGATCGGAATAATATATGTAGAATAGGGTCAGAAAAAAAGCGGACAGGATGCTGTCAAAAACATAGTGTCTCTGATGAAGGCTTAAGGAATGTATCACAACCGACGCAAAGAAAAGGATGAATACCGTGTATATGAAGGTTATAATTTTACTTCTCATTATCATCTCTCCGCATGATATCGGGTATTTTATTTCAGGTGGATTCGGAAATCTATTTGTTCAACATCTATAAGATTTAAAACGAAATATCAAGGCTCTCTTCAAAGCCCCGTCGGGAAGCAAGCACAGACTGTTTCACTTAAGGTGCCATGGAGAAGATGTATTCGGATATTAAAGATATTGCGAAAAAAATGTTATTTTCTTCTTGAACTGATTTTACATTACTGCAATATTGAATTTCAAAGATTTAAAAAAATGATTTTTTGGCATAACATTAAGGAGAGAATTTAATGTCCGACCAGAAAGAATATATAGGTTTTGCCTGCGCATATACACCTCTTCCGGTAATATACGCCGCCGGATACACGCCGTACCGCATTCTGCCGATGGGTGATTCACCGGACCAGGCAGGCCATATTCTGCATGATAATCTTTGCCCCCATATAAAAAGGATTCTTGACCGGGCTATAAACAACGACCTGCCGGATCTGGCCGGAGTTGTCTTTATGAACAGTTGTGACGCAATGCGGCGTCTCGCAGATGCATGGCATCGTGTCAGGCCTGATGATAATATGATCCTTCTAGATCTTCCTGCCTCGGCGGATGTATTTTCCATATCGTATTTTACAGGTGAAATATTAAGGCTGATTGAAACTGTTTCCAAATGGAGCGGGAAAAAGATCAAAACGGCTAAAATCGAATACGGGATTCTCCTTTATAATCAGATTGCCGATTATATGAATGAACTGGCCGGAAAAATTTATGCCGGAAAAACGAATGTGGAATGTTCTCTCATGCAGGATTTGTTCAACAGGTCCGTGACCGGCCTTCCCGATACTTTCATAGAAGAAGCGAGAAATCTTCTTTCTGAAAACCGACGAGATAAAACAGAGGAAGGAGTTCCTGTATTTCTTTTCGGGCATGTACTTCCGGATCCGGAGGCATTCATGCTCTTTCAATCATGCGGCGCAAAAATAATCGGGGATGATCTTTGCACTGGTTCGCGCATGTTCAACCCCGTTGCAACGGACGATAAAAAGGGATTTGCGGAAAGCCTCGCGAAAAGCCTTCTTCTTCGCCCGCCATGCGCAAGAACCATTGACAGCGCGATCCCGGGCAAAATCGGTAAAATTATGATTTCAAAAGCAAAAGAGTCCGGCGCACGCGGAGCCATAGCTCATGTCGTAAAATTCTGTGATCCGTATCTTTCCCGCCTGCCTTCAATACGTGAAGAATTCCAGAAAGCCGGGATGCCCTTGCTTGTTCTGGAAGGAGACTGCACCCTGAGGTCGATAGGCCAGCAACAGACCAGAATAGAGGCTTTCATTGAAATGCTAAAGTGAAAAGGGGATAGGTATTAAACATGATGCTTCAGTATTTTAAAGATCTGGCATCGGGAATCGCTGCAAAAATCAAAGAGAATCCTGACAGCCCGAATGCAAGAAAGAGATACGCGATCGAAGTCGCGCGGCTCGGAACCAGGCTCTATTCGGGCGAAAACAGTGTGGCATGGTGCGGGGTTACGGCGCCTTTCGACCTGCTTTCGGCCATGGGTGTAACCTCTTGTTTTGTTGAATTTATAGGGGCAATGCTCGCTTCAACAGGCGCCATAGGGAGTTTCCTTGATCATGCCGAACATTCGGGATATGCATCGGATATCTGCGGGTATCACCGTTCGGTGCTGGGATCGGCAAAACAGGGGCTTATGCCTGTTCCCGATTTTCTGATCGCCACAAGCTGCCCGTGCACCGGTGGGATAGCCGTAATGGAAAACCTTGCCGGAATATTCAAAAAAGATCTCTTTGTTTTACACATTCCGCAGGACGAATCGGAAAAGAGCATAAAATACCTTGCCGACCAGATCAGGGAAATGACCGGGTTCGTATCTGCCCATACGGGCAGGCCGTTAGATGACGAGGCTCTTCGCAGGGCAATCGAAAATACAAACTCGGCGCGGGAACTGATGAAAGAAGTCTTTGAGCTGGCGACCCATGTTCCTTCCCCGACAAACGGCCACGATCTCTCCAATTTCGGAATTGTGATGGCCCTTCTTCTCGGAACTGAGGCGGCGGTCGAAATCTCAAAGGCTTACAGGGATGAATTTGCGGCAAGAAACCGGGAGATGAAACCCGGTATGCCCGGTGAAAAACACCGGTTTATGTGGATTCAGAACAGGATCCAGTTCAGAAATCCGCTTGATGCGCTTTTAAGGGAGCAGTACAGGGCCAATATTGTTGTTGACGAACTTAACAGCATAACATGGGAGCCGATTGATCCTGATGATCCTTATACGGGTCTTGCCCGAAGGGCGATTTCAATTCCCTTCAACGGAACTATAAGACGAAGAGTGAATTACTTGCAGAAACTCGCATTATCATACAAAATCGACGGGGCGATAAATCCCTGCCACAGGGGCTGCAGGCAGGGCGCGGGAGCAAGGGGTCTGATCAGCGAAGGCCTCAGGGAGATCGGAATTCCGGTTTTAAACTTAGAGGTCGATGTTGTTGACCCGAGAGATTTTGCAGAAGGGCAGCTTTCAACACGGATAGAAGCTTTTACGGAAATGCTCGGAGCAAGAATCTGACGGCTTAATAAAAAGTCATTTTTTCGCCACGAAGGCACAAAGTCACGAAGAAAGGCCTATTGAAAATATTCAGGTTTTTCTTTGAGCCCTTTGAGATCTTTGTGTTAGAATAACATTTTACGAAACCGTCATTATTGATGTACTCGTAAAAAGTCGAAATATGCTCACTTAATGAGCTTTTTGGGGATTTTTAAGTCACTTCGCTAAATCACAAGAACTCGGGCCAACGCCCTCAAACAGCTTGTGATTTTTAACGCTCAGTTCCATAAAAATCTATTCCCCAAAAATCTCAAATCCGTTCGCATATGACTTTTTACGAGATCGTCATTGTTGACAATTATTATTATTTCCGTTAGCTTATATCCATAATCGATGACTCTCTATAGAAGCCATTTCAAAATCTCGGATCAGGTCTGAGAGCAAGGCGCAAGCTGATGAAAAAACGCAGCATACACGGGAGTATGTGAGCATTTTGAAGAGGCTTGCAACACAGCTGTCAGGCCTCAGACGGGGTTTTGGAATGGCTTCTAATGAAAATTAGCGGATCTGCCAGGATAATGCAATGATAATCGGTCTGGATGTCGGAGGAACGCACACTGACGTCGTTCTTCTCGGAAAGAACGGGATCGTAAGGGATGTCAAAGTTCTTACAGATGAATCCGATCTCTTCAATTCCGTCCTTACCGGCCTTGATAAAATTACAGAAAATATCGACCCGTCAACTATCGACCGTATTGTCCTCAGCACAACCCTGATCACAAATGCCGTAGTTCAGAATAAAACGCCTGAAGTTGGAATGATAGTATCTTCAGGACCCGGTATTGATCCGGAATATTACCGGACTAACCGTTTCTACTATCCTGTTTCGGGTTCAATTGATCACAGAGGAAGGGAGGTTGAGCCGATTGACAGGAATGAAATTGAAAAAATTGCATGGAACCTTAAAAAGGAAGGAATCAGGTACGTTGGAGTAGTCGGCAAGTTTTCAGTCCGGAACCCGTCACATGAGCAGAATATTGCAAGGATTCTCGGAAATTTTTTTGATAAGGTTTTTACAGGACACAGGATTTCAGGAAGCCTTAATTTTCCCAGACGCGTTGCAACCACTTATCTTAATGCCGCCACTTACCCCATCCATAAAAATTTTTTCGACGCGGTCAAAAAATCCCTCAGAGAAAAAAAGCTTGATATCCCTATCTATATTCTTAAAGCCGATGGAGGCACAACCAGTCTTGATGCTTCGACTGATTTTCCGGGTCAGGCCATATTTTCCGGTCCCGCGGCAAGCGTCATGGGAGCAATGCCTTTTTCTCCGGACAAAGAGGAGTGTATAGTTCTTGATATAGGCGGAACAACTACCGACATAGCGGTCCTGATCAATCATGTTCCGGTATTAAACCCGGTAGGAATAAACCTGGGCTCCTATAAAACACTTATCCGCTCGCTTGAGACAAGTTCTATCGCAACAGGCGGGGACAGCTCCGTAAGTGTGGATGCAACCGGAAAGATCAGGATCGGCCCGCTAAGAGCCGGTCCCGCAATGGCTTACGGAGGCTCGGTTCCGACAGTAACCGACGCTCTGGTTGTGCTTGGTAAAATATGCGACTGTGACAGGGATAATGCTTTCAAGGGCGTTGAATCGATTGCTCTTGCGCTAGGCATTCCGGTTGAAGATGCAGCGTCGAATATTTTTGATAATGCCTGTGAAGCAATTCTCCTCGAAACAAGAGAGCTGATTTCAAGAATCAACAGCAAACCCGTTTATACTATCCATGAGGTTATGGAGGAATACAGGATAAACCCCGGAAAGATTCTGCTGATAGGAGGTCCGGCCCCGTATTTTGCAGGCAGAATAGAGGAGCTTTCCGGATGCACGGTCACCGTAGTGCCAAGATGGAATGTCGCCAATGCGATAGGCGCGGCAATAGCAAGAACCACATGCGAGGTAGCGCTCATCGCCGATACCGAACTTGGCTTTGCATTATCCGCGGAAGAAGGCTTCAGGGAAAAAATTGCGGCAGACTTCTCAATGATTGACGCAGTAAAAATATCTTTCCAGCTTTTAACGGAAAAAGCCAGGAAAAGAGGGGCGGATGAGAGTGATCTTGATATGGAAGTAATAGAATCACTTCAATTTAACATGGTAAAAGGCTTTTATACATCAGGGAAAAATATTCGTGTAAGAGCGCAGATCAAGCCCGGACTTATACAGGGATATGATTCTATCGCCGACAGATAGACGGTATGACATTTATAAGAGGATTCGAGGATTGAAGCTCCCCGCAGCAAGCTACGGGGAATCTCCGACCGTAGGGAATTGGGTCTATTTTTAATTCGCTCGCTAACCCCGCTGCAAGCAGCGAGGAATTCGCTCGCTGTTTCGGTTCAAGGGTTCAAGGATTCGAGCGAAAAACCACCTGAGGCGGAAAGAGGTCTGTGAGAAATTTATATGAAACTTGCTGCAAATAACAAAACAGGATTGGTTTTCTTCCCTGCCTTCGACTGGGCGATAAGCCCAACTCATCCCGAAAGGGAGGAGCGGCTTCTTTACACTCAGGACCAGGTGCTTGAAGAAGGGCTCTTTGATATTGAAGGTATAGTGGAGTTGAAGCCTGAGCTTGTTATGGAACAGGATGTGAGAAGGGTCCATTTCTGTGTTCCTGATGTTGAACATGTTATGACGGAATCGCATTTTATAAGCGCGGGCTGCGCCAAGACGATAGGAAAGGCCGTTTGCGATAAAAAAGTAAAAAGAGGATTCTCTCTTGCCCGTCCTCCCGGCCATCATGCGATGCGTGTAGTGCACGGAGCAAGGGGTTTCTGTAATGTCAATGTAGAAGCAATTATGATCGAATACCTGCGAAAGGAGTATAATATCAGGAAAGTCGCCATCGTTGACACCGACTGTCATCACGGCGACGGCACTCAGGATATTTACTGGCACGACCCTGACACCCTTTTTATCTCCCTCCATCAGGACGGAAGAACCCTTTATCCGGGTTCAGGGTTTCCGTATGAGCTTGGAGGACCTAATGCCGCCGGAACGACCATTAATATTCCTCTTCCGCCTCATACATCCGATGAAGGATTTCTCTATGTAACAAAAAATGTCGTCATGCCGATCCTTGATGATTTCAAGCCGGAAATCATCATAAATTCAGCCGGACAGGACAATCATTTTACCGATCCTATAACCAACATGAATTTTTCCGCGCAGGGCTACGCCGCTCTCACATCCATTTTAAAACCGGATATTGCCGTGCTTGAAGGCGGGTATTCGATTGAAGGAGCTCTCCCTTATGTTAACCTCGGAATAATTCTCGCGATGTCCGGCGTTGACTACAGCAAGGTGAAAGAGCCTCTGTATGATCCGGAGAAGTACAGGCAAACCAGGGAGGTTACTTTAAACATAGAAAAGACCGGCGAAACCGTATTAAGCTACTGGCAGAACAGGGATAAGATAGCGGAACGCATGAGAGATAAAAAAAATTTTGATGAAAGAAAACGCAACATATATTACGACACGGATAATATACGGGAAGAGCAGAAAGAAACCGTAAAAGTATGTCCTGACTGCGCCGGAACACTCAAAATTGATTCAACTTCAGACAGAGGCACCCGCCTGCTTGCGGTTCATATCCCCTTAAGAGCCTGCGCAAAATGCCGTGATCTCGGATATATCTGGTATCATTCCGCCGAATCGAACTGCTATGATATGGTGTTCTTGCAGGACAGAACGGAAGACAAATATATAGAACGAACAAGTTAAGAAAAAGTGTTTGTATAAGGGTTCAAGGGGCCGATGGTTCAGGGGTTCAAGTGAAAAGAAAAAACAATCTCGTTCTGCGCGCAGGAATTATTCAAGCTGTCCGGATGTTTTTTGCCGGACATGATTATCTTGAGGTGGAAACTCCGGTAAGGATTCCGGCTCCGGCCCCTGAAGCCAATGTAGATGCGATAGAATCTGAAGACCTGTTCCTTCACACTTCCCCGGAGTTGTGCATGAAAAGACTTCTTGCCGCGGGTTATCCACGGATATTCCAGATATGCAGGTGTTTCAGACAAAATGAAAGAGGCTCAAGGCATATTCCCGAATTTACAATGCTGGAATGGTACCGCGCGGATTCGGATTATTTTGGCATGATGGAAGAAACCGAAGACCTGATTAAAGATGTTGCCTTAAAGTCAGTCTCAGGCAATTCGATAAATTATCTTGGCAGCAGAATCGATCTTGCCGGTCCATGGGAAAGAATGACTGTAGCCGAAGCTTTTGATAAATACGCTTCGATATCGGTTGATAAAGCTCTTTCAGAAAACCGCTTCGATGAAACAATGGCTGAAATAGAACCTGCCCTCGGACAAAGCGCGCCTCTTTTCCTTTATGATTATCCTGCCTCCTGTGGAGCGCTTGCAAAACTTAAAACCGGAGAGAGTTCGGTTGCCGAGCGTTTTGAACTCTATATCTCAGGAGTTGAACTGTGCAACGGCTTTACTGAACTGACCGACCCCGAAGAGCAGCGAGCTCGCTTTGAAAAAGAGCTCGCCTTCCGCAAAAATACCGGTAAAAAAGAATATCCCATGCCCGAAAAATTTCTTGAATCTATTTCTCAAATGCCGGGTGCATCCGGCAACGCTCTCGGTCTCGACAGGCTGATCATGCTCTTTGCCAACGCGGAAAGAATTGATGATGTGGTGGCATTTACTCCCGAAGAGCTTTAACAGCTTCGTAAAAAGTCATTCTGCTGTGTTGCACTTCATCTTTCGTCATTGCAGCGTACTTCTGTGTACGCCTCATTCCTCAAGATTCGCGCGCCTTTCATAATGTACTTTTTACTTTGCTGTCAACTTTATAGACTTCGTAATAAAAAGATTTTAAGAAGCTTTGCTGAAACCTCGGTTCAAGCCGGCAACATTTGTGCCCAGAAACAAGCCGATGACAGAAACTATAAAATCAATTATCCCGGGGGGTATTTATGTTGACGCCCATCCCGATTGATAACCGGTTAAGTCCAGGGATTCGCCAGCTGGATCTCTGCATGCTTAAAATCTTCTTCGTTTCGCGTTGCAAGCGTCAGTCCTCCGTGCAGTACGATAGCCGCGATCAGTGAATCCATAGCCGCCATCTTCTTGCCCTGTAACTCCAGATTGCCGACAAGCCGTCCCCATGTCAACATGACCTCTGTGTCGATGGGGAGGATTCGCCCCTGAAATCGATCCAGCAGGTCGTAAGCAAGCCATTCTTGAAGAGTTTCCTTTCGCTGCGAGTCGGGAAGCTTTTGAATGCCCTTTCGGATCTCGCCGATGGTGACAACGCTCAGGTAAACTTGCTCCGGATCGATCCTGTCGATCCATTCAACAACTTTGCCCAGGGGGTTCCGGGCGACCAGTTCGGAAATCACGCAGGTATCCAGAAGGTATTTCATAGGTCAATGTCCGAACGTACGGAGTCCATATTGCGCTTCAGGTCAAGGTCAATACCTGCCAATGGGGATTGGCGGAAGAATTCAGAGAGGGGTTTTGGGGAAGCCAGCAATTTGCGATAGTCTTTGTAGGACAATACGACGACGGCTTCAACACCCCGTTTTGTTACGAGTTGCGGTCCGTGGGAAAGCGCACTTTCCACTACTTCACTGAACTTGTTTTTTGCTTCCTGTAGTTGCCAAACGTGCTTCATAGCGATACCTCCTGTCTAGTCTGTCTAGATAGTGACTGAAAGGCCAAAGATTGTCAAGAAATATGTATTCCTCGACTACCAACATTTATATAGAAACAAAGGTGGTTGGATTCACATTCTGGAGGCGACTATTTCAGTTTTAATTGTTGCGGGAGTTATGATGAGTGTTTATTCCGACCAGTCGGCGAGAGAGATTTTGAGTGTTTCCGATTATTCTTATAGTGTGCAGAATGAGATTTTGGAGGGGATTGCCATTTCGAGAGATTTGAGATTGGATGCGTTGAGTGTCGATGTCGATTTGCCGGGGGACCCCGCTTATGATTCCTTGGATGACTATGTTGCGGGAAAGATTCCGGAGGGTTTTGGGTATCTGCTGAGGGTTTGTAATCTTGGGGATGTGAATGATTATTGTAAGATGGACCCGATTATTTTTTATGCTACTTTGGATAAGGATGTTTTTGTAGAAGAGGTTGTGGTTTCTGCGGAGATTGGAGAGGGGGGAGATGCGACGTATTCTCCTAAGAAGGTAAGGTTGTTTTTTTGGGAGGGCGGATTTCCTGAGGGTTATTGTAGGGACGATTGTATAGCGGGCGGGTCGCCTCTGTTCTGTTCGAGTGATTTTCTTAAGGTTTTGAGGAGCGAGTGTGGAAATTTTGATTCGGACCCGTGTTTGGAATATGGAGCGAGCCCGGTTGTTGAGGAGGTTTGTGGTGTAAGTGAGTCGTGTGCTGGTGGGGTGTGCGTGCCTAACGTGTTGAGTAAGAGAGTTTGTCGGGAGAGGTCGTATGTGGTTTGTGATGTATGTGCTGAGACTGATTATTATCCTGCTCTATGTTCGGGTTATGATGGCGGGTTTGAATCCGGAGATTGTAATGGTGGGGATGACGATGAGTATAGTTGTTGGAACTTTGCTGGCAGTTGGGAGAGCGCGTGTGCCCTTCCTGCAGATTTACCCGATTGTCCTGATACATTGTCGTCTTGTGATAATTTCATATTATATGATACCGCTGTGAGCACGATTGTGCCTTGCGCTTGCGTGCCGACAATTTGGTTGCCTTCTGTGGATGACTTTTGTTCGGGAACTCTATTTGTCCAGACAAGTAATTGCGGGACGACGAGAGACGCGGTGGGGACTAAGAATTGTGGCGGATGTGTGGAAACAGAATGGTTGCCATCTACGGATAGCGTCTGCTTAGGAAGTTCGTTTGTTCAGGAAAGTAATTGCGGGACGACACAGAATGCGATGGGGACGAAGATTTGTCCGACTGGGTATATATGTGATAGTGCGACTAATAGTTGTGAGCCTGCGGTGGCTGTGCTGAGTGCGAGTTATAGTAACCTATGTAAGAATTGCGGAAGTCCGCCGCCTGGATTTACAGGAGGGAACTGGTGGTATTACGATGTGACGCTGAGTGAGACTGGAGGAGATGTCGGGGTGACGGTTAATAGTAGGCAGAAGTGTGATTCTGGAAGTATTACTCCTCTGTTTTGCTCTACTCAAACAGATATAGTGGCTAAGTTTGGAAGTAATTATATTCCCGCTGGAGGAAGTCTCGTTGCGAATAATGAGTGGCTATGGACAGACGAAGCTTCTTGGACTAAGTCAGAAACTTATTTTGGAGTGGATGGCAATAGTAATGCGGTTTCAGACAGCTATAGTTTTACGGTTAATTAAAGCAATAAATAATTAGCTACTTCCGCCCTTATTATGAACCAGAAAATTCTTTTCTCCGTTTGAGACGAAGTAGTTATGTGTTCCGTCTACTGTGAAGTTATGGACTGCTACATCCTTTTGGACTTTTTCTATTCTCTCTATTTTTATTTCAGAGTTGCCTTCTCCGATTAGGACATCCCCGACTTTCAGCATTCCCGCTTCTTTCCAGAGTCCTTTGCCTATACAGAATGGGTGAGTTTTCGTTACTTCGAGTCCGTTGATGATTAGGTGTTCGGTCTTTTTGAATTTGAAAAGTGCGATGACTTTGCTGGTTGTTGCCTTGTTCTTCTCAAAATCGAAAGACTTGACTTCGTCGCCTATTTGAATTTGCTTGATTGGTTTGGTTTTGTCGTCTGACATTAGGACTGGTGTGTTTGGTGTGAAGCAACCGCCACCGCCGCCCCCTCCGCCTCCGCCTTGGCTTTCACCGGATAGGTTCTTTAAAGCTTCTTCCTGGCTGATTTCGCCCGGTTTGACGCCGACGTGTTTGCATCCTGATGCCAGAAGCATTGTTGGTAGTAATGCAACAAGTCCGACCGCAGTTGCTGTCCTTATAGTTTTAGGGATATAAGTGGTTATCGCTGTCTTGTAAATGTCGCCCATTCCTTGCGGTGCTATCTCGTCATATAATTGTGAGTTGTATTTGTTTTCCATGTTACTACTAGATAATGTAATTATATAAGATAATAAGGATTTGCTTTTCACGTCTTTGTGTATCGCATTAATTAACTTGCATGTCAAGTTTTAGCAGGTACTTTATGTTGTGGCGGGAACGGCCGATTTATAACACTACGATTTTATCTGTGCGCTCTGTGCGCTTTGTGTGATTAAGTTAAATCTACTTTTTATCTGACATTCGTAAGCGCAAGGCAAACCAGGTAGCCCCAAACCCCCCGATTGCGAAAACCATAAAAGCTGGACCCCATGTCGACGCAGCACTATCGCCTACGCGCAGGTAATCAAGCACTGCTCCGAAAGCCATCGGTGCAATAGCGCCTGCGCCGAACCCGAGAAGGGAACGTACCGCCAGTACTGACCCGAGTCGATTGGGCGCAACAACTTCGGTAATTGCAGCCGAAAGCACCGGGGAATCACCGATCGCCACAAATCCGTAAATAAGCATCAGTCCAACCAGGATCGGCAGAGGCGCGGCGACCAGCCAGCCGAAGATCAGGGAAAGAATTGCTCCGGCTGCGCCGAGTCCGGTTAAAACGGCTCGCCGCCCCAGAAGATCCGACAAATGCCCCATGGTGGATGAAGCTACGGCGCCGACAATGTGCATGGCGGCCACGCAATAGGCGGCAATCTCTGCGGACTGGATCGAGGCTGCACCGGATAAAGCAAGACTTGCCGCGAGAAAAGCGGGAGTCCATGCCCACATGCCGAGCAGCTCCCAGCAATGACAGGTGTAACCTGCCATCAGGGACCTGACATTCCGTTCGTTCCTAAGAACGGCCATGAAGTTTAATCCGTTGCTGCGGTCGTGAATGATATTCGGCGTACTCCTGAGAGCGATCCATAAGATCAAAGCCCCAGCGGACGGCAGAATACCGGTGCCTATGAAGGCGAGCACATGACCCCCTACCGCGACCAGGATTCCCGAAACGACCAGGGAGCATGCATAACCCAGCGATGTGCTCGCGATAAACCAGCCGACCGCGCCGCCACGGCAAGCGACCGGATACCTCTCGGCCATTAAAACTATGCCGGGAGTATAGATGCCGCCCTGGGCGATGCCGAGCAAAGAATAGAGAAGCAATGTCGTGAGATAGTCGCGTGCAAAGAAACCGAACACGAGGGCGGTGGCCATGCCGGTGATCGTCGACAGTACGAATATCCGACGGGCGCCGAAATGATCCGACAGCCAGGATGCGACAGCAAGCGACACAGAGTAACCTATCATGAATCCGGACGCAATCGAGCCGGCCTGAGTTGCCGACATCTCCCATTCGCTCTTTAAGATCGGCAGACACGCGGCATAAACCATGTAGTTCATATACATGAATATCCGGCCAATGCAGATTGCCATCAGCCAACTGTCACGCCATAGTTGTTTCTTCATCTCCTGTGCATTTTCCTTCAGGCCGATTTAAAGACATGAGCGACAAAACAAAAAGGTTTCATGACTTCACGATACTCAAATCCGTACCTTTTGTCACCACTTTTTGAAACATCAAGCAATGATGATATTTCGGATTAAGCCAAATCGAATAACACGTTTGAGTTCATAGCCTGTTGACAATTATTTATTAATTTCTGCTGTAACAATCTATATACTTAAACCAATTGGAATTACACATATATTTGCAGGGAATATCTGTGTGCCTTACAAGCGAGGCAATTACATTGTAAATGGGTAGAGGTAAATAACCCCGAATTCAGAAATACCTCTTGCGCCTTCATCACCCTAATTTTTTTTTGAATCGGATTACTGCGGCAAGGAAAAGGAAGATACCGAATGTAACCATTGCCAGGGTTTCGGGGATAAGATCTCTTATCGAGGTTCCTTTAAGATATATTTCCCTCAATATGACGATAAAATACCGCAGCGGATTAAGGCGTGTTATATTCTGAATTACAGGAGGCATGTTGGCGATGGGGATAAAAAAACCCGAAAGAAGGATTGCAAATATCATGAAAAACCAGGCGACAAAGAGGGCCTGCTGCTGGGTATCCGATATGGTTGAAATAAAAATGCCTAGTCCGAGTGTGGAAATGATAAAAAGTGAAGATTCAAAAAGGAGAAGAAGCAGGCTGCCTTTTACTCCTATCCCGAAAATAAGATAGACGAATCCCATTGAAATCATTATCTCCAGAATGCCGAGGATACTGAAAGGTATAATCTTTCCTATAACAAGCTGGTATGACCTTATCGGAGTTACCATGAGCTGTTCCAGTGTTCCGATTTCCTTTTCACGCACGATGCCCATACTGGTAAGAAAAAGGGTTATTATTAGAAGAATAAGAGCGATTATTCCGGGCACTATGTAGAGCTTGCTTTCGAGATTCGGGTTGAACCAGAATCTCGGTTCCGTTTCAACCCTGCGTATATTTTTAACCTGAAGGCTTAACTCAGGCGAATGTTCCATGAGCCTTTCCTGGTATTGCTGCACTATGTCAGTAATATATCCGAGCGATACTCCGGCAGAATTTCCGTCCACCCCGTCAACGAGAAGCTGGATGTCCGGTTTTTTTTGAAGAACAATGTCACGCTGGAAATGCATGGGAATCACTATGGCAAGATTTGCCTTCCCTGAATCAAGGTAAGATGAAAGCCTAATGTAATCCTCTTCAAAGCCTGTGATTATGAAATATTGCGAATGAACAAACCGGCTGATAAATTCCCTGCTGTACGGAGTTTTATCCTGATCCTGAAAAATGACTTTTATATTTTTTACATCTGTCGTTATGGCATTGCCTAAAATAAATATTTGAATGAGGGGGACTACGAACAGGATTCTGACCATGGAGAAGTCCCGGAAAATCTGCCTGAATTCTTTCTGCACGAGATAAAATATCTGACGCATCCTTAGGTTACTCCAGGGTCACTTTAAACCGCATAATTGCAATTGAGAGCATTAATATCCCTATTCCAGATAAGGCGGCTGCATGCTGCCACAGCTCGGCAAGTCCGATTCCCTTGAGCATTATGCCTCGGATGATTATAAGAAAATAGGTGGCAGGCACCGCTTTTGATATGTATTGAAGCGGCAGGGGCATGCTTGCCACCGGGAAAATAAAGCCGCTCAGCATTATTGTGGGAAGAACGGTTGCCATGAGTGTCCCGAGCATTGCTATCTGCTGCGTTTTTGCGATCGCCGAAATCATCAGCCCGAAACTCAAGGCTACAAATATGTAAATCAGCGAAAGCCCGGCAATCATCGACAGGCTTCCGTTGATGGGCACTTTGAAAAGGAGCCGGGCAAAAAGAATGATGACTACTCCATTGAAAAAACCAAGGGTGATGTACGGAATTACTTTTCCCACCACTATTTCTATCGGGTGAACCGGAGAAACAAGTATCTGTTCGAGGGTTCCTGTTTCCTTCTCGCGGGTTATGGTAATAGATGTCAGAAGAGAGCATATAAGAAGAAGGATAAGGGCGACAAGGCCCGGGACAAAAAAATTTGCGCTCTTCATGTCTGGGTTGTAAAGAATTCTTGGTTCAAGTCCCAGTATGCCGGGAGACCGGCGGTTCATCTTTTCGTTAAACAGCTGTGCTACTCTGTTGCTGTAATTGTTTATAAATGTTCCGACGTTCGAATCGGCTGCATCGACTATAAGCTGGACTTTTGTGATGCGTTTTGAAGCAAGACTTTCCGAAAAATCTTCCGGGATAACAAGCGCCATCTGAATATAACGTTTTTTAAACAATGATTCTATCTCATTGCGCTTTATATCCGTATATTTGAGTATAAAGAAACGGCTTTCGGTAAAACCTCGTATCAGTTCCCTGCTTTCCGGAGTTTTGGCATCATCAATTACGGCGAAGGTCAGGTTTTTCATATCGAGCGTGATGGCATAACCGTAAAGAATTATCATGAGAACCGGCATCAGGATAATGATAAGAAGTGATCGCCAGTCCCGGAAAATGTGGGTATATTCTTTGATGATTATGCTTATTATTCTTCTTAACTTCATCTTAATTCCGACGGCTTCGTAAAAAGTCATTCTGCGGTGTTGCGCTTCATCTTTCGTCATTGCAGCGTACTAACATGTACGCTTCATTCCTCAAGATTCGCGACGCCTTGCATAATGAGCTTTTTACTTTGCCGTATGATTTATAAGTTTGTATAAGCCATCAATTTTGGCCGATAATCTTTATAAAAATATCCTGCATTGTTGTTTTGTTGTATTTTTGCTTAAGACCTGTCGGATTTCCGAGCTCGATTATTTTGCCCTTATGCATGATAGAGACCCTGTTGCAGTATTCGGCTTCATCCATGTAATGGGTCGTCACAAACACGGTTTTTCCCAGAGCCGCTATTTCATATATAATCCTCCAGAAATTGCGTCGTGAAATCGGATCTACTCCCCCGGTCGGCTCATCGAGAAAAATAATCGGAGGATCATGGAGCAGAGAAGCGCTTAAAGCAAGGCGCTGTTTCCATCCAAGGGGGAGGGCTTTAGTGAGCGAATTCTTCATATCCTCAAGGTTGAGCTCGGAAAGAAGCAGGCTTGTTTTGTTTGCGATTTCCTCCCTCGACAGGCCGTATATCCCGCCGTAAAATTCTATATTTTCTTTAACGGTCAGATCGTCATAAAGGGAAAATTTCTGGCTCATGTAGCCGATATTTTCTTTTATTTTGGCAGTTTCGGAATTGATACTGAAACCTGCGACTGTCGCTTCTCCGGAAGTAGGCTTCAAAAGACCGCAAAGCATTTTTATGGCTGTTGTTTTCCCCGCCCCGTTTGCTCCGAGGAAGCCGAATATCTCCCCTTTTTTCACTTCAAAAGATATTTCATCAACAGCCTTGAAAGCGCCGAAGTGACGGCTCAATTTTGACGCGCTGACTGCTATCCCGGTTTCCATTTTCAGCTTTTACCTTCAATAAGAGCGATAAATAAATCTTCAAGCGACGGATCGACGGGTTCCATTTGAAAACTGCGGCCGAGAATATTTTCTATTTTTTCACTTAGTACGTCCTTATTCTTACTATCCGCGAGAGTGAGGTGAAGGCTGTCGCCAAACGATTGAACCGAGAGAATCCCCGGAATCAGGGCTATCGAATTTATGTGTCCGATCAAATCCCGTCCCGTGAGCTTGTAAATATGCTTTTTAAATGAAGCCGTCATTGTTTCAGGCTTTCCGCCGGCAAGGACCACGCCTTCATGCATGATTGCAATGCGATCGCACTTTATTGCTTCATCCATGTATGGAGTCGACACCAGAATAGTGACTCCTTCCTTCTTTAATTCCTTAAGAATGGTCCAGAATTCATTTCTGGAAACGGGGTCGACACCGGTTGTCGGCTCATCAAGAATAAGAACAACGGGATTATGAATGAGAGTGCAGGAGAGGGCAAGCTTCTGTTTCATTCCACCGGAGAGCTGCCCCGCAAGCCTGCCGGCAAAAGGCTCCAGGTTGCTGAACTTAAAGAGCCTTTTTTTCCGTTCCGCTATTTCCTTTTTTGGAACGGCAAAGAGATTGGCGAAAAAGACAAGGTTCTGATTGACCGAGAGATCAGGATACAAAGAGAATCTTTGCGGCATATAGCCGGTTATGCTTCTTATTTTCCTGATGTCCTTTTTTACATTAAAATTGTTTACTGAAATTTCTCCCGAATCAGGGGGAATGAGCGTTACAAGAGTTCTTATGGTTGTAGTTTTTCCCGCTCCGTCCGGGCCTATCAGTCCGAACAGTTCGCCTCTTTCGACATCAAGGTCAAGGTTCTCCACGGCTTTTGTTCCGCCGAACGATTTTGAAAAGTTTTTAATGCTGATTATGGGAAGCATCATATCTGCCGCTTAACAATAACAGACACAGGCATACCGATTTTCAAGATGCCGTTATTATTCGGTACAATTATTTTCGCTGAAAAAACCAGAGAGGCTTTTGTCTCTTCGGTCAGTATTGTTTTCGGGGTAAATTCCGATTTGTCGGAAATCCAGGATACCCGGCCTTCAAGTGTTTTATCATCAATTCCGTCAATCTTTACACTTACATTCTGACCTAGTTTAATAAAGGGCAGGCTCCTTTCTTCGATATATATCTTTGTCCAGAGCAGGGAAAGATCGGCAATATCACATACCGGGCTGCCTGCCGCAAGTAACTCTCCCTTTTCCGCATAACGCACGAGCACCCTTCCTGAAACAGGGGAGGTTATTGAAGCGTCCTTGACCTGCTTTTTAATAAGCTTTGCCCCAGATTCAACCTGTTTTCTTTTGCTTATGACTACATCCAGCGAAGCCTGAATGGACTTGATCCTTTCATTTGCGGCATCGAGCTGGGTTTTGAGATCGTCGACATTCTGCTGTGATATCGCTTTTGACTTAAGAAGGGATAAAAAACGATCGTATTTTATGCCGATATTCTCTTTCTCAATTTTTGCCGTTTCAAGTTGCGAATGGGTGGCTTTGTATTGATTGTCCAGCTCTTCAATCGTCGACCGGTTCTGCTCGAGCTGGTACCCGAGGCTTTCCGTTTCTATGCCCGCCAATACCTGGCCTTCCTGCACTTCAATTCCCTCTGCAAAATTGAGTTCCTTTATGATGCCGTTCGCCTGGGAGCTTACACGTGTTATATCTGTATCCATTATTCCCGAGAAGGTCATGTGAGCGGATTTTTTCTCGGAGCAGGAGCTGATGACGAGAATCAGGAGAATAAAAGAGAGTCTTTTAAAATATGGAAAAACCGGGTCGATTTTTATAACTGGCATATTTTTTTGTCCTTCGGGCCTGAGGTGGATCCGTGCCTTCGTGATAAATATTGCGCTCCCAAAAAGCTTACACCCCTCAATGGGGTAGTAAAAAGAGTCCCGTTTATCGGGGCTAAGAGAGCATATTCAGACTTCCAACGAGTTCGTCAAGAAGTCGTTTCAAAACCCCGCCTGAGGTCTGATAGCTGTGTTGCAAACCTCTTCAAAATGCTCACATACTACCGTGTATGCTGCGCTTTTTCATCGGCTTGCGCCTTGCTCTCAAACCTGATCCGAGGTTTTGAAATGA
>Ga0105099_10000088_pt1 | contig 55718 bp, 45 predicted proteins | sample PPLLak3cmMay2015_2_FD_79138 | JGI IMG/M metagenome (GOLD analysis project Ga0105099, IMG submission 79138) | Freshwater sediment microbial communities from Prairie Pothole Lake near Jamestown, North Dakota, USA - PPLs Lake P8 Core (1) Depth... | ecosystem: Environmental > Aquatic > Freshwater >... | reverse complement strand
TACTCACCCGTGCGCCACTTTACTATCTTTAGCAAGCTAAAGAGTTCTCGTGCGACTTGCATGTGTTAAGCACGCCGCCAGCGTTCATTCTGAGCCAGGATCAAACTCTCCAATTAAACTATCAAATTGTTGCATGCATATGCATGCGTGAGACCTAACTCACAAGCTGTCACTATTTAGTTTTCAAAGATCAAGTAGCCGCTGAAACAGCAGCCGATATTGCAAAAAAAGAATACTTATATCCTAAGTTATCTTTTGTGTCAAGCAATTTTTTAATTATTTATAAAAACTGCTTTTTCAAAAGGTTCAATCGATTTGGAAAGAATTATTAAATACTACTTTTTATTCTTCTTTGTCAAGCAATTTTTTTATTCGCCGAGACTTTTATTTATATCGCACCGGACAGTTAAAAAAAGAGATATTCTTCTATCCTTGTGGATATTGTTTGTCAACAAAAATAAAAGTCTTTTTAATTTATTACTATTATTTATTTACTGAAGAAAACATAGGTCAAAATAAATAAAGAGAAGCGCTATCTATCCTCAGAGATGGATTATGTCAAGCGTTATTTACCTTTTTATTTTGATTTTATGGAAACGTTTTTTCCCTGATCTTAATAAGATTTCCATATTGTTGATATCATTTGAAGTAATCAATTCATCGAACTTTTCAATGCGTCTGTCGTTTATATATGCGCCGCCTTGCTCTATCAGTCTTCTCGATGCTCCGCCCGATGAAGCCAGTTTTACATCCTGAAATAGTTTAAAGGCTGCTATACCAGGATCAAACATATCCGCATTCATATATGAGCAGGGAACTGAAGCCTCTTCTACTAACGAATTATCCCTTGGGACTGAACTGGACGGTAAGATACTATTTGGGACAAAGCGTTCTCCGAAAACACTTGCCGCCGCCCTGTAAGCATTAACAGCTTCTTCACACCCGTGTGCAAGCAATGTTGTTTCAAACGCAAGGATAGTCTTAGCGCTGTTTAAATCAGATCCGTATAAATTTCGTGTTTGTTGTATTTCATCCATTGGCAAAAATGTGAAAAGTGCCAAAAAACGTTCCACATCCCTGTCATCTGTGTTTATCCAGTATTGATAGTAATCATAAGGAGTTGTTCTTTTCGTATCAAGCCAAACCGCTCCTTTCGCTGTCTTTCCCATCTTTGCGCCGTTGCTTGTTTTTATTAAAGGGAATGTAATACCGAATGAACTTCCTTTCCTGATTTTTCTAATAAGTTCTATTCCGGCAACAATGTTTCCCCACTGGTCGCTCCCCCCCATTTGTAGCCTGCACCCGTACTTATCGAATAGTTCCAGAAAATCATATGCCTGCAAAAGCATGTAATTAAATTCAATAAAGCTGAGACCTTCCTCAGAATCAAGTCGCAATTTATAACTTTCAGCTTTTATCATCCTATTGACTGAAAAATGCCTTCCAATATCCCTTAAAAACGGAATGTATTTCAGTTCGCAAAGCCAGTCATTATTGTTAACCAGAAGCGCTTTCCCCTCGCTGAAATCAATAAATCTTGAAAGTTGTTTCTTTATTCCCCTGGCATTCTCTTCTGCAATTTCAAGTGTTAATAGCTTCCTCATCTCTGTTTTTCCGCTTGGGTCGCCTACAAGCCCTGTTCCGCCCCCTACAAGCGCTATAGGTCTGTGACCATGATTCTGCATATGGGCCAGCGCCATTATCGGAACAAGACTTCCCACGTGCAGACTCGACGCGGTAGGATCAAAACCGATATAACAAGTCACTTTATTATTCCGGATATACTCTTTAAGCTCCTCGTCATGAGTTGTTTTTTCAACAAAACCTCTTTCTTCAAAAACATTGATTAAACTTGCCATTGCACCCTCATTTATTTGCAAACTCAACTGCCCTCGTTTCGCGTATCACTATCACTTTTATCTGCCCCGGAAAGACAAGCGATTCTTCTATTTTCTTTGCAATATCCCTGCTTAACAAGACCGAATCTTCATCCGATATAATTCCGCTTTCCACGATTACTCTAAGTTCCCTTCCAGCTTGAATAGCATAGGTGTTCGAAACTCCTTTAAATGAATTTGCTATTTTTTCTAAATCTTCAAGTCTTTTAATATAATTTTCCAGCAATTCTTTCCTGGCTCCAGGCCTTGCTCCAGAGAGGCCGTCTGCAGCCTGTACGAGATATGCATATACAGAGGCAGGCTGGACATCTTCATGATGAGCGGCAATTGCATGAACAACTTTGGGAGCTTCACCAAATTTCTTTGCAAGATTTGCCCCTATAACCGCGTGCGGCCCTTCAACTTCATGATCAATAGCTTTTCCGATATCATGCAATAAACCCATTCGTCTCGCGAGCTTTGAGCTTAGACCCAATTCCGAGGCCATTATTCCGCTTAAAAAACCGACTTCTATTGAATGCTGCAGAACATTTTGAGCATAACTTGTTCTGAATTTCAACCGCCCTATAAACTTGATAAGTTCATTATGAATTCCGTGTACACCCAAATCAAAGGCTGCCTGCTCTCCTGCCTCCTTAATTACCTGATCAACCTCCAGTCCGACTTTTTTCACAATATCCTCTATCCTGGCCGGATGAATCCGGCCGTCAGATATAAGTCGCATAAGTGATATACGCGCAACTTCCCTTCTTACAGGATTAAATCCGGATAAAATTACTGCTTCAGGAGTATCGTCTATGATAAGATCAATTCCTGTTGCTGCTTCAAGTGCCCTGATGTTACGACCTTCTCTTCCTATAATCCTTCCTTTCATTTCATCATTAGGCAGTTGAACAACCGAAACGGTACGCTCGGCAACATATTCCCCCGCATATCTCTGTATAGCGGTCGCCATAATGTTTTTTGCTTTCTTGTCGGCCTCTTCTTTCGTTTCATTTTCGATCTTTTTTATCAGTTTTGCAGCATCATGCCTTGCTTCATTCTCCATGGCCCTGACCAGAAGATCCTTGGCTTGTTCTGCCGTAAGATCGGATATTCTTTCGAGTTGTTTTTTCTGTTCTTCTATCAACTCATCATATTTAATTTCGCTTTGCTCAATATTTTCTTCCCTTTTTTGGAGTATGGCCTCTTTTCTCGATATTTCCCGGTCTCTCCTCTCAATCTGCTCAAGCTTGTTATCTATGCTTTCCTCTTTTTGGATTAATCTTTTTTCACGTTTCTTCAGCTCAGCTCTTGTTTCTTTTGTTTCAATATCAAACTCACTTTTCATTCTAAAAAGCCTGTCTTTGGCTTCAACCTGAGCTTCTTTAACAACAGCTTCCGACCTTATTTTTGCAGCATCAATTATTCTGGAAGCTTCATTTTCAGCTGCCTTGATTTTTCGGGAAGTAATTTTACCTCTTACCCAATAGGAAACGGCATATCCCAAACAAAATAAGAGAATGCCGACTAATATATATTGATACATTATTAATCTCCAGTTGTTGACTGTTTATATGTTTTAAAAATGCCAAGTATAGCCTGAAAATACTTAGTGGTTTTAAAAAATATACCGCTTTTGCGACTTTTTAAGGAGTCGTCAAGATTACTGATGTGAAAACAGCTGTATAGATGGGAGGAAAATGGTGAGGAATCAACCGACCCCTTTGCTGATGTCTCTGTCCGGTCTTTTGAATAATTTGTGAACCCCCGCACTATGCCGTGTTGGTAAGTCTCTGAACCGAAAGTTCAAAGTTGGTGCCTTATGGTTTCTTTAGGCTTTTCTGTACAAGCAGAACATGCACACCAAAACCGAGGAAGGCTCCTTATTTTATCTTTGTTGGATCAAAGAACAAATACCAATCACGAACACGGCAGGGGTTTTAACAACAAATAAATTCAGATGCTTAAATCCCGGTTAGAGACAAACCCTCTACAGGAGAAATTACAGAAAGACTCATAAAAATGTAAGCTGGTTTAAATTAAAAAGTCGAAAGGTAGAAATAATATAATATCTTTCTCGCCAATTTTTACTCAATCTACAAATCATGGAAACACCTGCATTAAACAATCATCTAATTTGTTGAGCAATTTTACCGATTTGTCTGAAATTTCATTAAGGAATTCCGAATGATTTTTTTTTATCTCAATATTATCATTTGCAATATTCAAAGCAGTCAAAATCATAATTCCGAGTGGGTTATTACTTGCCGGGAAATCCGGCTGACGCAATTCAACCCTTCTAACCTCTTTGACAAGAAGATCGGCAACCTCTTTTGCATGAGAAAATTCAGTCTCGGCTTTAAAAGTATATTGCTTCCCAAAAATATCAATTTTTACATATTGTTCCAAATAAATATCTACCTTTCAAAATAATTTTATTGGCTGTTATTTATGAGCGTCTGTAATACCATCAAGCTTGCTGAGAAGATTGTCTATCTTCGAGCGGATAATATTTCTCTCCAGTAAATAGCTCTTTTCCGTCTCAATCTTCCCCTGCAGTTCCTCCTCTAATTTCACTATTTTATTATTCAGTTCTAAATTGATAGCCTCGTATGATTTGCAAACTGCAACCACTTTTTCAAGTTTATTTTCTATTTCATCAAATTGCCGTAGAATCAATTCGTTATCCAATTCGCCACCTCATATTATAAATCTTTTATAATATCCCATTAACACCAAAGTCAAGATATAATACCCGACCGTTTCCGGATAATGTGCTCTATAGCCATTAAATCCTGAACGCTGTTTATTCCTAATAGCTCTTCATTATCCTGTCCAATAAATGCTCCTACATTTTTATTGTAATTATATCCGATATTAATTATATCTGTAAGATAAAATTCTTTTTGAGCATTATTAGAACTGATTTTATTCAGGGAATATTGAAGAAATTCCTTTTTTACACAATATATACCCGAATTGATTATTTTTATTTGTCTCTGACGATCTGTTGCATCAATCTCCTCAACTATTCCGGATACATTATTTTCATTATCGAGAAGAATTCTCCCGTATCCCTTTGGATTAACGGTTTCAACCGCCACAACCGAGATATCACGATTTGATTTAATATGTTCCTCATAAAGATTTTTTAAAGTATGATAAGAAAGAAGTGGCACATCTCCGCATAGAATTAAAACCTGTTCCGAATATTCAGGCAAAAAAGGCAAAGCGCACTTAACAGCATGCCCTGTGCCAAGCTGATCTTGTTGTAGGGCAAAAATGACTTCATATTCTTTTGATACTATTTCACTGACTTTTTCAGCCTGATTGCCTATAACAACTACAATATTGTTTCCGACAATTTTTTTAGCTGTCTCAATAACATACATAACCATCGGTTTACCATTAATCTCATGTAATACCTTTGCTTTGTCGGATTTCATTCTTTTCCCCAAACCGGCAGCAAGAATCACAGCAGCGAGTTTACTTGTCATAAAAACCTCAAACACAAAAAAGATTATAAGCGTTTATATCAAATATATCAAAATTGTTCCAAGCAGCGATTAGTGCAAAGAGCAATCCCTCTATCTTAAGAACGGAGCTTCCCTCTGACCGCACCTTAAAATGCGGGGTTTGCGACAAGAAAGGCCAGTCGTCAATAAAAAAGGGCAACCTTTACAATACGGCCGCCCTATTTATAAATATTATTACCCACCAGCAATGGGTAAATATATTGCTGCAAATATTTAAGTAATCAGTGACGTTTTGTTTCAGCAAGCCTCACACGGTGCAATGCTCTTTCCAAAGCCGCCTTAGCCCTCATGAAATCCAAATCTTTATCGGCACTCTCTTTCGCCAAACGCTCCTGGGCGCGTTTTAAAGCGGACTTTGCCCTTTCCAAGTCTATATCACGTCTTCTTTCAGCAGATTCCGCCAGCACAGTAACTCTGTCGGGAAGCGCTTCAGCAAATCCCCCGTTGACAAATACGCACCTTTCCTCTCCCTTAATGTCCTTGTATCGGATAATCCCCACTTTAAGTGTGGTAAAGAAAGGTGTATGGCCAATGAGAACTCCAAATTCACCCAGAGAGCCGGGAGCCATAACAATCTGCGCATCTTCGCTTACGACTGATTTTTCAGGTGTAACAACTTCAATTTTTATGTTTCCGGCCATATTATATGCCCTCACTTCTACTTTTCATCAGCCATTTGCTTTGCTTTTTCAACTGCTTCCTCTATCCCTCCGACCATATAAAATGCGCGTTCGGGAAGATCATCATGCTTGCCTTCGCAAATTTCCTTGAACCCTCTAACCGTATCGGCAATCTTAACATACTTGCCTTTCATTCCTGTAAAGGTCTCAGCTACATGGAATGGCTGCGACAAAAATCTCTGGATTTTTCTTGCTCTTGATACTGTGACTTTATCTTCATCAGACAATTCTTCTATGCCGAGGATAGCAATTATATCCTGAAGCTCCTTATATTTCTGTAGAATTTGCTGGGCTTTACGGGAAACCAGGTAATGCTCTTCACCAATATAAGAGGCATCCAGAATTCTTGATGTTGAATCGAGTGGATCAACAGCAGGATAAATACCAAGTTCCGCAATCTGCCGCGACAAAACAACAGTACCGTCCAGATGGGCAAAAGTTGTGGCAGGTGCAGGGTCGGTCAAATCGTCGGCAGGCACATAAACACATTGGACAGCTGTAATTGATCCCTTATCGGTAGAAGTAATGCGCTCCTGGAGTTCGCCAAGGTCAACGGCAAGAGTCGGTTGATAACCAACGGCAGAAGGCATACGCCCGAGAAGTGCCGAAACTTCCGAGCCTGCCTGAGTAAATCTGAATATATTATCAATAAAAATAAGAACATCCTGGCCTTCAATATCGCGATAGTACTCGGCAGCGGTTAAAGCTGACAGCGCAACTCTTGCTCTTGCTCCGGGAGGTTCTGTCATCTGGCCGTATATCAGAGCCGCTTTTGGAAGAACGCCGGAAACTTTCATTTCATGATACAGGTCATTTCCTTCACGCGTCCTTTCACCGACTCCGGCAAATACCGAAATACCGCCATGATGCATGGCGATATTATTAACCATTTCCATCATTATAACCGTTTTACCAACTCCGGCACCGCCGAACATTCCCATTTTCCCACCTCTCGGGAAAGGCACAAGCAGGTCAATAACTTTTACACCTGTCTCAAGAACACGAACGGTTGTATCCTGCTCTGTAAACTTGGGCGCTTCACGGTGAATCGGCATCATCTTTTCATGGCTTACAGGTCCAAGCCCATCAACCGGACGCCCAACAACATTCAATACCCTTCCAAGTCCGGCAGGACCAACCGGCATCATAATCGGTTTTCCCGTATCCTTGACTGACATGCCCCTTACTAATCCATCAGTAACATCCATTGCGATAGATCTTACGACATTGTCGCCAAGATGCTGGGCAACTTCCACTACAAGATTATCCTGCTCATTGTTTATGGCAGGATTGCTTATCAGAAGTGCGGTAAGGATATTAGGAAGCTTTCCTTCTTCAAATTCAACGTCAACAACAGGCCCCATAACCTGCTTTATTTTACCAATGTTTTCTACCATCTATGAACCTCCTATCAAACTGAATGCAGTATTTTCAATTCTTAGGAGCCGTTACGAAATAACCATTACATTTTCAACCATTTCGTTACGGCTCCTTATGCCGGTCGCGGCATTTCAATGTTACGGTTATTTTTGAACGACGGCTTACCCTTTAAGCGCCTCCGCTCCACCTACAATATCCATAAGATCTGCAGTGATGGAAGCCTGCCGGGCCTTGTTGTATGCCAGTGTAAGACTATCAATCATATCATTACAAGCCTTGGTTGCATTATTCATCGCGGCCATTCTCGCAGCATGCTCACTTGTTGATGTCTCCAAAAGAGCGCTGTAAATCTGTACGTAAACATTTTTTGGAAGCATGTCATCAAGAAGCTCGGCAGGTGTCGGTTCGCATATATGCTCCGGAAGATATTGCTTCTTTGCGTTTTCAGGCTTTCCGGATGCTTCAAGAGGCGGTATCGGAAGAAGCTTCTTAATTACCGGAACCTGCTTCGCCGTACTTTTAAATTCGGAATATATCACATAAACTTCATCATATTCTCCATTTAAAAATCCGTCTATCAACTTTTTCCCGGCATTAACGGAAACATTAAACCCGAATCTTCCTCCAACAACCCCAAGATATTCACTTACGATCTCAAAATTATTTTTACGGCTCCAGTCACGCCCTTTTTTGCCGAAGTTTGTAAAAGAAATTTTGATATCAGAACCGGATTTTTCTTTGACTAAAGAGTCCGCTTTCAAAATAAGGTTTGAATTAAACCCACCGCACAGCCCTCTGTCTGAAGTGCAGAGAACGATGTTTATTTTTGAAATCTTCTCACGCACAGTCAGCAACGGAGTTGCCGCGCTTCCGCCCCGTTCGGCAAGACTGCCGAGTACTTCAGCAAATTTGCCTGCGTAAGGCCTGAAACCGATCATATTGGTCTGTGCACCCCGAAGCTTGGAAGCGGCCACCATATTCATGGCTTTTGTAATCTGCTTGGTCTTCTTTACTGCACCTATTTTTGTTTTGACATCTTTTAACGTTGCCATTCAACTCAACCCTTATCCATCTCAAGATTCAGATTATTATTAAAAGACCGGGCCGATATTATTTAATCGTATCCTTGAATTCTTCATCATAAGCATTCAAGGCATCCGCCATCATCTTGTCCAATGCTTCGTTGATGGTTTTCTTCTCGGCAAGTTCTTTGAATATCTGTGGATGCTTTTCAGAAATAAACGAAAAAAGACCGGCCTCATATTTAGCAAGAACATTAACCGGATACTTATCGAGAAAACCTCTTGTTCCGGCATATAGAATCGTAACCTGCTTCTCCATGGACAACGGTTTATACTGAGGCTGTTTTAAAATTTCAACTAACCTGGCACCGCGTGTAAGCTGTCTCTGAGTCGCCTTATCAAGATCGCTTCCGAAAGCCGCAAAGGCCTCGAGTTCGCGATACTGGGCAAGATCAAGCCGCAGACTGCCTGCAACCTGCTTCATGGCTTTAACCTGAGCCGCTCCGCCAACCCTGGAAACTGAAAGACCAACATTGATAGCAGGCCTGACACCCGCAAAGAAAAGGCTGGGTTCAAGGTAAATCTGCCCGTCTGTAATCGAAATAACATTTGTTGGAATATATGCGGAAACGTCACCTGCCTGAGTCTCAATAATCGGAAGAGCAGTAAGTGAGCCAGCACCAAGTTCATCATTCAGCTTCGCGGAGCGCTCAAGAAGCCTAGAATGGTTATAGAAAATATCACCAGGATAGGCTTCACGGCCGGGCGGGCGTCTCAAAAGAAGAGAGACCTGACGATATGCAGCCGCCTGTTTTGAAAGATCGTCATATATGATTAAAGAATGCTGACCCTTATCACGGAAATATTCTCCCATTGCACACCCGGCATATGGAGCGACATACTGAAGTGTAGCGGGATCGCTTGCGCATGCCGCAACAACCGTAGTATATTCCATTGCTCCGTATTTTTCGAGAACGGCAACAACCTGGGCAACTGTTGATTTCTTCTGACCGCAGGCAACATAAATGCAATAAACACCCTGCCCTTTCTGGCTCAGGATAGAATCTATAGCAATCGCAGTCTTCCCTATCTGGCGGTCGCCTATGATAAGCTCGCGCTGGCCCCTGCCCACCGGAGTCATAGCATCGATGGCTTTAAGGCCGGTCAGCATCGATTCATGAACGCTTTTTCTCGCAATAACGCCGGGTGCGACCATTTCAACTCTTCTGAACTCTTTTGCGTCAATCGGACCTTTTCCGTCTATCGGCTCTCCGACGGCAGAGACAACACGCCCTAAAACCGCCTCACCAACAGGAACCTGGGCAATACGTCCTGTGCGTTTAACAACATCACCCTCTTTTATGTGGGTAACTTCGCCCATAACGGCAATACCCACATTGTCTTCTTCGAGGTTAAGCACAAGGCCTAAAATTCCGCCGGGGAATTCAACAAGTTCCAAAGCCATGACTTTCTCAAGTCCATATACCCTGGCAATACCATCGCCAACAGACAAGACAACACCTGTTTCGCTCAGCTCAACCTTCTTGTCATAATCCGCAATCTGACCTTTAATTATCTGACTTATTTCTTCAGCTCTTAATTCCATTATACACTCTCACCCCTTTTTAAAGATTCTCTCATATTGAGTAATTGTGTTTTGATGCTACCATCCAAAACAAGATCACCTATTCTGGAAACGACTCCCCCGATAAGGCTGGGATCAACTTTTACATCCAGAACAATATCTTTACCTGTCTTTTTTGACAGGGTAGCACGGATCTTTTCAACGGTTTCGGATTTGAGTTCCGTAGCCGAAACCAAACAGGCTCTTGCAATATTTTTCAACTCATCGGCCAGCTTCTGATAAAATTCGTTGATAGTAACAAGAAACCCTATTCGACCCTTATCAAACAACAGAAAGAGAAAAGATCTGGTCGCTTTTGAAAGGCTTAACTTTTCAATTACCAGCTCCAATACTTTTTTACGCGCTGCAGCATTATAAAGCGGGTTGGTCAGTGCCTGTTCAAGGCCTTTCTCTTTCATAACCAGGCCGGCCAAACGATCCAGTTCCTGCCTGTAGACTTCGGCATTTCCGTCCTCTTTACCGATAAGCAGAAGTGCCTTAGCATAACGCCTTGATATAGCTAAATTTTTCACTATGCCACCACCTTCTCTAAATATTCACTTACCAGTTGTTCCTGATCTTTTCCGGTTATTTTACTCTTTATAATCTCTTCTGCCTTTATAAGGGCTTTTGCGACCACCTCTTCCTGAAGTTTCAGTTTTGCCTGCTTGAACTCATGCTCAATATTCCGGCGGGACTGCTCCTCCAGTTTCAAAGCTGCGGCTCCGGCAGCTTCAATTATTCGATCTTTTGCCTCATTTCCCTGCTTTATCTGTTCGGCAATAATCTTTTCAGAATCTTTATTAAGCAGAGCAAGCTTTTCATTATATTGTGCAAGATTTTTTTCAGCTTCTGTTCTCTTCGATTCCAGTTCGCTCAACTGCTCTTTTATTCCCTTGATTCGATCCTCAAGAACTCCTGAAGCGGGTTTTCGCAAGAGTAAAAAAAGACCTACAGCCAGAACCACAAAATTCATGACCCGGTATGTATCAGTTACCACCCATCCTGTGTGTCCACCCTCACCATGTCCACCTTCTCCGCCTGATGAACAAAAAACGGCTCCTGCAAAAAACAGCAGCAGAGCAGCCACAAAAATCATAATAGCTGTGCAACGCTTCAGTCTTACAAAAGGCATCTTCATTAAATAACCCTCCCCAGAATTTTTTGGCCAATGGCTGCGGCAAACGTATCAACTTCATTCTGCAGAGAACTTCTAACGCTTTCGGTATCCTTTGCAATTTTATTGCGCATCTGAACAAGATCTTCCTGAGCTTTTTTATTAATTTTTTCAATCAATTGTTTTTCCTCATTCTGGGCGGACAGCAACAAAGCTTCCTTTTCCTTCTGTCCTTTTGCTCTCGCTTCTTTGATCCCAGACGCATAAGCATCTTCTTTTTCCTGTGCATTTTTCCCGAAATTTTCAATGCTCTGCTCAAGGCCGGCTATTTTTTCTTTTCTTTGTAAAAGAATTTTGCGGATTGGTTTGTACAGAACAACATTCATCGCCCAGATAAGGAAGAGAAAATTGATGATCTGTATGAAAACAGATTTATCAACGTTAATCATATAACACCCTCCATCTCAGAAATTAGATGCAACAATATAATAATGATGGGTAAAATCTGGCGGTCTATAACACCAGTTTCAACAACTTGTCAAAGGTTTTTTGCAAATATTTTATGATTTATAAATACAATTGGTTAAGCCTTTGCGCCTTAAACTGAACAGATATGATGCTCTCATAAAATGTCTGGATTTCCCTTTTTTCGTCATTTCAATGAAATTGAGAATCCAGTCTTTTCAGATACTTCTGTTACTCCCGTTTTCACTGGAGTAACATGATTTTCAGCTTTTTACAAAACCATAAAATATCATTCGAACATGAATCTTCGCATGCTTATGTTCAGCAGGATACCGATGCTTGCAAGAGTTGTAATAATTGAAGATCCGCCATAACTGACAAACGGCAGAGTCACTCCCACAACAGGCATCAATCCCATAGTCATTCCTGTATTGACAATCACCTGCCACGACAACATCGCTGAAATGCCGAAAGACAGGATAGTCCCGAAAGGATCCCTGCACCCGTAAGTTATCTTAAGACTCCATGTAATCAGCATAAAAAAAACAAGTATCAGAACCAGAGACCCAACGAACCCCCACTCCTCTGCAAGAACTGAAAAAATAAAATCCGTATGCTGTTCCGGCAGAAAAGAAAGAGCGCTTTGAGTACCTTGAAGGAACCCCTTGCCTGAGATCATGCCGGAACCGATAGCAATTTTTGACTGTATGATATGATATCCTGCGCCGAGAGGATCGTGTTCAGGATTTAAGAATGTCATTATCCTTTGCTTCTGGTAATCTTTGAGCAAAAACCAGACAATCGGAATAATAATTACACCTGTTGATGCAAGATAAATGAAAGCTTTTCTCTGTATTTTTATAAACACCGACATTGATGCTGCTATGAGAAAAATCAGCATGGCTGTACCCAGATCCGGCTGCAGCATAATCAATGCAAAAGGCAGGATACTTAATAAAAAAGGAGGCAACAAGCCGCCAAGCGATAAACCTTTAATGTTCGCCGTTTTTGAATAATACCGGGCAAGAACAATAATAATTGCGAGCTTTGCAAACTCGGACGGCTGAAATGAAAAAGGACCAACCATAAGCCAGCGCCTTGACCCTCCGACATATTTCCCGACAAACAGGACCAGTACCAGAAGTAAAATGCATAAACCGTATATAACAAGGGCCCATCTGTCCAGCGCTTTGTAATTAAACAAAAAACAAATGATCATAACTCCGAAGCCTGCACAGTACCATACGATCTGCTTCAGGTAGAGAGCATCCTGCACGGTTGATTCTCCGGCGGTAACAGCGCTGTAAAGAGTCATGATACCCATCAGCGAAAGAACAAATGTCAGGCCAAGTAATCCCCAGTCAAAATTCTGTATAAGTCTGCGGTCGATCATTATGTATTAATTATTCCTGTTTTTTTTCCATCTTGAAAAGTAACTGCTCAGTTTGTTTAGGCTGTACGCTGAAGACTGTTAGTAAGTTAGAAATTATTTTCTGAGTTTTTCAGGCAAAAAATAATTTTGTTAACGCACTTATACCCCTCAAGGGGGTACTGAAATAAGTCTCTTTTATCGGCATTAGGGTTTTTAGTAAGAATCGGTTCATTAACCGATGTGATACTCACTTCCTTTAATCTATCTCGGATCTTTTTTCTGCGGCCAATCCACCCGGACAGTTATCTTGAAAATAGCAAAGCCATCAGTGTTCATCATAAACAATATTGTAATCTGCAGTTACACCTGTATGATCAGTGTTTTCGCTTTCCGGATTCAAATAACATTTTATAAGCTCCCTTGCTATCGGAGCAGCAGCACTAGCTCCGTGTCCGCCATGTTCAATAATTACAGATATGGCAATTTTAGGGTCTGAGGAAGGGGCATAAGAAACAAACCATGCATGAGTTCTCAAATGCTGAGGCACTCTCATTTTTTCATCATCTCCTTCTTTTCTTCCAACAATCTGTGCTGTTCCAGTTTTACCGCACGCTTCAATCCCTCCGCCGGGCCGGGCGATCCAGGCTGTACCGTAATTCTTATTAACCGCTTCCCACAAACCTTTCCTTACGATATCAATTGTATTCCGGCTTACAGGAAGAGTTCCAAGTATTTCAGGTTTGCTCTCTGTAATAAGCTGACCTCCAGGCGTTTCGATTCTCTTCATAACAATCGGCCTGATTCTTTTTCCCCCGTTCGCAACAGAGGATATCAATACAAGCATCTGAAGGGGGGTAACCAGATTATAACCCTGCCCTATAACTGCGGAAAGCGTCTCTCCACTGCCCCAGGCAGTCCCGAAACGCTTTTTCTTCCATATTGCCGACGGTACCAAACCTGTGCCCTCCTGCTCCAATCCGATACCTGTCGAAGAGCCTAATCCACAGGCTTTAGCATACCATGCGAGCTTATCTATATCAAGCCTCTGTCCTACCCGATAAAAGAAAACATCACAGGATTCTGCCAGCGCTCTGACTACATCAACCGAGCCATGCCCTCCCTTTTTCCAGCACCTGAAATCCCGGTTTCCGTATTTTATATAACCGGGGCAGTAAAATGAAGTGTTAACATCTATAGCCTTTTCTTCCAGAGCAGCAATTGCAGTCACAATCTTATAAGTCGAGGCCGGAGGATACTCTCCTTTAATGGCTTTATTCTCCATCGGCCTGTTAGCCTGTGATATAATGTTTTTCCACTCATCATGCGTCATGCCGCTCACAAATTCATTAGGGTCAAAAGATGGTTGACTGGCCATCGCTAAAATCTGGCCGGAAGAAGGCTCCATTGCCACAACAGCTCCTGCTTTTCCTTCCAAAAGTTCTTCAGCCCTTTTTTGAAGGCGCTGATCAATGGACAGATAAATGTTGTTTCCTGCTTCAGCATCAATGTTTTCCAGAACCCTGACTACCTGACCCGAAACATTAACTTCAACCTGACGCCCGCCACGTTTTCCCATCAGATAATTTTCAAACGATTTTTCAATCCCAAACTTTCCTATAAAATCACCCTGTTTATTTCTGATATATTTTTCATCTTTCAATTCGTTGGGATTTATTTCACTTAAATATCCTATGAGGTGGGCAGCGCTCTTCCCATAGGGATAATATCTTTTAGGCTGAACATCAACCGAAACCCCCGGGAGGTCATACTTATGGGCTTCAACAGCAGCGAGAGCATCCCTTCCAATGTCCTGTTTCAATAAAATCGGCCTATAGGAAGATATACCTTTTATACCGCTGGCCTTTGATGCCAATTCCTCTGCAGGAACATTAATATATTGGGAGAGCTTTTCTATTGTCGCATCCACCGGTCTGGCATCGTTTAATACTATGCTGAGATTAAACGACGGCCGGTTATCAACAAGCAAAATCCCGTTCCGGTCGAAAATCAGCCCTCTCGGATATTCCACGCTCTGCAGGCGTATGCAGTTATTTTCAGAAAGCCGACTGAACTCCTCTCCCTCGATAACCTGAAGGTAAAATAAACGCAGAAAAATAACAACGAATGCGGCGGTAACAAAATACATAACCCATGACAAACGTTGCCTGAACCACTCAATGTCCGCACTTCTTATAAACTTACTCATAGTATTAATTAAACGGCTGACTGACTTTAAGGCTATATGCCGCAAGCAAAAAGTAATGCGTTATCTGTTGCGGTTCAACTTTTCCGGATGCCATAGCTGTCTCATCCATGCGAGCTTTGCTCGGAAACATGCGGTTTAAAAAACCCGCGCCAGATATTATATGCGCGGTTAATAAACATGAGAAAAAAAGGACCTGTAAGAAAAGCCCATAAGATCTGCACCAAGGCATTTTCCGTTATATTTCCTGGAAATTGCGAATCCGGATTGAACATTACAAACGAGCCTATGAAAATAAGATTTTCAAACAGAACACCTGATGCAACAGCAAAAACCATGAATAGTGTGTTCCTAATATGGAAATATACCGAACTCCATCTGATTATTGCATAAAACCACAAATATACTGTTGTATACAAACCGAAAGGTCCGTTGCAAAGATTATCCATTATAATGCCGAGAAAAAGAATTACCGGAATGCTCTCACGCAAATTCCGATAAAGTCCAAGAAATATTACAATAAGAAGAAAAAGGTCATAAAATCCGCTTAATACACTGAAATAGTGCATAATTGTAGTCTGAACCAGCATTAAAACGAAAGACGTGAATAAGTAGAAAAAATATGTCATTTATCGTCTGTAAAGACCCGGATTGAAGGATTTAGTAATATAAGAACTTCCTCGAGCTTTTCAAAATCAACAAAAGGTGTAACTCTTACTTCCCAGAACAGGCCCGAATTCCCATCAGTTTTCTCTGCAACATATCCGATACGCAATCCCTTGGGAAATACTCCATCAAGTCCTGAAGCAATTACGGAATCCCCTGTCTCCAAGTCATGCCGCCTCAGGACATATTTAAATATGCACTGATCCGAGGATATACCCTTAATGATTCCCCTGGCCCGGTTTCTCTGTACAAGCGCGTCTACAGCGCTGTTCTGATCTATAATCAATAAAACTTTGGAATAATGCTCGGAACTGTTAATGACCTGGCCTACAACACCTTCAGGAATAATCACAGGCAGACCCTTCTTAACTCCGTCCGCTCTTCCCTTGTCAATGATTATCGTCCTGTACCATGCGGATGGATCTATGCCAATAACTTCAGCAGCAATCACTTCGTCGGCTATGTTTTGACTGAAATCGAATAATTTGCGCAACCGGTCGTTGGAAATCTCAACCTCAATATATTCCCTGTTCCTTTGCATAACATCACTGAGGTTTTTTTTAAGATTTTCATTCTCTCTTGCGGTTGATACAAGAAGAAAATAATGCCTCCATATGCTCTTTGTAAAACGGATCGTATGTGTGAGGGCATCCTGAAACGGGGCTGTTATAGTCAATGCAACCCGTTCGAGAGTATAAGGGGGATAATGATGCCTGCCTGAAACGGAGAGCACAATGACATTGACAGCCACAAGGATTATTACCCCGACTATCATCATTGTCTTTCTTGAAAACATGAGGTTAAGCTATTACAATTTTTTTAAGCATTTCAATGCTATCCAGAGCTCTTCCCGCACCGAGGGCGACTGTGGACAAGGGATCTTCAGTAACAGTAATAGGAAGTCCGGTCTCTTCTCTCAACAATTTATCAAGATTTTTTAACAACGCTCCTCCTCCGGTTAAGACAATCCCCCGGTCAACAATATCCGAAGCCAGTTCAGGAGGGGTATGTTCCAGTGCAATTTTAACAGTTTCAACAATCGCATCAATCTGCTCTGATATCGCAAGCCTTATTTCTTCGGAGTCAATTGAAAGAATTTTCGGAATTCCGGATGCCAGATCTCTGCCTTTTACTTCTATCGTTTCAATATCTTCAGGATCCGGATAAGCGTTTCCTATTGCGGTTTTGATGATTTCAGACGATCTTTCGCCTATCAGCAGATTGTATTTTCTCTTTATGTACTGTATTATTGCAGCATCCATCTTGTCTCCAGCCACTCTTACGGATCTGCTGTAAACAATCCCGGCAAGGGATATAACCGCAACTTCAGTTGTTCCACCGCCAATATCAACCACCATGTTACAGATAGGTTCGGATATGGGCAGGCCGGCTCCTATTGCGGCAGCCATAGGTTCTTCAATAAGGAAAACCTCACGCGCTCCGGCAGATTCAGCAGATTCCTTCACGGCACGCTTTTCAACCTGCGTAATTCCGGACGGCACAGCAATTATTATCCTTGGCCGCACAAAGGCTCTCCTGTTATGAACCTTGTGTATAAAATGGCGCAACATAGCCTCTGTTACCTCAAAATCGGCAATAACGCCGTCCCTCATCGGACGAACTGCAACGATGTTCCCGGGCGTCCTTCCCAGCATGTTTTTTGCTTCAATTCCAACCGCAAGAACGCGGTTTTTCGATCTGTCATCACCGCTTACGGCAACAACCGAAGGTTCATTTAAAACGATCCCTTTACCTCTGACGTAAATAAGCGTGTTCGCTGTGCCAAGGTCAATCGCAAGATCACTTGAAAATGCGCCTAAAATTCCATCCAAAAAAAGATTCATACCGCCTCAATATATATCATAAATTATTAATTTGTTATCAGTTTCAAAAAAGCTTAAAAATGATACAGCAATACCTGAGGAACCGCTACCAGAAATATATTTTCATTACAAGGGGAATCTATCTGTTTAAATAAATATTTTTGTCAGAAATATACCGTATTACAGCAATCCTAATGAATATCAGAACCTGCTCAAACGATATTTTTCCGAAACTGTCAAATCTTTATGATTCCCTTTCCCGCAAGAGTTTCCATTATAATATCATGCAATACCGGTCTGAACTCTTTTATTTTCACATTCTCCCTGGAAGGATGAACACGATTGGTAAACAATATAATTATTACAAAATTATCAAGATCCATCCAGAATGAAGTTCCTGTGAAACCGAGATGGCCCACGCTATTGCGGGAAAAATGGATTCCTGAGCTTGATCCGGTCAAAGATGGGGCATCAAAACCCAGAGCGCGGACTGCACCTTCCCTGCGCCTTAAAAAACAGTTTGCCTGTTTCCCGTCAATTACAGCCTTTTTCGATATTCCATGCAAAGAAAAAAGAATCTCCGATAACAAAAGGTTAGCGTCACCGGCTGTACCGAAAAGGCCGGCATGCCCTTCGATTCCACCCATTACAAATGAATTCTCATCATGCACCACCCCCTCAAGAAGGATATTGCGCCAGGGGCAGATTTCCGTAGCTGCAAATGATTCGTTACGCTCTTTCCCGTTATTCGCCTCATGGGCAAGATCAACAAAGAATAATTTCTCAAGACCAAGGGGCTTGTATATATTGTCATAAACAAACCGGTCAAGGCGGCTTTCTGAAACTGTCTCAACTACCCATCTTAATATCATGAATCCGAGGTCGCTGTATAAAACATTTTCGCCCGGCATTGATAACAGCGGTTCCTTAACAAGAAGATCCCTTAAGGCATTCTCTCTTTTGTTTTGAGGAAGACCGGACAGGCTTAAATAATATGGACGGTAATCGGGAATGCCCGAATTATGGGAAAGCAGGTTAATTATACTTATACCTTCTTTATCAGTATTCCTGAACAGAGGGAGAATCGATGCCAATTTGTCTTCGATTCCCAACTTTCCTTTCTGAACAAGTTTCATAACGGCAAGCGTTGTTGCCAAAGGTTTTGTCAAAGAAGCAAGGTCAAAAACAATATCCCTTGACATTTTTTTTCCTGAAAACCTGTTGGCCAATCCGTATGAATCAAAAAAGAGAACTTTGTTTTTAACTGAGACGAGCAGCACAGCGCCCGGAAAAACATTATCCGAGATAGCATCTATCATGGCGCTGTTGATTTTTTCCATAACACTCCACTTAAAACCGGAACTGGGTATGGGCTAAGGCAAGCTATTGAAGCTCCCCGCTGCTTGCGGCTGGGAGCTTCAATTCACCTGCAGTCCATGATCAATCGATTGCCGGCCACTTGAAAGAAAGGAGTTTGCCGCCTGTATCAAGAGTTGCTTTAAGACCAAACGGGATCGTAATGTTTTCCTTTCCATGCCCGGCGGCAAAACCTGCAAGAATAGGAATGTCAAATTCTTCAAACAGACGGCTCACCAGTTTATTTATCTCTTTTACTGATCCGCAGTTTGTAAATGAACCGAGCACCAGGCCTGATAGTCCGTTAAAACAACCAGCTATCTTCATATGGGTAATCATTCTGTCTATCCTGTATACCGCCTCTCCACGTTCCTCAATAAAAAGAATACTGCCTTTAACATGCGGAAAATAAGGGGTACCGGTGAGATGGCACAGCGTTGACAAATTGCCTCCCAGAAGAACACCGGATCCGATTCCCGGTTTTAAACCCGTTCCCTTTTTTGAGTAAATTTCAAAATCGAAACGTGAAGCAATGACCGAAAACATTGCATCAATCGTTCTTTGAGAGGCACTGCCAAGTTCAGCAGCCATCGGGCCATGAAAAGAAATCATCCGGCATTTTTTAAAAATAGCGGATAAAATAGCCGTAATATCGCTATATCCGACAAATATTTTTGGATTATCCGAAATGTTCTCATAATCGAGCAAAGAAAGTATCTTCAATGAGCCGAAACCGCCTCTGGCACATAAAATAGCCTTGATATCTTTTTTGGAAAAGAGATTGTTCAGTATTGAAGCTCTTTGATCATCCGTTCCGGCCAGATATCCGTTTCTGTTAAAAATTCCTTCAGGAATATAAACATTGAAACCCATGGATTTCAGCATATAAATTCCCCTGTTGAAATTTCTTAAATTAAAAGGGCTCGCAGGAGCGGCTATCCCGATCGTGTCGCCCCGTTCAAGTTTTTCAGGCACCAGAATATTATTTTTCATAGTCCGATTATACATCTATTGACATGACATATCCAAAGTGTTAGTTGGTTCCCGTCCGCAAATGGCCCTTTTGTTAGATCTAAAATTGCCTTTTTCTGGACAAAAAACCTGCATGTGTCCTTATTCTCTTTTCGAATGGACACCGGTTGAAAAATTCTGTTGTCGGGGCGTGGCGCAGACTGGTAGCGCACTTGAATGGGGTTCAAGGGGTCGGAGGTTCAAATCCTCTCGCCCCGACCAGAAAATTATTCCCTTACTCTTTATTCCCTCCGGCTTGTATTTCCCTGTTATATTTTATGAGACCTTTGAAGAACGTCCAATTTTGTCCAAGTTCAAGGAAGGCGAAAATTTTAACCGCAGGAATACATTGAAGTATTTCGAGGATTTAAATTTGAGCCTGACGCCGAAATCGGGCAAAAGGGGGCGTTATGCAGAGGTCTCATTTTATATCGTAGCACAGCAACATCTTTTGTCAACATAACAAATAGTTGCTGAAACAATTTGCCTGATCCAATAAATTGTTGTATATTATCATAAAATGAAAAATCTTATAAATCTTCGCCTGAAAATATATCTGATTTTATCCGCCCTGGTTTTTATTACACTGATGGGCGGAATTTCAATGGTTTGGTATACTTTCAGGATGGAGAACGTATTAAAACTTCTTATTGAAAAAGATGTTGCCGCCTTTCAGGCTGCTGAATCTCTCGAAACCGCACTTGTCAACCAGAAGGGATTTGTAACCTATTATTTCCTCGATAATGATCCGGACTGGCTTAGACAGCTGGGAGAATACAGGCAGATATTCAGGGAAAAACTTGGCGAGGCAAAGCTTTTATCATCCGATGAACCTCAAAAGAAAATCATAACCGATATTGAATACGAATATGATGGTTATATAAAATTAAAGGACAGCGTAATAAATCATTATAAAAATGGAAACCGTGAGGAAGGAGTAAAGCTTCACAGGGAGGTGCGCAATCGTTTTTTCAGGATCCTTGACCTGTGTAATGAATATAAAAATATTCACATGAACAGAATGATTCTGGCAGAAGAAGAAAGCCATAATGAAGCTGTCAATTTGAGGTTTTTTTATATATCTGCTCTTCTTGTCGTTACATTCCTCGTCATATTGATGCTTTTTATCCTGGTTAACAGTATACTTAAACCTATTTACCGTTTATCAATCGAAGCCGGGCGGGATGAAAATGCAGGTGAAACCGGAGATTCCGGCGATAAAAAAGATGAAATCACGGTGCTGGCTCAAAGTGTCAGAGGATTGTTAAATGATATAGACCAAACCCATCATGAACTTGAAAAAAGCCGCGATCACCTCCAGCAGGCAGAGAAGATGGCGCTTGTAGGAAAGCTCGCCGCAGGAATGGCACACAGCATAAGAAATCCCTTCACATCCGTCAAGATGCGTCTTTTTTCGCTCAGCAGATCTCAAAACCTTACGGAAACACAGAAAGATGATATCAAGGTTATATCAGACGAGATACGTCATATAGACACCATTGTACAGAATTTCCTGGAGTTCTCAAGGCCGCCAAGACTTAAGATGCAGAAAATAAGTCCATCAGTTGTTGTAGACTTGGCTATTCAACTGCTCGAACACCGTCTTAAATCATACGATGTCACCATTAATCTTGTCCGGAAAGAACCTCTTCCCGAAATAGACGCCGACCCGGAACAATTAAAGGAAGTCCTCGTCAATCTGATGGTAAATGCCTGTGAAGCGATGGTAAGGGGCGGCATTATTGAGATTCACGAAAACGAAGAGCATGCCGCACCGACCGGACGAGCTGTAGTTTTAAGGCTTAGCGACAATGGCCCTGGAATTCCAGAGCCTGTTATGGGCAAGGTTATGGAACCTTTTTTCACCACCAAGGAAGAAGGAACGGGACTTGGACTCAGCATTGTTGCAAGAATCGTTGAAGAGCATGGCGGTCGTATCGATATCAAATCAAAGGAAGGGGAAGGAACGGAATTCATAATAACCCTTCCCTTAAAAAACAGGGGCGAGTCAGATTGAACTCAATTATTATCATTGATGATGATGATCAGCTTCGCAACAGCTTCATAAAACTTTTATCCGAAGAAGGTTATATGGCCTTTGGCGCTGCCTCCGGTGAAGCAGGGATCAATATTGTAAAAAAGGAAATCCCGGATCTTGTTATTCTCGATATGCGCCTTCCCGGCATGAACGGGCTTGAAACATTCAGGGCAATACATAAAATTGAACCCAAACTCCCCGTAATAATAATGACTGCATTCGGCTCAACAGAAAATGCCATTGAAGCGACAAAACTGGGAGCATTTGATTACATCCTCAAACCCTTTGACATTCCGGATATGCTCACACTTGTAAAACAGGCTATCCGTGCAAGTCTTTTTATGAGATCCCCTGTTGAGATGGACTCAATTCCGGACAATGCTTCAAGAGACGCAATCATTGGTCGCAGCACTAAGATGCAGGATGTTTACAAATCTATAGGGAGAGTCTCCCAGACTGATGCGACAGCTTTAATCCGCGGAGAATCAGGTACCGGTAAAGAGCTGGTTGTAAGGGCAATCTATCAGCACAGCCTCAGGGCTGATAAACCTTTTCTTGTCATAAACTGTGTCGCGATTCCTGAAACCCTGCTTGAAAGCGAACTCTTTGGTTATGAAAAAGGCGCATTTACCGGCGCTGCCCACAGAAGGGTAGGAAAGATTGAGCAGGCTCACGGGGGGACTGTCTTCCTGGATGAAATCGGAGACATGCCATTAAATCTTCAGGCAAAAATATTACGGCTTTTGCAGGAAAAAAGCATAGAGAGGCTCGGCGGGAGTGAAAACATCAACGCTGATGTTCGTATAATTGCGGCCACAAACAGGGACCTCGAATCGGCAATCCTGGAAGGGAAATTTAGGGAGGACCTCTACTACCGCCTTAAAGTAGTAACGATATGGATTCCTCCCTTAAGGGAAAGGGAAAGCGACATACCTCTTTTAACAGATTATTTCCTCTCAAAATTTTCCGATGAAAAAGGGATTAAAAACCCCGGAATAACCGAAGAAGCAAAAGTTGTATTATCAAAACACTCATGGCATGGTAATGTAAGGGAGCTTGCAAATACGATCCAGAAAGCCCTTATATTTAATCGTGGAGCTCCTCTCTCATCAGACGACATTGCCAAGGCCATCAGCGAAAAAGTACATGAAAGCGCTTCAAATTCAGGAAACGGCGATCAGGCTCTCCGGCAATGGCTGATGAAAGAACTGACATCCCGTAGAGATGAAAATCTTTTTGATTCCTGCATGGATAATATTGCAAGCAAATTAATCGGCGAAGCATTGAGTATCTGTGAGGGGAATCGCTCAAAGGCGGCTAAACTTCTAGGGCTCTCACGTCCGACACTTCATTCAAAGATCGAAAAATACAACCTTAAATTTGAGACACTTGTTAAAGAAGATAACTCGTGAAGTAATCGTATGTAGAATTTTTACACAATGTAAAAATTACCGACAAAACCTGTAATGCCCCCCTTTGCACCCGCTTAAGTTTCTGATATTGAATTTTATTATATTTCAAGTCGTTATCAATTGACAATTGTGTTCTTTTCCACCGGCACACTATTTGCTTTGCAAGTAGTCAGGCCGGATGGCCTGCCTTGAATTCCGGTCTCAACTCTTTTCGATTTTATATATCCGTATCCCTATCGAAACGGAATAGGAAAAGGAGGTGGCGTGGCATCAAATTTCATGATTTCTATTGACAGAAGCACGGAAAATATTCAGATTAGACTGGCTGGTGATTTTGACGGATCATCAGCGCTTCATCTCCTTTATTTAATGAACGACTGTCTTAAAGACTCTAAAAAAATATTTATCAACACCGATTTTCTCGGAAACATCGAGCCTTTTGGAATCAATGTTTTCCGTTACAATGTCGGCCTGATAGCTAAATATTCAAACCGCATCATATTCTCAGGCGAAAATGCCTTGTTCCTTATAAAATCATGGCCGGATAACATACGCCCTGAATGCAGGATAACAAAAGAGAGCGTAATATTTAACACAAATATGCATTCAAATTGAAGATATCCTTCTGCAAGCAGCGCGATATCTTCGATCTCAGGAAATAGTGTCTGTTTTAAATTCGCTTGCTGTTTCGGTTCATTAAATAATGCATTTTAACGATAACAAAGGGAGGAAAAAATGTTAGTCAAAAACTGGATGAGCAAAAAGGTGATAACAATCGATGAAAATGATTCGATGCAGGAGGCCATAAATTTAATAAAGCAGCATAAAATAAACATGCTGCCGGTAATAAAAAAAGGAAAACTTGTAGGAATTGTATCGGACCGTGATCTTAAAAAAGCATCGGCATCGGATGCTACAACCCTTGATGTTCATGAGCTTTTATATCTTATATCAAAAATCAAGATCAAAGAGATTATGAGCAAAAAACTCGTAACCGTTCCATTCGATTACACGATAGAGGAAACAGCCTCGATCCTTCTTGACAACGATATTTCGGGAGCGCCGGTCGTTGACAATGACAAACAGCTTGTCGGGGTAATAACACAGGCTGATATTTTCAAGGTCATCATTTCTCTTACAGGCATAGCTAAAAAAGGGATCCATTTCGGCTTCACGATCAAAGACCTGCCCGGTTCAATAAAAGAGGTTGCCGATATTATCAGAAGTTATGGCGGACGCCTGGCAAGCATCCTTACCTCCTATGAAAAAGTGCCGCACGGATACCGCAATGTTTATATCCGGGCATATGGAGTTGACCGGTCAAGATTCAAGAACCTGCTGTCCGATCTGAAAAATAAGGCCGAACTGCTGTATTATGTTGACCACACCGAAAACAAAAGGGAACTTTTTTAAAAAGGAGGTTTGGCCATGAAATTCAAAAAAATATTATTCCCGGTTGACCTTTCGGAAACATCTCCGAAAATAGTTCCGTTTGTAACATCTATGGCTGAAAAATTCGATTCGGATGTTCATATCCTGTTTGTCGCCCGCGCCTTTCAACATTTTACAAGCATATATGTGCCGCATCCTTCAATTGACTTATTTGAACATGAAATATTTGAAGGAGCTCAAAAATGCCTCCAGGAATTCACCGAGAAATATTTCACGGATGCGGACCGGATTAAAAAGACTGTTGTGAAAGGCGATGCAGCCGAAGAAATTCTCAATTACATAAAGAAAGAAAAAATTGACCTTCTTATAATGGGAACGCACGGAAGAAAGGGTCTCGATAAAGTTATATTCGGATCTGTTGCCGAAAAAATCTCAAAGACAGCGCCTGTCCCGGTGATGCTGGTAAACCCATATAAGGTTTGTCTACCGGATTCGTAAATCAGGTTGAAACAGATTTCTTCAGAAATCGCAAAAAATGGCATTAGATGATCGAAACGTTATGTTAAAAGGAGTTGTCATTATGAAAACCTTAAAAAAAGTGCTTATTCCTGTTGACGGATCCGAGCAGTCGGTTTCTGCCGTCCGCTATACGGGAGGCGTTCTTAAGCCCGAGGGAACGAAAATAGTTCTTCTTCATGTCGATTCGGAAATACCCGAATCCTTCTGGGATCTGGAAAAAAGCCCCGAATATCGTTCCAAGCTGGCGCCTGTCAGAGCCTGGGCCACCCATCAGAAAAAAATTATCAATGACTCAGTGGGGAAAGCCTGTAAAATTCTTTATACCGCCGGCTTTACGCGTGATTCTGTATCGGTCAAAATGCAGGGAAGAAAAGCAGGGATTGCGCGTGATATTTTAAACGAAGCAGATACTGGTAATTATGACGCGGTTGTTGTCGGACGCACGGGAAACAGCAATTTTAAAGATATTGTATTAGGAAGCGTGGCAAACAAACTGATAGGGAATCTGGTTGATATTCCCCTCGTTGTCGTCGGCGGAAAGCCGAATCCCAAAAAATTTCTCATAGCGTTCGATGGATCAAAAGGATCCATGAAATGTGTCTCCAGTGTGGGCTCAATGCTGAATAATACGGATTGTGAAATAATGATATGCAATGTAATAAGAACACTCGGATCGGCCAGGCAAGGCGAACTATCTTTTGCCGAAATTTGCACCGACTGGACTGAGATGAACAGGAAAAAAATCGAACCTGCTATTGAAGAGGCCAAAAGAAAACTCGTTACCGCCGGTATTGCTGCACCAAAGATATCAGGGAAGATTATTACCGAAAAGCCAAGCAGAGCCGGCAGTATAATCACTGAGGCAAAAGAGGGAGGCTTCGGAACCATTGTGGTCGGAAGGCGCGGACTTTCAGCGGTTGAAGAGTTCTTTATCGGACGAGTAAGCAGGAAAATTCTGCATATGGCTAAAAAGATGGCTGTCTGGGTAGTAAATTAAAAGGCAGGGGTTGCGGAAAGCAGACCGGTCACCGGACGTGAAACCTGCAGGTAAAAGTGGCACCCTTTCCGGGGATACTGTTTACGGAAACGGTACCTTTCAGCCGGTCAAGTATTTCTTTAACGATGACCAAACCCAGTCCTGTTCCGGCTTCCGTATAGGATTTGGCGTTTTCGGCCCTGAAAAATTCGGTAAACAGCTTCGAAAAGGCATCTTCCGGGATACCGATCCCGGTGTCCGTTACTTCCAGGAGTATCCGGTTTTCCTCTCCACGCTCCAGACGGATGGCAACCCTTCCTTCTGGCGGTGTATATTTTATGGCATTGGAAATCAGATTTGAGAACAGATCGTCGAGCATCCTTTCGGTTGCCGTTACAGCAGGCAGCGTGTCATCAATCTGGAATTCAATATATAAGGATTTCTCTCTGGCCTGAGCCTCAAAAAAACCCGATAAAGACCTCAGTACCTTTTGTAAATAGACCTGGTGCATATCATCTCGGTTCGGACTTGAACGTCTGATGCTCAGCCTTAACAGGTCGCTTACCAGGCTGTCAGACATCTCGAGTCGTTTTTCACAGCGCAGAAGAATCTCTTCCTGCCGGGCATTTATGGCGCCAAGATAACCGTTTTTCAATATTTTGAGGAGACCCACAACAGCATGCAATGGAGAACGAAGCTGGTGGGCGACCTTTTGTAAAAACCAGGTGCGGTTAAGTTGAGTATTGAGTTTTTCAATTTCCAGCGCAGTTAGGTCGGCCATCAGAGCAAAAAACCTGACATCACTGTCTCCGAAATAGTGTGCTGTTTTGCTGTAAACGCAGAATACACCGAGAACCATCTTATCAACGCGGAGGGGAAGACAGATCATGGATGCAATTCCCTCTTTTCTGATATCTTCGGGATACTGAAAATAATCCCGTTCCTCAATATTTCCTATGGCACTGACAGAACCTTCGATAATTTTCCTGTTTATCGGACTTTTTGTAATATCAATACAGTCTTTGGATTTGGTGTAATCTTCACTGAGTCCGTAAGCTGAAGCAAAGCGAAGTGTTTTTTGCTGTTCATCAATCAGTTTGATGGAACATGCCTTTACCCCCATTATCCCTGCAGCATGGCGGGTAGCCGAATCCATCAGGGCTTTTTGTTCTGAGCAGAGCCCCATTTCCCTGACCATCTCGTAGAGAGCCGTAAGCTTTGTGTTGCTTTCGTCAAGAGCTTTGGATAAATGCAGCAGCTCTCTGCCTTTGGTTCTCAGACTCAGCTTTATGGTTGTCACCAGAAATGCCGTGACAAGGATAACCGTCATAAGTGTAAGATACCGGATAATGATCTCATTCAGTCCGGATTTATTGGAGAACAAGGCATCCTGAAACCATATCGGGTAAATAGGTACGAGAGACCATTGCTGGAACAAAAGGAGCCCCCCCATTACCAGGAATACAAGGATTCCATAAAGATAGCAACTGACCGGCGGCAGCAGGATGCCGGTCAGTATGATATGGAATATGAAGAAGTGCACAAGCGGGCTGTAAATACCCCCCGAATAGTAAACAGCAGCACAAAGGGCCAAAAGGTCGGCTGAAATCTGGGTATGGGCGAAAAGCGTAAATGCCCGTATCTCACGGTCACAAAGGCGGGGCGCATCATCAGACTGACGAACACTTTGCAACTTAAAAGGCGGAATATATTTCCAGACCAGATGAAACAGCAGGTTGTAAAGGAGGATAGCAGAGAACACGATAGCAATGGGAAACGGCGGCAAGTTTTGCCCGAAAAGGCATAAGGCTCCGTATCCGGCGAAACCGGCTGCAACAATTATCCACCGGAGGCGGATCAACCAGGGCAACCTTTCGATAAGTTCTTTGCGAAAGAACAACTGTTCTTTTACTAGTTCATACCCAGGCTGCATCGGCAAGACTCCTCCGCAAGGAATTATATTTTATGCATCCATTATTCCTTTTTAAACTCTGCAAGTATTTTTTTTATGGCTGCTACCAATACTTCAGGATCAATAGGTTTCTCTATTAAGTGAGATACCGGCCATGATTCTCCCATTATGTGCTGAAACCTTTCAGGTCCCTCTTCCGCCATTGTCCGTGTAAAGGATGTCGCCATTATTATTGGAATATTCCGGTACTCGGGACTCTGTTTAAGCTTATATGCCAGATCGAAACCTTCCGTATCGGTCGCCATCATAACATCCAGGATGATAAGATCAGGAGGCCTGGTTTGTATTTTATCATAGCCTTGTTTCCCGTTATAGGCCGTACGGACACCATAATCATGCCTTTCCAGAATGATCTGCATTGCCTGCACCAGATCTTTATCATCATCAATGATAAGTATATCGGTTAAGCCGGCCATGGTTTACTCCTTATGTAAAAACCTTCATTGTTATTCTCCATGCGATCATTATCGTTTATCGCTTTTGTCGGGGAGTTGCTTTTCAAACCTCTTTGGATAAAACGGGCAACCTCACCGGTTACCCGGATTGCGCTCCTTTCAGTCGACTTGCTCAGTCCTTCACCAAAGTCATAATCGCTTCCCTGCACAGACACCATCCATGCATCGGGACAGCGATCATACAACAGTAGAATCAATCCCAGCAAAGTACCTGCCTTCAGGCTGTGGGTAATGCCGTGCATATCCAAAACCGGCCGAATCCGGCTCCATGCCCGCCCCCCCCTTGGCAACATTTCCCGGGAAGAGTCGATGAAAATAATCACGCTTGAGGTCCTAAGCGCCTCAGCTATCTCCGGCTCAAGCTGATGAACCGACACCATCCGGACTCTTCCGGCATCCCCAAAGCGGAGCTTAAGCCGGTCAGCCACATGTGGTCCAACTCCGTCATCCCGGCGATTACGGTTGCCATAACCAATAATCCATATATTAACCGTTTCAGAGTTCTGAAATCCGTCCACTTATCAGTCCCTTTGCAGTTGAATCAGCAGTTGCAAATCCTTGCTGTAAATTTTTACATTGAGGGGCATTTGACCCAGAGCGTGGGTCGAACATGAAAGACAGGGATCGTAACATCGGATTGCGCCCTCGATACGGTTTAATATGCCTTCCCTTACATGCCCTTCCCGAATATACTCTCTGGCTACCATACCTACGGATTGATTCATGGCCTGATTATTGTGTCCGGTTGCCACAATCAGATTGACGTCTTCGATAACGCCGTATTTATCCACTCTGTAATGGTGAATAAGGGTTCCACGGGGAGCCTCGATGACACCAATGCCTTCATTGTTTGAAACAGACGCACGGTTTTGGATATCCGTACCGCAGATGACTTCGCTTTGCAATAATATTTCAGCTACTTCTAAACAGTTAAGCAACTCGATCAACCGCGCGTAATGAAACAGGAGAGTGGACCCGCTCAACCCGTCGCGGGTCTTTTCCCTGTAAGTCAGCAACTCGGACTGAGCCTTGGATGTACTCATGGCATCGGCTATATTGACCCTGGCCAGCGGCCCTACCCTGTAAGAACCGTTGGGAAATCCCTGCTCTCTGAAATAAGGAAATTTCAGGTATGACCACGCCTCAACATGCTCTGCGATAAAGTTCAGATAATCTCCGGGGTCGAATTCCATGCGGATGTTTCCGGAGCTGTGCTGAATCCGCAGTTTTCCGTCATACATATCCGGACAACCGGCATCATTCACAAGGCCTGTCATAAGGGACTGAAAATTTGCAAACCTTTCGATTTCATCCCGGTTCTTTTCAAGCCATTCCTTGATAAAATCCAGGCCGGAGTAACAGGCATCATAGGCTGGTTCAAATCCCGTCAACAAATCATCACGCGCCTTTTCTGTCAGGCTGTTAATAACACCACCGGGAATCGCATAGGCCGGATGTATACTTTTACCCCCGAGAGACCTTATGATATCCTGGCCGAACTTTCTCAGCCTTATACCTTTTTTGGCTATATCCGGATAAGCGCCTATCACTCCAACTATATTGCGCTGTCCCGGGTCGGAGTCCCATCCGAAGAGAAGATCAGGGCTGGCCAGATAGAAGAAATGGAGCGCATGGGACTGGATAAACTGTCCCATATGCTGAAGCCGTCTCAGCGCTATCGCCGCGTCCGGAATTTTTACACCCAATATGGCATCGCACGCTTTGGCTGAAGCCAGTTGATGGCTGACCGGGCAAATTCCGCAGATTCGCTGAGTGATAATCGGCATTTCCTCAAATGGCCGGCCATGGCAAAACCGCTCAAATCCCCTGAACTGGGTAACATGAAACTTGGCATCTTCCACATTGCCGTCCGAATCCAGGTGGATTACAACCTTGCCGTGGCCTTCAAGGCGGGTAATCGGATTAATCGTTATTTTTCTGTTGTCGCTCATGTAATCGGCCTCCTCAATCAAAGTGCATCATCTTCGGTGGAAGAACAACAGGCATTCGTCCCTTTAAAATTTCCGTAAGGCAGTAGGCAATCGATTCCGGAGATGGCGGACATCCGGGAACATATACATCCACGGTCACAAGGCGATTGACCGGCAGGACCTGCTCCAGAAGAAGCGGCAATTCCTCATGAATCGGCAAAACGCCCGAAGTTGTGCCGGCAGTCTCCTGATAACCGTAACGGAGCAGTTCCTTTACCGGAATTGCATTTCGCATTGTATTAATCCCGCCAAAAACCGCGCAGTCGCCCCACGCAATGAGGATTTTACAATGCTCCCGGAGATTAATGGCAATCTCCTCCTGTTCCTTATTGCCGATACCGCCTTCTATTATGCCGACGGACAGAGAACCAAAATCAAAATTTTTGAAGTCCGTTACCGGACTCACTGTAATATCAACAGCATCAAATATATCCAAAAGCTTTTCGTCCAGATCCAGGAAAGACATGTGGCATCCGGCACATCCTTCCAACCATACAGTAGCCACCTTGGGTTTTGACATTAATTCACCTCCAATAAATGCAATGTTACACCGATTGCATTTCGCTGATAACTCTGGCCCTGATATCTTTCCACCGGGCATAACCGGGATGGAACTCGGTACGCTGCATCAGAGCCAGCAGAGTTTGCCAGGACTCGCTCACATCTTTCGGCCTTTTCAGCACCGGGTTCAGCGTGCGGATCTCCTGACCATCCAGGGAGGTATATGTGCCCTCCTCCTCAAGCAATGAAGGTCTCGGAATAAGGACATGTGCAATATCTTTCAGCGCTTCCGGGAAATAAGGTGTGATAACAGCCAGAAATTCAAGACTCCCAAGCCGTTCCAGGAGCTGAGAACCTTCCAGATTCTCTTCATCCAGCAGCATCAAACCACGCCGGTACTTTCCTTCCGGCGCTCCTGTGGATATTCCAAGTTTCAGAGCACCGGAGCTGTTGCCGTTTGATTTGAGAATCACCACCCGCACAGCGTTTTCCGGTAATATACCTTTAATGAGAGACAGAAGCATCAGGTTGCGTAAACTGCCGGCCTGCGGCAGGTCAGTAATTCCTTTCCCGGCAATGATCATCGGGTTCCTGCTCTTTACAAAGGCATCAACCGCAGACATAAACGCTTCTTTCGCGGAATTATCAAGGCCGGCCTGATTAAGGCGGCTTTGTACATCTATCTCTTTCATCTCTGAAATGACAGGCTCCCAACCCGGTGATCTTTGCAGTGTATGAATTTTAAGCGTCTGCGCCAGGAAAGCCTCCATTACCAGCGGTTCATTCCCCTCAGCTACAGGCACATAATCAGCGCTCCAGGGACTGACAGGGTCGGTGGATCCGATAACAATTGCGCTAATTCCTTTTTCGAGAATCGCCCGTCTTATTACTCCTTCTATCAGAGGCTGTGTTTCAAAGGAGTTGGCTCCGGCCGCCATAATAAGATCTGCATCCGGTATGCGTTGCCATGGCGCTTCTTTCAGACCCAGAAAGGTTTTACCGAGCTCTTTCCAGGCGCCGGCCAGCGTCCTCAAGGTACGGCCATCAATTGTGTCCAGATAATCGGCTGACCAGCCTTTAAGCATAAGATCTCTGAATATCATGAGGTGTTCATTGGCGCAGCGGCTGGAGACCAGCCCGAATGTTCCGCCGTTTCTTACGCTCATCCTGCTTTCAACCATATCCATGGCCGTTTTCCATGTGGTCTCTTTCCATATTCCGTCGCTCCCGCGGATCATTGGATTAAGCAGGCGCTGTCCCGGTGTTTTCAGAGGCTCAAAACGACCTTTGACACATAATTGGCCGCGTTCCGATCCCATATTTCCGGGCCTGATGTGGCCTTCGATCCTTAGCAGTTGGTTATCTTCAACAATTGTATGCGTTTCGCACATTAAACCGCAACGGGGACAAAAAGCATCTGTTACGATACGACTGTCCTGCTGATGCCCTTTTACCGATCGATGGCTCCGGTAACGGTTAAAAATGGCTCCTGTTGGGCAGACCTGCATGCATGCGCCGCAACTCATGCACGAGGATTCATCCCGGCTCATATTAAGGTCAAAAGAGATCCGGTTCTTTATGCCCCGCCCCTGGTAGTTGAGAACGTAAGCGCCGGCAATCTCATGACACGCACGAACGCATCGTCCACACAGAACACAGCGATTATGGTCAATTCCCATGTACTCACTGGTAATATCCACTGGATACTGCTCGTAGGACTGGGGTACGGTAAGATGGTCCATCTGCAGTTCGTATGCCAGAGCCTGCAGTTCACAATCACCGCTCTGGGAACAGAACATGCAGTTGTGATTGCGCTCGGCAAAAAGAAACTCCAGAATAGTCCGCCGTGCGGCAATAATGTTACTGTTGCTGGTAACGACCGACATCCCATCGCGCACCGGCATAACACAACTGGCGACCAGTTTAGGGCTGCCATCCACCTCAACAACGCACAACCGGCATCCTCCCCATGCCGACAGCGCAGGATGATGACAAAGGGTAGGAATCCGGATGCTGTTTTGCCGGGCGGCTTCCAGGATTGTCATCCCTTCAGGGACAGATAACCGGAGACCGTCAATGGTCACATTTACCTGCTTTGGACTATTTTCCATGCGCATCTTTCTCCTTTGTGAAACATCCGATCTAAAGCAAAGCCGGATTATGGCGTCGCCTGCGAACCGCCGGAATCATAACCAACCCATCGTCTATGATCCGCCTGAGTCAGATTCGACATCCTTAAGATTACATTGCAGACAGCGACAGGCTTCTGTAAAGGCAAACTCAGGAGTAAGTCCGAGTTCCACCTCTCTAAAATCTTTTTTTCTCTCAACCGGATCAGCCTCAGGCATTGATGCCCTCGGTTTAGAATCTGTTTGCGCTTCAGCTGATTTTGGAATTTCCATCACTTCCGGCGGAGGCGGCTCATAGGACGGCTCCGCATTTTTTTCACGTATGGCCGCATCTATCTCCTCGGCAGCTCTGTGACCATCAGCAACAGCGCCGATCACCGTATCCGGGCCCCTTACCGCATCTCCGCCGGCAAATATCATCGTTCCCGCAGTTCCGGTCTTTTTACCCGGTATAATTTCGATCAGGCCCTTTCGATTGATCCCGACACCGATAGTTTGTATATCATTTGTAATATCAACTTGTTGTCCTATTGCCAGTATGACATGGTCGGTTTCAAGTTCGAATTGCTCTCCAGGAACAGGAACCGGCTTTCTTCTTGCACTGGCATCAAATTCACCAAGGGTCATCCGCTGACAGATGAGTTTTTTCAGCGGATTTGGCGTTTGTTCAAACCGCAGAGGAGCGCCCATGACACATATGCGGACTCCTTCCTGTTCTGCCGCCAGAATCTCCTCTGCCTGTGCCGGCATGTCCTCCTTCTGCCGACGATAAAGAATAACCGCATCCTGAGCCCCGAGCCTTATGGCGCATCTGGCTGCATCGATTGCCGCATTGCCGCCGCCTACAACCACTACACTCAGGCCGGTATGCGGATTATTGCCAAGATTATACTCCCGGAGGTACTCCACCGCACCGGTCACCCGGACCCCTTCGATCTCTTGCATATCAGCGGCGGAACTCCTCTGGGCGCCGACAGCCAGATATACCGCATGAAACCGTCCTGCAATCTCATCCCATGAAATATCCCGGCCAATGCGCGTGTTTCCCTTAAATTCGACTCCCAGATCGAAGATATCCTGAATTTCCATTCTGAGCACATCACGGGGAAGCCGGTAGGCGGGAATAGCCCATCTCAGCATTCCACCAGCCTCGGGAAATTGGTCGAATACACTTACCCGGTAGCCCCGCAAGGCAAGATCCTTGGCAGCGGTCAGGCCTGACGGGCCTGCGCCAATAACCGCGATTTTTTCCGTGCGCTCCATTATCGCCGGTTTGACAGGCGGCCTTGCAGCATGATCGGTTATATAACGTTTAAGGTACTTTATGCTAACCGGTTCATCAATCATGGAACGCCGGCATTTCATCTCGCATCGGTGCTCGCAGACCCGCCCGCAAATGCTTGGAAACGGATTTGTCTTCAGCAGCACCTTGTACGCATCATCCAGTCTGTTCTCCCGGATAAGGGCAATATAGTCGGGTATATCCATCCCGACCGGGCAGGCATGTCGGCACGGGGCGTCAAAAAGGCCTGAACACACCACGGCAGGGCATCGTTTTTCATAAATATGGGCTTCATATTCATGACGGAAATACCGGAGGGTGGAAAGCACCGGGTTTGAAGCCGTTTGGCCAAGGCCGCATAAAGAGGTATTGCGCATAATGTCAGCCCACCGTTCAAGTGTTTCAATGTCTCCGGCCTTGCCCCTGCCTTCACAGATCCGGGTGAGCACTTCGAGCATCTTGCGGGTGCCAACCCGGCACGGTGTACACTTGCCGCATGACTCATCGGCGCAAAACTCCATGAAGAACCGGGCCACATCCACCATGCACTTGTCTTCGTCCATGACGATCATGCCCCCGGAACCCATGATAGCGCCAAGCATGGTAAGCGACTCATAATCAACAGGCGTATTCAGATGCTGCCCCGGAATACACCCTCCGGAAGGACCGCCCAGCTGAACAGCCTTAAACTTCTTACCTTTGGCAATACCGCCGGCAATATCAAAAACAATATCGCCAAGGGCAGCGCCCACCGGAACCTCCACTAATCCAATGTTGTTTACATCTCCGGTAACGGAAAATATCTTTGTTCCTTTGCTGCGCAGGGTGCCCAGTTCGGCGTACCAGTTGCCGCCGTTAATGATTATTTGGGCTACACTGGCCAGGGTTTCAACATTGTTCAAAACAGTCGGCTTTTTCCATAATCCGGAAACCGCCGGGAACGGCGGCCTTGGCCGAGGCGTACCCCGCTTGCCCTCGATAGAGGTCATAAGCGCTGTTTCCTCGCCGCAGACAAATGCTCCGGCTCCGCGATAAATATCAAGATCAAAGTCAAAACCTGAACCCAGAATATCTTTTCCCAGCAGACCATGCTCGCGGGCCTGGCCAATTGCAATATTTAGCCGTTTGACGGCCAGCGGATACTCGGCTCTGCAGTAAATATGGCCCTGGTGAGCCCCGATAGCCTTGGCCGCAATGATCATACCCTCCAAAACCGCGTGTGGATCAGATTCCAGCACTGCACAATCCATAAATGCCCCCGGATCACCTTCATCGGCATTACAGAGAATATATTTGACCGGGCCCTGGGAACGGTTTGCAAACTCCCATTTGAGGCCTGTCGGAAATCCTGCGCCACCTCGCCCGCGCAGGCCTGAAACCTTGATCTCTTTTATTATCTCCTCCGGCTGCATTTCCAGAAGCGCCTTGCATGCCCCAAGATAGCCGCCGGTTCCAACATATTCTTCAATATGTTCAGCAGCTATTAAACCCTTGTTTCTTAAAACACGCGCCTGCTGCATGGAAAAGAAGGGAATCTCTTTTAATCGCGGTATAGAACGGCCCGAGACAGGATCTTTATACAGTAAGCGATCTACGGGATAACCCTTTAGAATATGCTCATCCAGAATTTCATCCATATCATCAGGCTTCAGATATTGATAAAAAACGCCTCCCGGATAAACGACCATGACCGGACCATGGGCGCAGAAGCCGATGCAACCGGTCTCGATCAGCACGATTTTGTCCTGAAGTTGCCGCTTTTCAATGGCATCGATAAGATGATGCTTTATCTCCATGCTTTTGGATGCCCGGCATCCGGTTCCACCGCAGAACATCAGGTGATACGGATAAACCGGTTGCCCGTCATGGATATCTTCCATAAAACGGACGGCCATGAAACGGCTCATATCATCACGAAGTCTGTTCAAGCTTTCCGGAGTTAATCGACTCATTCGAGTTGTCCCTCTCTTAAAATTGTTATACATTCCAAAAAATCAGAGTTACTTGAATGCATCCAGAATTTCCGGTATTTTTAAAGGTTTCACCTGCGCAAAAGTTTCCCCGTCGGCCGCCACAACCGGAGCAAGAGCGCAGGCTCCAAGGCACCGGACAGTCTCAAGCGAAAACCGGCGATCTTCGGTTGTTTCACCCGGTTCAACGTGAAGAAGAGTGGAGAGCTTTTCCAGGTTTTTCTTGCTACCCCTGACATAGCAGGCCGTACCCAGACAACATCTTATTGTGTGCCGCCCTCTTGGCGTCGTGGTAAAAAATGAATAGAAGGTCACCACCCCCCAGACCTCACTAAAGGGAACTCCCAATCCGAGCGCAATTCTTTTCTGGATGGGTTTAGGTATGTAGCTGAGAATTTCCTGTACTTCTTCCAAAACAGGAATCAAAGCTCCCGGCCTTGAACGGTAGTGTTCGATTACATTATCCACTGCAGCCAGTTTCTCACAGGAGAACTCCTCATGACTTGTCTGTTTCCCGCTTGTTTCAGCTTCTTTCAGCACAGCCGGAACCTCCTTTTCTGCACATAGGTGAGCTATTAAATAAACATGTGTTGCAGATATGGTATTACAAAAAATATGCCAGATAACTTGAAATAATCAGTGATATTATTAATTGCCTGATTTCATTCGTGCAGGGGCGTGTTTATATCGATTTTAACCGGCGGGGAAAAGATACTTTCTCAGGATTTTGGACTGCGAGTGTCGGTTTTTTTTACAACATGGAAAATCTTACATCTGTTTTTGGGAATAAAAAAGGGAAAGATCAAAAGATCTTTCCCTTTTAAAAAATACCGTATATTCCGGAACAAACCGGAAAACAGGCTAGTATCTTGCAGCCCGGGGCGCTTTTCCTGCAAGAGGACTATAAATTTTCATAATTGCAAATTTCATAACATCTACGGTCTTCATGCTGACAACAATATCAAAAAGGATTTTATCGGGATTTTCCGGAATAACACAGGAATTGGACGCATCGAAAGCCAGATCCGGAAAACCTTTGATAAGTTTTTTATGCTCCTTATCTGTGAAAGGCACCTGGATAGCCTTTTTCCCGTCGATCATTTTAACTTTGTCGGCCAACTGAACCTCTTCAATTTTTTTAAATCTTTCATCATCCAAAAAAATATTGATATTATAATCCGCCATGCAAGCACCTCCTGTTTAAATTACCTGTTTTTCATGTATAAACCTGAATATTAATATTATCCCAGCCTGTACATTTTTTTTGCCGCATCAAATAAATTAACATCACATACGACAAAAAAGACGTGACTCCTATATTATGTTGCTGTTTTATTGTCAAGAGGCTTATATTAATCCATTAAATACAATTTGTTGCCTCTCATCTCTCGACTTGTACCTCATGCCTTAATTCCTCATCATCGCTGAGTGAAGCCTTTTCGCCTGCAGGGAGAAAGCATCAAGCTTTGCGGTTATAAGCTGAGGAAATGGAGATCCGTCGCTTTCAATTGCAAGAAAAGGGAGATTATCCACATCGGAGAGAACGTTTCTGAGGCGCCTGTTGTCCGGCTCGGCTGCAAGTTTGCCTTCCCGGTTCATTACCTCGGTCAGTATCGCTTCCGACAGCCTGTTCGGCATGCATCCGAAAGGTCCTATTGCAATTACGCCGCAGGCATGAGAAGCAATCTCGGCCAAAGCGCTTCCAACAGTCAAAACCGCTTCACCGGTAAGATTATCCGATATGTACGGCATGGCTGTTTTTACAATCGATTCTGCATTTACATGTCCGGCATGCACCAGTCCCGAAAGCGAAAAGATTTTCTTGATGCTTTTCTCATAGTTTCTCATGATCCTCTTTTTAAAGGCAAAAGAGAGTTTTTCACGACCCGACATCTTTGCATCAACAAGGTTTTTATCAACCAGATAATCGCAATAATGAAGCCACTCGGCAATCGGAGAGCAAACGGTTGCAAATCCCATATCCGCAAGTTTCTCCGTCAGATTCTGTCTTGATATGGAATCCCTCCGGACAAATATCTCCCCGACAAGAGATATCCTCGGGACTTCATCCGGCAGGAGTTTCATCGGAAGCGCTTTAAAGTTTCCGCAGCTCTCCTTTAACTTCTTTCTCAAACTGGTAAAGTCCCCATTCCCAAGTTCATTCAAAATCAAACTCCATTCCTTTTCAAAAAGATCCAGAGCTGAATCACGATCAAGCGCATTTGCCAGAATCATTGAACGTATATCTTCCATCACATCCGATATTACAACACCCCACCAGCCTTTTTTGTGAAAATCGTTCCCCATTCCTCCGTATGAATTCTCGGAAGTAAGTGAGAACATTGCTACATCAGGAATACCGAGCCTTGCAATAAGATCCTCCATAAAAATGTGGTATTGTCCGAACCTGCATGGGCCGGAAGAGGTCGGCATGAAATAAACCAGAACCTCTCCCTTCGATCTTCCGTTATTTATGCAATTAAGAAGGGTTCCGGTGGTCAGTATCAGGGGCAGGCACTCCTTGCAGGAGGTGTTGGCCCGACCCAGCTTTAGAACAGCTTTATCGGCCGGAGGATGCGCCACAACATTATAGCCTTTCCCTCCGAATACCGCCGCAAACGATTCTGTTGCGAGTCTGCCCATGGAAGGCAACAGAATCTTAACACCCGGATCGTTCATCGGCAGGACATTGCCGGACGATGTAATTACTCCCGGCATCCCGTTTTCAAAAGCCACCCTTGCCGGTATAAATCTCCTTTTCATTCCCGTAATCTTTTTTTCGGAAAGAAGCTGCCTGTATGAATTAACAATATCAATAAAAGCTTCGATTCTCGTTTCCAGCCCGGCATCGGCGGTATGGCTGTCGAGCTCAAGGGTTAATGACGGTTTTCTTCCCATCAGGTCCCTGAAATACCCTATAATAAACGAATCAGGACCGCAGGAAAAATTGGTTATATATGTGCCGAAAAGCTGTGGATGGCGCTGTACAACTTTTCCGGCTTTAAGCAGCATCTGTCCCATTCCCCAGTACATGTGGCGTTTGCCGTCTTCATTATCAAAATCGAGAAAATCAAACGGCAAAACACTGATGCCTCTCGATGCAAATTTACGCGGTATTCCCATGTGGGCTTCCTCAACAAAGCCGTTGTATGGCCTGCCAAAAATCACTACGCCTAATTTTTCAGGATCTTTTTCAAGTTCTTTCAGGGTTTCATTACCTATAGACCTCATCTCATTAAAGCAGTTCTCCTGGGCATCAGCCGCTGCATGAAATGCTTTTTCAGCATCCCTCAAGGGCAATCCCATCGATTTAGCAGTTTTAAGAAGAGGCTCTTTTGCGGCTTCTATCCCTTTGGTAAGATCAATAAGAGGATCGAGGATTTTTACGCCTTTTCTCCTTAGCTCTTCAATCTTCTTTCTGAATGTGGTTTGAAGATAAAATGTTTCCCCCTGAACGAGAGGACAGACCTGTGAACTTCCATACCCGTTTGTGACAGGCACGGCTTTAAAATGAGGTAGAAAGATGAACTCCGGAACATCACTGCCCGAAATGAGAGACCAGAAAAAACCATGCGCCTGCTCAACCGGATAACAAAACGCAGCGTTCTTCTGATCTACTCCCTCTTTCGAAGGAATCATGGGAATTACGGGTTCAAATCCGATTTCACGGAAAAAGTTTGAATATAAGGGATAGTAAGTATTGACAAGAAAGCTTCTGTTTATTCCGATCCGGCCCTTCAGTCCTTTCTTTGATCCGTTTAGTAAGGAAGAGATTCGTTCCTGCGTTTTTTTATCCCTCAAGGGGGTACTGGAAAGAGTGGCAGGAAAGAATCTCATAGACTTACTTATCCCATTTATCGGGGTTAAATGTGAAGCAGCATATTTTCCAAAAACAAGCTTCTGCCGGACTCGGACAAGGTCAAGCTTATCGGCATCGCTTTTTATATTATGGCGCAGGTTATAGTAACGGTTGCAGGCGCCCCCAAAAGGATATTTTTTATTCTCAAGTTCTATTATCGCTATATTGCAGCGCCGGTCGCATTCATTTTTTTCTCCCTTGCATATGAATGTCTTGCCGTACCTGACCTCCCGGTCTGCAAGCGCTTTAAGATCAAAAAGCTTTTTTTGCATCAAGCCCGTTTCGATTCTTTTTTTGACCACCAGAGCGGCTCCGAAAGCTCCCATAAGACCCGGCTCCGGAGGCACAACAATAGGCTTCCCGACTAAAGCCGCCATGGCAAGAGGAACAGCCCGGTTGTAACATACCCCTCCCTGCATAAATACTTTCTCACCTACGGGCCTGTTTCCCTTGACCCTGTTGGAATAATTCATGCAAATCGAGTATACGAGCCCAGCAACAATATCTTCGTGTTTTAATCCTTCATGAATGGCATTTTTAATATCAGAGGATATGAAGGCTGCGCATTGATCATTGAAGTTCGGCGGCTTCGATCCTCTCAGGGCGACACCGGCTATATCTTCCATCTTTATTCCAAGAGTTTCATGAGCCGATTCTTCCAGGAAAGAGCCTGTGCCGGCTGAACATGCCTCGTTCATGGCATAATCCGAAGGCACTGAATTGGTAATGTATGTGTACTTTGCGTCCTGCCCCCCTATTTCAAATATCGTATCGACTTTAGGATCGAAATATACAGCAGCCTCCGCATGGGCGATTATTTCATTTATGATACCGTCCGTCAGCGCGTGAAGGCCCGCGATCTGACGGCCTGAGCCGCATACCCCTAAGCCTTCAATTGATATTTCCGAAAGAGGCGCCTTCTTTTCAACCTCTTTGATTATATGTTCATAGCACTTTTTTGAAGCTCCCACCGGATCACCGTTTGTCCGAAGGTAAACCGATTCGAGAATTGCATCATCTCTGTTCCGCAAAAGAACGGCCTTTGTCGTAGTCGAACCGACATCAAGACCAAAGGTGCAGTCGTCACCCGCCCTGATTTCGCCTGTAGACATGGTTTTGAATTCCACCATATCTTCAAATTTTTTTAACGGTAAAAGCATTTCAAAGGATATCGCTTCGTTTTTAAACAAAGCATCCATTCCGGACAGGAAGAGAGTTTCATGTTCAAGAGCCCACAATGCCGCTCCAAGAGCTTCAAAATAAGGGGCCTCTCTTGGAACGATCAGGCCCTGAATCTCTCTTTGCAGGTATTCTATCATCATCCTGTTTTTGGTTGTCCCGCCGGTGATCATGATATTTTCTCTTTTCACCTTTTTTAAGAGCTCCAGAATCTTGTTTGCCATCATTTTGCAGAGGCCTGAGGCAACCTTTGACTTTGGCACGCCTTTATTCGTAGCGTGGGTGCAATCCGATTTGCAGAAAACGGAACACCGGCCGGAAACATTATGAGGCTCTTCCGATACCGCCCAGGTAGCAGCCTCTTCCATAGAAACATTCATTCTCCGGAGCTGCTGTAAAAAAAACTCGCCCGTGCCGGAAGCGCACTTGTTACCTGTGCAAACATTCGATATTCTTCCGGAGCCGTCCAGTACATAAACCATGAATGTTTCACCGCCCGCAGAGACAATGGCCGGAGAGGAAATTACCGGAGATTTTACAAATCCGTACGCATATTCAACCGCTTCCGGTTCTGGAATAGTGGATAAATTTAAAAGCTTATGAAATCTCCGGCCTGTTGCGGCTATCCTGTCGAAAGAATTTCCGACCTGCTTAAACGCGGAAAGAAGAGTGCGTCTGGGATCGCCCTCATGGGGAAGTGTTAAAAAACCCGCAACCCGGGGATTCTGAGAAAAACAGGATGTCCCGGTACCAGGGCACCGCTCAGCATCAAGCCAGACAGCTGAAATAGTCGAAGCACCGAGGCAGAATCCGAGTGATCTTATCTTTTCAGCGCGAGACCTTTTCATAACACCTCTTTGAGACCTTTGCACAACACCTGATCTGAAGCAATGTGGGTATGGGCTGTTGCCATCGCATTCTCGATCACTTGAACCCTGGAATCCTTGACCCCTTTCTTCCAATATTTTACCTTCTGCGGCCTGAATATTCAAGAATAGAAACAATTACGGTAATAAGGAATGCCTGCAGAACCGTAAGGATTCCGTCTATAAGGCGGGCATTCCTCAGTGTAATCGCACTGATGCATAAGGTTGCACAGAGAAAAAAGATGAAAAGAACCGTTTTTCTCCTGTCGCCGAAGACGGCAAGAAGGCGGTGATGAATATGATCGGTACCCACATAATCGATCCAGTTCTTGAAACTTTTAACCTTGCCGGAGATGACGCGCTCTATACTGATATAGGCCATGTCATAAATCAGGACCCAGAAGATTAGAACCGGGGTGGCAAAAGAGACAATGGGATTGTTGTCGGCCCAGTCTGCCTTGATGGCCAGGGATGAAAGGACAAACCCGACGAATGTGCTCCCGGCATCGCCTAAGAAAATCGCTGCCCGTTTTCTCAGACTGAAATTGAATGGAAGGAAACCGAGGCAGCTTCCCATCATGGCGATGGAGATCCATCCCATGAACGGCTGATTGGTCTGAAAAGCAACAAGCCCCAGAAAAAGGGAGATGATCGCGCTGACGCCAGTAGCCAAACCATCCATGCCGTCGATGAAATTCATGGCATTGGTCAGACCCACGATCCAGATTATGGAAAGAGCTGCGTTTAAAAGATAGCCCCAGGTGGTATGTATCGGAAAGAGGTCGAGGATGATCCCGGAACGGATCAGGATGATAACGACGAGAATCTGGATGAAGAGCTTGTAGCCGGCCCGGATATTTTTCCAGTCGTCGACCAGCCCGACTATCGCCACGACCGCACCTCCAGCAATCAGGGCGATGATCCGGGTATCAAGGATCATGTTGGAGAGGATAGCGGAGATAAAAGAGATGATAATGGCAACGCCGCCGAGCAGGGGAGTTACCTCGGAATGGATCTTCCGGCCTCCGGGGATATCGACGATTTCGGCTTTTGTGGCAATGGCCATCATGACAGGCGTGAGCATGGCGGAGGTGGAAAAAGCAAAAAGCAGGATATAAAGCCAGCGGCCGATATGTTCGAAAAACATATAACGGACGGGAGGAACAAGGAGCATGACGAAAACTATCAGGGCCGATATCCAGAATATCCGCTGGAACGAAGCCTTCCATGACCTTTCACTGGAGAACATGCCGGTAACCTCATTTCAGAATGGATTGAAGATGATTAAGTACAGTTTTAACCTCTGTGTCTCGCAGAGATGGATAGATCGGAATGGAAACGGTCCCGAGAAAAGCCTCATCGGTCTTCGGATAACCTGTCATTCCAAGGTAATGATGGAGAGGTTTGAAGACCGGTCTCCGGTAAGCGATCCCTGCATCCCTGCCGGCATCGAGCAGCTTCGAAAGGTGCCTGGTTCTGATGATATAACGGTAATAGATATGCTCACGGTCCGAAGGAGAAACAGGCACGGGTAAGAGATGTTCACGAAAGAATTCATTATATCGCCCGGCAATTGCCCGACGGCGTCCGATCAGGACCGGTAGTTTCCGGAGCTGAGTCAATCCCATGGCCGCCTGTAAATCGGTCAGCTTGTAGTTATAGCGCAGGCGCGAGTCATCTTTTTCATCGTAATCACGCAAATCCCTGATTTTTTGGAGTAACTGCGAATCACCTGAAGCGATCATCCCCCCTTCTCCTGTGCAGATCACCTTGGTTGCATAGAAAGAGAAAACGGACAATGCGCCAAAGCTTCCGGTCGGCAACCCATCATAGCTACTCCCCAGTGACTGAGCGCAATCCTCTACGACCGGAACCCCCAGAGAAACAATCTCCCTGATATCTGCCGGCAAACCGAATATGTGTGGAATTATGATGGCTTTCGTTTTTCCCGTCAGACGTTTCCGGATATCCGGAACATCCATGTTGAAGGTCTCAGGGTTGATATCGGCCGGAACCGGTACGGCCCGGACATATCGGATAGAGTTAAGGAGGGCCGGGCAGACAAAACTGGGTATAACAACCTCGTCATTTTCACCGATTCCCAGGGCCAGCAGGGCCAAGTGCAGGGCGGCAGTACCGGAATTAACCGCAACGGCGCCAGCGACTCCGATCATCGAGGCAAGGGCCTTCTCGAAAGAAAGCACCTGTTCTCCCTGCGCAATCCGCCCGGATTGCAGAACCGAGACAACCGCTGCTATTTCTTCCTGGTCGATGGAGGGACGGGAATGGGGAATAATTTCCATCAAATAGTATCATCCTTTACTTGCATTCAAATATTGATGCTCTCGTAAAAAATCATATTTTAGACGGCAAAGTAAAAAGCTCATTATGCAAGGCACACGAATCTTGAGGAATGAAGCGTACATTCTCGTACGCTGCAATGACGAAAGATGAAGTGTAACTTAAGCAGAATGACTTTTTACGAAGCCGTCAAATATTGATGAACAGGCGCAGTGGAACAAAAGCCTCCGCGAACTGCACTCGTCCCTGGATTCCGCGAAAGACTGCCGTGGAGCGGACGATGTCCGTTATAGAAACGCCCTCTATATTAGTCCTCTGCACCTGTGAATAATGTGCCATGAGCATTGCGATTTTCGCGTCGAGAGTTTCCCTGATGTCAACGAAAACGGCAGGGGAAAAATTCTGGGTTGTAGGCCCTTCATAGAAAAGGACATTCCTTACGTAGCGTGTGGCAGAAATCGTGGCCTTGGAGAGGGACCGATGATCCTGATGCGTGTCGTCCTCGTAATGGACGAAAATGAAGTCGGGGTTGATCTTCTTCAGAACGACCTCGATTTCATGCACCATCCGGTTCATATTGGGCGCAAGAAGCGTGTCCTTGTAGCCCCCCCATATCAGTTCCCTGGGCTTAAGTATTTCTACCGACTTCATCTGTTCTTCTTTTCTGATAGCACCATCCCCGCCCATACTGCCTTCCGTCATGATTAGCAGGTAGATTTCATGTCCGTTTCTTGCGTATTTAGCCAGGGAACCGGAGCAGCCTGCCTCAATATCATCAGGATGGGCGCCGATGGCCAATATTTTCATTTCTCTCCTCCCAGAATTTTCAAACTCTCATAGCCATGGTTGAAAAGCAGGTCAATAACCGACATAAACGGCTCAAAATCACCAAAAAGTTGGTTGTAAACAGGATGTTTATACTCCTGGAAAATGACCTTTATGCTATTTTGTGCATATTTCGCCATATCCATGTATTCCCTTCCCCCGCTTCCAGCCAGATATGTATCTCCATTAAAATGTTTTGTAATCGCAATAAGTCTATCGTCGGGATTTTCAGGAAATTCTCCAAGTTCAGAGGCTATATAAATCAACGTCTTAATGCCCAGAATTCCGGCAAGTCTCTTGACCGCATGAATATTTAGTTGAGAAATGTTCTCCCATTTCGGTGAAAATATCTCTTCAAAAAATTCTTCAAGCAGAGACCAGCATGGAGCCTTTTTATAATTCGATATAATTGCCTGCCTATGACGGTGCTGCCATTTATCCCTGTTATTGATTTCAACCTCTTTAATCAACTGGGGATATTTATACATAACAGGAACGGTCAGCCATTGCAAGCCGCTTGCGGTCTTAATCCTGTTTCGGTTCTGCCACTCATTTTTCTTGAACTGGACATTATCAAGGAGAACAAAGATATCCGCCATCCTGATCTTGTCGAAATAACCAAGCCACGGCAGATACTGAGGTTGATGCGCGGAAATTATCATCTTTAATTGTTCCTCACTACAGAAAATTATCTGACAGGATCTACAGGATTTGACGGATCAACTGAATCGGGTCGCTCCAGAAGAGCGGCCCGAAACAATCATTCGCTTATCGGAGGCCGATAAGCTCAATCGATTACTTTGCGGGTTACGCCTTCTTTCTCCATCGGCTTGCCTCCTTCGCCGCAGGAGATGGATTATTGACTGTCCGGCTTCCGGCCGGCAGGCAACATCCTGTCCATCCTGTTAATCCTGTCTAAAAACCATGATGAACATCAGAAGCCTATCCACCTGAGCAGTTACTCCGCAAACTTCACAAACACAGGATTGGAAACGAGCAAACCATACCCGCTCATGTCGATCCTGTAATAGATCTTCTTGCCTGGATTAAAGGATATATCGTCATACTCGATCTGCATCGGCAATGTTCCTTCAAAGGTCCGGATCAATTCCCCGGACCTTATCAACCGGACCTTTATCTTATTTTCTGAAGTCTCTGCAGCCGAAAGGGATATCCTGATCCTTGGACTCTCTTTTAACATGATTTCATCCCCGGAAACCCCCTTGTTTGCGCCATCAGGTGAGGCAACAGAAAACTCATCAAGCCTCACAGACTGAGGATAACTGCCCCGGTATGCATACATTTTCCCATTTTTCAAAGCCTCCAGCACACCTTTCCTGCTCTTTTCCCTAAGCAGAAAAACCGTCGGGAAATTCCCCAGTTTCTCTCCGCTTTCTCCTTCCTCATGAAAATCCGCCGCAGATATTCCCCAGACCGGCCTGCTTCTTACCCCCTGACAATATGCATTTAAAACTCTGTCCCATGCATTCCCAGGTTCCGTGATGGTTATGTTATCTCCGTAAAGCGCTGAAAAACCCGTATAATCCTCGGATTCTTCCAGCGCTTCCGGATAAGGAGGAGTATCAACGCGGATTGGCCCCACATCCCTGATACCTGAGTTTGTTTCAGGATAGTTCCAGAAGGTCAGGCCTCCCCTCGAATTTACATAATCCACGAGAAGCTGATAAGGAGCCATCCCCTGGTCGCCATGATACTGATCAAAAGGAGAACTCCTGGATGGGATGCTGTCGGCAATAAACGCCAGGCTTAAAACCAGAATGATGACACCTGTTATCCTGTAAAAGCCTCTCCACCTTATCAGAAAAATGGAAACCACTATAGAGCAGAGAAACAAAAGTATGCTTGGAAGAACGGCGCGGGTATATTCCGGATTAGCTCCGTTATGTAACATAGGAAGATTTTCATAATCTTCCGGTTTTTCCATGCCTATGGTCAAAATTCTTTTTTCATGATTATGAGCGGTGAGATTTTTTTTAAAGTATGAACCGGTCCAGTAATAAAAAGGTGCGGATTCCGAACCCGGAATTAAAATCATATCAGGAAACTTTTTCTGCGCTTTACTGATTGAATTCAGATAAACCTCTGCTCCATTCTTGTTGATCGAATTCAACTCAACCTTTTTTTTAACAATATTTCTGAAAGGCGGAAGGCCGTATTCCATGACCATCCTGTCATGGTCATTGATAACAAGAGCTTCAAAACCCCTCTCCTTTGCCATCTTTACAAGGGTTTCTATATCATAAGCTCCGTCACTGAGCGCACTGCGAGTATCTATCAGACCGGCAACCTGCTGATAATCAGCGCCATATGAAGCAACGTAAAAAAATAAAATAATCAATACCAAGAAGGCGACAATACCTGAAACTTTTGCATAAGATCTGATTATTAAAAACTCTCTGCCTGCCATCTTGTTTATAAAGGGTTTCATTGGCCGATTATGCCTTCTGTGATCTGTTTCTGCTGCAACATCGTCAGGTACAACCGATCAATCTTTTGTATCATTTCCTCTGCGCTATATTCGATGGCTCTCTTTTTACCATTTTCACCCATTTTTCTCCCTTTTTCAGGATCTTCTATAAGATGACCTATAGCGGCAGAGAGCCCCCGGACATCCTTCGGGGGAACCAGATAGCCGTTTATGCAATGAACAACAAGATCGGGAATCCCCCCCACGTCACTTGCCACAATCGGTTTTCCCAGCGCCATTGCCTCAACCAGGACTCTCCCCATTCCTTCATTAAGAGATGGAAGCACAAAAAGATCAAATACAGACATAACTTCGGCCACATCCTGCCGCCAGCCAAGAAATTTCACTTTCTCCTTCACGCCCAATTTTGAGGCCAAGTTTTTCAGTTCGTCCGAAAGCTCGCCGCCACCTAAAAAGACAAAGGTTGTATTCGGCTTCGCAGCCACAATCTTTACTGCCGCTTCTATTAAATACCTGTGCCCTTTCACAGTTGCGAGCCTCCCGGTTGTGCCGACAACCGGATCTCCCTCGAATATCCCCAGTTTTCTTTTTATAACAGCAGGATCAACCGAGAGATTTAAAAATTTATCCAGCCTGATTCCGCTATGCACGACTGAGAACTTATCCCCGGGGGCAATGCGGAATCGAAGATGATCATTTTTTTCCTGTTCTGTCAGCGCAATAATTTTATCAGTAATGAAAGCTGTAACTTTTTCAAGAATAATATAAAACGATGCCTTCAATCTGCCGAAGTACCCCCAAAATACGTGGCCGTGGGGTGTATGGATAATGATGGGAACGCGGCAGCAATATGCCGCCCACCTGCCCAGGATGCCTGCTTTGGATGTGTGGGTATGGACGATATGGGGACGTTCATATAGCAGTATTTTAATCAGGGTAAAAAGGGTTTTAATATCATGAAAAGGGGCTATCCTTCTCACAAGACCGTGAACAGTCAGAATTCTGACTCCTTCTCTTTCAGCATCTTTTATGTTTTTTTCAACAGCCGCGGCCTCATCTTCCGCCATTCCCGACTCGATAGAAAGCCCCTTAATCAAAAGAATATCATATCTTTTCTTATCAAGACCCCCCACTGTCAAGAGGGTATTCTCCGCGGAGCCTCCCTTGTCCAGGCGGGTAATGATATGAATAACTTTGATCTTCATTTTATTAACTACTTATCCGCAGAGAGACCTTTGAAGAACATTCAATTTTGACCAAGTACAAGGAAGACGATAATTTCAACCACAGGAATACATTGAGTATTTCGAGGATAGCGCTAATGCTTCACTTCGTGCCGGAATTAGAGTCTGACGCAGTAATCGGGCAAAAGGGGGTGTTATGCAAAGGTCTCGCAGATTCGCACAGATGAACACAAATAGATTTAAATACAAAGAAATAACAGATATTATTCTTGGAAGTTTTAAAGAAAAAATATCAGTGATGATCAGCGCAGATCGGTGGCCGCAATTACCTTCAATATGGCCGCCCTTCCATATAGCGTGAAAACCAGACCTGGAAAACGATCAGATTCCAGATTTGCCAGGAAGTGTCGGAACGATTTGACATGAGTGTGTCTATTAGTTTTTTGACTGTGGGATAATGGAAAATTCCCTCCCGGACGATTCTTGCCTGTGATAGATTCTCTTCTATAAGATAGCGCAGATCCGACTTCAACCAACTGCTGATAGGCATCTCAAAACCCCGCTTGGGTCGATTGTGCAGGGACTGCGGAAGTATTTCTTTAAACGTTTCGATGAAGACGTATTTGCTGCGGCCATGCCTGATCTTCCATTCGCCCCCGATTTTAAATGCCAGTTCACAGACCCGGTGGTCGAGCAGTGGAACGCGAACCTCAAGGGAATGGCACATGCTCATCGTATCCACCTTAAAGAGCATGTCGGCGGGCAGGGAGATCTTGAGATCGGCGTAAAGCATCCGGTTGATGGGATCGGTCCGCAAACGGTTCAGAGCTACAGCGAACAATTCCTCTGCTTGCGGATGGTCTGTCCCGTAAATACTGGTCAGAAGCGCCTTTTTACTCTCAGAATTGAAGAGCTCATTCCAGGAAAAGACCCGTTCCGCGAAGTTATCTTTTGCCCCGCGGAGGAATTTCTTGATCCTCCGGATATTTTCCCCGTGCTTGTTATCACGGGAATCCGGAAGAGAACGGATGACCGGCTCCAAAAAGCCAGCCCTGATAAATCGGGGAATTAGACGATAACGGCGATGCCATGTCTCGCCCCTGTATATGCGGTAACCGGCAAATAGTTCATCGCCGCCATCGCCGGAGAGGGCAACAGCAACGTCTCGGGCGGTTTCGCGGGCAACCACATAGGTGGGCACAGCTGAGGAATCACCGAACGGTTCATCGAGAGAGGCAAGGACTGAGGGAATCGTATCGATGATCTCTCTCGAACTCAGCATGATTTCGTTGTGTTCCGTTTTGTGAAATGCGGCCACTTCGCGTGCGTAGGCGCTTTCATCGTACATCGGCATATCTTTGAAACCGATGGCATAGCTTTTAACAGGTCGGGAGGCATTGCGCGACATCATGCCCACAATTACGCTCGAGTCGATGCCGCCGCTAAGGAACGCTCCGATTGGAACATCGGCGACCATCTGGCTGCGGACTGCATCCTCCACGGTGCGGAACAGTGTTGCCTTCGTCTCTTCAAAATTGCTGGATTCCGGTGTGCCGGCAGGCATCCCCTGAGGAATATCCCAGAATCTTTCGTTTTTTAGGACACCGTCGCAAACCGTCAGAATATGGCCGGGGCTTAGTTTGCGGATGTTCCTGAAGATTGTATGGGGAGCGGGGATATAATTCAGGCTGAGATATAGATCGAGAGCCTCCGGATCAATCTCCTTCCGTACGGCGGGATCGGAGAAGAGGGACTTGATCTCCGATGCGAAAAGGAATATTTTTCCGTCCCAGTAATAGACAAGCGGTTTAATGCCGACATGGTCGCGAGCCAGAAGAAGTGTTCGACTCTTTTCCGACCAGAGGGCCATGGCGAACATCCCAACAAGCCTGCTAACGCCGGACGATCCTTCTTCCTCAAAAAGGTGGAGGATAACTTCGCTGTCGGTCCTGGAGGTAAATCTATGGCCTTTTCTCTCCAGTTCCTCCCTTAAGACGGCAAAATTGTAAATCTCCCCGTTAAAGACCATCCAGACGGTTTTGTCCTCGTTGGACATGGGTTGCCGGCCGGCCTCCGTCAGGTCGATGATGCTCAGCCTCCGGTGGCCGAGGCCGCAACCGACGTTCTCCTTATGGCGCAGGTAGACGCCTGAATCATCAGGCCCCCGGTGGGAAAGAATGTCGGTCATCCGCCTTAAGATATTTTCATCAACCGGCAAACCGGTACAATCAAGCTTTCCGCATATACCGCACATTAATATTTGATACTTTCTAAGAAAAGGGCTTCAGTCGCAGTAATATTATTATCCCAGGAATAGTATTTTTCGGCAAAACGCCGGCAGCGTTCGGAATCAAGCTGCAATTTATCCGGTTGATTCAGGTAACCCTTACACGTCTCGATAACCAAACGCGAAATTGCCTCATGAGACTTATCGGCAAATAATAAACCACTATCGAACCTGCTCAGGATCTCCAGAGTGCCTCCCACCGGAGTCCCGAGAACGGGGGTTCCGGATGCTAATGCCTCAAGCGTCACCAGTCCGAATCCTTCAAGTTCAATTGTCGGCAGGACAAAGATATCCGCAGCCTGGTAATACTCGGGCAAAGCATCTTCCGGAATAAATCCTGTAAAATGAATGTAACGATCAAGATTCAGACGGCGGCACATCATGGCCAGATCTTCTTTCAAGGGCCCGGTGCCGCCGATTATGAGATATATATCCGGCACCAATCTTATAATCTCCCGCATGGCAATTATGAGGTTTTCAATCCCCATTCGTTGCACTAGATTTCTTACGGTCAGCAGTATCATCTTCTCCGTGGGAAGATGGAGGCGCTCCCTCACCGCTCGCTTATCATCAGCGGGATGAAAGCGCACAAGATCGATCCCTCCTGGGATGATAATGATATCTTCGACGGGAAATCCATAGACATTCAAAAGTTTATCGCGAGTAAATCGACTCAGGGCCACAATTCGATCCGATTGGTTCAGCGCTTTCTGCTCGATCCGGCGTCTTGATACTATATGCAATGAATGCGCAATTTTCTTGATCAAGGAATGAGGTTCAGCATTCCTTGAAGCATATTCCTCAAAAGCAAAAGAGAGGCAGGTATAGACCTTACTGTTTTTTTTACACGAATCCGACATCATGACAGCGAAAGCGGAAAATGGCTGGTGGAAGTTGATACAATCGAAATTATTGGTCTTCGCAAGTGTTTCAAACAGTTTTTTACAGTTCCGCATGGTAGATACAAAAAAAGTAACCGCATTGCTTTGATTTACACTATATCGCCATTCCCTGACATTCTGAATCACGTCGCAGTCCGACTGGTGCGAAGGCAGTCTGCGTGTCAGGATGTGAACATCATGTCCCTTTGCAGCCAGCCGGGTTGTCTGTTCAAAAAGGACCCGCTCAGCTCCGCCGATGACATCCTGAATCGAAACATCAGAAACAAAGAGAATTTTCAACTGTCGGCCATTTTAAATGCGTCAATCTTATTTAGTTTCCATCCGGAAATGGCCCTTTTGTGCAATCTTAAGTGTCAATCTGCAGGATTACTTGTGCGGCATACTATGCGTATGCCTCCGCTCAATCCCTTGATTTCCTTGAGCTTGCCCAAAATTGCCTATTTCCGAATTGGAAACTTCACTGTGTCTGAGCTTGGTTTCCGGATGAACACTATTTATTATATGCCGTTTAAAAAATCGTCCGGAAAGCTTCTCTTCAGCCAGTCCCTGTAATCGTATTCCAAAAGCTTTCCCGTATCACGATATCTATGACACTCGCCTTCCGCATGAGCAACCATGGCCATCCCGTGAGACCCGGCGAAAGGAGGCCTTGGTTGGGCTGAGGTGTCCCGAATACTGTTTACAGAACCCTCTAATGGAAACTGCCTGTTTGTTTTCTTTTATATCTGAATAACCTCTTTATATTTTAGTAAGTTTCAGGGTAAAGAATGAACTGAAGAGATCCGGAGCCCTTTTTGCAAGCCTTTCATCCAGTTTAAAAAAAAGCTTATACAGCCTATGTGGTATGGGAAAACGGTGTGAAATGCCGCCGGTCATAAAATAAGAGAGCGATGTAAAAGGATTAACATGGCTATAATCAATAGTATAAATATCCTTGAGGGTTCTATCCCATCTCCTGCCGGAAAAAAATATAAGATAAGGCATCGCCGAATTGGCCGAAGTCAAGGGACCGTCAATGTCTGTGATGACGGGTTCTTCAATGTCGACGGAATAATATTCATGGTGGATATATTGGTATATGAATCTTGATCCCCATGATAAATACGGTTCGGTCATGATCAATCGGCCGCCCTTTTTTAGCTTGGCGGAGGCATTTCTGAGAAAGATCAGAGGAGCCTTTAGATGATGAAGAACATTAGTCATGGTCAGAATATCAATGCTTTCATTGGGGATTTCCCGTACTTTGTCAATCCGATGGCAGTCAAAACTATAATCCAGGTAATCCAGGGTTAGAACATCGCTTGTTAAAACTGTAGGATAATAATGTTTAAGCGGCGATGTACCGCTACCCACCTCGAGCACTTTAAGATGGCCAAGATGGTCTATCCCGGAAAATTGGCAGGCATAAAGACTACGATACCAAAAAAGCAAATTTTTGTTCTTGAGAAGGCGACGGCGGTTTTCTATTGTTCTATTCCGGTCGTTATCTTCCAGGTTCATATGAATTTTATTTTGATAATCGCGCAATACAGCATCTCTATAAGCATCCATCCATGCCGCCACCGGCTGATATTGGTTTCACCATAGGTGCGTTCCCTATAAGTAATGGGCAGTTCGCGCACTTTAAGGCCCATCCTCACGGCGCCGAATATGAGGTCGAAATCACCAAAGGGATCAAAGTTGCCGAAATACTCCCTGTTCGCTGCCAGTCGCAGATAATGCTCGCGTGTGAGCACCTTTGTTCCGCATAAAGTATCCTTAAAGGTTTGATTCAGGGCGAATGTAAAGGCAACGGCAAAAAATTTGTTCCCGATCATGTTGAGAAATTTCATCGACCGGTTCTCCATGGGGTAGACCAGTCTGCTCCCATTGATGAATTCCCCCTTGCCTTCGATAATGGCTAGATAGAATTGCGGTAATATCTCTGGAGGAACAGTCAAATCAGCATCCAAAATCATGAGGATTTCTTTCGTGGCGAGGGAATAGCCCTTGCGGACAGCATCCGCCTTTCCGGAACCTTCCTGTTTGGCAATGATGATGCGCTTATCTTTCGCGTGCCGGTTGCGGACGTCACGGATCGTCTCCCAAGTATTATCCTGCGAGCCGCCCTCTATGAATATGATTTCGTCGTCCGGGCCCATCTTGGGCATCCGCGTTACGGCGCTTTCAATGTTGCCGGCTTCATTCCTCGCAGGAATAACAACAGAGACCGATGTTTGTTCGGAAAACACAGGTTTAAGGGGTCTTGCCGTCATAAGATGAACCATGCAAAAAATATTGAATAGAGGCAAAGGGGCAAGCCATCGGTTCATAAAATTGCTTAAGAAAGGCATATATATGGGTACGAGTACCCGCGCCTCGTCTGAAATTACCTCATAACCCGCCAACTCGAGAAAGTTGCTCATGTCTCCCGTGGTAATCCAATTCGTTTCCGGTATCCTGTTTCTCATGCCTAATCGTGAAGCCAGCATGAAAAACGGTTTCCAGAGGCTGCTGTAGTATATGACTATGAGACGCGTAGACGGCTTCAGCCTACCGCGCAGAGATGTAAAAAAAGAGTGTATGTCCCTCTCAATGTGCAAGTTTCCGTTTAAGACCACATAATCCGGTGAAAGCTCTTCAAAGGCGCGTACCTCATCAGGATAGGCAATACTCCGGAGAGATTTTAGGTAATGGGATAGATAATCATTCTGAGGATTTATCTCGACCGCCTTGTCTTTAGGTCTGATCTTGACAGCAAGATAACGTGCCAGGAGACGGTAATAATACTGTTTTACTTTTTTAAAAATCATGCTTCCGGCTATCTTTTTGAAACGAATATGCTCTTAGCGAATATGGGTGCTGTGCCCGCAACTATGCGAGACCTTTGAATATCTTCAATTAGGGTCTTAAAGGGTAATGAGCTTTGGCATTCGCAAGAACACGACTTAACCCTTCGCCAACGGCGGCATATACGCATCCATCAGGCTATAGACAGCCCCAAAGGATGAATAGTCACGAAGCCTTACACAGACTCCGCCTGTATGATCCATGTCGTATATATGGGGGCGTTGCTATGGTTTCATAAAAATTTCTTGCGATATGCCCAAAGCCC
>Ga0105099_10000087_pt1 | contig 55839 bp, 70 predicted proteins | sample PPLLak3cmMay2015_2_FD_79138 | JGI IMG/M metagenome (GOLD analysis project Ga0105099, IMG submission 79138) | Freshwater sediment microbial communities from Prairie Pothole Lake near Jamestown, North Dakota, USA - PPLs Lake P8 Core (1) Depth... | ecosystem: Environmental > Aquatic > Freshwater >... | reverse complement strand
CGTGGAACCTGAACTCGAACGGAGCTATTGCAAGCAACGGAAAACTGCATGAAAAACTAATAAAGATGTTCAGTAATATTTCTTGAAAACATTATACCTGTCAGAAGCCAGCCTGACATGAGACGGCAATAAAACAGGCTTCCAGGAAGATTTCTTTGGAATTTCTGCTTTTCCAGAAACAGGCACAGAAAATTCAAAATAGTTGTCGTATGGCATCTCCCACTTCATCATCTGCTTGATGGAAGCCTTCTCAAAATAACGCCTGAAAGGACGCATACTATTGCCGTGAGCAGAAATAGCAACATTAACTTTGTATTTTTTGATAAAAACGAGCAAAACCCTTATGAATGATTTAACACGACCCTCGACCATTCTCACACTCTCGCCATCAGGAGGAGGAAAATCATAAGCGCGATGATACTTGTCAAACAATTTCTGGCCATACTTTTTAATAAAAGCAGAATGAGAATGACCCTGCAAAACACCATAACAACGCTCCATCATGCGGTCATCACGAAATATACACCTGCACTCAGGATGATACCTCAAAACCTCCTTAAGCGTGTGCTTTGAACGGATAAGACCTGTCTCAAAAGCAACATCAATACGCTTATGCCTCAACTTTTTCGCAGTAATACGCGCATTACGCTCTCCCTTGCTAGTCCAATCAGCATCCACCCAGCCAGTAAAACGCTTCCTCAGATTAAAATGAGTCTGACCATGCCTAAACAAGTAAATTTTCGCAATCATAACCTATCAACTGCCATGTTATGCGCATCAATATAATTTTTTATGAACAGCTTCCAATCAGCGGTCGCGGCAATCTTCTGCGCAATAATCTTGTTCTCAATACGCTCTTTTGTAGAAAAATGAGCAAATTTAGACATCATATCAGTAAGAGCATTAACAATCTCCTCAGTGGATTTTTTAAATCTCGGCAGAACAAAAATGCCAGGATACTTCTGCTGAGCACATTCTTTGCAAATATACTGACCAAAGCCTGACAAATCAGTGGTCAAACTGCTAACACCCAAAGCAGCAGCCTCCAAAGGAGTATAACCCCAAGGCTCATAATAACTCGGGAAAACACCCAAATGAGAACCCTGCATGCTCTCGTAATAACTAGTGTCCAACAAGCCATCAGCGCCTGACAAATAAATCGGATAGAAAACAACCTTAACAACATCATCCTTATCATTATTCAAACCAGCAGAAATCAAAGCATTCATAATCGCATCCTTATCCTCATCATAAAGCAAATGAGTGCTTATCGGAGGCAAACCCTGCCCAGACATCCTTTTCAATTTCGGCTTTAAATCCTGCAAGAAATCATCACCCAAAAGCAACTCTTTAGAAACCTCCTTTCCTGAAAGCAGCACATACAACAAACGGCTATGAACATCATCATGAATATCATCAACACTATCCTTAATATCCTCAAAATAAGAACGGCTTTCCAACAACTCAGGACGAATACCCTTCACATTACCCGGAATCCAAATAAAAGCAACAATAGTCTTCTCACACTTCTCCTTCTTCAACTGGTCATTCAACCTGCCTAAAGCCTGAATAAAAACATCAACACCCTTATCGTGAAACTCATACCTGCCTGCAAGGAAATAAATAAGAGTATTATCAATATCAAAACTATAATACGGGAAAAAATAATACATCAAAAACTGCTTAAGTCTATTCTTGAACAACTTATGTTTCAAAGAAGCCTCTTCAAAAGAAGGAAACTTTGACATGTCCAAACCATTAAACAACAAAACATCAGGCTTCCTGCCAAGAAAATGCTCTGCCTCCAAACCAGTAATCTCGCTAACTGTTGTAAAAACGTGAGTATTTTGCGCACTCTGCTTCTCCAGCAGATGCTTAGCCCAAACAGAAGAACCAAGACGCTTTGCCTCAATATCAGAATCAATACTTTCCAACTGCTCATAAATATCCCTCTCCTGCATAGCCAAAGCCCGGCCTAAAGTAGTTGCATGAGTAGTAAACACAGTCCCGATTTTCACATTATTGTGACGCAAGTAAAGCAAACCAGCACCAGCAAGCCACTCATGGAACTGCGCAGCAATGCGTTTGCCAGAATACACCTTGCTTAGCTCTTCCAAAAGACGACCAACAGCATATGCCCAAACAACAGGCTCATCAAAATCAAACCACGAAGTGTTCAAACTATCAATCTTATACCAATCCCACAAATTACGCTTAACATCATCCTTTTTAGCAGAGAAATTAGTAAAATCGATAAGAAACACCTTAGGATTGCCTTTCGTAATCCACGTGCCAAAATGAACATCAATGCCTTCCTCCTTCAGCTTATCAAAGACACCACGGCACTCATCAGGAGCAAGTTTTTCCTCAAAAATACCCCAGGACTTCTTAGGAAAATAAGGGCCAATAAGAAAATAATTATCACCATAAAACTCCTTCATAGGCAGAACCTTGCTCTGAACAACAGTAAAAATTCCACCCACTTTATTACATACTTCCCAAGAGACTTCAAACAACAATTCTGCTTTTGATTCCATAACTACACCGCACGTTCTCTAATACAAAAAGGTTTCACACTACTCAAAAGTTAATAACATACATAAGAACAGAAAGACCAATAACAAGACTTATGATAACATAAATAGAATACAGTTCAAGGGTTTCCATAAAAAAGAAAATAAAAAAATAAGGAACTTATACAGTTCCTGTCAGGCCTGCATCTTCGCAGCAAGCATATGCGCCGTCTGCAATTGCCTCGCCTGCTTTTTCTTGCAATGAGACAATGTCATCACGGTCCAGACCATATTGGTTGGCCAAGACTGACCAGTCAGCAGCTCGCAATTCAGACAAGACAATACATTTCCTGCCCATGCTCTGATATGCGCCGACTTCAGCACTTGCTTCAACTGGGGCTCCGAATCTCGTGTTGCCATATGTCAGGAATGAAATCCACTGGCAAGCTCTCATTGAAGGAATCTGTTCATACTGTCTGTTGTATGATGCTGTCCATTGTTGGTTTTCACTGCCTACTTCTCGTGCAGCTATGTCACCATATGATGCTCTCCATGCTCCAGCTTTACCTTCACTCTGACCTTCAAAGACTTCTACCTGTCCTGAAGGATATTCGTAAGCTCGACCTGAGAATGCTCTTGCATACGGGTCCATAACACCTTTGATCGCACCACCATATTCCTTAGGGGCTGATACAACGAATTCTCCAACTGCTGCCTTCTTAGCACCCGTGAACAGGAGCACAAGGCCGACAATTGCGATAATCGCTACAATGCCCAGAATTACTAATGCTATTCCTTTACCGCTTTCTTCTACCACAAGCAATCACCTCGTTTAGTTTTGCTTAATCGTTTTTTTGTGTTTAAGCATACACTGATTTATATACTTTTCGTTTTGTCAGAACGTACAACCGTTCTGATAATATTTAAATTAAAAAAAAATTAAGATAAACCTGCAATTCCGCCAATCATCGTAGTCTGAGGCGGGTAAACGCACAATCCTGCTTTGTCAGTTGTTTCAACAACAGTGTATCCTCTCTGCGCATAAAATTCTATCAAATTGTTGCTGTATCCAACCTTCATACCATTTCTACCGCAGGACGTCATTGGGCTCGGAACGTCTCCAATCGGATTTCGCTTTGGATCGCCTTCCCAGTTCCAGTGCGTAGTCAAATCTCTGCTGGAAGTGCTTGGCCACAAGTATTCTTCACCAGGCCTGTTAGCAGGAACTCCTCTACCAACCCAATATGGGTAAGCTACTTGCTTTATTTCTCCACCATACATGCCTTCACCAGTTGCTGATTTGCCTCTAACAAAAAGCAAGACCAGACCGACAATGGCAATAATGGCTACAACTCCAAGAATCACCATAGCAATTCCTTTGTGCTCTTCAGCCATCTTTTTCACCTCTTTGTAGTACCGCTTACACTAATATAGATATTTGTATACTGGATATATTTAAACTTTGCGTTTCTTAAGTACGTATTCCCGTACTAAAAGCAATATTACTGCGATTGTGATAGCAGAATCAGCCACGTTAAAAGACGGCCAGAAATGAAAATCAATGAAATCAATAACTGCACCATACAACAATCTATCGACCAAATTACCCAATGCTCCACCGAGAATAAGACCAAGAATCGGCTGCAAATTGTCCGGGAAAGTTTTGTATTTCAAAATCAAAAACACGCTGACAGCCATGGCAAAAATAACGAAAAACCAGGAAGCATTCTTCATCAAACCAAAAAGAGTCCCAGTGTTCAAAACGTGCGTGAGAGAAAAAATTTTCAAGTTTACCGACGAATTCTCAGGAATGAAATTGATGATTAAATATTTTGAAATCCTATCAAGAATGAATACTATAATTGCAACACTCCAGAAAACTAAATGTTTCGCCATCTTTGCTGGTAAGGACTCAAATCATCCTTTCTCTCCAAACGTTCCAAACGCTGCAAAACAGTCTCCAACTGAGCTTTAATAGTATCAAGCTTCGAAGATATCAACTGCAACTGCTGATCAGAAGACATTGACGCCTGCTGATTAAAAGCCTGAGCCTGAGAAAAAGCAGCAGGAGGAACAGAAGACTCCATAGGAGGCTCTGTAAGACCAGGAACAGAACCCGGCATTCCCATATGCTCCATACCCATTGAAGAAGGCTGTTCGGGAAGCTTAATATCCTCATGAGGAGGATATTCAGCAGAAGGAAAAGGCTCCTCCTCTTTCTTCCAAAACTTCAACTTATCCATCATTCCCATAAGACCAGAAAATAAGAATTATGTTATAAAACTTTCTGACAACTTTTTTTGATTGGGCAGGAAGAACAATCAGGAACTTTCTTACAACTTCTTTTTGCAAGCTCTACGAATAAGGCATGATATTCATTGAATAATTTATGATTTCTCTCAAGCTTTTTATGAAAATAATCCTGAAGCTCATGATAGTCAACGCCAGGTTTGCATTTGCCAAACCTCGACATAATCCTCTTAGTGTAAGCGTCAATCACAAAAACAGGCTTTTCAGCAGCATACAAAATAATGGAGTCGGCAGTCTCAGGACCAACACCCCAAATAGAGAGAAGTTCATCTCTAAGATTTTCTTTTGCAAAAAAATTCTTCAAAGAGCCAGATTTCAAAATGGTCTGAGCAAAAATCTTCAGCTTCTTAGCTTTCTGACGATAATAGCCACTACACTGAATAAGCTTCTCAAGCTTTTCATCTTGAATTTTTGCAAGCTTTTTCAGGTCGATCAGCTCATTCTTGTGGAGGTTCTCAAGAGCTTTCTCAACATTCTTCCAACTCGTGTTTTGCGTCAGAATAGCACCAATACAGACTTCCAAACGGTCTTTCTCCGATAGCTTTCTCTGCTTGTATTCTCCATTAATAGGCCACCAGCCCTGAGGACCGAATGCTGAAAAAAGCTTGTTGTAGATTTGCATAACAACTTAAAAAAAAGAACAATTACTTAAGAATTTCCTCTATTTTAGGCTTCAACTCAACATATGCTGTCAAAATAGGGTGGTTGGATGGAAAATTCTCAGTTTGAATACAAATTCGTTCTGCAGCACAATATATTTTGTCAGGATTTTTACTGCGAAGAGCAGAACGCAAATCTTTCAAAAAAGGAGCGGCCAAATCACGCTCATATTTTTTCACACGCTTAACAGCACCGCGATAACGCTGACCAAAAAGCTCTTCAACACGTTTGTGAATACTGGAAACAATCTCGTCACTGAAAATCTTCAAACTGTCACCAGACAAGTGCTCTGTCCTGCGCAAAATAATGCTTGCAAGATAAGCAGGATTTTCAAGCGCATTATACGCCGAATCCATAGACAAGAATTTCAAGTTTGTCTCAGAATGACCAATGTACAAAGCCTTACTCTTCCCATCCTCAGGAATGTCCATCAAGGCTTCTAACTTACTCACAACATCAGAATGCTTTGCAGAATTCAATCTTTCAATCAAATGCTTGTCAGCATCGTAATCTGAACGAGCATATTCTCTCTTGACCATGAAGAACACAAGAAATTACCCCTATATAAATCTTTCCAACTTTACCACTTTTAAGGGACTATGACAGTTATTTATACAGGTGCATATAATATAGTATCATGCGGGTGGAAGATTTTAATTTAGAGCACACGTTGGACTCCGGACAGTTCTTCAGATATGAGAAGAAAGGAGACTGGTACTACTGCCGGGAAAGAGATAAACAGTTCAGGATAAGGCAAAAAGGGAATGATTTGAAGTTTGAAGGGGCGGATGAAAAGTATGTTAAACAATTATTCGGGCTAAACTGCAATTATAACAAAATAATACAAGAACTAACAAAAGACAAAACATTGCTTCCAGCAATAAAGAAATATCATGGACTGCGAATAATGCAAAGAGACCCCTGGGAAACGCTGATATCATTCCAGTGCAGCATTTTCTCAAACATCAAAAAAATCAAGCTAAACATGAAAAGCCTTGCAAAAGAATTCGGAAAAGATTTCGCAGGAAAACTAAACAATTTGCAGAAAATCAAGAAATGCTCAACAGGATTCAGAGCAAAATATGTTTATCAGGCAAACAAAATGGTTGATGACCGATATTTTGAAAAACTGAAAAAGATGAACTATCAGGAAGCAAAACAAGAATTAATGAAACTACCAGGAGTAGGAGAAAAAGTAGCAGACTGTGTATGCCTGTTCTCGTTAGGAAAAATAGAAGCATTCCCAACAGACGTTTGGATAGCAAGAGCAATGGAAAAACATTACAAAAAAACGAAAATTAAAAACATACAAGAATTCGCAAAACAACAATGGAAATATCCAGGATACGCACAACAATTCCTGTTCCATTCAATAAGAAATGACAAGCCACGAACAGATTGACAAAGTATTGAGCATCCTTGCAAGAAAACAAGGAACAACAATGCTCGAAAGAATAGGCAGAAAATACAATGCCTACGAAGTTTTAATATCCACAATACTAAGCGCAAGAGCAAAAGACGAAGTCACAGAAATCGTTTCTGAAAAACTATTCAAGAAATATCCGACAATACAAACATTGGCAAAAGCAGACAAGAAAGACGTAATTGAAATAATAAGAAAAATCGGATTCTACAACCAAAAAGCAAAATACAACATAAACACTGCAAAAATAATCGTAAAAGATTTTAACGGAAAAGTTCCAGAAACAATGGAAGAATTAACACAACTGCCAGGAGTCGGAAGGAAAGTAGCAAGCTGCGTTCTTGTCTATTCATTCAAAAAAGAAGCACTGCCGGTAGACACACACGTTCACCAATTAAGCAACAGATTAGGATGGGTAAGAACAAAAACACCAGAACAGACAGAGCAAAAATTAATGAAAATAGTGCCGAGAAAACATTGGCTGTCGCTCAACAACATCTTCGTAGACCACGGCAAGACAATCTGCGTGCCAGTATCACCGTTCTGCTCTAAATGTCCAGTGTATAAATACTGCAAGAGAATTAATGTAAAAAGAAAAAGATAAAAAAAAATTATCTTGCTGCAGATGCATACTTCCAATTCAGAGGCACAGGCAATATTGCAGCTTCTACCTGAACATTTCTGATATCAGCCACTACCAGCATACTGCCGTCTGATAAGATATCTGTTCCGCCAATCGGTATTGCATCTGTGATCTCGCCATTAATTTTAAATTTGGCTAGCTTGTTTACTGAGTCCACTGCCAAAACTTCCACATCATACTGTTTTTGGACACCATACGGATCTTTCACAACCCAAGTCTGTTTATCATAATCCATCACAATATGTGTCGGAGTCGGACATGCAGGACATTCCTTGCAAGGCGCACTAGTAGTCGGAGACAACATCAAGAATTGAACATCACTTCTTTCTGCGCTTTTCAGTTCAACACCCGTCACAAAAATTATAGTGCCATCTTTAGTTACAGTAGGCGTGCCTGGAGTGCAGTAAAGATTTTCACCATTCACAGTCATTTTAACTTTTTCTCCTGGTTTGGCGTAAACAAGTTCAACAACATAATCCTTACCAGCTAAAGTATATGGCGCCTTTTGACCGCCTTGACTTGTATAACTTAAAACTGAACTTATGATTTGAGGCAGAGTGCTGGGAGATGTTACAGGCCTTTCATAAGTTGGAGCTGGAGTGGGCTCTGAAGGTCTTGCATAAGTCTCAGAAGGCATCTCAGGTTTTTCAACAGATGGAATTGAAGGCAACACCTTCACAACAGAACCACAAGTGAAGTGGAATTCTCTGCCTCTGCCGTCAACTCTGGCGTCATGTCCTGCTCCTCCGCAACTGCTGCTCACGTGGAAGTTTTGACCATACTTTTCCTCAAAATTAAACGAACAATCTCTAACTCCAGAACAGCTGTGACCCCACCTATCATCTCTGCAAGTGTTCATAATCATTTGCGCATCAGTAGTGCCTGGCAAATAATCAAAAACACAGTTCACTTTCACCTTATATTTTCCAAGCTTAACAGCCTGACCAAAAGTACCACTGCTGTAAAACATAATAGCAACTGCAACAATCAAAACAACTGCCGCAATAACATAGAGACCATAACCAGTTTTCTTCTTAGCCATCATAACACCTCTTTATGAAGACCAAAAATGTATACTGGTATATAAAACTAATTTTTTATTGAGACGAAGTCGTTATAGAATCCCAGATGCCATCTGCATTGTTGTCAGTATAAACCGTCATTGTTCCGTCAGCATTTAACTCTGCCCTTTCAATGAAATCAAACTGGTAATCACCATCATTACTTTTTCTGAGCTCCACTGCACTCTTTTTTCCAGCAAAATATTCATTGATAGTAAGCACATAAGCAACAAAAGCGCCATTTCTTCTTGATTCCCAAACTTCCTGCTGAACCTGATTATCATAAGTGTAAACAAAACATTTCCTGTCTGTTGTCACATCCCCATTCATAGTTTTAGTATTCAAAGTCTCAATTGGAAGCCTGCAAGCAGCTCTCATAAGAACATTCCACTGATCCTCAAACTGTACGCCCAGCCGTTCACCAGTGATTCTCCTCTCATCAAGATAAGCATCTTCAGTGTACTTATCACAAGTAATGCTTGATTGCTCAGGAGTGGCCGTTACCCAATTATGCGCAAATCCTGTCAGTGTTTTCAGTATTGTGTAATAAATCATTTCAGAATCACTAACTTCCTCTTTCACGAATGGTGTTTTTGCAACAAGACCCTCATTAGTACCCTCAACAAGATTCACCAAAGACAAATCGTACAAACTAAAACCTTTGTAATCCCCATCATAATCGTGAGCAACATCCCTTGCAAGAGATTCCAAGGAGCAAAAAACAGTATCCCTTCTGTCAGAAGCATTTATTCCTGCAGAGCCCCATCTGCCTTCAGCATCCTGGTATACAAATACAGAATGACCACCATAGTTTCCACCAGTCCACATCACATCAAGCACTCTTGCAGGATAACCATCATCCTGAAGCATAGCAGCAACAGCAACAGAACCATCACGGCAAACCCCCCTCTTCCTGTCAAAAGTTTTCCTAAAACTCTGGACCTCTGCACCATTCAAAGCAGCGTATCTTTGAACGTTCAAATCCTCGTAAGCATAATCAAGATTCATATCAATAAAATCCTGAGCTTCACCAGGACTTTTAACAGAAGAAACTACCTGCTCCAGATTCATATTTTTATACGGGTTGTCCCTGCTGCTGCAGCCAGCAAAGAATATCGATGCGGCAAGCGCGGTTGCAGCAACTGTACCAACAACGGCATTACGCGCCCTTTGAATCAGATTTGCAATCATTTTATTACAACCAATAACAAGAATATTATAAAGAGCACTATATAAACTTAACTACTTTTTAGTGACTACATATTAAGGCAAAAACCATATAAATCACCACACATCAAGAGACAGTTATGGTAAATATGCTTAAAATTCTTGTGGCAATCACAGTATTGCTAATAATAATCGGAATAGCGCTCTTGGGCGGAAGAATATTCAGACTGTTAATATTCAAAACAGCAAAAACAAAAAGCAGCGAAAGCAGCTGGATACTAGCAATAATGGGATTAGTAACAGCAGGATTAGCAATCTATTATTACATCAACAACAAACCAGACGCAATAATATCAATGTGGGCAGGAGCAGTGTTATTCTTCTTAGGAGGACTGTTACAAATCATTGCCAGAAGACAGCTGCATGACGACAAAACATTCCAGGAAAGACTAAGCGCAGGATTTGAGGCAGCACAAACAGGAATATACGCAAAACTACGACACCCAGGAAAAACAGCACTGCTGCTAATAATGCTGGGAATCTGCCTAGCAACCAGAAGCTGGTGGTCATTAGGACTATACTTCGCACTATTCGTGCCAGCCGTTCTTTACAAAATCAGCCAGGAAGAAAAAGAACTACTCGACCAGTTCGGCGACAGATGGATTTCCTACAAAGAAGACACAAAGAGAATAATACCATATTTCTTCTAAAACCACAACATATATAAACAAAAATACAACAGACAAGACCATGCAAAAAAAAGAGGAACGCAAAACAGTAACAGGCGGAGAAATAATAAGAGCCACCTGGAAAATAATCAGCATCGGAATCAGCATAATACTCCTCCTCATTTTCTCAATGATAATATACAGCTTCATAAGCTCATTCGCACCAACAATCGGACGAGGAAACGTAGCAGTAATACAAATATCAGGAATGATAAGAACAGACGACTCAACATTCACGCCAGGAGTAAAAAGCGCAGAAATAGTCAAACTAATCGAACAAGCAGACAAAAACAAAGACATCAAAGCAATACTGCTGGAAATCAACAGCCCAGGAGGAACGCCAGTAGCAACAGACGAAATAACAACAGCCATCAAAGAAGTCAACAAAACAAAAATCGCAGTCATAAGAGAAACAGGAGCATCAGGAGCATACTGGATAGCAACAGCAGCAGACAGGATATTCGCAAACAGAATGAGCTCAACAGGAAGCATAGGAGTGCAGGCAAGCAAACTAGAAATCCCAGGATTACTCGCAGACTACAATGTAACATACAGAAAACTCACTGCAGGAAAACTCAAAGACGCAGGAAGCATATACCGAGAAATGACACCTGAAGAAAAAATATTATTCCAGGAAATGCTTGACAAACTACACACTGAATTCATAAACGAAGTCGCAAGAAATAGACATTTATCAGAAGAATATGTAAGAACAATCGCAACAGGATTTGTCTACCTTGGAAGCGAAGCAAAAGAAATGGGACTGGTAGACGAACTCGGAAACAAAAAAGACGCATTGAAATACATCGAGAAAACATTAAACATAACAGCAAAACCAGTTGATTACAAACAACCAACATCATTCCTAAGCTCAATCTCATTGATGGCATCAGAATCATTCTACAGCATAGGACAAGGCTTGGGAAGCACGTTCAAGACAGAAACAGAAGTCTCATTCACGTGACATTTTTGAACCAGACTTAATACCATATTTCTCAGCAAGACCTGCATTAATCTCCAAAACATACTTTCCATGGGCAGAATAAGTAGAACAAGGATCTTCCACGCAAGGAACAGCATTCTTGACATCAACAACAGTCATATTCCCATCAAGAAAAATTATATCAAGAGGAATCAAAGTATTCTTCATCCAAAAAGAACGAGGAACATCATCATCAAACGCAAACAGCATTCCATGATTCTCAGGCATGAATTCACGAAACATCAAACCCTTAGAACGCTCTTCAGGAGTCTGGGCAATCTCAACATCAAAAGAAACATTGTCAAAAACAACATTCGGAGTACAGGCAAGAAGAAACAACAAAACTATTGCAGCCTGCTTTCCCACATCGGCACCTCATAACAACCTTTTCCCAATTTCAACAAGCCAGCCTCAACCAAATCATCAATATGAATGATTTTTATATTTTCTATCCTCGGACAGGCAGTATTCACCCAAAAATCAATAAAATTAAAATTATCGAACTCATTAACGTTAACCTCATCACAAGCAAACAAATAATACTCCTTATCAGTTTTTTTCATAAGCTCACAAGCACGCTTCAGATTCTTCTGACCCATCTTGGTAGAAACAATAATGCCAACCCTTTTAGCGTACATAAACTTGGCAAGCTTGCCCTGCTTCAGCTTATTGTATTGCTCAATCTGCTTTTCGTCAAGCAAGCTGAAATTTTTTGAGATAGGATTCCACAACCAAACCTTCTTTCCAGTCTTCAAAGCAACCTGAATCGGATGAAACTCGCCAGAACCAACAAACAAGAAAGCATCAACCTCATTCTTGATTTTTTCAGCATTCGAAGCATTACAGCCAAGAACCTGACCAGCAAGAACACCATTTGTCTGCTTAACAACATCACCAATCTTATGCAAATGCTGGATTGTAGTAACAATGCCCAGACGCTTCGGCAGCTTTTTCAAAGCAGTTTCAGGCAGTTTAACATCAACAGTGCTTTTCGCGTGAATATGAAAGAGTTTCATACACAAAAAATCGAGAATGCTTTTTAAAAATCTTTGGATTATCTAAGACCTGGAAAGTCTGAAAAGCACAGACTCCTCTTCGGCAACTTTAAAAACCCATTTTAAATACAAAATATAAGCCAAACCACACCCTACAGCAAATGCTGCAGGCGGTGCAAGAAGAGTCCCGGCTGTGGCGCCCAAACCTGCAGCCACAGTACCAGCCGCAACTGGTTTAAGCTTTTGTAAAAGTTCACTCAAGTTTTCCTGCCAGGTCCTGGTTCTAACAACCTCTTCAAAAACTATCTGAAGTTCTTTCATAATCTCTGCTTCCTTATACACGCTAGCATAGAATGGCGGTAAATCTCTCATTTCCCTCTTAATATAATACAATTGCTGTTGAAGCACCTGCTCAATATCTGGAATTTTTTTATTAACAGCTTCAAGCAATGAAACAAGCTGTGCGTTTTGCCTGTTTTTTCTAATAAGATTGAAAACATTATTGATGCCTTCCTTGAAAATCAAAATTACCTTTAATTGGCGCGGGATGACTCTCTGCCAAAGATCCTTTATCGCAGCCATTCGCTTGACTTCATCCGTTGAGTTAATGTCAGAAACATCTGAAATCTTTTCATTAAAAAGCCTGACCCAAATGTCGCAACTCTGATTTACTTTGTCAATTATCGAGATATACCCAGACAAATCAGGATTATTTCTAAGATTATTCACAATACCAAGAATTACGTCAGCAGTTTCATCAAAGTCCTGCAGTGCCATCAGATAAAAAAAAACAAAGCAGTATATAAACATTTAGATTATAGAAATCATTATAAAATAAACAATAAAACAAACATCCATGAGCATAATAAGCATATTAATCCTGATTGCACTGATAATACTCGCAGTCGCGGCATTCAAATTTTTGGTAGGAGCGCTGAAAAAAGTAATCCCGCTTGCACTCATATTGATTGCAATAGCATACCTGATTTACGTCTTAACAGGACACGACCCATTCGCAGTTGAAGAAGCAGTAGGCAAGGCAATATCTTTCTTCAGATAACGAACCTTATTCCACAAAGCAGGAATCATTTTCTCAGCCAACGGACGCAAATTAAGAATGTCTTCCTCATTATACCAGACAAGCTTATTCAAATAGTCACGATCACCAGTAGACTTCCACATCTCCCACAAATAAACAGCATCCGAACCGGACAGGGCCTCTACTTCGGCCCTTCTATGGATACCTTGTTGCTTTTCAATCACCTTCAAGCCCCCAGTAAAACCAAGCTTCTGACAAACAAAACGCAAATCAATATGCGGAATATGCGGACGGAAATTAAAAAAACGGTCAATAACCGGCAAGTCAAAAGAAGCACCATTAAAAGTAAGAATAAGCTTGTATTTCGAAAGCTCTTTGATAAGCAATGAGCGGTCAAGATTAAAACCACGCACAAAAGTCTTAGTATCAAAACCATCAAACAAACCAATAACAGTAATCCCGCTGTAATAACCATTAGTCTCAATGTCCAAATAAACAGCCTCATCCTTGAACTCATTATACAAACGCCACTGATCAGGCATTTTTGCAAAAAAAGAAGAATTACCATCCTTCAAATGACGCATGGTCTCCTTGAGCTTCCAATCAAAACTTTCCTTCCTTGATTTGCTGATTCCTTTCACTTTTTCAGCAGCGAGAAAATCATCCCAGGAATTAATATTCTGAGACCAGAACTTGCACTCAGTCCCATGGCGAACGCCAGGCAACACTACAAAAGACTCTTTTAACATAAAAAGAAAAACTCAAGAACACTTTAAAAACGCTACGCGGAGATGTCCAGTGGGAAGTGGGTCAGATTTTCGGCTTAATGGTTAAAGGAGATTTACAGATTTGAATCGTCTGCCATTGCTCGAAAGTAGGCCCATATTGAGCGTTTTTGCATAAGGGCAAACCAGGAATGGCGTTATTATAACGATAGCCCTCTATACAGAAACGTTCCAAAGATTGCATAAAATCAGAATTATCGCGACCTTCAGCCATGATTCTTGCCTGAACAGTGCCATCTGAGTTAAGCACATTGCCCTTTTCGTCCATTCTCGCAAAAAAACCACTCATCGGGTCAACACAATACCATCCCCCCTCGATGTAAACTTGAGCAAAACTATGGCCCTTGGTTGTTCCATCCCAACAACCATTCCTTTTTTGTTCATCTGCCCAATCCTTCATATATACATCAATAAACTTGACAGGTATTCCATGCAACCTGGCAAGCGTAACAAACAACAAAGCATAATGACCACAATTCGCACTATCTCCTGCACGACTAATACCATTAGAAAAAACATTATTCACATCTCTATTAAAGCATTGAGCACAGCCAGGATCGCTTTTAAATTTATCAAAATTTTTAACATATTTTAGAATGCCCCTAACAATATTAAATTCGTATTGATCAACATCGGGCGGAATTGGTGTTCGACCGGGTTTAGTTACTTCAGGAGAAATCGGCTTAATCTTAACTTGCTTAATCGCATCACCATGATTTGTAAGCTTTCCAGGGGTTAACCAATAAGCAATCTCAGGAGGAAACTTTGGCTTTTCGGGTTTTTTAGCAATTTCCTCAACAGTAATCCGATGACGCGGAACAGGCGTAGGAGCAGGAGGAGCAGGCGCGGCCGTGGGAGGACTGGCAAACGCGCGCCCTTCGGTTTTTGCAAAATATATCAATCCAATTGCAACAACAAGAACAACACCAACGATAACAATAACACCATAATGCTCTTTTGCCATTTTGCCTCTTTTTGATGTTTTGAGATCTCGCAAGAATATATAATTATCTGAAACGTGAAAGAAGAAAGACTTATAAACACTCATAGAAGAAGCAGACAAAGATGAGCAAGAAAGAAGAAGAACTGCAACAGCAGCAGAAAGAACAGGAAGAAATCAGAAGAACACTTTTGCCAAGAGGAAACCAAGTTCTAGGACTCTGCGAAGAAAGAGTAGGCGGAAGCAGAATGAGAGTAAGATGCATGGATGGCAAAACAAGAATCTGCAGAATACCAGGAAGACTAAAAAGAAAATTATGGGTAAGAGAAGGAGATATCCTGCTGATTGAACCGTGGGAATTAGGCGGAGACGCAAAAGGAGACGTAATATTCAAGTACAGACCAATACAAGTAGACGTCTTAAGAAGAAAAGGAATGTTAAAAGAATTAACCCAGGAAGAATTCTAAATCACGTAGCATATTCACTAACGCTGCCAGTCAAAAATTTGTAAGCCTCCAAAACAGCAATCGCACCCATGCCAGCAGCAATAACAGTCTGCTTGTAAGGAAGATTAGCAACATCACCACAAGCATACAAGCCAGAAGTCTTAGTCCTGCACAACTGGTCAACAACAACCTCGCCAGCAGGAGAAACATCAACAAGACCCTGAACAAAATCAGTCTTAACCTCCCAGCCAATCTCGGAAAAAATCCCCTGAACAGAAAGTTCTCTCCTTTTGGAAGCAGTCTCGACAACAAGACCAGAAACAACCTTATCACCTTTAATCTCAACAGGAACACTATTCAAAACAAACTCAATCTTGGAATTCTTACGCGCAGTCTCAACAGTAACCTCATCAGCTCTGAAAGTATCACGCCTGTGAACAAGAAAAACCTTCTTCGCAATCCGGGCAAGCTCCAAAGCACCCTCAATAGCACTGTTGCCTCCACCAATCACAGCGACATCCTTATTCGGATAAAGCGGAGCATCGCATGTAGCGCAAGTGCTCAAACCACGACCAAAAAATTTATCCTCGCCAGGAACACCAAGCTTTCTTCTTTGACGGCCGTAACACAAAATAACTGTTTTAGCATCAATCTTCTGACCATCAGAAAGCTCAACAATAAAGTTTTCCTGTTTTAGAATTTTCACAACAAACTGCTCAAGAACCTCACAACCCCACTTTTTCGCTGAAGCAAAAAACTTTTGCATCAACTCAGAACCAGAGCCCTCGTAACCAGGATAATTCTGGATGTCAACAGTATTATTAGTCTCACCACCGACATTCATGCCTGTAATAAGCAAACAATTCAACTTCTTCCTGCCCGCATAAATAGCAGATGTCAGACCAGCAGGACCAGCACCAACAATAATAACATCATACATGAACACAAAAAATCAAACAAGAAATATTTAATCCTTTGGTTTAATCAGCAGCCCTGACAAAAGTGCTGGCAGTATAAGGACCACGAATTGCCATAAACTTAACAGTCTGCCCAGGATGAATCATTCTCCTATAAACAACCCTATCAGACCTTCTGACTTCAATCTCAGGATAGCTTGAACCCTCATTCTTAATCATAATATAACCCGGAGTCTTCATATAAAACTCAGAAGGGGTCACAGTATTACCAGAAACCGTTATTGTAGTACCATAAGCAGTAGCAAAACCAATACCCGCATAAAGGAAATAGATAGCACCAAACGCGAAAATCAGAACCAAAACAGGAACAATGACATCCAGCTTTTTCATAAAACATCACCTCTAAACCTTAAAAAAGAGCTCTTTTTCATAAAGCTTTCTGTCAAAGTTATCACCATCATGTTACTCCTCCACAATAGAAAAATATATTAAGAGGCACATATCCAGAAAAACAATCAAAGGAGGGGTTAAAAATGAAACTAGAAGACGTAAAATTCATAACAACAATAATACTGTTAGGTCTGAGCCTGCTGACAGCACTCATATTAGAATCGTACATGCAAACAGGCTATGCAATACAGTTAGTCCTTATACTGATAGGAATAATATTCACAACAGGAATAATATTCGCACTATGGATAGAAATCGAGTGGGCGAACACAATAGCAATGCTGTTCTTCTCACTATCACTAGCAAACCTTGTATGGCTTTTCACAGCAACAAAAGCATTCCTACCATTCGCATTCGGACTACTGGTAAACGTGGCAGGACTCGTGATGTGCCTGGCAGAAATCGGAAATGGCGCATTCCACGAACTTGAAACATACGAGATAAACAAAAGGAAGAAAAAATAATTTTTTTTATCTTATTATTTTATAAAAAATTCTTAAAGAAAACTACCTGCCAAGCATAAACTTGTGAATCTCCAAATATAAGAATCCAATAAATGCCACACCAACAACAACAGCCCAATCAGCCAAAGACAGAGGAACCATACGGAAAACAATCTGAAGGAAAGGCACGTACATAATCAACAACTGCAAAACTGCCGAAGACAGAATAGCAAGCAACAACCACCAGTTCTTGAAAAGACCAATCGCCAAAACAGGCTTGTGCAAAGAACGACAACTAAACGCAGCAAACAACTCGAAAACCACAAGAGAGGAGAAAGCAACAGTCTGAGCAGTCCCCAAACCAAACTTCAAATAATAATCAAACAACCAAATACAGGCAACAGCCAGAATCAACGGGAAAATGAAAATGTAATGCTCAATACCCTTGAAAACATTGGCTTTAGGCTTTCTAGGAGGACGCTGCATAACACCTGCCTCAACAGGATCAACACCCAAAGCAAGAGCAGGCAAACCATCAGTCACCAAGTTCACCCACAAAATCTGAATAGCAATCAAAGGCAAAGGCAAGCCAAGAATAATTGAAGCAAGAATCAACAAAACCTCACCAACATTACAGCCGAGCAGGTAAGCAAGATATTTCTGAATATTATCATAAATACGCCTGCCCTCCTCAACAGCCCGGACAATCGTGGCAAAATTATCATCAGCAAGAATCATAGCAGACGCTTCCTTGGCAACATCAGTGCCAGTAATACCCATAGCAATACCCAAATCAGCAGTCTTCAAAGCAGGCGCATCATTAACACCATCACCAGTCATCGCAACAATATGACCATTAGCCTTCAAAGCCTCAATAATCTTCAACTTATGAGCAGGATTAACACGAGCATAAATCGCAATACTCTCAACCTCAACAGCAAGATCTGATATCTGGTCAAGCTCCATACCAGTAATCGCCCTGCCCTCAATACCAAGCTCTTTTGCAACAGCCTCAGCAGTCGTAACATGATCACCCGTAATCACAACAACCTTGATACCAGCAGACTTGCACTTCTCAACAGCATCCTTCACTTCCCGTCTCGGAGGATCAATCATACCCTGCAAACCAACAAAAACCATATCCCTCTCAGGATCTTTCGCATCAACACCAACCAACTCCTTATACGCAAAACCAAGAACGCGCAAAGCAGACTCGGCAAACTTCTCATTCTGAGCAAGAATCTTATCCTTCTCAACCTTAGTCAAACGCTCCAAACGACCATTAACCAAGATTTTCGAACACAAACCAAGAATAACCTCAGGAGCGCCCTTGGCATAAGCAACCTTTTTACCCTTAACCTTATGCATAGTAGTCATACGCTTGCGCTCGCTAGTAAACTCAAGCTCGCCAACACGAGGAAACTCATCATGCAATTTCTCAATCTCCATCTTTGCCTTTTTAGCGCTGACAAGCAAAGCAGCCTCAGTAGGATCACCAATAACCTGCCAAGAATTATTCTCAAGCCTCAACTGCGCATTATTATTCAAAGCGCCAATACGCAACAACAACTCAAAATTTTTCACATCCTTCGAGAAATAACCCTCAGGAGAATAACCACTGCCGGCAACCTCAACAACCTCGCGATTGGCAAACAACTTGCGCACAGTCATCTCATTATGCGTCAAAGTGCCAGTCTTATCAGAACAAATAACACTACAAGCACCAAGAGTCTCGACAGACGGCAGATTACGAACAAGAGCATTCTTCTTCGCCAAACGCTGAACACCAAGCGACAAGCCAACAGTAACAACAGCAGGCAAGCCCTCAGGAATAGCAGCTACAGCCAAAGCAATAGCAGTCAACAAAACAGCAGTAACAGGCTGATCAAGCCTGAACAAACCAACAACAAAAACAAGAACAGCAATTATAACAACCAAAAAACCAATCTGCAAACCAAGCTTTTTCAAAGTCTTCTGCAAAGGAGTAGGCTCAGGCACTGCCTCCTGAAGCATCGTAGCAATCCTGCCAATCTCAGTATTCATACCAGTGCCAGTAACAATTGCCCTTCCATGACCATCAGTAATAATCGTGCTGGAAAACAACATATTAGAACGGTCACCAACACCACACTCCTTTTTCACAACACCAACCGACTTCCTGACCGGAAGACTCTCACCAGTCAAAGCAGCCTCCTGAGTCTGCAAATTAACAACTTCCAAAAGACGGGCATCAGCAGAAATCTTAGCACCAGTATCAAGAATCAAAATATCACCAGGCACAACCTCCTCAGCAACAACCTCCTTAGGCTCGCCATCACGCAAAACAACAGCCTTCAAGGAAATCATCTTCATCAAAGCTTCAATAGCACGCTCAGCACGATACTCCTGAACAAAACCAAGGATGGAATTCAAAACAACAACAACCGCAATAACCGCGAAATCCATATACTCCTGAACAGCCAGGGAAATAACCATCGCAACAAGCAAAATCCACACAATAGGACTCTTGAATTGAGACAAGAAAATCGTCAAAGGACTTTCACGCACAGCTTCACAAAGCTTATTAGGACCAAAAACTTTCAGACGGGAAGCAGCCTCCTCACTGGACAAGCCTTTCTCAGAAACCTTCAACTCTGCAAAAACCTCTTTTTCAGGCAGGAGATAATATTCCACCATTAAAACCACACTGGAATTACAGATATATATAGTTAACTAAGAAAAGATTTAAAACAAACACTAACAAACCAATAACAGAAAAAGGTGATTCCATGACAACAGCACAAGATTTAATGCGAACAGATTATGTTTCAGTAGACGTAAAAGATACAATTGCCCAAATGATGGGAGCGCTGAAAAAAACAAAACAACACTCAGCACTCGTCTTTGAGAGCAACAAATACCTTGGAATGATAGCAAGACGATACCTCCTGACAAGCAGAATAGACCCATCAGTAATGAAAGTGGGAAACGTCCTCAAAAAACGCTCAAAATCAAAAATAGCATTCTTTGTACCAACACTGACAAAAAACAGCGACCTGAAAGAAATATGCAAAAAACTCGCAACAACAGACACACACACTTTGCCAGTGATAGAAAAAGGCAAAGTAATCGGAGTAATAAGCTCGCACGACGTTGTCAAAGAAATCATGGAAGGCTACAAAAAAATAAACTGCAACGAACTGGCAAGCCTGAAAGCAATAACAGTAACATACAAAGACGAAATAGGAAAAGTCATCAACCTATTCAGCAAATATGGAATAGACCACCTTCCCGTCGTAGACATGAAAAACGAAATAATAGGAATGGTAGTATTATCAGACCTTATAGAAAACGGACAATTCTGGGACTTAGAAAAACAAAAAATGCCAAGAGCGGCAAGCCACCAAAGCGGAGGAAAAGCAGGCCAGGGACGCGGAGAAAAAACAAGCATGATAGCACTCCCCGTAGAAGACTGCATGAGCACCAAATCATTATGCACAGCAACAGCTGAAACAAAAATACCAGAAGCAGTCAAACTAATGGACAAAAATGACGTCTGCAACGTGATAATAACAAAAGACAAAAAAGCAGTCGGAATATTAACGATAAAAGACATACTTATAGATTACATCAAATGAATGTTACATCTGTATTCTCAAACGGAGAAAAAATACAGCCAGAATACACCTGCGACGGGCAAGACAAAATACCACCATTACAGATTTCTGAAGTTCCAGCAACAACAAAATCGCTTGCGCTGATAATGGATGACCCAGATGCGCCAATGGGCACGTGGGACCATTGGATACTATGGAACATAACGCCGGATACGAAGCTAATTGACAAACAAATGGGAGTTGCAGGCAAAAACAGCTGGGGCAAGACAAACTACGGAGGACCATGCCCGCCATCAGGAACGCACAGATACTACTTCAAACTATTTGCGCTCGATATACTGCTGGATTTGCCGGCAGGAAGCAACAAGAAAACGCTGGAAAAAACAATGAAAGGACACATTATCGCACAAGCAGTACTGATGGGAAAATACATCAGGCAAAAGTAATCATTTATACACGTCATCGTGATGCTCAAACTCAAGAAGTTTGACAGTTTTCCTTTCCTCATCGACAGAAAAGACTAGAACAAAAGAACCAGCGACGTGAACTCTTCTTTTGTTCTGCATAGGCGCCTTTAACGGCTTGTAATGATGAGGATTTTCAAGAATTTCAAGCACTTTCTTGTGAATGGCTTCGAACGCCACTTTGTCGCGACCGGCCAACTTTGAAAATCTCTTATCCAGTTCCTCAGCAACTTCCAAAAAATAAGGCATTACTTAACACCATAGTGTTTGGCAAAATCAGCAACCCTGACAAACTTACCCTTCTCGGCCTTTTGGATTCGCGCAATAAACTCCTCCTTAAAATCAGGCTCTCCAGCGCATTCAATGTAATGCTCAACAATCACTTCAACAGCCGCAGATTTGTCTTTAAGATTAAACTTAGCCTTCACCATATTCAGCACTTTATTTGTATCCTCGCTCAAAGTAACTAACGCTTGCGTCATAATATCACCTTAGTTAAACTAAGGAGGACTTATTTATAAAACTTTCGATGCTGATGGGAAAATATCAAAGAAAATAAAAAAAATCAGGAGCGAACAAAATACTCGCTCCCTTCTTTGGCAAACTCAATATCCAATGCATAATTATTGCCATCAATCCTCTTGTAGGCGTAATCTCTTGCCTTTTTCTCGAGCTCATCAATCATCTTATCAGTGCTTGCCGGGTCGTGATGGGTAAAAATTATTTTTTTCACACCAGCAGCAAGAGCAATCTCAATCCCTTTCTCATACGTTGAATGACCCCAGCCCTTGCGTTTCTCATAAACCTCAGGAGAATACTGGCCATCATAGATAAGAATGTCAGCACTCTTTGCCCACTCAATTAATTTTTTGTCACCACCCTCAGTCATTAACTGCGCTTCACTATCATGCTCGTAATCAGTCGCGAAAACAACTGAACGGCCGTTCTCAACAATCCTATAACAGAAAACACCATCAGGATGATTCATGCGCTTATAACTCACCTCAACACCATTGCAGACCTTCACACCCTCTGCAATATCCTTGAAATGAAGCTCAGCACACATCTGACTGATTTCAACAGGAAAATAAGGCCTTGTCTGCTGGTACTCGAACAAATCCTTAGCCTTATTGCTCTCACCATTCTTATTCGTTATTTTCGCAGTCTCCTTAGTAAGCCTGTCAGTCAGGTCTCCTTTGACAATCCTTCTAGTTCCAACACCATCCTGTTTTTCCTGAATCCTATCAAGATCCTGCTGAGTAACCCCAGCATCACCAGAATAGATTTCTATTTTGTTCCCAGGAACATAAGCAGGAGCAAAAAAAGGAAAACCCTGAACGTGATCCCAATGCTTATGCGAAAGGAAAAGCTTTGCTTCAAGACTTTTGCCAGCACATCTTTTCATCAGATCTACGCCCAAAGCCCTGATTCCAGTGCCTGCATCAAAGATGTAAACATCACCCTTATCAGACGAGATTTCCAAACAAGTGGTGTTGCCACCATACAAAACAGTATCCTGCCCTGGCGTCGGAATCGAACCGCGCGTACCCCAAAATTTCAGTTTCATTTTTCATCACCAAGATTCAATATGCTGCCACAGTATTAGAAATCATTGACCTGATTTTGCGTGTTTTCCGCAAAAAAAGAATGATTTTGAGATAAACTGAAGATATAAGTATGCCTGCACATTCTTTTCTATGCGTTTTAGAAAAGTATTTAAATACTCATTCGGATTACGCTTAAAAATCAAGAACATATTTTAAATAATCAGCAAACAAGGCAGATAATATGAGAGTATTGCACGCAGCAGAACAAAAAGTAGAACTTGACACATACGACAAGAAAATACTCTATGCTCTAGCCCAGAACTGCAGAACCCCATTCAGCCAGATAGGCAAAAAAGTCGGGTTGAGCAGAGACTCAGTCAGATACCGAATTCAAAGATTCCATAAATCAGGAATACTGCAAGGCTACAGAGCGCTTGTAGACATCACACGACTCGGGTACATGAACGTCCACATATTCCTGCAATTAAACCAGCCAGAGCCGGAAGCTGAAAAAAAAATTGTGGAACTGTTCAAAGCATACCCGTTTGTAAGAGCAATAATCAAGTTCAACGGCAAATATGACTTTGAGCTGGCAATCATAGCCAAGACAATTAACGAACTCGATGACATAATATCAAGAATAATAACAGACTGCGGAACAGCCCTCCAGCATTATGAATTATTGTGGATAACAAAATCATTTTCAGGAAAAACCTTTCCAGACAGCTTTTTGAAAGCGCCAGAAATAGAAAAATTAAAACATTACACAGAACCAAAACTCGACGACAAGGACTACAAAATAGTCTCGGCAATAGCAGACCACGCAGAACTGCCCCTCCACAAGATAGCAGCAAAAGCAGAATTGTCAGCAGATGCAGTCAAATACAGATTAAAGAAGTTAAAGGAAAGCGGAATAATCTTCGGATTCATACCAGTCATCAACTATGACGTCATAAACTACAATGTATATGCAATTTTATTGAGCATCGCAAACCTAACGCAAAAAAAAGAAGCAACATTAAAAGAATTTTTGAGAACAAACAATGATGTGCTATGGGCAGTAAAAACCTTCGGAAAATACAACGTGCTAATGTACATTTGCACAAAAAATCCTGATGACCTAATAAAAACCACGGCTAAACTGCGAAATAACTTCATCGGAGACATAAGAGACTATGAAACACTCATCAACTATGAAGAATACAAATATACTTATTTTCCAGCAGATGAAAAACATACAAAAACTTTTTTAACATGACTTCACAAACAACCATCATGAAAAAGAGCTGGTTATTTTTGCTTCTGCTAATGGCATGCACACAAATACCCGGATCAGCAATCCAGACACCAGAAATAACACAAACAACTGAAACAACTACAATCATTGAAACACCAGTAATTGAAAAACCAACAAGACCACCACTGAACGATAATTTGGGAACATACATAATCCAGAAAATAACTCCTCATGCACTCGTATCAACAGACGCAATATGGGATACAATAAGCATTGTACCAGTAGAACGCTATGATGCATTATACCAGTCCGACATAACAATACTGGCGCACGTATTCAAATTCTCAACAAGAGAAGAACTCAAATTCATAGTGGACACCCAATTTTACAGCATAATCAATCTCGGAACAACAAGATACCAAGGACAAACCATCGCCATATACCTAAGCCAGGAAAACCACAGAATCGCAGTATGGACCAGCGGAAACTTCCTCATAATCATAGAAACATACATTCCCGATTACGTTGAAAGAAATGTACTGGATGCATACCTGTACAGGTATCCATCAGACCTTGAAACAGAAAAATGCATTGATTCCGACGGAGCAGACCACCTGATACAAGGAACAACCAACAGGGTAAAAATTGACGGCACAACAATGGAATGGACAGACGTATGCTATAGAGATTCTGCGCTGTATAAAAACAAACAATACGTTTCCCGCAAAGGATTATCGGAAGATGATGGCCTGCTGGAAGGACGATGCGAAAACAACATCGGCAATCCAGGGTACATAGAAGAATACGCCTGCCACCGCGGATGTGAGAGCGGCGCGTGCAAACTAGCATAATCTTTTCTACTGCTGATGACTGAGTTTAAGCGCTTCAACATCCCTATCGATGTGATCTACCTTGGCTGTCAAAGATGCAAGTCCGACTGAAACCTTATTGATTGTTTCTAAAATATGCTGATATTGAGCTAGAATTCCAAGAATAACGCTAGCTATCGGAATCCCGTATTCGATCAAAGGAGGAGTTTGAATAACACCTGTTACTTTCAGAATAAGCCACAAAGTAAGAACTGACAATGACGCGTAAAACAAAATTTGCCACGGCGAAATCTTATTCATAAGACACGCTAAGCTGATGTTCTTAATATGTGTTTCGCCCGGATTTATGGAAAGTTTTCAAACAACCTTGCAAATATTCTGCAAAAATCAGAATTTTCTGAATATTCTAATTATAAGCATAACTTATGCTCAAAATAGGCTATTGATATATCTAAAGTAGACTTATCATATAGTCATTATAAGCATAACATTTAAATACCAGTATACTAAAATGCAGCTTGATACTCCGTGCCCGGTCCTGCGGACTTGTTTTCTTCCTCCAATCTTCGAAAAGGAAGAAAAACAACCCATGCAAAGCATGGGCGGGAACGGGAGCACATAATGAAAAGAGCTCCAAAGAAAAAATTCACAGAAATCAGAAAACTAATCCTGAAAGACCTCTCTAAAGGACAAAGAACAGTCAACCAAATAGCAGCGTCAACAAAACTCACCTGGAGAACAGTCGACAATCACCTCATCCATCTCATCGGCAAAGGACTTGTAGAGCCTGTGTTCATCAGCGAATACGTCAAAATTTACCGGCTTAAAGAGGTAAAAGCATGAGCAAGCTGAAAGTGCTCATGTTCGGCTGGGAGTTTCCTCCATACAAAAGCGGAGGATTAGGCACAGCATGCTACGGGCTCACAAAAGCACTAGCCAAACAACACTGCGAGGTAACATTCGTAATGCCAGTAACACCAGAAGGAGCAACAGCAAAATTCGTCAAACTAATCGGAGCAGCAAACATAGCAAAAAATGTCAAAATAAAAACAATAAACAGCCCACTAAAAGCGTACATGACCTCAACATCATACGAAGAACAATACCACGTATGGGGAAACAAAAACAAAAAACAAGTCTACGGAAAAGACTTGTACCAAGAAGTGCAAAGATACGCCCAAATAGCAAAACACCTGGCAAAAACAGAACCCCACGACGTAATACACGCGCACGACTGGATGACATACCAGGCAGGAATAAACGCCAAAAAAATCAGCAAAAAACCATTAGTAGTACACCTGCACGCAACAGAATTCGACAGAACAGCAGACCACCCAGATGGAAGAATAAGCCATATAGAATGGCAGGGATTGAAAGAAGCAGACAAAATTATCACGAACAGCAATTTCTGCAAGCAAAACATCATCAAACACTACAAAATACCTGCAGAAAAAATAGAAGTAGTGCACTGGGGAATAGACGACACGCCAGTAACAAACTATGTGCCAAACAAAAAAGACAAAACAATATTATTCCTCGGAAGAGTAACAGTACAAAAAGGACCAGACTACTTTGTAGAAGTCGCCAAAAAAGTCCTGCAATATGAGCCAAAAACAAAATTTGTCATAGTAGGCGACGGAGACATGCTGCCAAAAATAATCAACAAAACAGCAGAATTGGAAATAACAGACAAAGTTATCTTCACAGGAGCATTATCAGGAGATGATGTCCACAAAGCATTCCAAACAGCAGACCTCTACGTAATGCCAAGCGTGTCAGAACCATTCGGCCTGGTAGCACTTGAAAGCCTCAAAAATGGAACGCCAGTTCTGATAAGCAAACAAAGCGGAGTATCAGAGGTGCTTAATAATGCACTAAAAGCCGACTTCTGGGACATCAACGAAATGACAAACAAAATAGTCAGCGTGCTAAAACACGACGCGCTCAGAGAAGAACTAAAAGAAAAAGGAACTAAAGAAGTTCAGAAATGCAATCTTGATGAGCCCGCAAGAAAAATAATGGAGGTTTACAAAAAATTAAAATGACAAACATCTGCCTATACTTCCAAGTACACCAGCCATTCAGACTAGCCAAGTATACCTTGTTCGACATAGGAAAACATGCAAGATACTTCGACGAGCAAAAAAACAAGGAAATAATGCAAAAAATCGCAAGAAAATGCTACCTGCCAACAAACCACATAATCAAAGAATTAATACACAAACACCCTGACTTCAAAGCAGCATACAGCATATCAGGAACAGCACTCGAACAATTCGAAAAATACGCGCCAAACGTGCTGAAAAGCTTCAAAGAATTAGCAAACACCGGAAAAATAGAATTCCTAACAGAAACAAGCCACCACTCACTCAGCGCATTACAAGATAAAAAAGAATTCACAGAACAAGTAAGACAACACCAAAAACTAATCAAAGAACACTTCGGACAAAAACCCAAAATATTCAGGAACACAGAACTCATCTACAACAACGAAATAGCAAAACAAGCACAAGAACTCGGCTTCAAAGCAATACTCGCAGAAGGGTGGGAAGGAGCACTAGGATGGAGAAGCCCAAACTATGTATACCAGGCAAAAGATTCCAAAATAAAACTATTCCTAAAGAATTACAAGCTATCTGACGACATCGCATTCAGATTCTCAAACAAACAATGGAACCAATGGCCACTAACAGCAGACAAGTACGCAGGCTGGATAGCGCCAATAATGGGAGACACAGTAAATTTGTTCATGGACTATGAAACATTCGGAGAACACCAATGGCAAGACACAGGAATATTCAACTTTTTGAAACATTTGCCACAAGAACTCAAAAAACACAACATAAGCTTCCACAACCCAAGCGAACTATTGAAGATAACACCAAAAGAAGAATTAGACATACCAAACGCAATAAGCTGGGCAGACCTGGAAAGAGACACAAGCGCATGGCTGGGCAACAAAATGCAACAGGCAGCACACACGCAAGTGTACAATTTGAAAAAAGACGTGCTCGCCACAGGAGACAAAGAACTAATCGAAAAATGGAGAAAACTCACAACAAGCGACCACTTCTACTACATGTGCACCAAATACTTCAGCGACGGAGACGTCCACAAATACTTCAACCCATATGAAACACCATACGAGTGCTTCATAACATACATGAACGTACTCCAAGATATAGCAGACAAGGTAAAAACAGAACCCGGATTATTCGCGTCAATAAAAAAATATATTAAAATCTAAAAATGAGGTGAAATCATGAAAAGAGGAAAACCGTTAAGAAAAACAGGACAAAAAATCAAAAACTACGTGAAAAAAGCAATCCGAAAAGTACCAAAAATAAAAGTCACAATAACCAAAAAAATCCTGGGCAAAACACCGGAGAAATACAGTTTCAGCCTGCAGGACGGAAGAAAACTACAAACAGTTTACGAACTTATAGACGAACTCGAAACAATGTCAGAAGAAAACTTTAAACACTTTGTAACAAATGCGGAAAACCATTTCGCAAACTGGATAGAACACGTATTCAGCGAAAAAACACTTGCAGAAGAAATGAGGCACATACACGACAGAATAGACACGCAAAGAGCACTGCTAAAACACCTCGTAAGGGAGCTGACAAAACACCATGCTACAAGACGCAAAGCCTGAACACACGTTCTGGCTAAAAACAGGGAAAGGCGTCAAGAACATAGCAGAACTAGGCAGAGAACTCAAACAAATGAACAAAGAAGTATTCAGCCATCACGTGAACGAAAACAAAAATGATTTCGCAGAATGGACAAAACACTGCATCAAAGACGAAAAACTAGCAGCACTATTGAAAACAACAAAAAACCAGCAAAGAGCAGCAGCAATCGTGGAAAGAAGAATACAAGAACTAACAATACCAAACCCTGTGAAAAAACAGGCACGCACACAAATCCAGCCAAGCATAGTACGAACAAAAAACGTCACAATGCTATCACTTGCAGGAAGCCAAATACCTTTAAAAAAACTATCAGAAAAACAAACCCAACCATCGCAAGCAAGGGGGTATTTGCAACAAATAAAAAAAGACACAACCGAACAAGAAACACCCAAAAAAACAACAATTCACGCCCAAAACAAAACAACCCTGCACCTAAGCACAAACAAACCAGAAATTTACGTTCACGAAATAAAACCACACCATTATTCAGCAATAACCCTGGCATCGTACATCACGCTAGGAATAGTGGTAGGAATGGCACTAACGATACTAACTTTAACGTTTATATGAGGTAAAAAAAATGAAATATGAAATAATATGCATCGGAAGCGCATCATTAGACGTATTCATCTCAAGCCAGAGCAAAGACATGGAATTCGAAAAAATACACAAACACCAAGACGTATGCCTGCCAATAGGCTCAAAAATACTATTGAACGCAATACACACTGGAATAGGAGGCGGAGGAGTAAACACAGCAGTATCATTCGCAAGACTCGGATTCAAAACAGCACTCCTTGCAAAAATCGGAAAAGACCCAAATGCAGACACAATCAAAAAAGAACTCAAAAAAGAAAAAGTCCATTTCATCGGACCAGAAAAGAAAGGACAAACAGGATACTCCATAATAATCACAAAACTACTCAACAACAGAACAATACTAAGCTACAAAGGAATAAACGACAAATTACAAACAAAAGAAGTGTTCTGGAAGAAAATGCAGGCAAAATGGTTCTATCTCGGAACAATGCTCGGACAAAGCCACAAAACACAGAACAAAATAGCACAATACGCCAAGAAAAACAAGATCAAAGTCATATTCAACCCTTCACTGTATCTTGCTGAAAAAGGAATGAGATACCTCAAACCAATACTCGACGCATGCAACATATTAGTATTAAACAAAGAAGAAGCACAAGCACTAACAGGACTCATGGCAGAAATGCCAACACTGCTGAAAACACTCCAAAAGAAAATACCGCTCGTTGTCATAACAGACGGGCCAAGAGGAGCTTTTGCTTATGACGGCAAGACAATCTATTCAATGTACCCCAAACAAGTCAAAGTAACAGACCCAACAGGCGCAGGAGATTCATTCGCGAGCGCTTTTTTGGCAGCAACAATCCACGGAAAAGACATACCAACCGCGCTCAAATGGGGAGCAGCACAGGCAAACAGCGTAATACAACACTACGGAGCAACAAACGTGCTCTTAACGAAAAAAGAAATCGAAAAAAAAGCAAAAACGAATTCAACAATCAAAGAGGTGAAACCATGCTAGTAACACTCAAACAGATATTAAAAAAAGCAAACACCGAAAATTATGCAGTAGGAGCATTCAACATAAACAACATGGAAATCTGCCAGGCAATAATGAATGCCGCAGTTTCACAAAAAGCGCCAGTAATACTGCAAACATCACAAGGAGCAATAGAATACGCAGGATATGATTATTTGAAAGCACTCGCTCACACAGCAGCAAAACAAAAAGTACCAGTGGTTTTACACTTAGACCACGGAAGAGACATGGAAATCGTAAAAAAATGCATCAAAGCAGGATGGACCGGAATAATGTACGACGGAAGCCACCTGCCATTCGATGAAAATGTAGCAAATACAGCAAAAGTCGTCAAAATGGCACACGCAAAAGGAATAAGCGTAGAAGGAGAAATAGGCACGATAGGAGGAGCAGAAGAAACAGTAATCTCAAGAGAAATCATCTACACAAACCCAGACGTAGCAGAAGAATTCGTCAAAAAAACAAAAGTAGACACACTCGCAATCGCAATAGGAACATCACACGGAGCATACAAGTTCTCAGGAAATGCAAGACTGGATTTGCACTTACTGAAAATCATAAAACAAAGACTCAACATGCCGCTTGTTTTGCACGGAGCATCAGGAGTGCCAGCATGGCTAGTAACGCAAGCAGTACGCTACGGCGCACAACTCGGCAAACCAGAAGGAGTGCCAGACGACCAAATAGTCAATGCAGTCAAATACGGAATAAACAAAGTAAACACAGACACAGACATACGACTGGCATTCGATGCAGCAGTACGCAAGTTCATAGCAGAAAAACCAGAAGACTTCGACCCAAGACACATACTACAACCAGCAAGAGAACTCATACAACAAGTAGTCGAACACAGGATGCGACTGTTCGGGAGCAGTGGAAAAGCATGATAATAAACCTCGGAGCAGACCACGCAGGATTTCAGCTAAAAGAACACTTGAAAAAATATTTGCAGAAAAAACACACACTTAAAGACTGGGGAGCTTATGAGTACATACAAGCAGACGATTACCCAGACTACGCGGCAAAAGTAGCAAAAGCAGTACGCAAAAAAGGAAGGGGCATACTCGTCTGCGGCTCTGCAGAAGGAATCTGCATAGCAGCAAACAAAATCAAAGGAATACGAGCAGTACCAGTATGGAACACCAAACAGGCAAAACTAAGCAGAGAACACAACGATGCAAACGTACTATGCCTAAGCGGGTGGATGCTCACAAAGAAAAAAGCAGAACAAATAGTCCTGACCTGGCTAAAAACACCATTTTCAGGCGAAGCAAGACACAAAAGAAGAATACAGAAAATAAGGAGGTTAGAATGGAAATAAGACCTGGAATACTAGTATACTCGTTAAACGAACTAAAAACAGCACTTGACAAACTCAGCTGGGCAAAAAGCGTGCATTTGGACATAATGGACGGCAAGTTCGTGCCAAACAAAACAATACAAGCAGCAACGCTAAGAAAAGCAGTGCCTGAGATGGAATACTGCGTTCATTTAATGGCGTACAAGCCGCACAAATACATCAAAACATTCGCAAGACTGGGAGCAAAAGAACTAATCATACACCAAGAAGCAACCGACAAACTGGTTGAAACACTCGAAGAAATCAGGCTAAACGGAATGAAAGCAGGCATAGCCATAAATCCAGAAACAAAAGTTGACAGGCACGCAATAATACACGCAGACATAGCACACATAATGACAGTACATACCGGATACAGCGGACAAGCATTTATGAAAAAACCGCTGAGAAAAATCGCAGAAATAAGAAAAAACAATCCAACAATAATCATAGGCGTGGACGGAGGAGTAAACCTGCACACTTGCGAGATGGTGGCAAAAGCAGGAGCGGACTATGTTGTGGCAAGCAGTGCAGTGACAGACGCACCCAACCCTCAAAAAGCATACAAAGAGATGATGAAAAAATGCAACAAATAGCAAAAAACATACGAAAAGACACCATAAAGACCATTGCGATAAAAGGAGGAAACCCTGCAGTAAACCTCAGCTCAGCAGACATACTCACAACACTATACTTCAAAATGCTAAACCACAATCCAAGACAGCCAAAAACAGGCGACAGAATATTTGTAACAGAAAAATTAACACCAGTCTGGCAGACAACACTCGCACACGCAGGATATTACGCAAAGAAAAAGCTCATTGAAAACGCAGAACTACCCAAAGGAACACAATTCGCACTAAGCAACGCCATAGGAAGCGCAATAGCCACAAAAATAGACGGAAAAGAACACCACACATACTGCATCACAACAGACTCAGAACTAGACTGGGAAGCAATACGAATAGCAGGAAAACAAACACTCAAGCTGACGCTAGTAATAGACAGAAACAATTTAAGCAAAGAAGGATTCATGGACATAGAGCCATTACGACAAAAAATAGAAGCATTCAACTGGAACGCAATAGAAGTAGACGGGCACAAAATAGAACACATAATAGAAGCAGTGCAGGAAGCCAAAAACTTCGACAAGCCAACAGCAATAATCTGCCACACAATACCAGGAAAAGGAACATTCATGGAAAACAATCCAGAATGGCACAACAAAAAACCAACAAAAGAGGAAGCTGAAAAAGCAATAGGAGAATTAAAATGAAAACAATCAAAGAAGGATTTGAAGAAGGACTGGAAGAACTAGCAAAACACAAAGATTTAATGGTATTAGGCAGCATAAAAAAATTCTCAGAAAAACATCCAAACAAACACGTCAAAATACCAGACATCGGAATAGCACAAGGAATAGCGCATGAAGGAAAAACACCCTTTGTCCTATCATCAGGACTGGGAAAGAACTGGGCGCAAATAAAAGAAATATGCACAAACAACCAAAACGTCAAGATAGTGGATACAGAAGAAGAATTTGAAGATATTGCAATCGCAAGAGTAATGCCAAACATGAAAGTCATAATACCAGCAGACTATCACGAAGCAAAAAAAGCAACAATAGCAACAGGAACAACAAAAGGACCCGTATACCTGAAACTGCTCAAGGAAAAAACGCAAATAACAACAGAAAAATCAACATTCACAGTTGGAAGAATGGAAATACTGAAAGCAGGCAAAGACTGCACAATAATAAGCAACGGACCAGCACTGCACGATGCACTGAATGCAGCAGAAAAACTGTCAAAACAAGAAATAGACTGCACAGTACTAGACTGCCACACAATACAACCAATAGACAAACACGCACTAATAACAAGCGCAAGACTCACAGGATGCATAGTAACAACAGAGCCAATAACAAAAGGAGGGCTGGGAAGCGCAGCAGCAGAAGTACTCAGCCAGAATTATCCAATACCTGTAAGAATGGCAACGCCGGACAGCATAGTAACAGAAGTCAAGACTGCAGTCATGCAAAAATGCGAAGTATGCGGAGAAATGATAGAAGAACACGGCAAAAAACTACAAACCGAACTAAGACCAGAACTCTACTTCAGACTGCACAGTGGAGAAATCATAAAAAGCATACCAGGACTACACAAAGCACTGCTCACAATGAAAGAAGAAACATTCACATACCACTGCAACCCAAACAAAAACGACTTCAGCACGTGGATAAAAGAAGCATTCAAAGAACCAGAACTGGCGAAAAACGTGGAAAAACTGCACACAAAAATAGGACTAATGCTCGAGCTGATAAAATGGTCAAAATAGCAATATACGGAAAAACACCAGAAAGCAAAGAACAACTTAAAAAAGAAATCAAAAAATTCAAATTTTCTTACGCAGAAGAAAAACCAGAAATAGTCATATCGTACGGCGGAGACGGCACATTCCTCTGGGCAGAAAGAAAATATCCCGGAATACCAAAAGCACTCTTCAGGCACAGCAAAACCTGCAAGAGATGCCACGATTTGCCAATCACCCACGCACTAGAACTTCTCAAAAAGAAAGAATACACAATACAAGAACACGAAAAGATAAAAGCAAAAATTGATTCAACAACCATACTTGCAACAAACGACATAGTCATAAGAAATGCGCTGCCAACACACGCAGTAAGATTCATACTGAATATTGATGGAAAACAGATTAATGGAGAATTTGTCGGCGATGGAATAGTAGCAGCAACAACCTTCGGAGCAACAGCGTACTTCAACAGCATAACAAGAAAAACATTCAACAAAGGCATAGGAATAGCATTCAACAACACAACAATCCAACAAGAACCATTATTTTTGCCAGAAACAGCAAAAATACAATTAACAGTAACAAGAGGAGAAGCATTCCTGGTAGCGGACAACGAGCCAAGAATGATACTATTAACACCGGGAAAGACAGTAAAGATAACAGGAACAAAAGAAAAAACAAGAATAATAACTTTCTAAAATATAAAAAATTAAATAGCCACCGTCTATCTTTGAAATTAATGACAAATGGCGAATATACTCCAAGATTCGTTGAAGATTACGCAATAAAAGCCCTGAAAGCCAATCCAGAACTGACTGATGAACAGATAGCCCAACAATTCATTAAAGACCATGGAAATAAATATGACGCGTATCTCCGCTCCCTGGGCGCTTATGTAAAATCAACATTTAATGACGAAATAAGCTCATTAGAAGAAATGAAAGACAAACTGAAAGAAGATTTCATAAGAGCATTGCAGGAAAGAGACATTCTAACAAAAGATGAAACTGATAAAAAATTTCAAATAGTCAAAGACTACATAAAAAACATAAAACTTAATTTTACTTTGATTGGCGGAGGATATGGAGGAACAGCAACTGAAAATTATGTTAATATAGACTGGATTCAAACATATAAATTCATTACGGATTATCCGGAATCAGAGTTATCATTTTATAATATCGCAATCATCACAGTGTTTCATGAATTCGCCCACAGATTAAGCTATTTTTTAGGAAATCCGACAAAATACGTCAAAAATAACAAGTATCTTGATGAAGAAGAAAGCTTTGCACAAGGCGTTGCAAAAATAATAGCAAACAACTTCGGAATAAGAGACGATTATACAACTTATTACATGAAAAAAGAAAAGGAAGTACAAGGATTAGACAGAAGCAGAATGACAGGCATCATCGGACAAATATACAGCCTAACATACAGGCAAAAAATTAATCCTGTTTTAAACCAAAGATGCTATAATCTAATGGGCATATACGGCCCTAACCCTCAAAATCCGCGCCGAATAGAATTATATGCCCACCCAACAGAAGAATATGAAATAAAAGCAATGGAAAAAATTTAGCCAAATTTGTGATAAAGCAATCAATTCTCGCCAAAATTCAAAGTCAGGAAAACACTGCCAACAATGAGAAGCAAGCCTATAACCTGAAACATCACAATCTGCTCCTTCAATACGAGGAATATAATAATTATTGACAACAAAGGAGTCAGCAAAGCAATATTTGAGCAAATGCTCGTCTTAAGAGCACGCAAAGCATTATTCCACAAAACAAAAGCAATAGCAGTCGGGAAAACGGCCAAATAAATCATGCCAAGCACTTCTGAAAAAGTTACACTAAGAGTAAAACTGAAAAACGGAATAATTGCCACTAAAGACAAAAAGCCAAACAGATTAAACAAAAACATCCCAACATCAATATCAAACTTCTTCTGCTTGATAAGAACAGAAAACAAAGCCCAAGACAAGGCAGCAAGCAAAGTAACAATAACGCCAAGACTCAAATCTATCGTCAATAAAGTCCCTTTTGAGATAAGGACATAAACGCCTGAAAAACCAATCAGAATGAAAAACACAGACTTCCACGAAGTATGCTCCTTAAAAAACAGCCAGGAAAGCAAAACCATAAGCAAAGGATACAAATAGAAAATAATCACGACCTGAGAAGCAGGCAACAACTGATAACCCTTAAGATAAAACACCTGCTGAAGACAAAGACCGATAATCCCAGTCAAAATGAAAAACCACGGGTGTTTCATGAATTCAGCGTAAATTTTAGAAGCTTTTCCTTTAATGAATAACCAGATCAAAAGAGCCAAAGTGGCAAAAAAGCCAATATAAACGCAAACCACAAAACTATCCTGCCTCGAAACAGCCAATTTCAAGCCAGCACCAAGAGTAGCCCAAAGAAAAACAGTCAATAAAGCAAAAACTAAACCTCTTTTGTCCATTTGCAGATTTCAGAGATTTTCTTTTTATAAGCCTTTCTAATCTGGGTGCGTTACATAATCCTCTATTCTTCGGTATTTGAAGTCATAACCTGCTTCAGTGAACTCGCTGCCAACCTTTTCCATTTCCTTTTCCAAGTTCATGCCCTTAACGTGATGTGTTACATTTCCATGAATAACATCGTACGGCAATTTTTTACCTATGTAAGCACCAATCCTACCGCAGAGGCTTCCAAGCACTCTTCCAGCCTTGAATATTGGGGGTATCAAAAGCAGTCCTGGAGCTAACATCAAGTATTCATGCGGAACTCCAAGCTTATGAGCTGCATAAGCTGCAGCAGCAGGTATAATTGCCCTGCCAACCAAATCTCCAAGAAACTTGCCTGTTCCTCCAGAGCAATATTTAATTGCCACGTATTCATGTTGAGGCACACCAGCTGCCTTCACTTCCTTAACTTCCATTTTTTTCCAGTCGTCCATTTTTGTCACCCCTGTTTATTCTTCGTCGTATTCCAGTATTATGTATGGTTGAATGTATTTCAGCATCCCATACAGTTCTTTCGGAAGATCGTACTCCAGGTCTTTCTCCAGTTTCTCGTATTTCAGTTTCTCTTCAAGTTTCTCCATTTTCTTCACCCCATCTCTGCCAGTATTTTTTCCAGTCGTTCATTTACCTGTCCTGCCTGTATCTTTATCGGATTGTATCCAAGCGACCTGTAAACCTCTTCCAGCTTTTGGCCTAGTTTCATCGCTTCTTCGTGATTCTCCTTTCTCACTGCTGTTTTTTCAGTATGACCCAGATTCTCTATCAAGAAGACCCCATCGTATTTCGCCTTTTTAGCCTCTTCAAGAAGCTTCTCGTAAATCTTAGTGCCAGGCTCTGAGTATGCCAGCCCGTCAGCCACTCCCCTGTCTATAAAGACCCTTTCAATCCCTTCAGGCACCCTTGCCTCTCTCTGCAGTTGCAACTCAAGAATCCTACTCTGAAAATCAGATTTTTTCCAAGGCTCTGCATCTCCACCAGCCTGACTCACCTTTATGACGTCCTCTGCAGCCTCTCTAATCACATATTCTCCTTTTTGCTCAAGAGCCAGTATTATGGTACTTTTACCAGTTCCAGGCCCCCCTGTTATCACATATTTCTTCATTTTTGTCACCCCTTCGAACTATATATTAGAGAATATAGAATATAAATGTTTGTTGTAGAAAACTCAACAACAACAAAAGAAAAAATAAAGCAAAGGGCCGGGTTCAAAATACGTTTAATTCACAACAGGCAGTTTCCGTTGCAAATTGGCAACTTTCCGCCTTTACATGTGCACGGATTCTGCTCTATAATGAACTTATCATCTTTCATTCTTTTCATCCTCTCGTTCCCTTTACGCGAAGTATTTGCCTACATATTTGCCTACTCCGCCAGCGATTTGAGCGCCTTTGACTATAGGCAGTGCAAGCAAAGCAGCGTATTCTGGTTTAACATCCAGAGCATAGCAGGCAAGTGCGGCTCCAGCGTATGCTGCTGCCATTCCTACCCACTTCCCTATCCACTGCGATTCAGTCACTTTTTCTTCCAAGTTTTTCTTTTCCATTTTTGTCACCTCCTAGTGAGTACAGAAAAGGAAAGAAAGTTTAATAATCTTTGTTGTAGAAAAATCTACACAATATTTATAAAGCAGAAACTGTTACCAAGCAGCAAACATATTCAAAAAACAGAGGTTCTAGAAAATGATAACACCCGAAAAAGCACTCGAAAAAATGGGATTAAGCCCAAACGAAATAAAAGTATACCTTGTATTAAACGACCACGGCTCAAGCAAAGCAGGAAAAGTAGCAAGACTGGCAGGAATGGACAGGTCAAGCTGCTATAACTCTTTGAAAACACTGCTCGAAAAAGGGCTATTAAGCTATGTGCTGATAGGCAAAGTAAAATGGTTCCAGGCAACAGGACCAAACAGACTTTTGGAATACCTCAGAGAACAAGAAGAAGACATAAAAGAAGTATTGCCAGCATTACAAGAAAGGCACAAAGCAGAAAAAATCACAGGACAGGTAAGACTGTTCAAAGGAGTAAAAGGAGTAAAAGCAGTATTCCAGGACATAATAAGAACGAACAAAGAAAACTGCGTATTCGGAAATGAAAGCCAGCTGGAAGAGAGACTGCCAGACTACCAACCCCAATTCGTAAGACAACTAAAAGAAAAAAACATATTTGTAAGAGAACTCGTCAGGGAAGGCAGAGGAACAGAAACAAGCAACCCAAAAGCAACAAGATACCTCCCAAAAGCAATAGAAAGCCCAGTAGTCACAAACATCTACGGAGACAAAATAGCACTAATCATCTGGACAGACATACCAGAAGCAATAATCATCGAAAATGTAGCAGCAGCAAAAGCTTATAGAAACTTCTTTGAGTTCATGTGGCAGAACGCAAAGAAATAAAAAAAATCAATAATTTTTGAACATTGAAGATATCATCAATGAATCCTTTGGCGGAGGATTGAAATATTCAGGCTGAGGAGTTCTGTCCTTGCCAGTAATACCGCCAACAAGAACCAAAGGACCCGGAGAAACGTCCAAATCCTCCAACGGCTCAGCAGTAATCTCAACAAAATCATACGGGTCAGCATAATTATTCATAGTATAATACAAAATTCCAATACCGCCAAAACCAGTGGTGAACGTACCAACAGAAAGACGATAGCCAGTCTCTGCATCAACAAGCCAGGTTTCATACATCACATGCTTCCTGTCAGAAGGATCCAAGTCCTTAGTTTTGACTTCAAGATTAATAAGAGGATAACCATACCAGGAAGTACTCCACAAACGCACAGTGGCACGCGGATAAAAAGGAGCATTACCTCCTCTGCCAACACCAACATATTCTTTAACACCAGGAGGGCTCATGTAAACAAAAGTATTGATGCGACCATAATTAACGCGAGGATCATAATTTGCCACACGCTCAACACCATACTTCCTAGGAAAATCAAAAGCAGTCTTATAAGACGTTTCAGGCATTATTGCCAAAGCAGGCAAACTAAGCAAGACCACAAAAACCAAACAAATAAAAGTTTTCATCTTAACCTCAAATTATCAGATGTCGGAGGGTTGACAACGTTTCTCGTTGCAAAATCTCCCCACAAAACAATCTCACTAGGATTCGGATCATTATCAGGATAAGGCTCACGGGTAATCATAACTGAATCAAACATGTAAACCATCCTGGACATCTGGCTGTACAACTGAATAGAAAGACCAGAACCTGTTTTCATCAAACCAAGACTCAAAGGATACTCAGACTCGGCATCAAAAAGCCAAGCCTCATAAATCTCATTCTCGCCCAATGGAGGCAAATTGATAGCTTGAACAAAAAATTGAGTCTTAGGAGCAGCCTTATTCAAAGTAGAACCATAAGCATCACCAAAACTCAAAACCCTCGCAACACCCCTCTGAAGCTTTTCCTCAGGACTAAAAGTTGTTGCAATAGGACTGAAAGGCAACAAGTCAACAGCCCTGTCAACACGCGCAAAACCACGAACATTAGGATCCCAGTTGCTGATATGACCAGGATCACGACCCTGATTAGAGAAAGTATTAGTATCAAGATTAAAAACGCCAGAGTAAGCAGACTTGGCACCAGTATTAGCCATACGGTCATTAGGACCCTTCATACCAAGATTCCAATACTGCCAAACATAATCCTCATCAAAATAACGATCCCTGCTATTAGGGTCATACAACCTTCTGTCTCTAGCTATCTGACCAGTATAAGCACCAGTATTAGAATCATAAACATACCAAGTAGGAAGAGCAAACACAGTACCTACTAATAATAGCACTATGAGAATGGAAAATGCAAACTTGCTCACAATATACACCTCTTTCTAAGCAAATATAGAAATGCAGTATATATAAATGTTGCGGGAAAGCCCAAACACATCCATGTAGTCACTTTATAGTAGTTAAAAATAGGAAGTTTTATAAAGCTGGAAAGCACATAATCCATGTATGAACGCCATATGCTACCCAACAGGACTCTATCCAGCAGCACCTGTACAAAAAACAGGCTACCACAGAGTCTGGATAAGAGATAACATATACACCCTCCTTGGAATAGAAGCAAAAGGGCACTATACTGTTTCAGTCAAAACAATACACGCAATACTTGACATACTCAAAAAACACGAATACAAAATAGACTGGATGATAAAACAGCCAACAAAAGAAGCATACAGATACATACACCCAAGATACGAAACAAACGGAAAAGAAGTAGAAGGCAACTGGGGAAACAAGCAAAATGATGCAATCGGCGCATTACTCTGGAAAATAGGAGATTTAGACAAAAAAGGCAAGTTCAAATTCAGACCAGCAGACAAAGAAATAGTACAAAAACTAGTTTATTATCTTGAAGCAATACAATACTGGCACGACACAGACAACGGAATGTGGGAAAACAATGAAGAAGTCCACGCAAGCTCGATAGGAGCCTGCCTGGCAGGACTACTGGCAGTAGACCACATCGTCAAAGTACCACTACATTTGATAGCACACGGCGAGCACGCACTCAGAAAAATGCTGCCAAGAGAAAGCATAACAAAACACGTCGACCTTGCATTATTGTCATTAATATGGCCGTACAAGATTGCAACACCAAAAGAAAGAGATGAAATTCTTAAAAATGTCGAAGCAGAATTAGTCAGAGAAAAAGGAGTCATAAGATACTTTGAAGACGACTATTATAATAACGGCAAAGAAGCAGAATGGACACTGGGATTCCCCTGGCTCGCAATAATATACAAACAACTAGGAAAAACAAACAAATACAAATTTTATTTGAACAAAGCAAAAAACGCAATGACTGAAAAAGGAATGCCGGAATTGTATTATGGAGAAACTAACGAATATAATGAGAACACTCCTTTAGCATGGGCTGAGAGCTTGGTGAAGGTGGCAAATGGCTGAACAAAGAAAACTACCATTTGTATGGGAACTGGACAATAAAGGAATAATATCGCACGCAATAGCCACCCGCCATTCTGCACCAGACATTTACAGAGAAGACATTAGAAAATACTGCGCAGGAAAAAAACATGTGCTGACAGAAAGCTATGATTATGATTCTCTGCTCGAGAGCATAGATTTGAGAGAGATGGTGTATAAAATGTTAAGCGGGCTAAAAAACGAGCCGCGAAACTTCAGACAATACATAGAACTAAAACAAATGGCTGAAACCATTCAGGCACTCGACCACATAATACAAGAAACCGCAGACGAAATGAAAATAACAAATGTCGGCCTTGAAACACCAGAAGAACAAACAGAAACAGGAAAAATCTACGATAAAGCAGGCGAAATCCTCGGATTTTCCGACGACGTAATAGACGCATATGAAAATGGCAGTACACAAGCAATGATGCAGCTAATGAATGAGAAAACAACTCAACTGAAAAACAAACTCACCAAGGAAGAGTTTGAAAAACATATGAAAAGAAACGCAACCATGGCAGAAAGATCACTGCCATACATGAAAGCACCAACACTGATTGCAGCAGGCACATACCACTTCTTCCAAACACCAACAATACTTGACTTTTACAAAGAAAAAGGAATAAAAATTAAGAAAATCTAATCAATACACTTACCCAACTGCCGCCCATTCTCAAGCACAGTAATACAGCCAAACAAAACACTGTAATCACTACACTTACCCAACCTTCCTACAACCAGACATTCACCCTCACACTGCTCGCCATCAGTGCAAGACATGCCAGCATCCCGCGCAGGATAATTACAGAAATAACCGACATTACCACGCATCCACTTGCCGCCCTTCTGAGCGCAGGACTCCATAGTCTCAACTTCTCCCGGAACAACTATTTCCTCAATCAAACGCGCAGAACACTTGCCGTCCTGGCAATAACAACTTCCCTCACAATCAAGAGTTCCAGCCCTGCACTCCATTGTACACATAACACCATCACAAGAGGGTTTCTTGCTAACAGGAACACAAGCAGTCGCATGACAGCATTCAGCAGGAACACAATCCGCATCAGATGAACACTCAACACCAGGACAGGGAGCAAACTCGCAATTCGGACCAGTCCTGCCAACAGCACTGCCATCAGGACAAATCTTAGCCTCCTCAGTGCAGGCTCTCACAATTTGAACATTCTTACAAACACTATTAACACACTTAGTCTCCAAATGACCAGCAATACCAGTGCAGAAATCAGGACAACTCCTAGAAAAATCAACATATTTTGAAGCGTACAACTTATTGCCCACAAAACAATTATCTGTTTTCGTGTCAATACCGCCGCAAGTGCAGTCAGCATCAACGTTGCAGAAAGAAGCCTTAGTCATCATATAATGCGACCTTTTCGTATCAGAAGGAGAATTAGGAATATCAGTACAAGCAACCAAAAACAACAAAATTAAAAAAAAATTAAGCGATTTCATAACTCACACTCACCTGAGCAGAAACACGCACGCTCTCAGGAGAGATTTCAGTTGTTGGAGCACCACCCATCTCAGCTTTTGCCATCATCATATCATACCTGGCAACAGGGGCAATAACATAACTGCTCTCAGACAATGAAAGAACCTTTCCAATACGAACGTCAGCACCACTCGCCAAAGCCTCTGCCTTATCGCGGGCATTCTTTGTAGCCTTCTGCAAAGCCTCTGTCTTGACTTCCTTCTGCTTGCCATCAGAAAGCTCGAAACTAATGCTGTCAACATTATTAGCGCCAGCCTGAACACCAACATCAAGCAAAGGACCAACCTTCTCCAAATCCTTTGTAGTAACAACAAAAGCATTGCTCGTCCTGTAACCCTTGTCAATCATCTTATCATACTCAGGATCCCATTCCTGAACCTTCTCAATCCTGTAATCAGTCGTTTCAAGTTCATTCTCCCTGACACCGGCCTTCAGCAAAGCAGCCTTCACACTTGCGCCAATCTCTCTGTTGCGCAATTGAGCATCCTGGGCAGTAGGGCTAAGAGTTTCAATCCTGAAACGCACCTTAGCCAAATCAGGAGCCACATCAAACTCAGAAGAACCCTGAACGCTAATAGCATTCTGCTGCTGACCAGGCTCTTGCATGATAACTTTAGTCTCACACGCAGTAAGCGCGATCAACAAAATAGCCAATAAAATCATTATTTTGTTCATTTTTCATCACCTTTTTAACTAAATATCAAGCGTTAATATATACCCTACTTTTTGGTAAGGCATTTACCTAACAATATCTTTTGCCGGCAAGAGCGCATAAACAAGTATACCAGCATAATACCAAATAATAAAGCCGCAACACCAAAAACAACAGGCCAGTTAACCGGCTGAACAGCCTCTTCAGCAACAGTAGCAGCCAAACGAGGAACTGCATCTTGAGCAACCATCTCTTTTGAAACCATTTGAGCACCAAAAGAACCTGAAAGAGCTCTCAAGTACGTCAAGATTCCACCAACAACGCTAAAACAGAACAAGCCAAGAACAATCCAGATTTTCATCTCCTCAGGATGCAAAACACCATGACCCTTCTTTGTCAACGAATAATATTTCCACTTCCTGCCCTCCTCATGCCTTTCAACAAGACCAGCTCTCTCCAAAGCAGACAAGTGCTCTTTAACAGTAGGCACTGACAATTTCAGGATATCAGCAATCTCACTCTGCATATAACGACGTTTGCCAAGAAGCTTAAGAACATCAATTCTAGTACTGCTAGCCAAAGCTTTGAAAGTTTGCTGGTCAAGACTCACATCCATATACTAAAAAATAAGAGGAGCATTTATTAAGATTTGGGTTTTGTAAATCAAAAAATAACAAAAACATCCTTTAAAAGTTGAATATTATTCAATTATTTGGCTATTTATTGATGATTATTTAAATAATATTCAACAAAATATATATAGATTAAGATTGAACATGAAATGTAAGTGATAACCATGAAACAAAAACACGAGGCTAAAGCGCAGAAAAGTGCTGATTCACTTTATTGGATTTAGCTCAAGCAATATTCTCAATTCTAATCAAAAAACCAATTGCCAAACAGGCAGGAGACTAAAATGGAACAAGTAAGAAAAGCAGAGATGAAAGACATAGAACAGATGGCAAGATTGTATTCAAAAAACTTCCCAGAGCACATAATGGTGCACAGGGGATTGTTGAACAATCCAGAGTACCTGATGAAAAGATTACAAAACCAGGACGAAATCTGGGCAGTCAAAGAGAAAGATGAAGAAATCTTAGGCGTAGCTGCACTAGCAATGGTGCCACCAATAGGACTGGCAGAAGTAGAAAGGGCATGCGTAGCAAGCCCATTCAGAGGCAACGGAGTAGCATACAGCATATGCAGTTTCCTCGTAGACCAGGCAAATAAACACGACATTGGATTTGTAGAAGCATTCGCAAGAGGAGACCAGCCAGCAATGCAGAAAACCTTTGAAAAACTAGGGTTCAAAGTATACGGAATAGCACCCAGATTCGAGGTAGTGCACGACGACAGAATAGTCAGAGAGCAGTTCGTACACATGGGGCTGGAACTGAAGCCTGAAAGCATTGACGAGAAAGCAATGATACTCATCCCAAAAGCCAGGGAAGTATTAGAAGCAATACGCAAACCAAAGGAGTATTTCACCACTGATTGGTGACTACAAAACGAAAGGTTTAAATAGTCAAAAAACAAGGAAACCAATATGGCACTCGACGATGACCTAAAAGAGATAATTACCAAAAAGAAGGGAATAATCGTCATAGTAGACGATGCCTGCTGGGTGCAAAACGAGCTATTCTCTCAACATTCCGATACAGAAATGGAGTGCATTGAAACAGCAATGAAGATGGGTATTGATTTGCTGCTGCCAGAATCGTCCTATTCACAATACACATCACCTGAAGATGCCTACGAGCTTGAAGGACACATACAAAGAAGCCATCCAGACCTTTTATTAGTCAGACCAAAAATGATGATGGCAGGAGCGCCTGATTTAAGCACTACTTTCAACAAAATAGCCAAATTCAGGAATACGCACCCAAACACAAAAACATACCTCTACCTGCCGCAATCCAGAGGACCTGTAGAATCAGCATTAAACAAAGTAGTGCCAATTTTCCAACAACAAGGAATGTTCGACGAAACTATAACAATAGACTTTGATTCATATCCAACAACCTGGCACCACTTGCGCGCACTGCTTACCGGCGAACCAGGAATGACAAAACAGCAACAGCACAGTTACAAAAACGAAATGTGGAGAAAAAATTACCTTCCGCTGATAGACAAATCGCTAAGAGCAGGAAACTCGCAAACCAAAAACAATTACCAATTCATAATCCTCAGCGACAGGGAAATCACGCTGCTTGGAAACAACGAAGTTAATGCAAAAGAAAAAGTCATAGTAAAACCATTATTTTCACAATTGTCTGAAGAAGAACTCCAAAACTGCGCTGCAATATTCATGGACAACGACTGGGATAAATCAATGCAAGGCTCACTAGGAAACGGAATCAAAGCTCTCAAAAATTTAAGAAAACAACTAGACCAAAAAGGAACAAATCCACCAATCATATACCAGTCAGGACACAATCAAGAAGCATTCACACAAAAAGAAATTAAAGAAATAGAAAATTTAGGAGCAGTGCTTGCAACCAAAGAAATATTCCCAAAAGTCTGCACCAAAGAAAAAGCGGAAAAAGAAGAAGAAATAAGCACATTACTCCAGGCGCACCCAGCGCTAGGAAAATACACAGTAAAAACATACAAGTTCAACAAACAACTCGGCAAAGAACCGACATGTGTAGTATGCACAAAAATCGTCGAAAAAGACGAACCTGAAGACGGAGAATCACTAAAAAAAATAGGAATAGAAAAAGAGACATACAGCCACAGAATGTATGTACTTGCACTATTGCACAACCTGATGAAAGAACAACTGGGCAATGAAACAATCAGCAAAACCGAAGTAAAACGCTTCAGAAATTTCGCATACGTCCTAAAAGCATACTGGCCGGATGAACAAAAAGAATTTTTGAAAGAACCAGAAACAAGAAAATTATACGAAAGAATCATACAAGAACACGAAAAAGACAAACCAACAACAATAATCCACAATGACACGAAATGGGACAACTGGTTTGGAAACGTGCTAGGAGATTTTGCAGATTCGTGCGCAGACACAGAATACAAAGACCTGGCAAATGCACTATTAGACATGGAAACAAGCTTCAAGAAAGCCGCAGACGAAAAATGGGTTGAAAAACACACAGAAAATTACATCAAAATACGGCAATCAATAGAACCAGGATTTAAACCAGCAGAAGATTTCAGCAAAAAAGTCAAAGAACTCGTTTATGTCCAGGCAATCAGACTGGCAAGAAACAAAATAGGCCAGCAAAACCACGAAGAACTGGTAGAAAACCTGATTCAACTTGCCAAAACTTACAGAAACATACTTTAAGTGCCCCATACTCCCGGCTTAGGCTGGGAGCAGGTTTATTTTCTTGTCTTAAACAGAATAATCCCAATCATAGGCGAAACTGCACCATACATAAATCTCAAAACTTCCAACTGATAATGCAGAACAGGAGACTGCTTTGATCCAGGCAATTTGTCCAAAAGTTTATCAAAAAACTTATGAATTTCCTTGTTCATCAAAGCAAGACTTTCAAAATCATCACTAAAAAAGGCCTTTTCTATATTTCCGAACAATTCAGCAATTTTGTCATAATTATGAGGCATCTCAGAATTTTTAGACAAATTTGCAAGACTATTCAAATCAGCCTCAATATTCACCAGATATGAAAGAAGAGAATAATACTCATAATCAATCACACCTCTCTTAAGATTGACAACGTAACGCTTGCAAAAATCCTGATAAGATGCGAATTTCCTGTAAAGATAATCCAAACTCTTACCTTCCCTAACCATCAATAAAGATTCCTTGATAATCTGGAACAGCTTCCTGAAGAAAATCTCAAACTTGTCTTCAGTGGCATCAACAACAACCTCAACCGTACACTGCTTCTCCTTCCTATCAATCAACTCAAGACCAACAAAACGCTCTAAAACTTCGGAAATAATATCAAAATCTTTCTCATTTTTGTAAGTCAGAACAAACCGGTCATAACCCTGCCTGTACAACTGCCTCAAGATGTACTTGACGTTTTGAACATAGGCATCAGGCAAAGCAAGAGAAATCACTTTTTTCTTTTTTTTAACACTGCTGACAACAGACAAACCTTCGTCAGTCTCCAAAACATCAACCTCGTCACCACTTTTCAAGTTGTATTTCCTTATCCAATCAACAGGCAAAGTCAACGTGAAAGACCTGTTGCCCTGCAGTATGATTTTTCGCCTCATAGAGTCTTTAAAGATGGAACCATATTTAAACTTTTTCTTTTTCATATTATTAATATTAATCATATCAAATAAATATAAATCATATCAAAACTCACTACTACTCGATGAAGAATAACAAGGTAGCAAGAATACCGAGGAGAAAAAAATGAAGAAACTATTGATAGTGGACGACAATCTGGACCTGGTACAAAGGTTCCAGAGAGCAGCGAAAGGGGAATTTGAGGTGTATGTAGCACATGGAGTAAAAGAGGGAATAGAGCAAGCTCTCAAAATCAAACCTGACATTGCAACCATTGACCACGACATGCCTGACGGCACAGGCAACGAAGTGGCACAAAAAATCAGGGAAATCAACCCAAACGCAAGAATAGCAGGACTGACAGGCGGAAACCCTGAGAATTTCAAGCAGGAATTATTCGACATCAGGGAAAGCAAACAGCAACTAAAAAGCTATCAAAGCATACTAAACATCCTTGCAAACTCGCCAGACCCAAGAAAAGAGTATGGTGCATTGAACTATGCATCAAACCCAAAACTAAACTCAGCATTTGAAGCATTCTTAATACTGACCATACTGGGAGACGGATACAAAACTTCTTTGGAACTGAGAGCAGGAAAACAGCCAGTACCAGGAGTAGAACTCAGAATACCAACACAGGAAGAAACAGACGGATTCTTTGAAATGGAAGGACTTGGGATAGACACGGCAGAAAACTTCTACCGAGAACCAATACAAACCATTGAAAAAGCAATGGCAGAGATGCCAGCAGGACTTGCAAAAAAAGTCCAAGCATTCCTACAAGAAGCAAAGCCATTCATAAAAAACATCGACGACAAAAACCTGGAAGCAATCAATCAACAGTACGACAGCTTCCAAAAAAAATACAGCGAGGCAATGAGAGCACTATGGCACAAGGAAAACAGGAACGAGTAAAGAAAATCTACGAATTTGCGAAAGACAACGTATATTTCTGCCTCCCAGACATCAAAATAGGAGACCTTGAAGCAAATACCAACCTACTTTTTGAGATATTCTCCTGCCTCAACAACGGCAAACAAATGCTGATGGGACCATACGGACTGGGAAAAACCACTTCCTCAGAAAACGTAATCACTTTGATACACGGACTGCCAAAAGAAATAGTACTTGCAGCAGAAGTCAGAGGACACCCTGAGCAAACAGAAGAAAAAATGATTGCCAGGCCAGACTTGGGAGAATTAAACCTAGGCAGAGAAAAAGTCCTCTGGAGCTACTTCGTACTAAACGCGCCAAAAATACTTGACGAGCTGAACAGGCTGCCGCCATCAAAACAAAACATCATACTGGACGGAATCGACAGAGGCAACTGGAAATACCTCAGCGACCTGGTGCAGAACGGAGAATTCACACTATTCGCGACATGCAACCCAGAAGACAAAGGAAATGGAGTATTGATTGAACCAGTACTTGACCGTTTCGACATAGCAACAGAATCAAAAAAACCAGGAATAATAGAACATTCCTCGCTAAAAGACATTCCAAAAGAAAAAAAGAAAATCCTCAACGGCGTAGCAGAAGCACAACAAATAGCCGAAATATACAATGACAAGACCTTATCGTACAAGGAAAAACTCGAGAAAACAGAAAAAATCACAGAGGATTACAAAAACGACCTCAAGAAAAAAACAGGCCTTGAATTATTAACTAAAAAAGAACTGGGAGAAATCGCAGACGAAATAAAAGCAGTGCCTTTCACAAACGATGCAGACCTATTCTACACATTCATAATCTCAGAGCTAACCAGCTGCCAGCAATTCGGAATGAAAAGAACAAATGACAGCTGCCCAGAAGGATGCCACTACATCAAATACGCATGCGGAAAAATCAACAACGGAATCTCAGTCAGAACAACCGAAGCACTGGCAAAATACGCAAGAACTTTAGCATGGTACACTGAAGAAAAAGTAGGCATAGAACACCTTGAAAAAATACTTCCATATGTAATCTGGCACAAAATCAACTTCAAAGAAGAATACATCAACAAAATGAAGAACGAAGCCAGAACAGACCCAGCAGAACTATACGCGGCAAAACAACTGGTCAAGGAAATCAAAGCCAGATTTGTAGAACAAATGCCGATGATAAGCAACTACGTCTGCCTCAGAAGAGACGGCAAGGACAAACAAGCCAAAAAGCTGGCAGAAGACAAAGACCACCCGATATTCAAGGAATTCGAAAGAACAAACTGGGGGTATGACTGATGGCTGACTTTTTCAAAAAGTTCAAGGAAATAGAAGAGCAAAAACAAGCCAAAATAGGAGAGAAAAGCGACCTTGAAGCAATGCTTGAGAAAAACGGGAACGAGCCAGTAGTTGTCCTCACATACAACCGGACAGAAGGATACGATACAGGAATCTACGGAGACGGAAAATTACTGTTGCTAAAAATCAAAGACTGCTCATACGCAGACCAAGATGCCAAAAAAGAGATAATGGAAGACTACCTGCGCGCTTTCGGCTTAAACGACCCGCTGGAAATCGCAGACAAGATAAAAGAAGTGCACGTCTACATAGGCAAAGCTGAAAGAGGAAAACTGGGAAGCGTGGAAGCAGCAGCAGAAATAGCAGGAAGCCCGGAAAAACTCAATATTTACTACTGCACCTGCGCCAAAGAAAGCCTTAACGCATTCAGAGAAAAATTCCCAGAAGCCAGTTTCTACAAAGTAGAATGCGGAGGACGCGATGAAATGAAAAACATCTGCAAAGACATCGCAAAACCGGAGGAAAAAAATGGCTGACTTCTTTGAAAAATTCAAGGACATAAAAGGAGAAGAGAAAAAGATAGAAGAACAGCTAGAAAACAAACTAATCTTCAAAAAAAATAATATCAATTTATTAAAAATACTGCAAAAATTGCAAAAAGGAGAAAAATTTGAGATTGAAGTCTTAACAGAAAATAGCGAAGAATATTACAAAGGCGATGAAAGACTGAAAAGGCTCGGTTTTTGCCCGCACAGAAGCAAATCAATTCCTGGCCAACATCACGAAATAGTTTACGGATTCACAAATAATTATCCAGAATACATGATAGTAAAATACGCTGAAAACAGCCAGCAGATGGACAGAATATTAAATCCAAAATTTCAGGAATTAATACCGGAAGAAGACGCATATTTATTCCTGGCTTTGCTAAAAAACCAAAAAAGCCCAATAAGAGACGAACAAGCAAAATATTTGAAAAACATAGCACGCCACAGTCATAGAACTGAAAGTTACTTCTTAATGAAAACACTGGTTGACGAACTCAACCAGTTCGCAAAAGAAAAAAACCTAGATATTAAATTCAATCACAAAAACAAGAGATTCATACGGCACGACGAACTACACATTGATTACAAACAACTCGAACAAGATGCCCAGGAAAGAGCAGACATAATCCTGCAACTGGTTGAAAAAGACAAACTCCTGTCAAATACCTGCAAAAGATGCGGAACCAGAAATCCTGATAAATTCTTCGAACACACCTGGTTTTCAATACTGGACGGAGTCGCAAGTACTTTCGAAACACTGTACGGGTCAGAAAGAGCTCCGATGATAAGATACCTCGTACTTGACAAACTGAGCGACAAATTCGGCATGCCAAGAAATTTTGTGGATTCTCGAATCGATGATATGACAAGAGTATACTTTGGACGCGGAGGAATCGACCTCGCAGCTATAATCAACAGGGCATACAGGATAGAAAGCGGAAGAAAACCGCTGGAGCTGTAAAATGGACTTCTTTGAAAAATTCAAGGACATAAAAGCTGAAGAAAAAGCTGAGGAAGGACTGGAAAAAAAGGTAGCACTAACCATGAAAGACCTGCCAGCACACAACATACTCAAGAGGATCATCAAAGGAGACGAGTTCGTAATAATACTAGAAACAAAAAACAGAGAAGAATGCATTGATAACACTCCAAGCAAAGGCAAAAAACCAGAATTAGAAAAAATAGAACAAACACTGCGAAGACTAGGATATACTGGAGGCTACGCAGTAATGAGCCGAGAAAAAAGCGAAATGGTATACAGCCCAGCACCATTCTACTCAGAAAACCTGATAGTCAAATTCGCACAAGACAACTATGACAAACTAATGGAAGGCATATTTGAAAGAGAAAAGTCCTCACAAATGCAGGACGCATACCTTTTCATGGCGCTTGTCAAAAACAAAAAAGAACCATTAACAAAAGAAGAAAAACAATACTTCCACAAAATATGGGAAAAGCTCAAATTACCCGGGCCAAGATACGCACTGACAAAGAAGCTCATAGATGATATCAACAAGCTAAATGAAGAACGAAAATTTTCTTCTGTAAAATTTGAATACAAACACGTAAACCTTTGCGAAGGCAATGATTGCAGAATACCCTTCAGCAGGCTTGAAGAAGATGTTGAAAAAAGAGCCGAAGCAATACTCGGACTCATACAAACAGACCCGCTCGGAGCTGAAGACTGCTGTGCACGCGAATTCACAAACTCAGGACAATTTGTAGAAGACGGCTGGTTCGCAATACTTAACGGAGCAACAAAACACCACGGCAGATGGTACTGCCTCGCAAGAGACCCGCTAGTACACTATTTTGTTCTAGAAAACCTCAATCCAAAATTCGGAATGCCAAGAGAATACGTGAAAGAACAAATTGCCAACATAACATCAAAAGACGACCAGAAACGAAGCCCGGCAAAACTCGCAGGAATAATCAACAGAGCATACAGAATAGAAAACGAAAGAAAACCACTGGAGCTGTAAAATGAGCCTTGAAGAAAAAATGAAGGAAAAATGGAAAGAAGTAAAGAAAATGTTTTACTACCCAAACCTAGCAGACCCAGTATTCTCAGAAGAATCACCAACTGCAGGAATAAACACCATAAACAAGCAAATCTCGATAAACGAAAAATTCGTAGAAAAATGCCACGAAAAAGGAGTCAGCTACGATGACACCCTCAAAGGATTACTGGCGCACGAAGCAGCACACCACATGGTATGCCCATTCGACCTCAAAAGATTACTAAAAATAAACGCAGCAGCATCAGACATAGATGAAGAACAGGCAAGACTCACAACAGCATTCTACACAGACCTTGCAGTAAACCTCGAACTTACATTAAACAGAGACATGGAAGAAATCAGCAAACTCATAGCCATCAAACCAAACAAAACAGATCTCAGCAGGCTGGAAAAAGCATACTTTCAGGAAATGACTGGCCACGACATGGGAATCGAAGTAGATGAAAAACTGAAAGCATACCTGCAAAGAATGAAAGCAATAGACTTCTTCGACAAAACAAACGAGAAAAACAACGTCAAAAGAATGGCAAGACTCATAAAAGAAGTCATAGAGAACGACCCAAACTTTGAACAAAACAAGCAAGAAGCAGAAGGCTACCAAACACTCAAACCAGAATCATACACGAAAAACGAAATAGAAAAAGCACTAAGAGAGCTCGCACAGGAATCAAAAGAAGACTTTGAAAAAGCAGTCAAGAGTTTCGGATTACTGCCAACACACGATGAAGGAAATCCAAAACAAGCAACAAACCTGTTCTACTACCAGAAACTGGCAGAAAACTGCGCAATAAAACTCAAAAAGAAACAACTCAAAACAAACGGCTCACAATACCCATACAGCCACAAACCATTCGAGATAGATGACAGCCCGCAAAACATCGACGTATTCAACTCATTCGGAAAACCATTCATACCAGGACTAGGAAAAAGCTGGATAAAGAAAGACGGGGAAGCATACGGACACCAGGAAGATGTTCCAAACGCAATCGTCATAATCGACAGCTCAGGCTCAATGGCAGACCCTGAAAGCCAGCTGTCATACGCAGTACTGGGCGGAATCTGCGCAGCAAACACATACCTTGAAAACAAGCAAGAGGTAGCGGTAGTAAACTTCTCAAAAGAAGCAGTTGTAAGCCAGTTCAGCAGAAACAAGAACCAAGTACACAGAGACATACTAATGCACCAGGGAGGAGGAACAGTATACAACAACGAATTCGAGAAAAAACTCGAAAAACTCATTGAAAGCTCTGAAAAAGACCCAGACGTAATACTCATAACAGACCTTGAAATAGACGGAAGAGAAAGAATGTTTGAGTTCCTTCACAACAACAAGAACAGAAACAGAGTAACAATACTATACACGGGAGGATTAGACAAACAACTCAGGGAAATGCAGGAAAAATTCAACGATGACAACTTCTCACTATACGCGATAAACTCGCCGGAAAGCATACCGAAAATCATCATAGGAGAGGTTAACAAAAGCATAAAATGAGTGACTTTTTCGAAAAATTCAAGGAGCTGGAAGAAAAAGAAAAGAAAGAGCTTGACGTAGAAAAACCATTAGAAGAAAGAATCACATTTCATGAAAGAGACATTTTTCAAGACGGAAAAATAGTTTTCACAGTACCTATCAAAAATTTCATTATGGACCAGATTAATGTTTTAGGCATTTATTGCCCTCGAAAACCCTCAGAAGGCATAGTCTATGCAGGCACCGGTCAATGCTGCCACGGCCATGTATACAGACTGTCATCATACGGCGATGATGCAAACCTAACCGCAATCACGGCAGTCGACACCAACGTATATGATATCCTGCCTGTTGATGAACACAAAATTATTGTGACAGGCATCGGCTGTTCAGGCAAGGGAGTCAGATTAATAAATCTTCTAGATCCAAAAATGACTGACATTCTGACAACAAAAGAATTCGAGGAAAAATTTGAGAAACTTGGAAGCGAAGAAGGCGCACCCAGTTTTCATGCAGATATCGAAAATAAAAAAATCTACTTGAGAGCGCACAAATATTGCAGCGAATACGATCTCACCCCAATTCTTGAAAAACACACCAATATGGAAGAAATGATTGAAGCATGCAAACACTTCATGAGGATAAAAAAATGAACGACTTTTTCCAGAAATTCAAGGAAATAGAAGAACAAAAAGTAAGACAGCCGAAACCACGAATAGTCAACATACTATGGTCAGACCCATACGGACATTTCTCACATTTACTAAACAGTTTAGGCACAAAAGGCACCTACGTGTACAATGATCCAGGAGCAGAATTCATGATGACAGAGAACATAAGAATATTCTATACAGGAACGAATCCAGATTTAATTCCGAATGAAGACTTTGACATATGCGTAACAAGAAGAGCACACCGAGAAGGAACAGAAACAGACATTAAAGATGCAGTGAGAGCAGAAGTGCTGCCATTCTCAAAACACGCAACATACACGGTATACGGAGACTGCTGCCACGGCAAAGGAATGCGCCTCGCTGAAATGTTCGGAGTAACCCATCCAGTCAGCGAGTCAATCTGCTTAGAAGTACTTGCAGAAATGATACACGACCTCATAAAAGGAGACGACACATACATAAAATTCGGAAGAAACTTTGCAGAAGCAGCATACGCAGCATTACAGCGAGGAGACAAGAGAAAACACGAATTATACCAGAAATTCGATAGGGACAAAGACAAATGACAGACTACTTTCAAATATTCAAAGACCTGAAAGAAAACAGCACAGTAGAAGCAAAAACACCATTATCAGACAGAATAACATTTGATAATGACCGCGTCTTCCTGGATGGAAAAGAAGAGTTCAAATTAATAATTCCAGAAAAAATAAAAGCAATAGGCATTATGAACAGTGATAACGGCGGAGCAATCAACATAGGCACAACAAACTGCTGCCATGGTTCTTTCTACCGCTTAATCCTAAATGAAAACAAACTGAAGTTGTCATACATGACTCCAGTAGACACCAACGTCATGGACATACTACCATTAATCAGAAATGCAGGATACGGCGTCCTTGTCTGCGGAATAGGATGCTCAGGCAACGGAGTAAGACTGCTGGATT
>Ga0105099_10000086_pt1 | contig 56042 bp, 51 predicted proteins | sample PPLLak3cmMay2015_2_FD_79138 | JGI IMG/M metagenome (GOLD analysis project Ga0105099, IMG submission 79138) | Freshwater sediment microbial communities from Prairie Pothole Lake near Jamestown, North Dakota, USA - PPLs Lake P8 Core (1) Depth... | ecosystem: Environmental > Aquatic > Freshwater >... | reverse complement strand
GAAAAACTTCGTCAGAAAGGTATGGATCCAGAGCATAGACTTCCATACCGATACCAACGGCAATTTTGGCTACAAATCTGGCGACCCAGCCAAACCCGTATAGAGCCAAGGTTTTGCCGGCTAATTCCGTACCGGATTTGCCATTGAATTTACCTCTTGCCATGTAAATCATCATGCCGATGGCAAGTTCTGCCACTGCATTGGAATTCTGACCCGGAGTGTTCATGGCCACCACCGATTTTTCCGTGGCTGTTTTCAGATCGATATTGTCGTACCCGGCGCCGGCCCGGACTACAACTTTCAGGTTCTTGGCGGCGTTGAGCACATCGGCGTCGACCAGGTCGCTGCGAATGATCAAACCGTCGGCATCGACCACAGCGGCCAGTAGATCCTTTTTATCCTTGTAGGATTCGAGAAGGACAGTCTGATATCCGGCCTTGTTGAAAATTTCCTTGATCCCTTCCACAGCCGTTTTCGTAAACGGTTTTTCGGTCGCGAGTAGTATTTTTTTCGACATCTTTCCTCCTGTTCAACCATTTTACCTCAAACCCGATTTCGGATGCAAATAAAAAAGGCTCCGCCGGCCTGCGGCGGAGCCTTTGAAAGTATCTTTCTTTCGGATCAATACATACCGCCGCCATGCGGAGGCATGGCGGGAGTCTTTTCTTTCTCTTCCTTGATCTCGGAAACCAGGCCCTGAGTTGTCAGCAACAGACCTGCCACCGATGAGGAGTTCTGCAGAGCAATGCGAACGACCTTGGTCGGGTCGATGATTCCGGCATTGATCATATCGGTGTATTTTTCATTGAGGGCATCAAAGCCGAACGCTTTCTGTCGAGCACCCTTGATCCGTTCCACAACGATCGCCCCTTCGGTTCCCGAATTGTCGACGATCTGCTTAAGCGGCATCTCCAGCGCACGGATCAGAATGTTGATCCCGTACTGCTGGTCTCCGGGCAGCTTCACTTTCCGGAGTGCCTGCGATCCCCGCAGCAAAGCCACGCCGCCGCCGGGAACGATCCCTTCCTCAACGGCCGCCTTGGTGGCATGCATGGCGTCTTCCACGCGAGCTTTCTTCTCTTTCATCTCCGTTTCGGTGGCAGCGCCTACTTTGATAACGGCGACCCCGCCGGATAGTTTGGCCAGGCGTTCCTGGAGTTTTTCCCGATCGTAATCGGAAGTGGTATCCTCGATCTGGCGCCGGATCTGCTGGATCCGAGCCTTGATATCCTCATTCGATCCCAGCCCTTCGACGATCGTCGTATTGTCCTTGTCGACAGTGACCTTTTTCGCCGAACCAAGCCAATCGAGGCTGACGGTTTCCAGTTTCACGCCCAATTCTTCCGAAACAACCTTGCCGCCGGTCAGGGTGGCGATGTCCTCGAGCATAGCTTTGCGACGATCGCCGAATCCGGGCGCCTTGACCGCTACCGCGTTCAGCAGGCCGCGGATCTTATTGTAAACCAGTGTGGCCAGAGCTTCACCTTCCACATCCTCGGCAACCACCAGCAGCGGACGGCCTGACTTGGCGATCTGTTCGAGCAGGGGAAGCATATCCCGCAAGTTGGATATCTTCTTCTCGTACAACAGGATATAGGGATTCTCCAGCACCGCCACCATTTTATCGGCATCGGTGGCGAAATAGGCTGAGAGGTAGCCCCGGTCGAACTGCATCCCTTCGACCAGGTCCAGGGTGGTTTCCAGGGATTTGGCCTCTTCAACGGTGATGACGCCGTCCTTCCCCACCTTCTCCATGGCTTCGGCGATGATGTTGCCGATCGACATGTCGTTGTTTGCGGAAATCGAACCCACCTGGGCAATCATCTTCCCGGATACATCCCGGCTCAATCCTTTCAACTCCTTGATGACATGTTCCACTCCGGTATCGATCCCCTTTTTGATCAGGGTCGGATTGGCTCCGGCAGCGACCATCTTCAAACCCTCGGTGTAAATGGCCTGGGCCAGGAGGGTCGCGGTGGTCGTACCGTCTCCGGCGATATCGGAGGTCTTGGAGGCGACCTCCTTGACCATCTGCGCGCCCATGTTTTCCAGGGGATCGGGAAGTTCGATCTCCTTGGCCACCGTGACACCATCCTTGGTGATGGTGGGAGAGCCGAATTTTTTCTCCAACACGATATTCCGGCCCCGGGGCCCCAGGGTCGCCTTGACGGTATTGGCCAGTTGATTCACTCCACGCAGAATTGCCTGTCTGGCTTCTTCACCCAATACGATTGATTTTGCCATGGTTTCTCCTTGCCTCCGCTTAACTGATCGTCGCCAGAAGATCGGAACGGCCAATCAGCAGGTGCTTTTTCCCATTGACCTTGATCTCCTGTCCGGAATACTTCCCAAAAATCACCTTGTCGCCCACTTTGAGCAGATTCTTCAACGGAGAATCGACATAATCCTTCGTATCATTGCCGATGGCAATCACTTTCCCAGTCATCGGTTTTTCCTTGGCTGTATCCGGAATGACGAGGGAACCCACTTTCTCCTCCTCTTCGATAGGCTCAATCAATACCCGATCATCCAATGGTTGTACTTTCATCAATATCCTCCTTATATGATTTTGATTTCTAATAGACTTCAATATATATCAGTTTTTATTCATTGTCAACAACATGACTTTTAAGATATAATAAATATCTTATAATATCATTATCAACTTCCCTATTCCCGCCAATTGATCCTGTGTCCACTTGACAGAGGGGAAAAGTCACTGTACATTCTTCACTATGCGAAACCGCAGTGCCGCCTTGGGAACCATTCTCTTCCGGTACCGGTCCATTTTGCCACTCCCGCCGATCGTATTCTGCCTTGTTTTCTTCCATCCCTGGAATTTCGGTGCGGCCACTCCGTTACTCCCCTGGCTGGGTCTGGCAATCTCATTGTCGGGCGAGGCCGTCCGTATCTATACCGTCGGTCACTCCTTTTTGGGAACATCGGGGCGGGAGTCGTTTCTCCGGGCGGACCAATTGAATACATCCGGTCTCTATTCAGTCCTTCGAAATCCGCTCTATTGGGGAAATTACCTGATCTTTTCCGGCTTGCTCATCGCCTTCGGAAATCCCATCGCCGCCTTCCTGTGCATTGCATTCCTGATTCTCGAATACCGGTTTATCACCCGGGCCGAGGAATCATTCCTGACCGAGCAGTACGGAGCTCATTACCTGAACTATTGCCGCCGAATTTCCCGCTGGAGGCCGCGTTTCCGGAACTGGCTCCCGCCGAAAGCACCGTTTCAACCGCTCAAAGTGCTGGACAAGGAAAACGATTCGCTGTTCAACATAGCCGCCTCTTTTCTCATCATTTTGGCAATCCGGGAAAACCGATTCCTTGGCCGCATCGCCCACACGGACACCTACCTGATCCCGGGAGGCGCGATCCTGATCACCTATATCATCATAAAAATCGGTAAAAAGCATCGTCGGCGCCTTCAGGAATATGACAATCCCAACCTCTGAGAAGGTTTCCCGCCATTCGAGCCAACACCCGGCACCCCGGAGATTCCGAGAACTCTGGATCGGGTTGTCCTATCTGCCGGTATCTCTTCTCATCCTCCACCCGGTCATCCCCCGGTTTTTCTCTGCCCTTCCCTACGCCAGCAACGGCGATACCCGCCTATCGATCGCCATCCTCTTCTCCAATTTGAAAAACCTGAGCCGCCTCGACTTTCAGCAAATCTATCATCTGCCCATCCTCTTCCCCCTTTCCCACACCATGACTGCCGGCGTGAACCTGTTCGGCCAGTCGGTTTTGGCTCTCCCTCTATACATTCTACACATCCGCAATGCCTATGTGCTGTACAACATTCTCGTCATCATGGCCTATGTCCTGGCTGGAGCCGGCTGTTACCTCTTCGTCCGCGAATGGGGCGTGGACCGCTTTCCAGCCTGGCTGAGCGGGGCCATCTATGTTCTCCTGCCCTTCCGCGTTCACAACATCCCCCAATTAAATCTGCTGTTCAGTTTCCCCATCCCGTTCGCCCTCCTTTTTTTCACCCGTTTTCTGAAGAACGGCCGCCCCCGACATCTAGTTTGGTTCACAGGAGCCCTGTTCACCCAGTTTCTGTTCGATCTGACCTTGGGCATGTTCCTGGTCATGGCGGTGACGATCTACTTCCTGGCCCATCTGGCACTGATCGGCAACCTCCGCTTGCACTCCTGGATGCAAGCCGGAGGCGCCATTCTCCTCTTTGTTCTCGTTTTTCTTCTCGTATTTCAACCCTATTTGACCAAGGAGGCATCATTTTCCCGGATCGATGAGATCCACGCCCTCCCCGATGCCTCCTTTCACTCGTCCATCAGTTTTTACACCAATTGGTCCTATCTGCTCCTTTTCGGCAACCGGGTACTATGGGGCCACCCTCCCTATTCACCCGGCGTTTCGGTTATGATCTTTTTTCTTTTCCTCTTCCTGCCCTACCTGGCCGGTCGAACCCAGCGGGTAAGCGGCGGCTTGATGGCTCTTTTTTTACTGACACCGGCATTGGCCCTCCCCCTGATCACGGGAAACCCGATCACGGCTTTCGCTTATTCATTTTCGAAATGGTCACTGGCATTTTTTCTGATCGCCATGGCGGTAACCCTGATCCTGCTCCGCCGTTCACTCCCGCGGAAAATCCAATTGCTATCCTGGTCTTTTGCGATCCTGATCTTTCTTTCCAATCAGGTGAGCCTCCCCCATCTGAATCCCCTCAGACATCTTTCCAAATCCATCTCCTTTTTCTCACGAATGCGCGGCATCCGCACTCAATACATCATCCTTCTGCTGTTTCTGGCTCTGTTCGCCATCGGCTTCCAGCGGTTTCTGCAAGTTTTCCGCAAAAAAAAAATCCTGCTCATGCTCATTGTGCTGCTGATCTTCGCCGAACGAATCCGCTGGCCGGTGACTGTAGAGGCCTTCACCGACGACACTCTGCCGCATCGGGAACTGTACGCCACCTTGGCGCCTTACCCGGATCATTATGGCCTGATGGAACTCCCCTTTCTCTCCTCTTACAGCAACACCTATCCCCTGTTCACCCAGTACCACGACAAGCATACCTATCACGGGATGGTTCATTATCTCTCCGATCCCTGCGAGTTCGCGGCATTCCCGGAACTATCGATCGAAAAAGGGTACCCGGGCCTGATGGATCCGCAAACCATCCACTCGCTGAAGGATAAGGGGATCCGTTTGATTCTCCTGTTCAAGAATCGGGTGGATGCCGATCCCATAGCCGGCGAATCCCGCTGGGGACAGATACTGATCCACACACGGGAAGGGGAACGGAGAGGCCTGTTTGAAAGAGTGCAAAAAACCCGCGCCGGTCTGCTCCTGGTCCTGGCGGAAAGGGAAACCGGGCCGGTGATCCGCTATTTTCTCCCCTATTACACCCTGGCCGGCAAACGAAAACTGATCTGCGATCTGCACTCCCGGCAATCCGAAACGGTCGATTTCCTGTTCAACGGCGTCAACCTGCTGACCCGCATTTTACCCGGGTCGGGATCGGATCGGATCGAAATCCCGCTGGAGGGAGTTACTCTCCATCCCCAAGCCAACCACCTGGAAATCCGCACCAACGGAAATGTGGAACTGGTGCGGGTACGGATCGACTCCTGACCTCACTCCCGGCGCGCATCGACATCGACGATCCGGTCGATCAGATACCGGGGGCGCTTCTTCACTTCCTCGAACAAAGTGATCAGATATTCACCGATGATGGCGATCATGAAAAACATCAAGCCAAAGGAAAACAGGGTCAGCAAAGTCATGGTGCTCAATCCTACGACGATCCGACCGGTCAGTTTGTTGTAGAGGATCAGACAACCGTAAAAAAAAGAAAACACCCAGTAGAAAAGGGCGATAAAGAAATTGATGCGCAGGATATGGGAGAACGAGATGATGCTTTTCACGCCGAGCAGGAAAAGCTTCCTAAAGGTGAAGCTCGTCCGGTCGCTGGGAGCGGGAATGAACGGGATTTCCCGAGTGGGGTAACCCAGCCAGCGGATTAGGTTGCGTACAACGATCTCCTTTTCCTGGAGCTGACAGAGCCGGTCTCGGACCTGCCGGGAAAAGAGGATGAAATCGGATGCCCCCTTGTGCAGTTCTCCGATCCCCAGCTTGCGGGCGATCCAGAAGAACAGGGTGGTGAGGAACCGTCGCGACCAGCCATAGGATTCCTGCCGTTTGACCGCCTGAATCACCTGGACGGAACCGGATACCAATAAGCGAACCATCTCGGGCACGAGGGTAAAAGGGGTCTGGCCATCGGCATCGACGATCACGTAAGCATCAGCCTCCACCTCCTGCAAAGCGGCGAACAGGGCACTGTCCTTGCCGAAGTTGCGAACCAGGCCGATCAATTTCGCTTTCACCCCTTCCCGGTGCAGGCGATCGGCGAACAACTCAAAGGTCCGGTCCTTCGACCCGTCGTCGATCACGACCAGTACCGGTTCGACTCCCTGAACGGCCAGAGGCTCCCCGATTGCCCGCATGCCGGTGATGACCGTATCCACGTTTCCCGATTCATTGAAAGCGGGAACCAGTATGGCCAATCGGCTCATTCCCACTCCACGGCGGTAACGGCAGTGAAGGGACTCTTCACTCCGCTCTTGTCCTCGGTCTGGATACGGAAATAGACCGATGAAAGAAAGGGAAATGTATAGAAGGTACATTGAGGGGAAGTGACGGTCATTTTCCGGTTCAGATTCTTGGCACTGAATCCGTACTCGATATTGTATTGGCGGAAATCGGACTCGCAATTGGACGACCAGGCGATCTGTTTCCGGGTGATGGTGTTTTTTTCAACGATGATCCCGCTGGGCGTCTGGGGTGGAAACTGGACCAGTTGCTCTGCAAACAGATCGGCCGCCAGGATGTGACCGTCGGGGGAGAGGTGGTTGCCGATGATATCCTCCAAGAGCCTTTTCCAGCCGTCCGGAGGCGTGGTATCCATCATTGCCTGGAAAAGATCGATCCCCTTTACCGGTTCCCCCTCTCCCTTCATTTCAACAACCAGGTCAAGAATCCCCGCATTCAAATCGTCGATGTTCTTTTTCACATACGTCCAGTCACCGTATGAGTCCTTCCGCGGCGGAATGGTCGAGACGATTACCTGAAAATTGTAGTCCAGCGCCCGATCGATGATATAGCGGAGGTTTTCCAACGATCCGTCCACCGACATCTGATTGCTGATGCAATCGTTGGTGCCGAGCATCAACAAAAAAAACGCTCCCCGGTTGACCTGCAACACTGCGTCGATCCTTTCCAGGCCGTTCAGGGTCGTATCTCCCGGATAGCCACGGTTCAGGGCATATGCGACCCCGTACGGAGTCAGCAGGGTGGTCAGCAGCATATTGGGATAGGCCAGTTCCGGATGATATTCCCCCACCAGATTGTTCATGCGCATCTTTCCCCAGGTGATGCTGTCTCCGAAGGCCAGAAAGGTGTTGATCTCCCGGCAGGGATCAACGGCGATGGTTCGTTCCCGGGAGATATAGGACCCGATGGACCGTTTTTCAACCGCGACGGTCAGGTCATATCCCAGGCTCAGTTGTACCTCTTCTTTCAGGGTCTGCAAGTCAATCCGCCAGCCCGAATCATCGGGGCGGCAATCCCACCGTTTCACCGACAGGGAAAACGGCAAGCTGGAGATGGCCGGCTCCGGAGTGATCCGGATCAGATAGAGACCATCCCGATCGGTTCGATTGCCCTGGAAGAGCACCGCCAAAAGATCGGTGCCCCGGCACAGGGGGACCGGGCTGGAAGTGAAATGAAAACCAGGCAATGGCAGCAGAAGCAGCTCGTTCCGGCTCCATCTCCAGACCACGCAAGCGGAGCGGGCCTGATAATAATTCACCCAGGAGATGAGCAGGTCGCCTCCACACTCGAATTCGGTTGGGAACAGGTTCTCTCCGGGAATCTGAGAACTGAGGCATATCCGCCCGGACGGCCTGGTCAACCAAACGTGGGCTTCTTCCTCCATCTTTATCACTTCGAGCGAAACGTCCTGGCCCAGGTAGGAGAAACACCGCGATTGTCGTGAGTCCTGCGTCGAGTCCGCAGCTGTCAGAACCGTCCCGAGCAATACCGTCAGAATAATGAGATAGCGTCCGATCATGGCTGGATTATAAGCAAACTTCCCGTAATCGTCAAATTTCACTATTTGTCGCTCTCCCCGGGTGTTCAATGCTATCCCTGCCAGCCAGGGAGCGGAAAGCGGCCAATTGAGCGAAGAGATTGGTCCCGATCCCAAGCGGCCATAAGCCCAACGCCAACCAACCGAAATGCGGTTTCCCCCCGAGCACGATCAATACCGCCGGCAAAAGAAAAACAAGCAGGGTAAACAAGCCGAGGAGATGGTAACCGAGGAAAGCCAAACCCGAACGGAGCGACCCCGAAAAAGAAAACCGCAGTTTCCCATCTTCAACGGTTCGATAGCGGCTGAGGGTATGATAATAGGAAAAAACCAGCAACACCAGTCCAAGGATCCCCTGTTTGAGGAAGAAAAACACGACCATCAAGCGGGTATCGTCGGTCACAAAAATACCATCGAGCAGAAGGGAGAACAAAGCGACGGTCAGTAGTGTAGGAATCAGAAACAGGAAAAACAGTAGCAGAAATCGGAAAAAGTGACGAGAGCATTCTTCCCAAAAGGGAACGGTTCGCATCCGGTCAGTGAACCGGGAGAACAGGCCGCCGAAGAAGAAAAGCCGCAGCAGGGACACAGCCGCCACCCACAGCAGCAGCGAGCTCCCGAACACCTTCCAGGCGGGGTTTTGGGAAAGGTATCCCAGATAGGGGAGCAGATGGAACCGCAGGGAAAAAAAGGACCGGTCCATGCCGGCCGTAAGCAGGGAACGGGAAACCACGAAAATGGCCGTAAAGAGAACCGCTTCCGGGATCAACTGCCAGGCTGCGGCCCGGCGTAACTGCCAAACATACTTGAGTGCGCTCATCCGTTCCTCCTAAAACAACAGCGAATAGACGCTGAACATCAATACCCCCATCGCGGCCAGAGCCGCCGCTCCTTTCCGGAATACCCAACCAGTTTGTTTTTTTATGGTTTTGGCGTTGTTGGTCAGATCCTGATCGCAGATGTAGACCTGGCCCGGATCAACCAGAGCTCCGACCAGAGGAACTTCGCTCATGAACTGAAACCGCTTCCATCCACTGCCGCCGTCCCAGTGAAAATCAAGGGTACTGCCATCTTTGAAAACCGCCCGCACCGTCACCGGCAAAGAAAAGTCGCCGCGGTTTCCGACCACGATCGTGTTCCGGTGGACCGCTTTTCCCCGCACGGGCGGTTCAACCTTTTCAAACTTGAAACTCCTGGGGTCGTAATTTATCGATGTTCGCTCGGCGAGATTTTCGCTATGGACGGAATGAATCGCGAAATCGACGCGGGTGTCGGTTTCCATCCCCCGTTCGAACAAGTCTGCCGCTTGGCCCCCTGCCGTTTCACGGAGGATCGTAAAAAAATCCTCGGGCCGGGGATGGCGGTAACAAAACCGTTCAAAATAGGTCCGGAACACTCGTCGCAGCGTCTCCCGGCCGACCAGGTTATCGAGGGTTTTCAGGAATACCGACGGCTTGTTATAGCTCATGGTGCCGTACCCCTCTGCGAATTCCCAAGCCGCCTTCATGGGAAACTCACGACCCCGGTACTGGTGCATGCCAATGGCATCCAGGTCAAAGGCAGAAGCATAGACCAATGGAGTGATGTACCGGCCATAGTACTTTTCCAGGGCCAAGCTCGTAGCGAATGAGGTCAGCCCCTCATCCATCCAGGGATGTTCGAATTCGTTCGAGGCCAAGATCCCGTAGAAATAGTTGTGAATGAACTCATGGATGATCACCGAGTCGGCTATAAAAAACGATTCGGGATAGAAAGGAGAAAAAGGGATGCCGGTAACCAGCATGGGGTACTCCATGCCGCCCGCCCCTGCACCATGGAAAGGGACATCGACCAGGGTGAAATGGGGATAGGGGTAGGCGACGCCGGTCAGATACTCGCAGATATCGAGACCGGCTTTCAAAGCCCGGAACTGTCGGGCGACGGTCGACCGGTTGCCCGGCTGATAGAGGAGGCGCAGCCGGACATTCTTCCAGCGATCTTCCGCCACCCGGAACCGGTCCCAGGCGGTAAAGACGAAATCGTGGACCCGCTCGGCCACAAATGTCCAACGGGTCCGTCTTCCTTGCCGAACCTCCGCCTGACAGACTCCGGTGGCGCCGACCACAAACTCAGATGGGGCATCGATGACGACCGAAAAATCGGCGAAATCGGCGAAAAATTCACTGTGCAAATGGTAGAAGTGGCCGTTCCAGCCATTGGCACCCTCAAACACAGCCAGCTTGGGAAACCATTGGCCACCCATGAAAAAGGATTTCGAATAACCGCTGCGAGCGAATATCCGCGGAAACTTCGTCTCGAAATCGATCGCCAAGCGAACTTCACCGCCGGGCGGCACCGGTTCGTCGAGTTCGAGGACGGCGAGGGTGTCATCGGCACCGATGCCATAGCTGATCTCATTTTTCCAGAAAACTCCATATTTCTCCCGGTTTTTCAAGGTCGACAGGCCGTGAAAGGCGGAAATCCGATCCCGATCATTGACGCGTACCCCCATGACCTGGCAGTATCCGAACTGGGAAAGATCATTGCGATCAAAGCCGAAGCCGCGGTGCCGGCCGCCCGACTCCCGCATGAAAACGGTCTCGCTGCCGGCAAAGGCATTCATATAGAGATGAAACACGAGAAAGGTCGCGGGCGCGTCCCGCTCATTTTTCCAGACGATCTGCTCCTGCCCGGTCACCGTCTTTTTCTCCGTATCGAGTTTGGCGGAAATCCGGTAGTCGAGCGAGACGAGGGGCGTAACCCCCAAAATAATCAGCAGTAAAATTTTCATGGGCAACCTCCCGACCTGAATCTCGGTCTTCTTCAGATTATTATAACAGAGTCGCCCGGTCATTGGTTAACAGATAAGGGAGACGAAATGCACCGGAACGGCCCCCGTATTGACGATGGGAAAAACTGCGTTATAATCAACTCATTCCCGAGAGGTTCTCTATGCAGTTTACAAAAAAACAAATCAAGCGGTTTGTCTTCAATACCCTGTTGATCATGTCCGGATCCATGATCTGCGGGCTGGCCTACTCCCTGTTCATCATCCCCCACCATTTCGTTCCCGGCGGGGTATCGGGGATCGCTATCATCCTCAATTATTTTTTCATGATTCCGGTCGGCGCGCAGATCATTATTCTCAATATCCCCATCCTCTTCCTGGGATGGCGGATCATGGGGAAAAAATACACTCTGAGCAGTATCATCGGGATGTGCTCGTCATCTTTGACCATCGACTTCTGCACCGAGATTCTGAAACTCGGATCGGCCACTGGCAACCGCCTGCTCGCCGCCATATACGGCGGCATCATGCTGGGAGTCGGCCTGGGATTGATTTTCCGGGGCCGATCATCGACGGGCGGAAGCGACATCATCGGGCAAATCCTCAATCGCTACACGGGGATGAGCATCGGTTTCGGGATCATGATCGTCGACTTTTTCGTTATCTCCGCCTCCGGTCTCGCCTTCCGCAACATCGAGGCGCCGTTATACGGGTATATTGTCCTCTTCATCTCCAGCCGCGTCATCGATATGATTCTCGAGGGTTGGAACTATTCCAAACTCGTATTCATCACTTCCACCAAAACCGCAGAAATCGAGCGCTTCATCCTCGATTCTCTGGATCGGAGCGGTACGGCTCTGAAATCAAGATCTTTGTACATGAATCGGGATGGGGAATTGATCTTCACCGTCATCCACCGCAAACAATTGAGTGAATTGCAGGGATTCATAAAGGAGATCGATCCCGAAGCTTTCGTCATCATCAGCGACACACACACGGTATTGGGAAAGGGATTCAAGGCACATGACAGCGAATGATCTCTCCCTGGCATCCCATCATTGACTTGTCCGGGGACTTGACATACAATTTCCCTTATGATCAAGATCGGGCTCTCCGGCCTCCCTTTCAGTGGAAAATCAGCCATGGCAGAAGAGGTCGGAAAAATTTTCGGCTTGAAATACCGCGTCGCTGAAGTCGACGATATCCGCCGCAAACACCCCTTCGACGCCAATCCCGGCGACCGGTTCCCTCTCCAGTTTTTTCTCTTCTCCTCCCAGATCAACCAGGAACACCTGGAAGCTCAGGAGCACCCCGAGATCCTGCTCTGCGACCGCTCCATACTCGATCATTGGGCGGACTGGAAATGGCAGACACAAAAGATCGAAAAAGCCCATTCAACCGATGAGGATCAGATTCTTGCCAGTTTGTACCGCTTCTGGGTCCGGAAATATGACCTGCTCATCTGGATTCGCGGGGAGATCAAAACCCTGTTCGACCGATTCCCCCGTGAGAGTTTCGACCTCCCGTCGATGGAGGAATTGCGCGGCATTGAGGAGCAGTTCACCCGCATCATCCACACTGATGAGCTCCCGATATTGGAAGTCTGGAATGAGCACTCACTGGATGAGTGCGCCCAACAGATTGTCCGGGGAATATCGGAGCGGTTCCTCACCGATTGAAGAGAGCCCAGGACTATGGGAATCAGGAGATCAAGATGAACGTGCAGCTTGCCGGTTTTAACATCGATGCTGATCTGATCCGCGAACTTTCGCCGAATCTCGATTCTTTGACTCCCGAATCGATCAGCGCGGCTTATGCACGGATATCACGCAGTCCCAAAGATATTCCCTCCCTGCGCCGCGAGGCGCGAAAAGACGTGTTGAAGGCACGCCGTTCCAATCAAAAAATCATCTTTTCCATGGGGCACCATTCCATTGCTGAGCATGCCATCTTCAATTTCGATATCATGGGCATCTCCCGGCTGGCCCTGGAGGAGTTGGAACAATTCCGGCTGGTTTCCTACACCGAAAAATCACAGCGGTATGTCACCTTGAACGGAGATGCTCACCTGCCCGAAGAGATCACCGATCCCGGCGACCGTGAAGCGTATATACGTCAGATTCAGCGTCAAAACGACCTCTACAAGAAATTCCACCAGCAGTTGTGGGTCCGATTGACCGCCATGTATCCCGATCTGGCCACGAAACCATCCGGGCAAACCCTGCTCGACGGTTATGCCAAGGAGGATTCGCGGTATTGCCTGGCCCTGGCCACCGAAGGACAGGTCGGCATGACCATCAATGCCCGCAACCTAGAGCACCTGTTCCGGAAACTGTCACGAAGTCGGTTGATCGAAGCCAGAGCACTGGGATCCGCTCTCTTCCGGCTGGTGGAGCCGATCGCCCCTTCGCTGATCCTTTTTCCCGATGCCTCGGCTTTCGACCAGGATATCGATTCCTGGAGATCGGAAGTGGCAGCAGCGGTCTCCCTCCCCGCCGATCCCGATTCCGACTCCGTCCGGATCATTGATGTCACCCCGCAGGGGGATGAACGGATCCTCGCCGCTGCCCTCGCCCATTCCCGCGGCTGCCGCTTTGAAACCGCCAGGCAAGCCATTCTGGCACTTCCCTTGAAAGAAAAAAAGCGACTCTTTCTGCACCTGTTCCGTCAGATGGAGTTCTTCGACACTCCCCCTCGTGAATTCGAAACGGTCGAAATCCTCTTCCAAGCTGTTGTTTCCTCTTCCTGTTTCGCCCAATTGAAACGGCATCGCATCGCCACCCTGTTGACCGGTCCGTATGAATCCCGTTGGGCGACGACCATCCCCGCCGCGATCCTGGAAATCGGCGGCGAAACGGAATTTAACAGCCTCATTAATACCACCGAAGAATTACACCGATCGTTTTCGGAGAAATACGGCGCCGCCGCCGACTACATCCTGACCAACGCCCATCGCCGCACAATCCTGATGAAAATGAACCTGCGGGAGTTTTTCCATTTCATCCGTCTGCGCGACGACGAGCATGCCCAGTGGGACATCCGCAATCTGGCCCGCCGGTTGGTCGCGGAGATCCGCTCACATGTCCCCTTGGCGGCATTGTTGCTCTGCGGGAAAAGCGGTTTCGCTGAAGAATTCGAGAAGCTGTACCGGAAACCCCCCCGGGCTTCGACCTGATGCCGAATCCTTCCCTTTGCGATCCACATTGACGCCGGGAAACGCTTCATTGACGGTCCCGGGGAAATATGATATGGTGAGATCGATATGGAACAGATCATCCTCATCATCTTCCAGGCCTTGGCCATTCTCTTCGGCATCGTTGTCCATGAATCGGCGCACGCCTGGAGTGCCGACCGATTCGGAGATCCAACCGCCCGGCTGCTGGGACGGGTCACCCTGAACCCGATTCCCCACATCGATCCGATCGGCACCATTCTGGTACCGGCGGCCATGATCCTGTTCAATCTGATCAGCCATGCCAGTGGCCCCGTGTTCGGCTGGGCCAAGCCGGTTCCGGTTAATCCCTACAATCTCCGTCATCCCAAGCGGTCCCAAATCTGGATTTCCGCCGCCGGTCCGGCATCCAATCTACTGGTTGCAACCGTAGCCATCCTGCTCATCAAGTTCGCCCTCCCGTTCACACCGACCGCTTCCATCACGGCACTCTATTTTCGGACATTCTTGTTTTTTATGGTTCTGTTCAACGTGTTTCTGGCTGTTTTCAATCTCATCCCCATTCCACCACTCGACGGTAGCGGCATACTCGAAGGCCTCCTGAACGGCCAGGCCCTGAGGGTTTATCAGCAGATCAAACCTTACGGCTTTTTCATACTCCTCTTCATCTTCTACTCCCGAGTCCTCGATTTCATCTTCAACCCTATCATCCGCTGGATAGCCTTGTTGCTCCGTTGATGAAACCAACCTTCCCGCTTCTGCATAATCAGCCGATCTACCATCCGGGCCAGCCACACCGCCTCGTTCAGGGAAGTTGACCGCCATGGATGCCCCCGGGTACCAGATTCAAACCAATTACTTCGAAGGCCCCCTCGATCTTTTGCTGCACCTGATCCGCAAGAACAAGCTGAACATCCTGGAGGTGCGGCTGTCCGAAATCACATCCGAGTACCTCTCTTATCTGGAGGGAAACCGCGGGATCAATCCCTCCCGTGAGGGCGACTTCATCATCACCGCCGCCACGTTGATCTACATCAAGTCACGCACGCTCTTACCCCGGACCGAGGATGAAACAGCTGAAACCCCCGAACGGCAATTGGTGAATACCCTCATCGAATATGAACGGATCCAGAAAATCTCGCAGAAATTGCGGGAAATGGAGGGCGGAGAACTCATGCTCTGGAGACGGGAACAGGGGGCCGAAGATTTCCAATCCCGAGAATATGCGCTGGAGGAGGTATCGGCGTTTCAACTGGCTGAACTCTTCTTTTCCGTCCTGAAGAAAAAGGACGACGAGGGGTTTCTCTATATCGCTTCCAAAAACTACTCCATCGACGAAAAACGCCGGGAGATCATGGAACTGCTGGATCAGGAGGGATTCCTCGATTTCACCACCTACGTCTCGGCCCTCGACTCGATGGAGGCCGTTGTCGTCAGTTTTTTCACACTTCTGGAAATGGTCAAGCGTCACCAGTTGATCGCCGTGCAGAAACAGTTGTTCGGCACCATCAACCTGTGGAAACGGGAAAAGGAAATCGAGATCTCCAGGTAACCAATGGAATTCAACGATCGCAATCAGATCATCGCCTTCATTGAATCCATATTGTTCGTCTCCAAGGAACCGATTGCACCCGGCCGGATCATGGATTATCTGGGAATCCGCGATCTGTCCGAATTCGACTCGCTCATGGCCGATGTGGAGGCATTTTTCCAGCAGGACAACCGGGGGATCATGTTGAAAAGAGCGGGAAACGGCCTGCAACTGGTCACTCGCCCGCAATTCCATGACCGGCTGAAGGATTTCTTCACTGTCAAATATACATCCAAACTGAGTGTCGCCTCGCTGGAAACCCTGGCCATTGTCGCCTATCGGCAACCGATCACCCTGGCGGAGATCTCTGATCTGCGTAGCGTCAATTCGGTATCGGCCTTGAAAAACCTGCTGCAGAAAAAACTGATCCGCATCACCGGCCGGAAAAAGGTTCCAGGACTCCCCGCTCTCTATTCGACAACCCCGGAATTCCTGACCTATTTCGGGCTCAGCGACCTGGGCGAACTCCCATCCCTGGAGGAATTGACCGAATTGTTCGAGGAAAAGGAACAACCTTCCCTTTTCAATACTTAGGAGGACTCATGGACCATCTTGTCAAGGCAAACATTCTCGACATCACTCCCTATAAGCCGGGAAAACCGATCGAAGAAATCCAGCGTGAATTCGGTTTGAAAAAAGTCGTCAAACTCGCATCCAATGAAAACTGTCGCCCCATTCCCGAGCATGTGCGCCGGGCGATCAACGAGGAACTCGACCAAATCCATCTGTATCCCGATTCTGACAGTTATTATGCACGCCAAAAGATTGCCGCCGAAAACGGGGTTACAGCCAATGAGGTCATCATCGGAGCCGGAACCGTAGAGATTATTCGCATGATCCTCTCGACCTTCCTGAATCCCGGAGAAACGGTGCTGACCTCGGAGAAAACTTTTCCCCTATATCGGATCGTTACCACCGAAATCGCCGGTACCGATGCCTATATCGAGGCCCCCATGGATGATGCTTTCTGTTTCGATCTCGAACAGATTCACAACCGTATCGACAAACGAACCAAGATCATCATCCTCACCAATCCCAACAACCCGACCGGCACCAGCATTCCTGGCAAAGCCATCCAGCAGTTCATCGAATCTACGCCCGCCGATAAATTGATCCTGCTCGACAACGCGTATCAAGAATATGTCGATGGCTCCAGCGATTTCCTGACCGGTATTCCCCTGTTTCGACAGCACCAGAATGTAATTGCCCTGCGGACATTCTCCAAAATATATGGCTTGGCTGGCCTGCGCATCGGGTACGGGATCGCCCAGGAGGGGTTCATTTCACTCATCAACCGCTTGCGTCTCCCCTTCAATGTTAGCCGCATCGCCCAGAGAGCCGCCATCGCTTCTCTCGAAAACGATGTATACAAAACGGAATCAGCGGCATTGAACCGGAAAAACCGCAGCGACCTGGAAACCGCTCTGAAAAAAAGAGGCTACATCGTCCTCCCCTCACAAACCAATTTCCTCCTCTTTTTTCCCGGGATGAACAGTGCGGCGGTATTCAAGGAATTGTTGCGCGAAGGGGTGATCATCCGCCCCAGCGAATCCTTTCGAGGTAAAGACAGCATCCGCGTGACAGTCGGTCTCTCCGAAGAAAACCAGTATTTCCTGGAAAAACTCGACCTGGTGACGGCCCGGTTGAAACCCAAATCATAAGGAATCGATCATGATCTACGACATCGCATTCATCGGCGGCGGCCCGGGCGGTTATGAAGGGGCCATTCTGGCCGGCAAACGGGGCCTCAAGGCGGTGGTGGTGGAGATGGGCCAGTTGGGAGGCACCTGTCTGCAGAGAGGCTGCATTCCCACCAAGGCCATTCTCCATTCGATCAGGACCGTCAAACATATCCGGGATGCAGCTAAAATCGGCATTGAAATAGACGGTTATCGGGTATCTCCGGAGACCATCCAGAAACGGAAGAACCGGATCGTGACCAAACTGACCAAGGGGATCGAACTTCAGTTCAACCAGAACCATATCGACCTGATTCGCGGACACGGAACGATCACCGCCCCGGATACGATCATGGTCAATGACACCGAGGTGAAAGCCAAGACCATCGTCATTGCCACCGGTTCCTCCGCCGTCGACCTGCCTTTTTTGAAACGGGACGGAAACCGGATCCTCTCTTCCGATGACCTGCTCAACCTGGACATTCAAGCGGAGCACCTCGTCGTCATCGGCGCCGGCGCCGTTGGGCTCGAATGGGGAACCATCTACCGTTATCTGGGTTCCCGGGTGACGGTGATCGAAATCATGCCCGCCATACTCCCCGGTAGCGACCTGGAAATCACCGAAATTCTCAGAAATGAGCTTCATAAACAGGAAATCACCATCCATACGGGGGCGGCGGTGAGCGCGCCTGCTGATCTGACCGGGCCACATCTGGACCTGCCGGTCCAAAAAGATGGAAAAAGCTGGACCGAGCGCTGTTCCCATATCCTCCTGGCGGTGGGTCGAAAGCCCAACACCGACCAACTCTTTCCCGCCGGCATCGGGATCGAACGGGACACCCGCGGATTTATCCAAGTTGATCGGAACCTGCGTACCGGATGCCCCACCATCTTCGCCTGCGGAGATGTCATCGGCCAGCCGCTACTCGCCCATAAGGCATCGCACCAGGCCATGGCCATTGTCGACCTGTTGGTTTCGGGCAAGGAGATCCGACCGCACCCCCTCCCGGCCGCGGTATTCACCTTTCCGGAAGTGGCCAGTGTCGGCATCACCGAAGAGGAAGCAAACAAGCGCCCCGGTTCCGTCCGCATCGGCCGCTTTCCCTATGCGGCCGGATCCAGAGCCAATGCCATCGAGGAGAAGATCGGCCTGATCAAAATCGTGGCCGATGAAAAAAATCATATCCTCGGCGCTCATATCATCGGAGCCGAAGCGGGCGAATTGATGCCGCTGCTCTCCTATGCTGTCCAGAATCACTTGTCAGCAGAAGACTTCCGGGGTTTGGTATGCATCCACCCGACATTGAGCGAGGGCATCTGGGAAGCCATCGGAGGAGTGGGCGGTTTTTCAATCCACGTCTGAAAAAATGCGCTCCCCCTATTGACAAAAGGTTTTATTTGGTTTATTAGAAAGGCGATGATCGAAAATATAGTTAAATTTTTAAATTTATCAAACCGGGAAACACCCAAATCATGCTTTTTGTCTGGGTTTAGGAGGAGAGAAAGATGAAAAAAGTTTGTTTCATGACGATTTATATCCTCGCCTGCGCTTTGACCGCACTTCCCCAGGAGATCGTCGAGAAAAGGGACAACGTCAAAATAAAAAAAACCTTCCAGTTGGAAACCGCCTACATCTATGCCGAGGAAGAGCTTCTGATATCGGTCAGTGACAACAACTGCACCTTCTTCATCCGCCAGGACCCGCTTCCTGTCGAATACAGGATCATCGCCTCCCCGGGAGTTGAAAACGCACAATCCCAGTACGGGACATTCGATACTCTCTACATCGATGCCGGAGCCAATGAGGGATTGAAGGAGGGGGAGCAATTGATGGTCCTGGCGCGGGGCGACCGTTTCCGCAGTCCGATCAGCAAACGCAAGCTCGGGAACTACTACCTGAAAAAATCCCTCGCCACCATTACCTGCATTTATGAAGACCGCTCCGTCATCACCCTCGATGACACCTGCAATTCGGTCGAAGTGGGCGACCTGGTCATCCCCTACACCCCGGAAAACACCCTCTGGGAAAAGAAATTGAACTATACACTCTGCCGGATCCCCGAAAATGCCCTGGAAGGAATCGTCTCCTATCAGGATATATTCATGGGTGCGGTCCGCGAAATCACCGGTCCCGGCAATTATGTCGGACTCGAACTGGGCGAAGGGATTCTGGAAAAGGGGACATTCATCCTTTTCTACCGAAAAATCCGTGAGGATCTGCCTCACATGATCGTCGGGTTGGGGATCGTTATCCATTGCGAGAAGGAAGTCTGCACCGTCAAGGTGCTCGAAGCGACCAAGGATATCCGGATCGGGGACCACGGAGTGGTGTTGATGAGAACGAACGAGGTCAAGGAGGTCGAACCGGAACCCGAGGTACCGGTTGCCGAAAAGACCGACGAAGAGACCAAAACAGATCACGGAAGAGAGACCGAAGCGATCGTTGACTCACCCGAGGACCGGATGATGAGCGACCTGCTATTCGATTTCAACAGCAAGACGATTCCGACCGAGGCGATGACAGAAATTGAAAAAGCGATCGAATTTGCCAGGGCCAATTCCGACTACCTGATCATCCTGCGCGGATACTCCTGCAGCATCGGCGGCGAGGAATACAATCTGAAACTCTCCCAGGAACGGGTGGAAGCGGTCAAGAACCTGCTTTTATCCCAATATAACATCGACCCTGCCAAGATCGAGACCTATTACTATGGAGAGAAAGAGTCACTCTTCGACAACTCCCAGGAAGCCGAACGGAAAAAGAACAGGTTGGTCAAAATCGAGGTAATAGGAAAATGAAGTATTTGATTCCTCTTTTGATCGCCGGGATACTGATGGCAGGGATACCGGATGTATTGAATTCCCAGGAGGTCAGCCTAGTCGAACTGAAAAAAAGGGAAGAAGAACGGAGAAAAAATACCAAGAAATCCAAGCTGAAAATCGACGATACCAATATCAACCAGGCCGGAGAATCGGGAAAACCATCAGGGTTTGTCCAGGTCCAGTCTACCGGGACCGCTGCTCAGTCCAATCCGGACGAACAAAAAAGAGACCAGGGGAGCAGTTTGGTGCCGAAATCCTATCCGACCAGTGAAGACGCCTGGAAATCCATGAGACGAAACTTCGAACAGCGCATCAAGCAACTCGAAGAGGCTGTCAAGAAAGCCGACGACCGGATCAAACAACTCTGGAACGAGTTCTATCTGAAAGACCTTCCCAATGATCTGGCCCGGATCAAGGCTGATATTTCGATGGTCGGCAATCAGCAAAACACCGACAAGGCCAACCTGGAAGCCGTGAAAGTGGAGTATGACCAATTCCTGAAGAATGCCCGGAAAGCCAATATCCCTCCGGGCTGGACCCGCGATCGCTGATTTTTTTCTATTTGTCTGCTGGATTCCTCGAAAGGATTGAAAAGAAAATTAGTCTCATCAAAAAGCAAATTGAACTAAATAAAAAAGGCGGCATCGGCGTAGATGAGGTTGGAAAAGGTCATCTATGGATACGGACAACCTGATCGAAAAATTCAGAACTGGAGAACGGGACGCATTGGTCCGCCTGATCGAACTCCATCAAAAGCCGGCCCTCACCGTCGCCCGCAGCATTCTCCAGGAAGCGGAAGAGGCCCGGGATGCCGTTCAAGATGCTTTTCTACAGGTTTTTACCAATATCGACCGGTTCGACCGGAATCGGGACTTCCGCAAATGGGTCCTATCCATTGTCATCAAGCGTTGTTTGGACCGGCTGCGGCGTAGAAAGACTTACCTTCGTTTTCTCCCCCGATATCTTCAATATCACGACCTGTCCCAAAGCGGGCAAAATCCAGATTCAAGACAGCGATTCGATTCCATGCTGGCCAAACTGAACAGCCGGGAACGGGCGATTCTCACCCTCCACATCACGGAGGAGCTTCCGGTCAACGAAATCGCCCTCATCATGAACTGTGCGGAGAGCACCATCCGGGTGCACCTCTTCAATGCCCGGCGGAAACTGAAAAAGGAGATCAACCGTGTGTCAACTGTATGAGATCATCTATTCATTGGTTCCTTGGAACCGGTTCCGGTCCTGGCTGATCCGGTTTCATTTCGATCGGTGCCCGCATTGCCAGCAGAAAACAGCCGGAGATGAAGTGATCCGTCCATTGTTGGCCAAATGGGAAGGGGTGGAAGAGAGCATTTCCCCGGTTGTTCTCCACCGCCTCGACAATCCGGACTCCTTTCGCCGTCAAAGACAGGCCATACATTCAGTCAAGACCTGGGCAATATGGGGAACACTGACCGCTTCCCTGCTGACAACCGCATGGATCGCCCTCCTTCGCAGTCAATCCCAGCCGTTTCATCCGATTGCCGGGCAACCGGTCGAATCAAGCCCACCGACTTTTACACTGGTCTCAGCCCTGATCGCCGAAGAAAACGCCCGAACCTACATTTTTCAGGCAGAAGACCCGCGTCTGGTGGTCGTCTGGTTTGAAGGAGTGTAAAATGAGTCCAAGCAAGGAGAAAACGATGAAAAAATGGTTGACGGCGATCTTGGCTTTTGCCTGTATCCCAACCGCCTTTTCCAGCCAGGAATACCTGGTGATCAAACTGCGCCTGCTGACCGGCACAAAAAAAGGGATGATCAGTAGTCCTCAGGTGATCACCGCTTATCATCTCACCCCGGTATTCTCGGGAAGCATTGTCTCCGATTTCAATGTCGACCGGCAGATCGAGTCTCTGAAACGGGTCTTTCACCTCGAATCGGTCCAGATCCTCAGTGAAGCCGATCTCTTCTGGGCTCCCGACTCCCGGGAGGAAGCATTTCACATCGTCCGCCTCAATGGCCAGGAATTCATCATCCGGTTGCAACCGGAGCCAGGAGAAAATTCTTCACTCTTCCATATCCAGGTCGATGAGAGCCAAGAAAAGGAGAAGCGTAACCTGCTCAACACCCAAGTGATTCTCCCTTACTCCCAGGTCGCCGTACTCGGTTTCGCCAATTCCCAGCAGAAACCGTTCTTCATTGCCTTCCATGTCGAAGGTGGGATCACCGGAAAACCCACCGGCCCTGGCTCCCCGGAAACCGGGATGCAGAAGATCGCCGCAACCCCGGCGGTTCTCCCCCGGATTATCAGCCAGAAGCCCCTGCAATACCCCGAAATCGCCCGCAAAGCGCGAATCCAAGGGATTGTCACCCTCACCGTCAAGATCGATGCCCGGGGGCATGTCATCCAGGTACTTATCCAATCGGGGCACCCCCTGCTCAACAATGCAGCGGTCGAGGCAGTCAAGGATTGGATCTTCGAACCCCACCGCGAGCATGGGCAAGCCGTTCCTGCCATGTTCTCCCTGACCGTTCCTTTCATTCTGACTGGCCAATCGTCGGGGGCCGCGGTTCCCGGAACCCGATCCGCCGCGGCTGAGACCAGAGCCATCCCCAGTTCCCAGGCGCCCCGGTTGCGGCACCGCGTCAACCCGGAATACCCTCCGGTGGCGCTGGCGGCGCGGATCCAAGCGATCGTCCACCTGCAGGCCGCCATTGACGGAAAAGGCCGAGTGACCGACGCCACCATACTCTCCGGTCATCCGCTGTTGAACGAAGCGGCCATCCACACTGTCAAAAAATGGGAATATGAACCCTTCCTGGAAAAAGGCCGTCCGATAGCCGTCTCTTTCCCGGTTTCGGTCTCGTTTCGACTGGCCGATACGCCTACTGCAGCCTCGCTGGACTCCGGCCGGTTGACCCCCCAAAAGGTGAGTGTGAACAAAGTGAAACTGCTCAACAAGGTTAATCCGACCTATCCTCCCGAAGCATTGGCACAGAAAATCCAGGGAGTCGTGGTCCTGGAGGTAGTCACCACTCCCCAGGGAAAGGTCGACCAGGTCAAAGTGATTTCCGGCCACCCTCTGCTCAACGACTCCGCCATCGAAGCCATCAAGCAATGGGAATACGCACCCTTCATCAAGGATGGAAAGCCGATCTCCATCCGCTTTACCGTCACCTGCCAGTTCCAGCTGCAGAACTGACCGGAACCGAGCCCCGATTTTTATGAACGGGAAAATTCCAGTAAATGGATCACTCTGTAGCTGCGTAGATCAAGATGAAGAGAAAGTTCAATAAAATTCTTTCAAGGAGGATTCAATGCAAAAGAAAGCTCTTCAGATCGCACTTCTATTGATCTGGATGGGAACGATCCTAATCGCTGCGGTTGCGGCTCCCGAGGAACCGGTCAAGGTCGCAACCGAAAAGATGAAACTGCTCAAAAAAGTCAACCCCCAGTACCCGATGGCGGCTTTGCAAGCAGGAATCCAGGGCCTCGTTGTGATCGAAGCGATCGCCGGGACCGATGGCCGGGTGACCAATACGAAACTGATTTCCGGGCATCCCATGCTCAATGAAGCCGCCGTCACGGCGGTGAAACAGTGGGAATACGCGCCGTTGATCATCGACGGCAAAGCCAAACCGGTCCAGTTTACCGTGACCGTCAGTTTCACTCTCCAAGGCGATAAAAAACCGGCCGAAAAAGACCAGCCCAAGCTGCTTAAAAAGGTGGACCCAACCTATCCGGAAGAGGCCCTGAAGAACAAGGTGCAAAGTGTCGTGATTCTGGAAGTGACCACCGACACCCAGGGAAAAGTCTCCAAGGTCAAGGTGGTCTCCGGTCATCCCCTGTTCAATGAGTCCGCCATCGAAGCGGTCAAACAGTGGGAGTACGAACCGCTGATGAAAGATGGAAAAACCGTGACGGTCACCTTCACCGTCACTGTCCAGTTCCGTTTGAAATAGTTCCAGTTTCTTTGCAGCCATTTCCATCGAGGCGGGGGGTATCCCCCCGCCCGATTGAAAATGACCACTGGCGATGATAGAATGGCCGTAAATGATGTGGATGCAAATGAACCGGCCCATTCTGATGCGGTGATTCATGCGGGAGATCGAAACCAAGCTGTTTCTCGACCCCCTGCCACCCGAGACGATCCGTTCCCGCCTTATCGGCATCGGATTTGTTTGCGAGCATAACCGAGCCCATGAGTACAACCTGGTGTTCGACGATCCGCTGGAATCTCTGAGGAAAAAGGGGATGCTGCTCCGCTTGCGCCGCTATGGGGAAAAGGTCAATCTGACTTTAAAAAAGCCGGCCCAAGAATCATCAGAAGGGATCAAGATCCGCGAAGAGATCGAAATCGAGGCATCTCGTTTCGAACCGGCACAGGAGATCCTCCTGGCACTGGGATACACGCCCTGGTTCGAGTACGAAAAATTCCGGGAAATCCATCGCCGCAATCGGGCGGCGGCCATGCTCGACGAAACCCCGATGGGGCTGTACCTGGAAATCGAAGCCGACGAGGAGGAAATCCCGCAGATCGTCAGGGAACTGGGATTCTCTCGGGAACAATGTATCGCCGACAGCTACCATTCCCTCTGGCGGCAACGGTTTCCAGATCGACCGATGATCTTCCCGAGATGACCTTCTTTTTACTGGCCGGAGGACTGGGAGAACGGGCAAAACCGCTAAGCCTGGAAAAACCCAAACCCCTTTTCCCGTTGGACGGGATTCCCTTGATAAAGTGGATGCTGACGCAATTGAAAGAGAGGGGCTGCCGGCAGGGATTCATCAACCTCCATCACCTGCCCGAGCAGATCCCGCCGGAGACAAAGGGTATTCTTCCCATCACCTTCCTCCACGAAGAAATGCTGAGCGGCAGCCGCATCCTCAGCCAAACGGCACCTGCAGCCGGAGAAGGATTGCTGGTACTCAACGGCGACATATTTCTCGAAATCCCTCTGGCCGATCTGCAGCGCGAACTGACCGAGTATCACTGCGACGCGGTCCTCCTGGTCCGGCCTGCCGAGCCCGGGTATGCGGTCCTGCGCTGCGCCAACGGCTGGTTCAGCGCCGTCGACCGCGCTCCGACACCGAGCATAACCCCAGACTGGATGTATACGGGGGTCGGACTCTTCACCCAATCCGTTCTTCACCGGATCGGGGAACCCAATTTTTTCACCACCCTGGAACGGTACCGCTTCCGTGTCCGCTGCCTTCCCTATCGGGGAATCTGGCTGGAGATCGGCACTCCCCGGAAGTATTTCGATACCTGCTGGACGTTTTCGCGATATCGAGGCGGAAATCAGGACAATATTCTATCGGACCGGGTCCGGATCGACCCCGACGTATCTATATCGGGATCGGTCGTTTGGGAAAACACCCATATCGGCTCCGGCTGCCGCCTGGACCGGTGCATCGTCACTGCAACCATGGATTTGCGCGGGGTCCAGGCCAGCGACCGGATCCTCTCGCATCAGGGCGATTCCCCGATCGGCTGAATCCGACCGGGTATCAATCCGATTTCCTGCATACAAAACAATATGTATCCGGAAAGATCGGCAATAATGGGCATATAGCCAATACTCCAAGGTATACCACCATTCGTGAAACAATACCTTGCGTATTATCCTCTTTGAGCCGAGGGGAAATCTCCGAAAAATGAACGGTCTTCAATTTGTACGATTCCAGCACCCGAAACCCATTTTGGCTGACCAAACCAAGCAGGGTTTTCTTGGTAAAATAGGATAAATGCGGGCTGGGAAAATGGAATTGCCACATCCGATTCAACAGCGACTTCACCCCCAAGCGATATGCACATTTCGCCAGGAAATACAGTATCCCCTCCTGGATCGGCAGATTCACGATCAGAAGTCCGCCGGCATTGAGCAGGGTGCGATTCGCTGCCATCACTGAACCTTGATCTGAAAGGTGTTCCAGGACATCGTTGAACACGATATAGTCAAATTTCAGTTGCGGAGAAATGTCGGTCGGGTAAAACCCGTTTATTATTTCCAATCCGGCCTTCTTATACCGACTATTGAATAGTGTTTCCGGCTCGATCCCGGCGCACTGGATCGCCTGATCCCTGCACAGTTCGAGGAACCATCCATGCCCGGAACCGACTTCAAGGCCTCGATCTTTTTGATCCTTGTATCTCCGTATGGATTCGATTATCCTCTGGAAATTCTCTTTTCTCAGTCGTTTTAATGATCGTTCTCTGTTTGCTTCATTCAAATTTGCATGGGAAGTTGGATCGAAATGCGTATCCAGGCAAAACTGAAAGCCGCATTCCGGGCATTGATAGACTTGGAAAGACAATCGATACTTGACCGCAGCAGGCGATCCTTTGCAGATTGGACAGGCAACCGCGTGTATCATTCGCTGTTGGTTCATCATCATGATCAGTTTTGACTCTATACTCTTCCTAGAGCTTGATATTTTCTAGGATCGTCTTGGCGTCTTTCAAACTCGCCCCGGTCTCACGGATCAATTCCCGGATCGCTTCGGTTTGCTTGCCGGCCCTCACCAACTCGATGATTGATTCAGATGGTTCCCAAGCGGGGGTTGCTTTCCTTTCGATACCCAGCCGCCGGTTCAGGAAAACCACCTGCGACTCCAGCCTGGCCAACCGCTTCTTGATTTCCACGACTTCTCTTTTCAGATCATCCATTCTACAACCCTCACCAGAATAATATAAGCGCCTAAAACTTTCATATACGACTCGGGGTTTTCTCACCGATGCCATTATAGAAAACAAGTCCCGTTTTTTCAATGACCGCTTGAAGTCAAAACGAAACTGGATTCCCGACATCTGCAAAGGGCTTGTTTTTTTTTCGGAAAGCGATTATCATTGACACACAAAACAAGGTATCACGATGGATCTAAAAACACTTCTGGAAAAACTGAAAATTTGTTCCGCTAAAAGTTTCGAAGGCGACCCCTTCAAGGAAACGCTCTCCCTGATCGTCCAATACTACAGTGAAGTCTACCAGCTCAGTGACGACGAAACCTCGATCCTGTTGACCGACCGGGACAAAACGGTCCTCTCCTTCGCCTACCCCGAGTACCTGGTCAACAGCGGGATGATCCCCATCAACTCGCCCGACGCTTACACTTCCTATCTCTACAACCTGGGGCGGGGAAGCATCGACAACAACTTCAACCAGCAGAAGCACCTCCATCTCTTCGAAACGATTCCGACTCCGGAAAAAAAGATCAAAACTATCTGGAAGATCATGGGTACCGTCCTCCGCGACGGCGACGACAAATTCGGTATCATCGAGTTGTGCCGCAAGGGCGAGACCATGGCCGACAGCGGCCACGAATTCACGACCGAACAATTGACCTTTCTGGAAAAATCGATGCTTCAGATCGCCCCGATTTTGAAACGGTATCTTCCTCATGATTTTCGCGGGAAGCTGATATGAAAAATCGGTTGAAGGATATCCTGTTGCGTAAATCGGTGATCACCGGCCGCGAATTCACTTTGGCCTCGGGAAAAAAGAGCGACTTCTACTGCGATGCCCGGTTGACCACACTGGACCCCGAAGGCGCCTTCCTCTGCGGAAAAATCTTTCTGGAGATGCTGAAGCCTTTCACGATCGAAGCGGCCGGCGGGTATTCCATCGGTGCCGACCCGATCGTCACTGCCATCGCCGTCCTCAGTTACATGGAGGGAAAACCGATCCCGGCCTTCATCATCCGGAAAGAGGAAAAAGTACACGGAACCGGCCGGATGATCGAGGGTAATTTTCCCGCCCAGGGGAGGGTGGCGCTGTTCGACGATGTCATCACCTCGGCAGGTTCGATCCTCAAAGGCTGCCGCCAGGTGGAAAGCCAGCAGGGGAAAGTGTTGATCGTGATGGCGGTACTGGACCGGGAAGAAGGCGGCCGTGAAGCCTTGTCTGCCGCCGGATATCAACTCCTGACGATCTTCAAAAAATCGGAACTGCGCGCTTGAGTCGTTGAACTGGTATCGTTTTCCCCACTCTCCATACCGAAGGGTAGTATCTGTTCCAGGACGGTGAGGATTTGATCGTGAATGATTCCGTTACTGGCAAGAATCCCGCAATTGGCAGCCAGTGACCGCCCCCGGGAAAAATCAAGCGATCGGCCGAAGATGTCGCTGACCCGACCCCCCGCCTCCTCGACGATGCACATGCCGGCTGCGTGGTCCCAAATCTTTTCACGATAGGAAACCTGGCGGGGCGGGGGTATCCGCAGATAGAGATCGGCTCCGCCACTGGCCAGGATGCTGTATTTCACCTGTCCATCAATTTGCCGTGGCGGCGTCTTGCCCGCTAATTCCTTCTGCAACAGCTCCCGCAGAGAAAAATCGGAATGGGAGGATTCGTAACTCTCGACGATCAACAGCTTCGATAAATCCTGGCAGGGAGAAACGGCGATCGGCTGCGTCCGGCCTCCGAATACGGGTTGCATCTGCGCACCATGGCCGCGAGTCGCGGCAAATAGAAAACCCTCGTCGGCTGTTTCCTCGCGGCATTCGGTCAGGCGCGGGCAACCGATCACTCCCAATTCAACTGTCCTTTTATGGATCAGAGCCAGGGCAATGGCAAAATGATCCCCGCGCAGAAATCCCTTGGTGCCGTCGATGGGATCAAGGGTCCAAAAAAGTTCCCCCGGGGCACTGGTCCCCTGATCGATCCATTCCGAGATATCGGCCATCTGCAGGTCGGGAAAAAATGGCTGCAAAAATCTGAATACCCGTTCGAGCAGGGAAAAATGGTCGGGATTACGGAGAAATGTCGCATCTTCCTCCGCGACCACGGGAATTTGAGGGAACTGGGAGGTCAACAGCCGGGCAACCAGAGCCTGAACGGCAAAATCGGCGATGGTAACGGGACTGCGGTCATATTTGGTCAGCGCATCCTGTTGGGAAAACTCATTCTGGATCTGCCGCGAAAGCAGCATTCCCCGCCGGATGGCTTCCACGGCGGTATCCCGATAACGTTGGAGGGGATTCATATGCGGGCGTAATCGTCCTCATAGCGGACGATATCATCTTCACCCAGGTAGGCCCCGGTTTGTATCTCGATAAAGATCAGGTCGTCATCCCCATGGTTTTCGATGCGGTGCATGGCGCCGCAGGGGATATGAATCGCCTGGTTGGGAAACGCATGTACCTTCCCCTTGTCGACGGTAACGATCGCTTTGCCCCGAAGAATGGTCCAGTTTTCGGCGCGCTGGCGATGACTCTGCAGGGATAGGCGCATATGCGGGCGCACCAGTATCCGCTTCAGTTTCATCCCCGACTCCTCGTAGAGCACCTCAAACCATCCCCAGGGACGATCCTCGTGGCAGATCATGACTTCCTGCTCTCCCGGGCCACCAGTTCCAGATCGGCTTCGATCATCAATTTGGCTAGATCATTAAAGCGAACTTCCGGTTCCCAGCCCAATTGCCGCTTGGCTTTCCCGGAATTGCCGATCAGCAGGTCGACTTCGGCCGGGCGGATGAGGTTTTCATCGATACGGACGAAATCGCGGTAATCGAGATCGATGTGGGAAAAAACAGCTTCGATGAAATCCCGGACCGAATGGCTCTCCCCGGTTGCGATCACATAGTCATCTGGAATTTCCGGTTGCAGCATCAGCCACATAGCCTGCACATAATCACCGGCGAATCCCCAATCCCTCTTGGCATCGATGTTTCCCATAGGCAACTCGCGGCTCAACCCGAGCTTGATTCTGGCGGCATTGTAACTGATCTTGCGGGTAACGAATTCGATGCCGCGGCGGGGAGATTCGTGGTTGAACAGGATTCCCGAAACCGCGTAGATTCCATAGCTTTCCCGGTAGTTGACGGTGATCCAGTGGCCGTAAACCTTGGCCACTCCATAGGGACTACGGGGATGAAACGGTGTCGTCTCAGTCTGGGGGATCTCCTTGACCTTGCCGAACATTTCCGATGACGACGCCTGATAGAACCTGATTTTTGGGTTCACCGCCCGGATCGCCTCGAGCATCCGCGTCACCCCGGTAGCCGTGAATTCGGCCGTCAACACCGGTTGGGTCCAGGAAGTGGGGACGAAGCTCATCGCCGCCAGGTTGTAGATCTCATCGGGTTGGAAATCGTCGATTAGCTTGATCAACGAATATTGGTCGAGCAGGTCGGCCTGCAGGATGGTCAACTGCTCCTTGATATGGTCGATGCGATCGAATTTTTCCATGCTCGAACGGCGTACCATACCGCAGACTTCGTATCCCTTGGTCAAAAGGAATTCGGCCAGATAGGACCCATCCTGGCCGGTCACTCCCGTGATCAATGCCCGTTTCACCATATGACCTCCCAGCGACGATGGCGCACCCATTTGCGGGCAAAGCGTCGTCCGCCTTCGATTTATTGCTGCTTCTGCAGCTCTTCCTTGAGCAGGGGAACCACGATGAACAGGTCGCCGACGATTCCATAATCGGCTTTCTTGAAGATGGGGGCCTCGGGATCCTTGTTGATGGCCACGATAACCTTCGACGTCTTCATCCCGACGAAATGCTGGATGGCACCGGAGATTCCACAGGCGATATAGAGTTTCGGATTGACCACTTTCCCGGTCTGGCCGACCTGCATATCACTGGAAGCGAATCCGGCATCGACGGCAGCACGGGATGCCCCCACGCCGGCACTCAAAACCTTGGCCAGGTCGTCGAGGATGACGAAGTTTTCCTTGGCCTTTATCGCCCGTCCGCCCGATACGATGATCTGCGCCTCGGTCAAATCGATTTTCTGGAAGTCGGGCCGCTTCACCCCGGAAATCCGGGTCCGTATCTCCACAACGGCCGCTTCCACCTTGACCACCTGCGGGTGTGCTCCGCCGGCCTCCACAACCTGGATCACATTGGGGCGGACGGTATAGAGCTTCCGGTCTCCGTGGACCTGATATTCGCCCCAGATCTTTCCGGCATAAATCGGTTTGACTGCACGGCCGGCCAGGGGGTCGAGGTCGATGCAGTCGGTGATCAGTGGAGACTTCAATTTGGCCGCCACCCTGGGCAATAGATCCTTTCCCTGGGCCGAATGGGCCGCCAAAAAGGCATCTAGTTGCCGATCACGGATGATAGCCGCCAGGGTTTCGGCATAACGATCGGGTTCATAGGGACGGTTTTGATCGGGTACCTGGATAAGCGTATGGATGCCGGCCAGGTCGTTTAGATAGGGGAAGACGTCGTCAGCGAAGACGACGGCATGGATTTCCGCACTGCTCCGGCGAGCCAGGGTCAGCATCTCCCGGTTCGACTTCTTCAACTGGTTGTTCTTCAGCTCGATGTATATTCCGATTTTCGACATGTCCGGTTCTCCTTACAACACCTTCGCTTCTTCGCGAAGCAGGCGGACCAGTTCCTTGACCGCCTGGGCCGGTTCCGCTGTAATCACTTTGCCCTGAGGCTTCTCGGGCGGAATGGTGTATTTGGTGACAGTCACCTGATTGGTAACCGACGCGACTCCGCAATCGGCCAGGGACAGTTTCTGGATTTCGATTTTTTTCGCCTTCATGATCCCCATCACCGAGGCATAGCGGGGCGTGTTCAACCCCTTGGTGGCAGCGACGATACAGGGGAGTGCCAGTTCAATTACCTCCTTGGCTCCCTCATCGATTTCACGCTCGACGGTGACCTGATTATTGGCGAATTGAAAGGCGGTAACATTCGTGGCCACGCCGACCTTCAACTCCTCGGCCAGGCGGATGTGAACCTGGTAGGAATCGTTGTCAATGGCCTGTTTTCCCATGAAAATGATGCCGGGTTCACCCGTCTTGCGAATCGCACCGGCCAGTGCGGCCGCGGTCATCAGGTCGTCAAGGGGCTCACTCGACTGGACATGAACTGCCTTGTCCACACCCATAGCCAGAGCCGTCCGCAAGGTACTGTCGACCCGGTCGGGCCCCAGGGAAATGACCGTGACCGTGGAGCCAGGGTTCTTTTCCTTCAATTTCAAGGCTTCCTCAACGGCGAATTCATCGTAGGGATTCATGATCCACTTGATATTGCCTTCATTGATACCGGTTCCGTCCTTGATGGAGAGGCTCGCCTCTGTATCGGGAACCTGTTTCATGCAAACGAAAATGTTCACCTTCAACCTCCTTTCGTGGTTCCTTGCATCTTCATGAATATCCGGTGTGATGGGAAGATCATTATTTATAGCTGATTCCGCCGGAAAAGTCAAATCGTGCCAGCCCAAGATGAGCCGGGATACACAATATAGAAATCACTTTCCCTTAGCAATATCCAATCAAAACATTTTGAAAATGAATAGCCCCATCTGGTAGAATGAGTCCTATGGATTTGCGAAAAGCCAGTTTTCTTCTCTTGCTCCTCATCACCCCCCTGTTGGTCTACCTGCCCACCCTGGATCACGAGTTGATCTGGGACTCCAAGCCGATGATCCTGGAAAACGATCTGCTGAAAGGAACCTTTCAGCCCTTGAAACCCTTTCGAATGGGCTACTGGGAACCGACCTCCCAGAGGGAGTCGGGGTATGACTACTACCGGCCATTGACGGTCCTCTCCTACATGGTGGAAACCCATCTGTGGGGGATTGCTCCATTCCGCTTGCGGTTGACCAACCTGATTCTCTTCATCATGGCCTTGTTTCTCTGCTATGCACTGATCAACCGGTTGGCGGCGGATCCCACCCTTGCCGGTATCGCTGTATTTCTCTTTGCCCTGTTCCCCCTCCACCTCGACAACATCACCTGGGTGGTCGCCCGCTGCGATCTGCTGATGCTCCTGTTTGGTCTTGCCTCTCTCTATTCGGCGGACCGGTATGGCGAAAGCGGTAAGCCGCGATGGGCGATACAGGCGATCGCCGCCTTCGGCCTGGCTCTGCTTGCAAAGGAAGCGGCGCTGTTCTTTCTCCCCCTGATCATGATATTCCCGGTCATCCGCTCGCGACGGTTATCCATCGGACTGGGGGTCGGAGCGCTGGCCATGGCGATCCTCTTCTGGTGGATCAAATCACTGGCCATCGGTCGCAGCCACATTCCGATCTCCCTGGATATGTCCATCCCCGATGCCGCTAAAACCACTTTGGGGGTGCTCGGTTATTACTTTCGCTCCCTGCTGTTTCCCTTTCAATACGACATGTTTCTAGCCGTCGACGAGGTGCAAACCTTCTTGTATCGGACCGCAGGGATCGTTTTTCTATTTGGCTGGGCATTCTTCACCATCCGCCTGCGCAGATCGAAATCGCTGATCTATCCCTGGCTGTTCATGACCGTTTTCCTGGCCGGACATCTGCTGATGGTATTCACTCCCATCTTCCCCTACAGTATTTCCACCCGATACCTGCTCATTCCCATCATCGGCTGGACCTGGCTGGTCAGCCTGGCCATCATCCGACTCCCGCAACGGTTTCGATTTCTGGTTTCCATCCTTCTGCTGGTTGCCATGGCCGGTTCCATCTGGTTTCACTCCCGGAGATACGTCAGCGAATTTCAATTCTGGCAGAGTGCCCACGATTCCTCCCCTGGAGACGGTTTTTTCCTGGTCAAATACGCCGGACAACTCCAGGCTCGGGGGGACTTTATTAAAAGTGACCGCCTGTTGCGTCAAACGCTGAGTAAAAAAGTCAAAATCGGTACCGCCTCCGCCATCGCCATGCAACTGGCCGAAATCTGTGTTCGGCAAGCCCGGTATGACGAGGCACTTCGCTGGATCGACAGTATCGCCCATCTCCCCCTCGACCCGATGACCAGGCGGACCTGTCGTATCCTGCGCACCCGAATCCACACTGCCAGGGGAGAAAAGGATTCGGCTTTGAGAATCAATGCAGATACTGGCACGGCCATCTCGGCCGTGAAGAGAATTGAGATACACCTGGACTTTGCCGACTGGTCCGGAGCCCGGGAAACCACAAATCGGCTCGAACCGGCAGCAGCCGAGGCCTGGCGGAAACGGATCGATCAAATCGAAGCCCGATTTTCCTCATCTTCCCCCGAAATTCAGGCCCGCTTCTTTCATGACCGGGGAAATTACAGAGCCGCCTGGGAAATGGTTCGCCCATTCCCGTCTCTCTCCTTGACGTCGGAGCTGGACCGGCTTCGGCTCACACTGCGGGCTGGTTCCGAGACCGAGGCCCGGGCCATCCGGGAAAAGATCGCCAGCGCAGGCGCGTCCGATTTTCGCATCCTCAATGCTTTGGGAAATCTTTATTTGTCGGATTTTTATCGGGCCCAGGAAGCGCTTTGCCATTTCCGTGACTCCCTGCGGTTGAACCCCAACCAACCCGGGCTCAGAAAAACGATCGCTCTGCTGGATCCTGGAAGCGACTCGTAAACCGGCCTTATTCCAAATGTTTTTGCTTTTCCGGCAAGTGCCTATAAGGTGATGCCGACACCGATCCCCGCCTGAAACCCTCCCAGTTTCAACTTACCCGGTTCGGCGGTATGCGAGGCTCCGCTGAATCCTGCGTTCAGTGTCAGAAAAAAACTCTTCCAAAACGCATAGTCGAGTGCGACGCCAAGTTTCCAGCCCAAACCCGATCCTTTGTAGGTTTCAGTGAACGCCGTCTCCTGGAAAGCGGCATAGAGGAGTCCCAGTTCACCACGCAGGTCCAGGCGGGTCGTCAACCGATGCCGATACCCTCCTCCCAGTGAAATCAGTTGCCGCTTGATGGTGATCTCCTCCTCGACCTCGGGTAAGGTCCCCTTTCCGGAAAAACAAGCAAAGCTGGCCCAGGCATAGAATTTCCGATAAACCATGTAACCGGCTTTGATCTCCGGCATAAAGGTTGAACCGCCGTACAGGGCGCGGTAATTGCTGTCGGAACTGGAGAAAAGAGCGCCGCTCAGTATGACGAACCCTTTGTTGTCATTCGCTGGCTCGGCCGCCGCCGGCAGGAATAAAAAGGTGACGGCAAGGGTCAGCAAAACGATCATAACCGGATCGGTTTTCTGGATTTTCAATGTCATGGTGCTTCTCCTAAATCGTGATGAGCGGGGTGAACCCCACCAAGTGGCCGGTCGCGGAATAGGCTTCGAATTGGTAGGTATAAGTCGAATTTCCGTCGATATACTTATCCTGGATATGAAGCGTCCCGTTCACCACCTCGGCTGGGGAGATTTCCCGCACGGGCTCGAAGCTTCCGGTCCCCTTCCGCCGCAACAGCCTGAATTTGGTCACGGGAATCCCGTTCAAATCAACCGTCATCGTGATGTCGGCAAAAAAGCGGACCATGCTCCAGGAACGGACCTCCTTGCGTTCCGCCTTCACTCCCATCTGCACCTGAACGGAGGTGACCGTAACGACATCGGCGCCACTGAAGTTTATTTCGTCCCAGGCGACTACGCGGATCGTATGGCTGCCCATGGGATAGTCCATGACATTCCAGGTAAAGGTATAGGTCCCGTTATATCCGGCTTGACCGGAACGGCGGGTAGTTTTTGGTGCGACCGCGGAGGCTTCGCCTTTTTTCTCTCCGTCGACAAAGAATTCGACGCGGGTGACGGCGGTATCATCGGTGGCCTGGGCACGAACTGTGACCACTCCGGAAACAGGGTTGCCCTCCAGGGGGGTTACGATCTCCACCTGGGGAGGGTCGTTATGGAAATACGCATAGACCGTCATATCGGCGCTGACGGTATGGATGACCAAAGGATTCGCCGTTCCCGAATAGCCGCCGGACCACTCGACGAACCGGTAGCCACGGTCGGGAAAAGCGGTGACGGGGGTGGTGCTGCCGCCGGGGGCGACCGTTTGCACCAGCGTGCCCGCCAGCCAGCCATTGGCCGAGCTCTGGAATGTGACTGTATGATTCCCCGGCCCCGATCCGGTCGTGAACGTTCCATCGCCGATATTGGCCGTACCGTTGCTGTTGGTGGCGAACGCTCGGTAATAATAGGTGGTTCCCGGGGTGAGGCCCGAGATATCGGCACTCATCGCACCGGTAGTACCGGCGACCAGGGTCTGATTGCCGGTCGGATTGGGGCTCGTCCCGTAGAAAAAACCCCGGGCGGTGATGGGGGAGCCACCGTCGGTGCTGACGTTGGCGGAAATCGTCGCGCCGGTGGAGGTGATGTTGGTGTGGGCCAGGGAATCGATCTGCGGGGGACCGGTCGAGACGTAGCTGGCGATGATGTTCGGTAATCCGATCTGGCACATTCCGCCGACGGCCTGGGCGTTGGTCACATAATTGCACCCGGCGCCGATGGTGTTGGGGCTGTTGATCACGTCGAGTGTAGTGGAGCCGCCGATAGCGATATAGATCTTACCGTCCGGCGCCGCCTGCAGAGCACCCCGACTCGTGGCTGAGGTGTTGAGTGCATACCGGGTACTGTTGATCAACGCCTCGGAGCCGGCCAACAAATCGTATTGATATATAGTACTGCTATATGCACACACATAGAGCAGATTGCCGTTGGGGGAGAACTCGGCACCATAGGAGTCGGGTTGGGGCATATGAATGGCGTTGCTGACGACGCCGGTGGCATTGTTGAAATCGAAGGCCTCGGTATAATCGCCGAAATAGGTATTGAAGGCCAGGCGGGTGCCGGCGGCGTTCGACTTGATATGGCCGATATCACCGGAAGCCTGGGTCGCGGTACCCACGGCCGAGACCACCGGGCTGACCGTATCGACCCCGGTGGCAGTGAGGCGGAAAGCATACCAATTGCTGGTCCCGCGCTGATGGACGATGATCCACCAGAAGGTGGCGTCGGAACTCGGTACGGCCGCAATCGATTCGTCGGTCCCCAACAAGAGGGTCGTGTTCTTCCCCGCCGCCTCGATATCACCCAACCCGCCGTTCAGGGTCATGTCGACCTTGGAAAAATAGGAGTTGGAATTGGAGTAGGCGGATACTTCAAAAACATAGTACTTGTTGACGTTTCCAGGGTCGGGGACGATGATCCCCGACTGGGTGCTGGATGGATTGCCCAACAGCCCGGTGCCGTTCGGCATGACCACGTGATTGCGGTTCCAGACCGAGATGCCATCGGTATAGAAGAGGAGGTTGGCACTGGCGTCGCAGATGGTCGCGCACCCTTCCGTCGTGTTCAATTGACCATCGGTCAGGGCACTGGGTGGATCGGTCGTGAAGCTCAACCCGGCATTCGTCCCAAAATACCAGATACGGCCTTGGTTCTGAGCGATGACTTCGCCACTCGGGAACAAGACAAAAAGCCCAAATACCAACAGAATGAAAAACCGGGAATTCTTCATTGAACCCTCCTCCATGAAATCCAATTCACTTGGAACCATTTTTTCTTTTTTGATCTGAAAAAAACAAACTTCTCTCACATTTACTTTATCAGTGCACAAACAATAGTAATATCATTTTGTTTTTTTTCAACTTTATCGGAGCCGATATTTACCAAATTCGAAGCGAAAATTGACTTTTCCCGGCGAATCCGGTATAAAAACCAAAGGAGGATGATCATGAAAGCAACCCAATCAATCGCCCTGATCCTGCTTTCGGCCCTCTCCCTAAGCGGCCAGACAGCCGCCGATCCGGCGCCACCCAAGAAAGAGGAGATCAATGTCTGGAGTTCATCGGTCGGGCTTCGCTTCTCCTACAACCAGATAAACACACTGATCGGGGATAGTGAATCTCCCAACCGCCAGAGCCTGATGCACGCCATGTTAACCTGGGATTTCGATGTTTCCGATTATTTGACCATCGGCCTCATGGGAGGATATGCCCTGACCCGGATGAAGGATCCGGTCGATTTCACAACCCTGCCTCTTTCATTGCGGATCAATCAGGAACAGTATGCCGGGCTGGTTTTCGGAATCTCGCTCAAATCGGACTTCACCTCGTTCGGCGATTTTACCGCCCGGATCCAGGGGGAATTCCTCTATCTGTTGAGAGATTCTCAGGAATGGCCGATCGAGTTGCCCATCGAAACGGGGACGGCCCAGGTCAGCCAGAACGGTTTCCTGGCGACCGCCGATCTGATCCTTCAGTTCGACGGTCTCTCCGGGATCATGCCCTTTGCCGGCATCCGGGGAAATGTCGCCTCCGGACAGTTTTTCGCCAGTGAGACCATCGAGGAATTGACCGGCCAGGAAAAGATCAATTGGAAGCAGAAGAGCCTGTTCGGACCGCTGGCGGGCGCCACTTTCGAAATCGGCAGCAGTGTGGAGATCACCCTGACCGCCAGCCTGCTGGCCCGTTTCGGCGCCGACCTGCAGATTCGCTATCTATTTTGAGGTGACCCATGAGACAACCAATGATACTCACGGTTCTGTTGCTGATGGGAACATTATCGAGTTCCCCGGCCATTTCCGAGTCATTCCTCTATGTCCCCGATCAACTCATCGTTCGATTCAATAGCGTGGCGGGAATCCGCACTGAATCAACCATCTTGTCCGCATTCCCCGAGGAGATCAAAGCGGTTCAGCCTCTGCCCGAGCTCAACTGCACCCTGATCGAAACCCACCCCCAAGTCAACCTCGTTACCTTCGGCAACCGCCTCCTGGCAGAGAAATGGTGCTCCAAGGTCTCCCTCAACTACTACGCCCGGTTACGCGAAAAAATCCCCAACGATCCCGAGTTCCCCTACCAGTATGCGCTGAAGAATTCGGGCCAATTCGTCTATCCCCCGGCCACCGCCGAGAACTACAGCGGCCGCAGCGGTGCCGATATCAAGGCCACGAAAGGGTGGGATTGGACGGTCGGGAGCGAAACCATTATTGTCGCCGTCATCGATACCGGCGTTCTACTGAACCACGAAGATCTGCAAAGCAAAATCGGCAGTGGCGGTAAAAACTTTCTCGAGGAGACGGAACTTCCGGTAGACGACCACGGCCATGGCACCGAAGTTTCGTCGATCATCGCCGCCGACACCGACAACGGCATCGGTATGGCCGGCGTATGCTGGCTGGCCAAGATCATGCCGATCAAGGTGTTCAACAGCCAGAACCAGGCCGATTCCAAGGCCATCGCCCTGGCTATCCGCTACGCTGCCGAGAACGGAGCCCAAATCATCAACATGAGTTTTACCCTGGAAGAGGATATTTTTTACATCAAGGAAGCCTGCAAATACGCCTACGAAGAAAAACAGTGCGTCCTGGTCGCGGCCACCGGTGACAGCAAGCAGGAGGGTGTTCTCTATCCGGCCGCCTATGACCAGTACTGCATCGCCGTCGGCGCCACCGACGCCAACGACCAGTTGTGGACCCAATCCAACTACGGCGCCCAGACCGATGTCGTCGCCCCCGGCGCCCATATCCTGTGCGCGACCATCGATAAGGACAAGCCGACCAATATGCGTACGTACACCCGCAAAAGCGGCACCTCCTATGCCACCGCCATGGTCTCCGGCGCCGTCGCCCTGCTGAAATCCTACAAACCTGGACTGACGAATATCCAGATCCGCCAACTGCTGCAATACACCGCCGATGACGTCAATCAGGCAACTTTGAAAGGCAAGGACAAATACATGGGCTACGGCCGAATCAACCTGGAAACCCTTCTTTCCCCATATCTGTTGACCAAACCCGATGCTGAGCTACCTGAAAGTTGAAAATCTGGCGGTCGTCGAGAAGGCGGAACTTACATTCTCCCCGCGGTTGAATGTCCTCACCGGCGAGACCGGGGCAGGGAAATCGATCCTCATCGATGCCATCCAGTTGCTGCTCAACAAACGGATCCCGCCTCACCTGATCCGCACCGGCAAGGAAAAACTGCTGGTCGAAGCCTTGTTCCACAAGAACGAGGAGGAAACCCTCCTCAAGCGGGAGGTCGACCACAACCGGTCGCTGGCGTTTCTCAACGGCGAGATTTCCACCTTCACTCGCCTGCGGGAACTGGCCGCCGAACTCCTGAATATCTATGGCCAGAAAGACCATGACTTCCTGCTCAATCTTGCCAATCATCAGAATTATCTCGACCGCTTCGCCTCCCATGCTCTTGAATTGCAGCAATTGACCAAGTATACCGCCGATATCCGCCACTGCCTCCAGGAAATCCGCGATCTCGAACATAAAAATACCCAGGTCAACGAACGGGTAAGCGACCTGCTGTACCTGATCGGCGAAATCGACCAACTAAACCTGCAACCGGGCGATGAAGAACGCCTTCAGGAACGGCTGCGCCTGCTCGCCGCAGCAGAGACGATCAAGCAGAAAGCCGATTCCATCCTCGAAGACCTGTACCTCCGGGAAGAGGCTGTTTATCCCCTGCTGGCAAAGCATCGCGCCGACCTGGAGTACCTGCAGAGTCATTTCGCCGCTTTTTCCACTCACCACGAACAGATCCAGCAGTTTTACCAGGCCCTTCCTGAGCTATCGGTCTTTCTCAATGAAATGGTCGGCAAGCTCGAGTACGATGAAAACGAGTTGAATGAAATTGAACAGAAACTGCAGAAACTGGAAAAGCTCAAGGCCAAATACCGCCTCAGTTTGGATGGGATCATGGAAAAACGGGGCGAAATGGTTCAGGAAAAGGAGCATTTGCTGCAGATCGACCTGGCCCTCAGGGAAAAGAACCGAAATCTGAAGCGTCTCCTCACCGATTACCGTTCCTGCCACACTCAACTTCGGGAAAGCAGAAAAAAAAAGGGGAAAGAGTTGTCGGCCGCGGTCGAAGCGGAACTGGCCAAACTGGAGATGAAGAAAACCCGGTTCATCGTCAAGATCGACGAGATCGAACCCGAAGCGGAGATCGTCCGGGAAACGGGCACCGATCGGATCGAGTTCATTTTTTCCTCCAATCCCGGCCAGGACCCGGCACCGCTGGCCGATGTCGCTTCGGGCGGGGAGCTCTCCCGGTTGATGCTGGTCCTGAAGTCCCTATGCGGTAACGAAGCCGGGGCGACCTTCATCTTCGACGAGATCGATGCCGGGATCGGCGGCCGCACTGCCGAATTCGTCGGTGAGAAACTCCGTTGCATCGCCGAGGAGAACCAGGTGATCTGCATCTCTCATCTCCCCCAGATCGCCTCCTTCGCCGAGCGGCACTTCCTGGTGACCAAGGAATTCCGGCAGAACCGGACCTTTTCCCATGCCCGGCCTCTTGACACCGAGGAGCGGATCACCGAAATCGCCCGTCTGATGGCCGGCAGCGCCTCCGGTGAGGACATCCGGAAAGCAGCCGCCAACCTACTGCAAAAAAACAGTCAATGACCTTTTTCATCAAAACCTACGGCTGCCAGATGAACGTATCCGATTCGGAAAAAATCTATTCCCTTCTCGAACAGTCCGGCTTCGATGCAGCACCGAACGATCTGGACGCCGACCTGATCATCGTCAACTCCTGCGCCGTCCGCCAGAAACCCCAGGAGAAAATCTACTCCTATATCGGCCGCTTCTCCATCGAGAAAATCGTCATCCTGGCGGGTTGCGTGGCCCAGGTCGAGCGGGACGCCGCGTTCCGGCACCGGCGGAGCCCCGATTTCATCGTGGGAACACATCAGTTCCATCGTCTTCCGGAAATCATCGACACCCTGAAAAAGCGGAGACAACGCGGGGAACGACTAGGATTCACCCGAGCCTGGCAGGAGCTGGTGCCCGCTTTCACGGCCCGTTCCAGCCGGGTGACCGCCTATCTGTCGGTGATGGAAGGGTGCAACAATTTCTGTTCCTACTGCATCGTCCCCTTTGCCCGCGGCCGTGAAAAACACCGGCCATTCTCTGCCATCATGGCGGAAGCCGCCGAACTCTCCCGCCTTGGCTATCCGGAGTTGATTCTCCTCGGACAAAACGTCAATGCCTGGCGGGATGATCGCGAGGGGATCTCCTTTCCGGCCCTTCTCGACCGGCTGGCCCGGTCGACCGGATTCCATTGGATCCGCTTCATCACCTCGTACCCGGGCTATCACGACCCGGCACTGTTCGAGGTCATCGCCAACCACCGCTGCATTGCCCGCCATATCCATTTCCCTGCCCAATCGGGATCCACCCGGATCCTCCGCCGCATGAACCGCACCTACAACCGGAACGACTATCTGAGGATCATCGACGAATTCCGACGCCTTTTCCCGGGATTCGGTTTCTCCTCCGATTTCATCGTCGGATTTCCCGGCGAAACCGAAAAGGATTTCACCTCAACCTTGACGTTACTGCATCGGGTCCAATACAACTCGATTTTCTCCTTCGTCTACTCACCCCGCCCGCGGACCGCCGCCTGCCGCTGGAGCGATCCGGTCCCTTTGGATCGGAAAAAGGAGCGGCTGCACCGGCTGCAACAACTTCAGGCTGAGATCCAACTTGCCAACAACCGCCGGCTGATCGGACAGGCCACGGAGGTCCTGATAGTTGAAGCGAATCCCAAAAGAGCGGGGGAAATGATCGCCCGGACCGAATCCTACCGCGTGGTCAACCTGGAAACCAACCGTCCAGAAGGAGAATTCACAACGGTCGAGATCACCGCCGCCGGCCCCCATTCGCTCCGGGCCCGGGAAATCAACTCCTGACCGAGTCTATTGTTCGTTGAGCAGTTTTTCCACCTGCTGGATCAGTTTCGTCTCTTCACCGGAACCGACATGTATTTTCGAAATGGTTCCCCGTCGATCGATCATGACCAAGGTGGGTATACCGGTGACACCGTAACTGCTGAAATTGGTGTTATCCTTGATAATGCTGGATACGGCGACCGGGTACTCGATCTTGAATCGCTTCAGGAATTCCCCGATTAGGCGGATCTCCTCGTCTGCAGTCACTTTCCCTTTCGAACCCTGTTCGTCGCTGTAATTTTCATAAAGCTTGGTGAATCCGATCACCACCAGCCCCTTGTCCTTGTTCTTGGCATACAGGTCGACCAGTGTGGGGATCACCTGTCGGCAGGGGCCGCACCAGGGGGCCCAAAAGTCGATCAGCACAACCTTTCCCTGCAGACTGTTCAGGGTGGTGGCAGTACTGTTGATCCAGGTTTCGGCACTGATTTCAGGAGGTTTCTGGCCGATTAATTCGAGCTGCAACAACGACGATTTCAGGGAGCGTTGCGCCCGCTCCGTTTTGACCTGGGCCAACCCCTCCTGGAGCATCTTTATTGCCTTCGGACGATCATTCCGCTCCAGGGCCTGATCGGCAAGAACCTCATAGGCACTGCCTTTTATCTCCAGCAACTCCTCCGGAATATCAACGGCTTTGGCAATCTTCCAGGCATAGGCTTCCCGGTCCTTCGCTTCGGGAGCCCGGTAGGCAAAAATCATCAGGGTATTATAAAAGCTCCCGTTCCGGGAGAGCTTTTCCTCGACCGACCCGAACAAGTTCAGGGCTTCGGCAAATTTCCGCTGGTTGATCAAGATCCGAACCATCCCGAAATTCGCTTCGGCCGCCTGCGATGCCCCGCTCTTCACCACCCCGGAGAACCACTTCTCGGCTTCAGATTCGCGTTCCAGATCAAAACAGATCTGCCCTTTGAGCAGGTCGGCCAGCGGCGATGCGGCTCCCGCCTGCAGGTTCTTGAGCAGATCTTCCAGTTTGAGATTGTTCTCCTGCAGCAATTTCTGATATTCTTCGCGGCTCTTGACCCCTTTCATCTTTTCCGAAAACGCCTTTTGCAAGGCATCATATTCGCCCTGCCACTTCTGGATATCCGCTTGCTGGCCGATCAAAGCCAGTGAAATCAATAAAAAAATTGATAGTAGTCCGATCCGTTTCATGAAGCACCTCCCAAAGAACCTATGATACCTATTTTTCCGCCAAAAGGAAAGCGGTCAAATAGATCAAGCGAGTCATACGCTCCACATAAGAAAAATCGATTTTCCCCACCGAATCGGACACAGTATGATAATCACTGTGCATGCTGGCCAAATACATCGCCCAAGGGATGTTCTTCATCCCGAACGGCGCATGGTCGCTGCCACCGCCGGCCGAGGCGACTTTCCCGGGGCGGAACTGGAGATCCAGACCGCAAAACTGGTTGGCCTGCATCATGGCATCGCGAATAGCCGGCATCTCCTCGGCATAGGAGATCGACAGGAAATGATCGAGGCGGATTTTCTTGAAGAAATCGCTCTTGACGTCAACATTCAACATGCGCGCCATCCGCTCCAGTGAACTCGCATCGGGGATACGGCTGAGCATATCGATGTTGAGGTTGGCCACCGTTTTCCCCAAGGGGAAGAACGGGTTGTCGACATAGTAGAAGGAACCGAGCAATCCCTTTTCCTCACCGGTCCAAAGGGCGAACAGGACCGACCGTTTCGGTTTCACCGGGTTTTGCGCGAAAGCCCGGGCCATGGACATGACTGCGACTGAACCCGAGCCATTGTCGTCGGCGCCGTTGAAGATATAATCACCATATTTCCCCAAATGGTCGAGGTGCGCACCGATGACGATCACCTCTTCCTTCAATTTCGGATCGCTCCCCTCGATGAAGGCAAGGACATTGGTGGCACCGATCAATTGCTGGTCCACCGTCATCTCCAGGTCGATGTGGGTTCCGCGCACCGAAAACGAAGCGCTCTTGACACCCTGATCCATCTGCCGCACCAGCTTCTCCAGGGTTTGCCCGTTTTCCGCCAGCAGCAGATCGGCGGCGTACGGCGACAGGTTCACCGTCAAAGCCGATTCCCAGGGCATCCGCCGGCTGGAATGGAGCAATCCGAACCGTTTGGAATCCCGGTTGGAGACCGGATTCTCGTCGTTGAAGGTACGCGAGGCGAGTGAACTCTTCACCTGTTGATCGCGGTTCTCCAGGACGTTTGTCACCAGGATGACCCCGGCCGCTCCCATTTTTTCGGCATGGGCGATGCGGTTGAAGCGGTCGCCCGCCCCCCCCATCATCATTCGGCGCATGGCCGGACCGCCATACTTGGCCTTCAGCTTGGCATCCTTCTGAAAGGGTGATTCGGGATTGCTTTTCCCCGGCTCGTCGCCGACGATCAGCACGAACTTGCCCTTGACATCGAGGTTCCGGTAGTCATCGTACTTGATTTCCGGGGCTGTGATACCGTAGCCAACAAAGACCAGCGGAGCCTTTATCTTTCCGGCAAAGGACGGTTGCATGGAAAAATCGATGCCGGTAACGAAATCGTGCCGGCGCATATTCGTACCGCTCACGATTTCGGCGCTCAAGCGGCTGGTGCCCCCCTTGATCTCCTTCAGGGGGACCATCTGCAAAAAGGTCCGTTCCGGCTTTTTCGCGGCAGCGGTAGGTTCAGCAAACATCCGCCCCGAAAAAGTCTGCACCGGCATGTCTCCCGCCGGTTTCACTCCCCATTGGGTCAAGAGGGAGACGGCATAAGAGCAGGCCAGTTCATACCCCCGCGTCCCCGTTTCTCTCCCTTCGAGAAGATCAGAGGCGAGAAACGTCAGCATCGCCTGAAGATCAACCGCCTTGATCGAATCAAAGCCCAGGCGCATCGATTCCGGGACGGGAGCACCCGTTTCCACCAGGTTGAGATTTTTCGTCGGATCGTCCGCCGGTTTGGTCGCGGTTTGTTGAGCGAAGGTTACGGCGCCGATCAGAGCCGTCAAAAAAACTGCTAGTATAATCCTCTTCATGAATACCTCCAAGGTAGTAGAACAATGGACAATCTCATTTCTTTCCTACGAAAAAAAAACATCCGGAGTTTTCCATTCAACCAGGAATTAGCAAATAAAAAGAGGACCCCTGGGCCGAAACCGGTCTGCCTTCAGTTATCGGGGCGATCATCCTTTTCGCCCTTCTTTTTCTTTAGCTTCTCCAGTTCCTCGCGGAGGCGGCGGATTTCGTCTTCGTACTTTTTTTTGTTTTCTTCGTTGATACGACGGATATCGGTCCACTGGCCGCCCAGCTTCTCCTGGAAAACCTGGATTTTACGCTCGATATCGGTCTCCTCATCGGGGGTGAGGGTAATTTTCAGCACCTGCCGGTTCCGATACAATTCAACCACGACCGGTTTCTTTTTCGGGACCCCCTGCAGTGTCAAACGTAAATGATCGTTGGATGCGATCTCCTTCCCGGCCAGGCGGACGATGATATCGCCGGCTTTGATCCCCGCTTTCGCCGAAGCGGTATCGGGATAGACCCGTGAAATCATCAAACCGTGCCCCTCGCGGATCGCGAACTGCTGGGCCAACTCCGGGGTGATCTCGATGGCGTCGATCCCCAAAGCCGCCCCGGTTCCGGTCAGGAAATACTGAATTTTTTTCACCCGGGGGGGCAAACTATCGGGTGGAATGTCGAAAGGCCAGTCCCGATTGGCATCGGCGAACGCTCGGTCGAACTCCTCCGGTCTTGGCCGTTCTGTGATCTGCGCTTCCTTGACCAGATGTTTTCCCTGCCGCAACAGCTTGATTCTAACCTGTTTTTCCGGTTCGAGGCTGCGGATGAAGCGCATGATTTCCTCGTTCGACTGGAGCGCGATACCGTCGGCTTCCAGCAACTGATCGCCGGCTTGAATACCGGCCTTTTGCGCCGGCGACCCGGGGGCGACCATCCCCACTTCCCGGGTCAAACCATCGAGATCCAGACCCAGCCAACCATAACGGATGCGGCCGAAGCGCTTCAACTGGTCGCTGACCCAGCGCAACCTGCCGGCCGGAACAGCGTAGCACAAAGCCCCATTTTCCCGCTCCTGCCTTGAACTGATCAGGATCTCGGCGGAATGATCGCGAAACGTATACTCGGGCGACAGGGAATAGGAGAACAACCCGCGCACGATGCCGACCAACTCACCCTGGAGATTTACAACGGCTCCCCCGGCCGCTCCCGGAGCCACGGCCGCATCGACGAGGAGAAAGTCATCGGCGACGGTGCTGAGGATGCCGGAAAAGATGGCCGGAAAACGATTGTAGAACAATCCGACCAGCAGGACCCGGTCTCCGGTGTCCGGCAGATCCGCCAGTTTCAGAGCCGGGGGCAGGTCCGCATCCGACTTCAACAGCAACACCCCCGACTCGGGATCGATCCCGGCGATGCTGACTGGCAACTGTCGGCGTTTCTCGGTCTCGATATACAACTTGTCATGGGGATGGTCGGCGATCAGGGAACTGGTCAATATGTACTTTTTCTCGGTGACGACACCGGTGGCGATATACTTCTTGGCATTTTCGGCTACAACCTTGACGATGGATGGCGCCACACGCTTCAGAATCGTTTTGGCAAGATGCATCTCATCGGTCCCGCCAGACTGATCCTGAGGAGGCATTGCCGCCAACAGCAGCGGCACAACAAGCAATATACACAGGCGCAGTTTCATTTCAGCCTCCTAAATGGCAAAGCGATTCCCATCGCTCGGCTTCCGTTTCGGGATCGTTTCCAGCGGGTACTGGTTGAGTTGGTCACCGGCAGCGAACACCAAGTTTTCCATCAGAGGGATCTCCTCCTTGCTGACTTGGGTTTGTACTTTCGCCAGCGGTGGCTGCGAAGTCGGTTCAAACCCTCCGACTCCCCAGATGATCGCGGCGGCCACCAGGCAACCGACGGCGACGGTGATCAGTTTCCGCTGCTGCTTTTTCCGACCGATCTTCCTCCAGACCCCCGATTCAAACTGGTCGATCAACTCTTCTTCAGAGGTACGGAAACGGATCCCATTGTTTTTATCAGGCATCTTTTTCTCCATGGAGCGGTTCATATTTGGCCCGTATGTGCTGCTTTCCGCGAAAGACCAGCGATTTCACCGTTCCAATCGGTTTGCGAAGGATCTGCGCGATCTCTTCGAAGGAAAAATTATCGATCTCTTTCATCACCAGAGGAATCCGGTATTTTTCCGGAATACCGGCCAGGATCTCCTCAACGATCAATTTGCTCTCATAGGTCGGCTCATAGACGGGAGTCGGTTCCCGGCCATCACCCACCGGGGAAATGGAAAACATGCGGCGCACCTTTTGTTTGCGGAACTCGCTGCGGGCCAGGTTGGAGGCGATGGTGTACAGCCAGGATCGGAACATCCCCATATCCACCGCCTTCAACCCTGGCGCCTTGAAATAGACCTTGACGAAGGTATCCTGGGCCAACTCTTCGGCGATCTCCCGGTTTCCGGTCAATTGCCGCAGATAGTTGAATATCGGCTTTTTGTACATACGCATCACCTCGTCAAACGCCTCCTTCTCCTGTTGCTTCAAACGTGCCAGTAGTTCATCCATATGACACTTGGTTAGACTGAGTTCCCGGGATAAAAGTTGCAGAGCCGAGCGAGCAAGTAACCCGAATTTTGGACGGAAGGATGGATTCAGAATGAATCCATCTTCCTTTCCACCTCTCACCTGACGGAGAGATAGGTAATGAGAGAGAGATACTCATATTATAGTAACCTCAAAAAAAAAATCAACCTGTATTATTTTTTTTAAATATTTTCTTTGGTATCTGCTTTTTCCAGGTCGGCCAGCTTCTTGGGCAGTTTATCGAGTATGTCCTTGGCCACTGTCAGATAGTAGGGAAAATCGGGGCTCTTCGCGAACACCGCTTCGCCGCTCAGGTCACTGAGCAGGATGGTCACCGTTTTCCGCGCTTTACTCGCATAGTCTTCGACCTGAAGGTCGAACCGATGCGGAAACGCAACCGACCGATCGGGGGAATCGACGAACGAGACGGCGGTGAGCCCTTCCAGGGCCGTCAGCAGAGAGTTGACCTTTTCGCTGTCTGGTGACCCTTTCCCGGTTTTTTTCCCCCATTCCCAGTTGTTTTCCTGGTTGCGCTTCAGGTTCATCTCGAGCGGGCCGGATTTGTACTGGATTTCACGGACATCGTAGGCGTAAAACGACGCCGCCTTGCGGCTGCGGAACGGTTCGTATTCCTTGCTGAGTTTCTCGGCGAAATCCTTGTCGATCTCACACACCTCGCCGAAATGGGGAGCGAGGGCATAAAAGGTCTCCCCTTTTTCCCCGACCTTGACGGTCCGGGCCGTCCCCTTGACCCGGAATTCGGCCTCCAATATCGGTTGGTCGAGACCGTAATCGCTCAATTTATCGGCAGCGATCGTTCCCTTGAACGATTTGGCCTCAAGGGCCGATGCCTTGTAGAGGATGTCGCTCACCTTCGATTCTTCGGCCAGGGATAAGACCGGTTTCTCCAGCAACCAGCGGGCATCCTTCTTCTGGAAAGCGATCTCGACTCCTTCGCGGCGATAGGAGAAGCGGTCGATGTCGCCGCTCTCCATGCCCATGAATTTCTTGTCACGGAAATCGAATACCCCCTTTTCCAGTGAAGTGACCTGGGTGGACCCGACCAGCACGACCTCTCCTCCCGCCGCCAGGGTGGCATAGGAGGTTTGATCCATCTCGTTCTGGATGCCGATCAAAACCGTGTAAGCGGGCTTTTCAGCCTTTTCCTCGAACAGGCTGACGCGGATGCGCGGCTGGTCCAACCCGTACTTGGCGAGGTCGACCGCCACTTTTTCCACCGACCGTTCATACTTCAACGCCGCGAACTGGTCGACGATATTCTCGACGGCGATCTTGTCCGCCTTTGCCTGGATCGGCTTCTCCAGTTTCCACTCGCCGCCGGTCCGGGTGAACAAATATACCTCATCGCGACGTTGAATCTCGATTTTCTGCACCCGATCGGCGGTCAGGGTATACAGTTTCCCTTCGCTTTTTGCCTTCTCAGCCTCCTTCCGGTCGACCAGGAAAACGGCCACCATCAGGACGACCAGGAGCGCAATCAGGGCGATGATTTTCTTCCAGCTCATAGCTTCCTCCGGAATAGCCAGACGGCAATGCCGGCCAGCAGGATCAGGATCGGTAGAATGATGACGCAATAATAGAGGATCATCCGGGCGCCGCCCTGGGAAAGATTGATCATCCGCGGCGCCGTGGTCTTCGGGGTGATGGCGATCAGGTCTTCCTCCTCCGCCAGCCACGAGATGATGTTGCCCAGAAAATTTCCGTTAGCCTGGAATGAATAGTAATTGTTGAGGATGAAATCGGAATCTCCGACCACGACCAGCCGGGCTTTTTTCCCGGCTTCGGGCTTGTATTCGACGGCCATGGCAATATCGATGGGGCCGGTCTTATCAGTCTCATTTTTCGACATCTTCTTGGTCTTGTACTCCTCTTCGTAGTTGGTTTCTCCCCAGGAATATTGACTGGTCGAGGCAATCACATCGACGGTGACGTTCTGCGGCAGGGGATTCACCTTGGTGAGACCGCGGACCATGGGGAACATAGTGGCGTACCCGAAGTTCTTGGTGATGGCGTGATCGGGGTATTTTCCCACTACCGGCATGAAGTAATCGCCGCCCATCAGGCGGGTGACGGTATCGGCTTCGACGACGATATTGTCCTCGAGTTCCAGACCGTATTTCCTGAGCAGAGATTTGGCCTCAATGCCCTCGTTGGGATTGACCAGAAACAACACCCGTCCCTGCTTCTGCTGAATGTAGGTTTCCAACAGGGCCAATTCACCCGCGAGCAGGGGCTTTTGCGGGCCGGCAATGATCACCACTGCAGCATTGGCCGGAACCTCGGGCTCCTGGAAGAGGAGAAGCTTTTTTACCTTGTAGGAGAGCTTTTCCAGGTTGCTCTTCACTTCCGAGAGGCCGTTCTCGCTGGTGGCTTCGGGGTCGGGCTCGCCGTGCCCCTGAAGAAAATAAACCGCCTTTTCCTCACCCCGGGTCACCTTGATGATGGCGTTGGTGATCGTCTCCTCGCTGACCTCTTCGATGCGGGTGTCGCGGTTGTCGTATTCAAAGATCACCGTGCCGTCGGCCTTGACCTCGTAGCGCTTGACCATGGCCGGGTTTTTATAGGGGTCAATCACCTCCGTTTCCAACTTCGTCGTATAGTACTTGTAAATATCCATCAGGGAACGGAACCGGAACAGTGTGCCGGCATTGTTCTCGGAAATAAACGCCTTGACCGCGAGAGGTTTCTTGAGATTCTTGGCCACCTGAATCGATTGATCAGCCAGCGAATGGATTTTCCCTTCGCTTATGTCGATCCGCTTGTGGATCTTCGTCCCCAGGTAGTTGGCGGAGCCGATGATGGCGATCAGCAACAAAACGATCAGCAGGATATTGGAGGCGAAGATGAAGTTCAGCCGCGAGTTCTTTTTCTTGAATTGTTCCCGGTTCAATACGAGGTAGGCGGCCAGAGCCACGATCCCCAGAACGAACAGGGCTATGCCGATGATGTTTCGCGAACCGAAGCTTCGCCAGAGGGCAAAGCCGACCACCAGCAGGGCGACAGCGATGAAATTGAGATTTTGCCGTAGTTTGTTCATGGTTATCTCCACTTGCGGAATTCAAAGGTGGTGTAGGTCAGGTACAATCCCAGGAAGATGAAGGAAAAGTAGTAGATCAGATCCTGGGTGTCGATGACCCCCTTCACCATATTCTGAAAATGCTGGAAAAACGAAAGATAGGTGAATATCCCCTGCCAGGCGGCGCCGGCGCTCTCTCCGACCCAGGAGATGACCCAGATGAGGAGAATCGAGGAAAAGGAGATAACGGCCGCGATCACCTGGTTCTCGCTCAGCGAGGAGGCGAAGAGGCCGATGGCGATGAACACCGACCCGAGCAGGAACAGCCCCAGATAAGCGGTCAGGATGGGACCGAGGGCCGGGTTGCCGTTGGCGAAGATGAAAAAGGAAAAGGTCGCGGTGAGCATCAGGATCAGGACATAGATGATCAGAGCTGCCAAGTATTTCCCGATGATGATCGACCAGGTCCGCACCGGCGCGGTCAGGAGCATCTCTTCGGTGCGCATCTTCTTTTCGTCGGCGAAGAGTCGCATGGTCAGGAGCGGCAGCAAAAACATCAGGATCACCGTCATATTGTTGAAAAAGGGCTCGTACAACATGCGGTTGATATCGATCTGGGACGGCTGCCCGTACTGGGACTGCATCTGCATCATCCGCATCGCCTGCTCGTTGACCCAAACGACGATGTTGTAGAAGATGAAGCCGGTCACCAGCAGAAAGAACGCCGTCAGGATATAGGCGATCGGCGAATAGAGAAAGGTCTTCAACTCTTTTTTGGCGATCGTGATCACGGTTTTCATGAGAGCCTCCCATCCTCGGTCGAAATCACCTTCATGTACAGAGATTCCAGTCCGCTCTTCACTTCCTTGATGCGGACGTTCCGCTCGATCAGGCTTTTCAGCAACTGGTTGACATCGGCGATCGTCTCCTTGAATTCCAACTTCACCGATTCCCCCTCGGCCCGGATCTCGCTCAGGAAGCTGAACTGTTTGGCAAAAGACTCCCAGTCCTGGTTCTCGACCGGACCGGCGGTGATGATCTCCAGGTTCTTGCCCCATTCCTCGCGGTTGAGGTAGGCTTTTAAATGACCATCCTTGATGATCACGGCCCCGTCGCAGACCTGGGTGATCTCGGCGAGGATGTGGGAGGAGAGGATCACCGTAGAACTCCCCTTCAATCCCCGGATCATCTCCCGGATCTCGATGATCTGGGCCGGATCCAACCCGATGGTCGGTTCGTCGAGGATCAGCACCGGGGGTTCGTTGATGATCGCCTGGGCGATCCCCAGCCGTTGGCGATACCCCCGGGAAATATTCCGCACCAGCCGGCCATAGACCTCCTGGAGATGGGTTCGCTCGACCACCCGGGCCACCGCCGCGGCAATTTGCTTCCGCGGGATGGAGATGAGTTCGGCCACGAAATGGAGGTATTCCTTGACGGTCAATTCCGGGTAAACCGGGACGACTTCGGGAAGATACCCGACCATCCGCTTGACCTCGAACGGGTGGGTCGATACATCCATGCCGTCGATCCGGGCCGTCCCTTCACTGGCGGGCAGGTAACCGGTGAGGATGCGCATGGTGGTGGTTTTCCCGGCGCCGTTCGGTCCGAGAAATCCCCATATTTTCCCTTTCTCCACTTCGAACGAAACATTCTGGACCGCCTGGACATTGCCAAAGCGTTTGGATAGATTTTCTACCTGAATCATCAGACCTCCTTACATTTTCGGGGGGATTCCGATCCCCATGATATTGAGCAACCGTTCCATTTTTCGACGAAACACCCGGATCAGCAGAATCCTCATCTGGCGCCTCTGCGCATCAGATTCAGCGATGACCGGGAATTGGTGATAATAGTGGTTCATCTTCTGGCAAAGCATATAGGCGTAGGTGGCCAACGAGGAAATATCCATGTTTTCCAGGGCGTGTTCCACCTGGAGGTCGAGCATGGCGAGATGCAGCATGATCTCCCAGTACAGGTCCTGCTCCCGATCGTCCAGCTGGGAAAGGGATCCGGCCGACTCCTTGGCCTCGTCCGGCGGCAATTTCTGCAGGATGCTGCCCAGGCGGACCAGGGAATACTGGAGGTAGGGTCCCGAATCACCATCGAAATTGAGCGCTTCCTTGAAATCGAAGGCGATGACGGTGTTCAGGTGGAACTTGATCATGAAATAACTCAGGGCTCCGGCGGCGATCTGGCGGGCGATGGCGGCGGCCGTTTCGTCGGCCAGGCCGGGATTGCGGATCGTCACCTCCGGCAGCGATTTCTGCACGAGCGTCTCGATCAGTTCATCGGCCCGGACCGCCCGGCCTTTCCGCCCCGACACCTCGACATAACTCTTTTTCTCCTCCTCCGGTGTGATCTCCAGCCCCAGCTCCCGGACACAGGATGGAGTCAGGGCCACCATCTCATAGGCGTAGTGGAAAAAATTCCGGCCAGCCGATTCGTGGCCCAGTGAGAATAGGATCTGATTGATTAAGCTCTGCAGATACGATTGGCGGACATCAATGACATTGATCACTTTGCCCGCCCCGGTATACCGATACCCAGTCTGATCACCGGCGTCATCGCCGGTCGACCAGATCGGCTGACCGTCGCCATAGGTAAAATAGAGCTGGTATTGAAAATCGCTCTTCAGCAGACCGAATTTCCAGAGACTGTAGGCGATGTCCTTGCCGACATAGGTAATGGTGCCATTGGAGCGGATGATGATCTTTTCGAGTTTTTCGCGGTCGTAGTGGATCACCCAGCAGCCCTGCTTGGCCGTGTCCTGGGAGAGATACATGATCCCGTTGTCCTTGAGCAACTGCATGGTCTCCGTGAACAGGCCGCGGGCGATGATATCGCTCTCGTGGACCAGGAGATCGTAGCGGATGCCGATCCGCTCCATCACCCCGATGTGATCGAGCAGTACGGCATGGGCGACATAGCGGCACACACTGGCTTCAGGTTCGAGCTTCTCCTCGATCCGTTTGTGAACCTCGCGCCGCTGCTGCGATTTCTCCTCATTGGCCTCGAATATCTGGTTGACTTCTGGATAGAGGCGCCAGAGATACTCGGCCAGATGGGGAATCTCTTTGATCTCGTCGAGGGTCTTCCCTTCGTGGTGAACCAGACCCCAGATGACATCGGCCATCTGGATGCCGGTGTCGTCGATGTAGTTCTGCACCTCGACCGTATACCCGAGATGGTGATACCCCTTGGCCAGGGTGTCGCCGAGCGAGGAATTACGCAAATGACCGATGTGGGCCGACTTGTTCGGGTTGATCGAGGTGTGCTCGACCACCACCTTGCTTCCCCGGGAGCCGGGCTCCGCTTCGGTGCGGTCGAGGAACAGCCGCAGGCAGGAATCCCGGTGCAGATAAAAATTGAGAAAACCGCCGCCGGCCAATTCGACCCCAGAGACCGGTTCCGGTTTATCACCCAGGAGTTCAAGGATCCGTTTGCCCACCAGGAATGGTTTTTCGCCGCGGCGCTTGGCCAGCACGAACGGCAAGGTGGTGGAGATATCGCCGAATTTTCGTTCGGCGGGGATGGTGAATGCGATTTCTTCGGCCATGACGGTATATTCGGCGGTAAGCGCCTGGAGCAGCCAGGCCCGGATTTGAGATTGGATTTCCTTCATGATTCCTTCACTAGATGGGCGACGCTGTTCCAGAAATCGATGACCAGGCGTCGGTCGCGACCGTTCGCCAGCACCAGAAACTTGGAGAGCGAGGCGTTGCGCTGGCGGAATTGGCGGGCCGAAGCCGGATCAATCTTCATCAGATGGGCAAGGATGGCCCGGTTGACGGTCGCATGGCCGCAGATGACCACCGTACCCCACCCCCCCGCCAAAACCTCATCGACTCCCGCCTTCACCCGGGCAAAAACCTGCAGGAAACTCTCGCCGTTGGGGATGGGGATCGCGGGATCGACGACCCAGCGGTCGTGAAACTCGCTGAAATCGCTCTTCACCGCGGCATAGGTCATCCCCTCCCAGTCGCCCAAGTCGACCTCGGTGAAGGTGCTTATTACGGTCACCGGCGCCTGGTGATACCGGTTGATGGCGTCGCAGGTTTGCATGGCTCTAAGAAGAGGAGACGTGTAGATTTTGCCGATGGTTTCATCCCGGAGAAAATCGCCCAGGAGGTTCACCTCTGTCTGGCCTCGATCGTTCAGGGGGTTATCGATATGGCCCTGGAGAATGTCCCGTTCATTGTGCTCGGTGGTGCCGTGGCGAACCAATAGTATCTGTTGCAGAGGGGTTTCCATCGCCGGGATTATAAACCAGACAGCCTTTTCGGTCAAGGGCAGGAGCGGAGGGGGGACCGAAATTTCCGCATCGGTCTCGCCCGAAGATGACACTTATCTTGCCGGATGCAAAAAAACGAATTACCCCTTTTCCAGAACAAAAACAAGCTGATAGGCGAAAGCGGCCGGCAGCAGGTTCATGGCCTTGTTCAGTATGTGTTTAAACCTTTTAGTGACGGGAAAGGAAGGCAGCAGGGTCGGGCCGGGATCCTTCCGGATTGCCGTCAACCGATACCCGGCATCGATCAACAGGTTCCGCCACTCCCGCAGGCTCCGCGGCGCTTCCAATATCTGTCCGGTCCCTCTGCCGAAGAGAAAATAGGGGGACAGCGAATTGGGGACCAGGAAAACCGCTGTTCCGCCCGGTTGCAGAACCCGGTACGACTCCCTGACCAGGAATTCAGGGTTTTCCATATGTTCGAGCACGCCCAGGCATAGAATCGTCGTAAAAAAATGATCCGGATAGGGTAGCATCCCCGTGCTGGCCGCCAGGGAAAAATGACCCTCTTTCAGCCGTTCAGCGGCGATCTTCACCGCCTGCGGCGAAATGTCGATCCCATAGACCACATACCCCGACTCTTTCAACAGACCG
>Ga0105099_10000085_pt1 | contig 56175 bp, 45 predicted proteins | sample PPLLak3cmMay2015_2_FD_79138 | JGI IMG/M metagenome (GOLD analysis project Ga0105099, IMG submission 79138) | Freshwater sediment microbial communities from Prairie Pothole Lake near Jamestown, North Dakota, USA - PPLs Lake P8 Core (1) Depth... | ecosystem: Environmental > Aquatic > Freshwater >... | reverse complement strand
GGACTCGAACCCCCACAAGCGTGAGCTCACTAGTACCTGAAACTAGCGTGTCTGCCAATTCCACCACTTCGGCACGGTTTTCATTTATAATCCAAAACCGTCCACTTGTCAATATGGGGGGTCGTATTTTCCTTTTTGATTTTTTCCGGGAAACTGATACAATAGAGCTTCCCAGAGTGAGGGAAAGAGGGCAGCGGATGATCGCGCAGGAGTTTCTGCAATATACGGTGATCGATAAGATCGGCGAAGGCGCCATGGGCGTCATCTACAAGGCCCGTGATAAAAAGCTCGACCGTTTGGTCGCCCTGAAGTTTCTCCCTCCACATCTTGTCTCCGATATCCACTGCCGGGAGCGGTTGATTCGGGAAGCGCAGGCGGCAGCGCGCCTGAATCACCCCAATCTCGTGACCATTTACGAGATCAACCAGGTCGAGGATCTGCTGTTCATTGCCATGGAGTATGTCCAGGGCGTGATGCTCCATGAACGGTTGCGGGTCAAACAGCTGGGTGACGGGGTCGTCGCCTCCCCCCACCCGGGGGAAGCGCTGGACTACATCCTCTTCCTGGCCGGGCAAATCTGCGCCGGACTGAAGCACGCCCACGACGAGGGGATCATCCACCGAGATATCAAACCCCAGAATATCCTGGTCAATCGGGAAGATCGTTTGAAGATCCTCGATTTCGGCCTGGCCAAGGGGAAGCAATTCAAATCGATCACCGATAAATACAGTACCTTAGGCACACTTTTTTACCTGTCTCCCGAACAGTTGAACAGCGAAGAGATTGATACCCGTACCGATATCTGGTCCCTGGGTGTTCTCTTCTATACTATGCTGGCGGGCCGTCTGCCCTTCCCGGGAGAGCGTGCCGAAGAGGTGATCACCCGAATCATGGAAATGGACCCGGAGCCGATTGCGTATCCGGAAGACCGGCGTGTGGGTCGGTTTTTTTCCCTCATTGCCAGCATGCTCATGAAAAACCGAGAAGAACGGATCGGTCGGATCGATGAGATTCAACGGAACCTGGAACTGATCGGGGAGAACCGCGACGATCCTGAAATCGAGACCGACCCCGGTATCCGGGAAAGAATTGCCAATACCACAGTCAAGGCCAGTACCGATCAGCAAGCCTTCAAATGGTACCTGAAGGGGCGTTTTTATTGGAGCAAACGGTACGAGGGTGGTCTGAAACAGGCTCTGACCTGTTTTGAGGAAGCGGTGGAAAAGGATGCCACTTTCTACCTCCCCTTGGTTGGTATGGCCGATACCTACAATCTGATGGGATTTTTCGGGTTTTCTCCTCCGGCCAAATCCTGGGAACTCGCCGATACGGCTGCCCATAAAGCGTTGGCGTTGGCTCCGCAAGCGGCCGAGATTCAGGCTTCATTGGGTTGGATCGAGACGTTCTTCGCCTGGAACTGGGAAGCAGCCGAATCCCGTTTCCGCCAGGCAATGGCCCTCAATCCCGAATACCCCTGGACCTTCGAGTGGTACTCGTTGTTCCTAGCCGCAATGGGACGGAAATCGGAAGCGATGGCGATGGTCGATAAAGCCCTGGCCATCGAACCGCTCTCTCCGATCATCAACGCCACTCTTGCCTTTATCCTGTTGTTGGACAGACGCTATCCGGAAGCGCGAGATCTTCTTTTGAAAATCCTGGAAATGGATACTGATCTGGCTCTGGTCCATATCTGGCTGGGTGAAACCTATCTGTTCGAAAACCGGTTCGACAAAGCGGCCGCCTCTTTCCTCCATGCCCTGGAACACGATCCACAGATGACATATCCACTCGCCGATCTTGGGTATACTTACGGCCGAATGGGATTGGAGGGGGAAGCCGAATCGGTGTTGCGCCACCTGGAAAAAATATCGCGGAACCGGTATCTGGCTAAAATCCAGCATGCTCAGGTCCATCTCGGTCTGAATGATTTGAATCGTTTTTTTCTCCTGGTTTCCGAAGCGATTGAGGAGCATGAACCCTTCGCCGTCTGGTTGCGGGAGCATCCCCATTACGATACTATCCGCAGTGATCCCCGATATACGACTCTCATCGAGACCATCGGGTTCGTCCGGTGAAGTGGCGGGGCGGAGATGTTTGACAGCATCAAGAATAAGATATGGGAACTGCTGTGTGAAAAAGATGTGTCGCTGGCTTTGCTGTTCAGCGGCGATGGCGATATCATCTGGCACAGGGGCCGCAGGATCACCGGAAAAACCGTTTACGAGGGAACCGGATTCTCCCGCTCCTATATCGAGGAGGCGATCCGCCACGGTGGCTCGGTGGATCGGGAAAATGTCGTCGTTGGTCCGGCCGCCGACCAGTTGAGCAAATCGGCGATCATCCTGCGCATCAAAAGCTTGATAATCCTCCCTGTCGGCCGTGATTTTTTCCTGTATATCGACAGCGGGGCCAAGGATGCGTTCAGTGATACGGACCGGGAGGTTTTTCGAGTCATCGGATCACTGTTGGGAGAGACGATCGATTTTGTCCGCATCAATGAGACCACGTCGAGCGGCATATCGGGAACGAGTCCGCAGATTCACCATGTACGTGAACTGGTGCTGCGGTATTCGCTGGTTGATGATCCGGTGCTGCTCCTCGGAGAGACCGGGGTCGGCAAAACCCGGATTGCGGAATTGATTCACCAGTATTCGGGACGGAAAGGACGATTGGTCACCGTCAATACTCCCAGTATCCCCGATACGCTGATCGAGCGGGAGATCTTCGGACATCGCCGCGGGACTTTTACCGATGCCTACGCCGACCGGGCCGGGTTGGTCGATGAAGCCGCATACGGCACCCTGTTTTTTGACGAGATCGCCGAGATTCCCCTCGCTTTTCAGAGCAAGCTGCTCCGGTTCATCGACACCAAGAGATATCAGGTGCTGGGAGAGCCGCACGAACGGGAGGCGAATGTGCGCATCCTGGCCGCCACCAACCGTGATCTCCCCGCTTTGATCGGATCGGGATCGTTCCGTCAGGACCTATATTACCGGTTGCAGGTACTGGAGATCCAGATTCCCCCCCTGCGGGAACGGAAATCGGACCTGCGGGAACTGGTAAACGGCAATATCACCCTTCTCCGCGGCAAGACGATCGCCTCGGGTTTTTGGGAGGCCCTGCAAAAGCACGATTGGAAGGGGAATGTGCGGGAATTGATCACGGTTCTGATCCGCGCCGGCCTCGATGCCCCGGAACGGATCGGCGGCGCCGAGATCGATGCCATCATCCATCGGAATAATACCCCCGTGGTTCATACAGGATCGGCTGCAGAAGTTCAGAAATGTTTCCAGAGCGGGGATGATTTTTGGCAAACGGCTTGGCGGCCTTTTTTGGAGCGGGAATGGAACCGTCGTGAATTGCGCTGTTTCATTCGGGATATGTACCATCGGAACGGATCCAGTATCAAGGCCATGGCCGTGGCTATGAATATCCGGGATGCCGATTTCAAGAAATTCATCGCGGTTCTGCATAAGTACCGAATTCATCCCTGCAAACCAGAATGACCATTAAAGAGCATTAATGTTTTTATAGATGACATAGCTGCTGGGTTATATTGGATAACCTATTGGATATATCGGGTGCTTTCTCCGTTGGATAGGGCTTTTCGCCTAGCTGTCGGGAACGGGGGAAAGAAGAGATAGCTGGCTGGTTATATCAACCATCGGTTGTCCGATTGCTAGAAAGCTGAAGATTATCGGTATTCCACGCTTTTTCCCAATCCATTGACTTGGCATGGGAGTTGCTTCTAGTTAATCATGAGAACCGTCTTCCCGAGGCTGTCTGCACAGCATGCCCAATCCCCCAAGGTAGACGGATCACGTTTCACAACACTCTCATGTGTTTTGGATGGAGAGATGGGTGAGAGAGACCGGAGGGCTTTCCAGAGGCTGCTGGATGTCAATCCAGCAGCAGCCCTCCTGGATTGATCGACTGAAACATTTTTCTTTTCTTTTCCGTATGGGAAGCGGAGCCGTCGATTACCACCGCAACACAGATTATCCGCACTGAATCACTTGAAAAAGTGTATCGTCATGGGGAAATTTCCGTTCCGGCCCTGCAGGGGCTTACCCTTTCTGTGATTTCCGGTGCTTTTGTCGCTGTCACCGGTTCGTCCGGTTCGGGAAAATCAACCCTGCTCAATTTACTCGGTGGTCTCGACAGGTCCACTTCGGGAAGCATTCAGGTCGCCGGCCGCGACCTCCATACACTGACCCGAAAAGAGATGGCATTGTTCAGACGTCATATCGTGGGGATGATTTTCCAGTCATTCAATCTGATCCCGGGGCGAACGGCGGTTGAAAATGTTGAATTGCCGATGATCTTCGCCGAAGTCGCGCCGCAAAAACGGCGGGAGCGGGGGCGGGAACTTCTCCACAAGGTCGGTCTCGATAACCGCGACCGTCATCGTCCCTCAGAATTATCCGGAGGTGAACAGCAGCGGGTGGCGGTGGCCCGGGCATTGGCCAACCGTCCCCGGATCCTGCTTGCCGATGAGCCGACCGGGAACCTCGACAGCGCCCACGCGCGCGGAATTCTCGAACTGCTGGCCGCTCTCAATCGCGATGATGGAATCACCATCATTCTTGTGACCCATGAAACCGAATTGGCCAGAATCTTTGCCGGTGAAATCATCCGGTTGAATGATGGTTGCCTGATCGAACGGGAGGTGCTCCGGTGAGCGGTCGAGACCTGCTTGAGTACGCCGCCTTGAACCTCTGGAAGATGAGGTTGCGCACGTTACTCACCACTGCCGGCGTCACCATCGGGATTGGAGCTTTCGCCTGCCTGATCGCCTTCGGCGGCGGCATGAAAAAAAATGTCACCGATCAATTCCAACGGATGGATCTCTTCAGTTCGATCATCGTCAATCTCGACAAATCGGTTAACGCGAAGGAATCGCAACGGCTTCTGGACGATGTGACGATCCGATCGATCCAGGTTTTGCATGGGGTGGAGATCGTGTTTCCGGAGATCCGTATCGCTTCCCAAATCAGTCGGGGAGATCGGACCGAAATGCGCTTCATCCGGGTGATTCCGGCCGAAGTGTCGCGCTCCTCCTTCCTCTCCCTGAAACATGGACGTGGGTTTCACTCTGATGAAGACCGTGGTGTGATCGTTGATGTCGAACTGTTACGCAAGCTGGGACTCCGTGACCCCGGCGCGGCGATCGGCCGGACCCTCGATATCCGCACCGTCGGTCTCGATTTTTCAATGCTGAACGCGCTTCGACCTGGAGCCGTTGCGCCAGCCGGAAAGATGCCGCTGATCGATGATCGCCAGCAGTTGCCGATCGTCGGGATCACTGAGAACAACTCGTTCGGCAGCGACCCACTGCAATCGGGGCTTTTCATCCCCCCGGCGGCGGCAAAAAAGATGAACCGGCTTCCCTTCTCTTCGCCCTGGGAATTGCTCCGCGCCCGGAATGGGAAGATCGGGTATTCCTCCCTGATGGTTCGCGTCGGTCATCCTCGCGATATCGACCGGGTGTCGCGGCAGATCCGCGTCCTGGGATTTGACACCTTCGCCCTGCTGGATCAGTTCAAAGAAATGCGCACCGGCTTTTTCATCCTCGACATGGTCCTCTTCACCATCGGCATGGTGGCGATTTTCGTGGCCACGCTGGGGATCATCAATACCATGCTGATGTCGATTTTTGAGCGGTTTGCCGAGATCGGGGTGATGAAAGCGGTGGGCGCTTCGGATCGGGATGTCATGGCGGTTTTTTTCGTCGAGTCGGGCCTGATCGGATTGGTCGGCGGGCTGTTCGGTCTTCTGCTCGGTGCCAGCGTAAGCCGGGTCATCAACGGGATTGTCAATTTCTATCTGGCCAAACAGGGGGTTCCCTATATCCACTATTTTCATTTTTCTCTTGGGCTATGCCTGGGTGCGGTCCTTTTTTCACTCCTGGTCAGCCTGATCGCCGGGATATATCCGGCCCGCCGCGCCGCCCGCGTCGATCCCGTCCAGGCTCTGCGCCACGAATGATCGGCCGGGGATGGGTCACGCTTGCGAAAAGTGGGTGACAGAGAGTTGTTCCAGGCTTTTCCAAATCAGGGCTTCATCCAATCCATTAGCGGAAATCAGCGACTGCCGCCAGTCGCCATGGTATGATGCTATGATGTTGCATGTCGAACGGGCATGGCCTACAATGGACGGATAGCCATGAACCCCACTTCTTTGCATCTGTTTCATCCCCTGGTCGGGCGCTGGTTCGAGGAGCAAATGGGGGCACCCACCGAGATCCAGGAATTGGCCTGGCCGCGGATTTCGGCCGGGGAGCATGTGCTGGTCACCGCTCCCACCGGCTGCGGCAAGACTATGGCTGCTTTTCTCTGGTCCCTGGACCGGTTCATCACCCATCCGCAGCCGGGCGGACGGGTCCTCTATATTTCGCCGCTCAAGGCTCTGAATAACGATATCGGCCGCAACCTGCAACGCCCCCTGGACGAACTTCGGGCACTCTTCGCCAGCGTCGGTGAATATTTTCCCGAAATCACCGTCGATATCCGCTCCGGAGATACACCCCAGCGGGAACGGCGGCGCATGGCCAGTCACCCGCCCCATATACTGATCACCACTCCGGAGAGTCTGAATGTCCTTCTCCTCTCCGAATCGGGACGGCGAACGCTGGAAGGAATCAGGACGGTGATCCTCGATGAGATCCATGCCGTTTTGCCCAACAAGCGGGGGACTTGGCTGATGAGCGGCCTGGAACAGCTGGCCATAGAAAAGGGCGAGTTCCAGCGGATCGCCCTGTCGGCCACCGTCAATCCCCTGGCGGTTGTGGCCGATTTCGTCGGCGGCCGGTACCGTCTTGCCGATCCGACTCCCGGATGGGAAAAGAGACCGGTGCGGATCGTTCAATCGACGATGAAGAAGCGGCTCGACCTTCAGGTCGACCTGGCGGAGGTGGAAACTCCGGCTGAGGATTCGGCCTGGTGGCGGTTGGTAGATGCCTGTCGCCGAAGGATCGCCGCGGCGCGATCGACTTTGATCTTCGCCAATGGCCGCCGGGTGGTGGAAAAAGTGGCGCGCCTGCTGCATGAAGCCGGCGAGGAAACCGTTTTTCCCCACCACGGTTCGCTCTCCAGGGAATTGCGCGCGGAGGTCGAGAAGCGGTTCAAGAACGGAGAGGTCAAGGCCATTGTCGCCACCAGTTCCCTGGAGTTGGGAATCGATATCGGCAGCGTGGAGCAGGTACTGCTGATCCAGCCGCCGGTTTCGATTTCAGCGGCGATGCAACGGATCGGTCGTTCCGGTCATGGGGTGGGGGAGACCGCCCGTGGAGTGTTTCAACCCCTTTATACCCAGGGCCTTCTGGAGTCGGGAGTGACCGCCGCCGCTGTGGCCGCCGGGGGGGTCGAGCCGATGCTTCCCGTCGAGGAGCCGCTGGACGTTCTTTCCCAGGTGATCCTGGCCCGGTGCTGCGGGCGGGAAAGAAGCCTCGATGACCTCTATCGGGATATCCGCTGCATCTGGTCCTATCGCGACCTGGATCGGGCCGCCTTCGATCGGGTGATCGAGATGCTGGCCGGCCGGTACGCCGATTCCCGCGTCCATGAACTGCTGGGAATGCTCCAGGTGGATCGCCTTTCCGGGACGGCCCGGACTCCGACCGCGGTTGTCTCCCTCCTCTATTTTTCCGGAGGGGTGATCCCCGATCGCGGCTACTACACTCTGCGTCAGCCGGGGGGGGCCAAGATCGGCGAATTGGACGAGGAATTCGTTTGGGAACGATCGGTCGGGGACACGTTTCCCTTCGGCCGCCAGGTCTGGCGCATCCAGCGGATGACCGCCAATGATGTCGAAGTGGTTCCCGTTGCCCAGGGGTATGGATTGGTCCCGTTCTGGCGGGCGGAAGAATTGAACCGGTCCGCGGAACTATCGCAACGGATCGGTGATTTCCTGGAAGCTATCGAAAGCAACGGGTTCTCCGATGCTTTCCGCACCCGCTTGCGCAGCAAATATTTCTACACGGAGACAGCCATCGAACACCTGCAGAGATTTCTCGAGAGGCAGCGGGAAACGACCCGGCTGCCCCTGCCTCACCGTCACCATATCATCGGTGAGCGGATCCGCAGTGAAGATCCGGCCCGGCCGGATGGGGCGCTGGTGTTGCATACTTTTTGGGGAGGACGTGTCAACCGGCCATTGGCCATGGCTTTGGAAACGGCCTGGCTGAAAACGATCGGGACCAAACTGGAAACATTTGTCGCCAATGATGCCATCCTTTTTCAATCCGACCGGATCATGACGGCGACTGAACTGCTGTGCCTGATCACCCCCGAATCCGTTCCCGCCTTGATCCGGGCACGACTGCCGGAAAGCGCCCTCTTCGGAGCTCGTTTCCGGGAAAACGCCCAACGGGCTCTGCTGTTGACCAAGCCCTCTTTCCGCCGCCGCCAACCGCTCTGGTTGAGCCGGCAACGAGCCAGGCGACTCTTTGCGGCGGTATCCGGCCATGCCGATTTCCCGGTCACCGAGGAAACCCGGCGCGAGTGCCTGGACCGGGAGTTGGAGATCGGCAGACTGATCGAACGCCTGGAGGAGATCCGCTCGGGGGTGATCCTGATCTCCGAAACGGAAACCACAGTGCCGTCCCCATTTTCCGAATCGGTCATCTGGAAACGGACCAACCAGTACATGTATGAAAGCGATTCCCTCCACACCCATTCGATGCGGCCGGCATCGGGTGACGGGATTCTCGATGTACTCCACTCCCCCCATCTGCGGCCCCGCTTCTCCAGCCGGCTGCTGGATGAGTTTTTGGCCAAGCGGCAACGGGTGCTCCCCGGTTATGCGCCCGATACGCCGGAGGATCTCCTGCAATGGGTGCGGGAACGGGTGCTGATACCGGCGGCCGAATGGCAAACCCTGCTCCGGGAGATCGGCCGGGAAAGGGAGCAGCCACTGGACGATTTTTTGGTGCCGATCCGTTCCAAACTGGCCGAGTGGCCGATATCCTCCGGGGAAGCGCCGGCGGTGATCGCCCGGGAGAACCTGGAGCGGATCGGGCGGGTACTCGGACCCTCCGGCGCCCCCGGGGCCACAGACGAAGAGGAAAGGATGAAATTCATCCTGGAATGGCTCTATTTTTACGGACCCGTCTCCCCGGAGTGTCTCGGCCGCACTTTGGGGATCGATGCGGAGCGGCTGGATGCGGTATTGGAACCGCTGACCGAGTCCGGGAAACTGGTGGTCGATGAATTCCGCGAAGAGCCGCAGGGAAAGGGACAGGTCGAAATTTGCTTGGCCGAGAACCTGGAGATACTGTTGCGCCTGCGCCGCTCGCGCTCCCGCCCCCGGTTGCAGCCCAGCCCCATCGAGAGCCTTCCTTCATTTCTGGCCTTTCATCAGGGATTGTCACTCTCCACTGCCGATGCCGGCTCCTTGCCAGATCGATTGGAACAACTCTTCGGTTATCCGGCCCGGGCTTCCCTGTGGGAGAACGAGATCCTGCCCGCCCGGATCCGACCCTACCAACCGGAACAGTTGGACCAGTTGCTGCACGACTCGGGGTTGACTTGGTTCGGATGCGGACGGGAACGGATTGCCTTCTGCCTCGAGTCCGACCTGGACCTGGCAGCCCCGGCTGCCGGTGGCGATGGGACCGACCCCGATCCCCTGGAAAAGAGGTTGATCGACCACCTGCAAAAGTCCCGGGGCAGATTCACACTGGCCGATCTCGTTTCCCTGACCGGCGCGTCCAGCGACCGGGTCACCCAGGCTTTGTGGGTGCTGGTCTGGCGGGGAATGATCAGCAATGACCAGTTTCAGACTCTGCGCCAGGGCATTGCCAGCGGCTTCAAACCCGATCGGGCCGAGACTCCGGCCCGTTCCAATGCCCGCCGCCGCTTGAGTTTTTCCCGCTGGCAGTCGACCCGCCCGTTTTCCGGCCACTGGTTCTCCCTGTCCCTGCCCGAAACCGAGAGCGGAGATGCGCTGGCCGTGCAGGAGCTGGTCAAAGACCGGGCCCGCCTGCTGTTGCGGCGCTACGGTGTCCTCTTCCGGGAATTGACCGCTCTCGAATTCGAGCCGTTCCGCTGGTCGTTGTTGTTGCCGGCGCTGCGGCTGCTGGAATTGTCGGGCGAGATCGTCGCCGGCCGGTTTTTCGAAGGGATCAGCGGCATGCAATTCGCTTTCCCGGAGGTGGTCGACCGGTTTTCCCAGGCCGTCACCGCCACCGGCACCTACTGGCTGAATGCCGCCGATCCGGCCTCCGCCTGCGGTCTTGACCTGCCTCTCGATCTCCCGCCGCGGTTTTCCGCCACCCATCTCGCCTACCACGACGGCACGCTCGCATTGGTTTCCCATAAAAACGGGGTCGATCTGGATATCCGCATGCAGTCAGATGCTCCGGATTTACCGGCCGTGTTGGCGCTGTTTTCGCACCTGTTGACCCGGCCGGTGGCGCCGTTGAGCCAGGTCCGGGTGCGGTCGATCAACGGCAGCCCGGCACTCGCCAGTCCGTACCGGCCGGCCCTGGAAGCCTATGGCTTCGAACCCGGGTACCGGGAACTGACCCTGCGGAAACGGTACCCCTGATTGTATCAAGTCAATAATCAAAGCAAGTCCTTGCAGTTTTGCGAGGAGAGCGAGGGGGAGGCTAGACCACGACTTTCGCAAGTGCTCAGTTTTCTTCTATCAGAATCGCCGGGGTATGCCGCAGGCCGATCCGGACATCGGTGATCCTGCCCTCGCCTTCGATCAGGATCCGTTCCAAACCCATTTCCAGGATGACCTCGCGGGATTGGCGTTGGCCCTTGCATCGCCACCAAATCCGTATTGGCAGCGGGCCACCGCTTTCCTCCCGGGTGAAAACGATCTCTTGAGAGTTTCCCCGGGGATGGATCCGGTAACGGAGCACCCGATTCCCTCCGTTGGTGATCCATTTCAAAAAGAATTGCTCCAGTCTCGGATCGCCGGCGGAAAAGAAATCGATCGCCGTTTCCGTATCGATAGCTTGATACCGGTAGCGGTCGAGAAGGTCACGTAACCTCGAATCAAAACGTTCTTCCCCCAGGATGTCCCGGAGCATCATGAATACTGCGGCTGCTTTATTGTACACCAGAGCATGAAAGGCGTTGACGCCCCCTCCCCCCCGCAGCAGCATCCGCCCTCTGGTGACCGGACCCCGCTCCGCGTACCGGATCACCCCATCGCTCAGCCGCTGGTAAATGCTTTGGAATTGGGAATCGGGAAGGGTGGCCTCAAGATAGGAGAGCAGGGAATACTGGGCCAGTCCTTCGGTGATCCACAGGTCGCTGTCGGTTTTTCCGGCAACCACACCGCCCCACCATTGGTGAGCCAGTTCATGGATGAGGCAGTCTGTTTTCAAATCGTTCAAGGAGAGCGGATTGTCCAGAAGAAATCGTTGCCCGGCCGGTGTCCCGAAATCGATCCGGCCGGCGTCGAGGTCGAAGAGGATGAATCCGGGGTTGCTGATCCCACCGAAGGCCCAAGAGCGGCGAAAGAGTATATTCAATTCCTCGATGGCGAGCGGCCCGAACCGGTCCAGAAAAAACCGCAGGGGACGATCGATGGCGGATGGGTCGAACAGCCTCTGGAAATGAAAGCTCTTGGCGCCGAAGATATGGACCGGAAGAGTGCTGTCGATCGTACTGAGCTCCTGGAATTCGCCGCAGGCAAAGGAGGTCCCTTTTCCATATGGCTGCGAGAACGTGAATACATTCATGTTTTCGGTTTCTTGCGCCGATACCCGTTGGCCCGATGCCAGACAGTTTATTGGTTTCGGCAAGGCGATGGTTGTCTCGATCGTAGCGAATTGATTCCCGGGATTCGGGTAATAGTTTTCACAACGGGAGATGAAGTGAAAATAGTCGAATACCGGATCCCCTTTCCGGGAACCGGGGAGGCCGATCTCGTCGGCCGAATGGCGGGGATCGGGCAGTTCGCCGCTGTAATAGATATTCATGGTTCGCTGAGCACTTCCCTGCAGGCGATACTGTTCGTCTTCGATCCGGGTCACCTTTCCCTGCTCGCCGCCGCTGTTGGCCGCTCGTACCTGCAGTCCCAAATTGAGTTCGAAGGTTCGTTGACTGGAAGAATCGGGGAAAGCAAAACGGGCGATGCCGGTGAGATGTCCGTTGGCGGGATTGTAATAGCAGAAAAGTCTCAGGGAGAGATCTGGCGGCAAAGGCGAGGAGGTTGGATTGGGGGTTTTGTTTTCATTTCCATTGGTCGCTGAAATGGTTTTACCCCGGATTCCCGGGAGGAGTACTGAAATCCCCAGGATTATTACGGCAGCTCTGGTCGGTTTCATTGCTTTTCCTGTATGGTGAATACGCTTGAATTCGAGTTTTTTTCATAGAAAAAAAGTAGTATTCATAAAAAAAAGTACTAATTACCTAGCAAAAATTCAATATAATGAAAAAAAACGATATTATTCAGATTGGAATGAAAATATTTGAAAATCGAAAAAAAACGAAAGTGTTCAATCTTCGTCCAGATGGATGCCGATGCGGCGCATCAGCACCAGGGCGTTGAAATTGTGGCAGACGCCCTCGCGGAGACGGTAGTCGAAGTAGACCTGGTCGTCCTCCACCGTACCGTCGAAGTGGTGGTTGAAAAATCCCCCGGGGAAATCGTCGGCCAGCTTCGACAGGGTCAGGTCGTGGGTGGCGACGATCCCCATCGCCCCCTGCTTGTGCAGTTGCCGGCACAGGGCCATGGCACCGGCCTGCCGGTCCGCCGTATTGGTCCCCTTGAGCATCTCGTCGATCAGGAAGAGAACCGTCTCGCCTCGTCCGACCGCATCGATCACCTGTTTCAACCGCTGCAGCTCGGCATAGAACAGGGAAAGCTTCTTGTCGAGCGAATCGGAGATGCGCATGCTCGTGTAGATCTCCAGGGGGGATATTTCGCAGCGGCCGGCGCAGACCGGTGCCCCGGCCAGGGCCAGCACGACATTGATTCCGACCGCCCGGAGAAAGGTGCTCTTTCCGGCCATGTTCGGACCGGTGACGATCCAGATGGAGCCCTTTCCCCGAATTTGGATATCGCTCCCCACCCGTTCCCTTCTGGGGATCAGCGGATGGCCGAGGTTTTCAGCGTTGAAAACCGTTTCCGTTTCTGCTATACATGGCCAGGTCCAGTCGGGATGATTGTAATGGAGGGCGGCGATGCTGGCCAGGGATTCCCACTCGCCGATCGCTTCCAACCAGACCGCGGTGTGCTCCTGATGGCGCTGCCGCCAGTTCTGCAGCAGGCGTATCCCCTGCAGATCCCAGAAGAGGAGGTTGTTCAGGGGAAAGTGGAGCATCGGCGACAACCGCAAGTCCAGCCACTCCAACAGCACGGCCAACCGCCGGATCGCGTGTGCGGCCTGGATTCCATCCTTCTGCAGGCGGTCCTGCAATCTTTGCAGCCGAGGGGAGGAACAGGAAACCTCTGCCATTTCAGTAAGAATGCCCACCTGCTGCTTCAGTATCCGGTGGGTTCGGGATGCCCTTTTCAGGGTTTCATTCACGCGACGGAAATAGGTCAGGTTCAGGCTCAGATTGACGATAAACAGCAACAGGAACGGAATGCGGAAAAGGGGTCGGAAAAACAGGGCTGTTCCCGTTCCCAGAACCGCCATGGATAACACCAGCAGGACGAGCGGGTGGGGCAGGCGAACCTCAGTGGTCGAGGCGCGCAGCCATTGATCGAGCGCCACACCCTGGGCGAACTCCCGATCCGTTGGTAACGCATGGGCAATCAGTGTCTGCCGGTGATCGAGCAGTGGGGCCAGTTCGGCCGCGGCTTCCTGTCTGGACCTGATTTCCCCGGGGTCGGCCGCCCGGGTCAACCAGGCGCTCAAGGTGCGGATGCCGCTGATCGTCAACGCCCGGCTGATAAATCCGAACAGGCCGTTTTCACAGAACAGGTCGAGGTCGGCGGCATAGCGGTGGTCGGCGTCGACTTCGATGACCCGGTTGTGGGTGATGGGGCGGTCCGCCTCCAGGGCTCCCAATTCGCTCTCGTTGATGGCGATGAGGCGGCGTTGCCAGGATATCCGGTTGAGAATGTTCTGATGCAGGGGAAATACCGCCAGCAGGAGAGCAGTGATCAGGATGACGGCGGCCAGATCGAGCCGGCGGGTGAGGAGCAGAATGACGGTGATCAGCGCCGCCGTCAATTTGACTCCGGCCAAAACCCAGGAGATCCGCCCCCAGTGGTGAACCTGGGCAGTGAAGGCAGCGATCCGACGTTTGTAGGTTTCTTCGGGGTACCAATTGGCCATATCGGCATTCTACCCCATAACGGTCATTTGCGGAAGCCTCTCTTTCGCTCTTGAATGTTTTCGGTCCAGAACGGTACAATCATACTTCGAATTGACAGCGGTTGGTCCGCAAAAAAATCATTTTATTGGAGGTAGAATGAAACGGATAGCAGTTTTGTTTCTGGTCATCATGGTCTTGACGGTTGGATTGCCCGCGGCCAAGCCGGCCGGGGAGCCCCCCAAGGAACCCGACACGGCGGCCGTGTTCAACGGCTTGAAATGGCGGAACATCGGTCCGGCTTTCACCAGCGGCCGGATCGCCGATTTCGCCGTCAACCCGAAAAACTCGAGCGAGTATTACGTGGCGGTGGCCAGCGGCCACATTTGGAAAACGGAGAACGCCGGCACCACCTGGACGCCCGTATTCGACCAGTACGGTTCCTATGCGATCGGCTGCTTGGCCATGGATCCGAGCAATCATCACGTGGTCTGGGCCGGCACCGGGGAAAATAACCATCAGCGGGCCCTCGGCTATGGAGACGGTGTCTACCGGACGGTGGACGGCGGAAAAAGCTGGCAGCACAAAGGGTTGAAAAACTCCCGGCAGATAGGCGGGATCGTCGTCGACCCGCGCGACTCTGAAATCGTCTTCGTTGCTGCCGAAGGGTCCGCCTGGGGCCCGGGAGGAGACCGCGGCCTGTATAAAACCCGCGACGGCGGCAAGAACTGGAAGCGGGTTCTCTATATCAGCGAAGAGACGGGGGTCAACAACATCATTTTCGATCCGCGTGATCCCGACACTATGTACGCCACCTCGGAGCAGCGGCGCCGTCATGTCCATACGAAGATCGGCGGCGGTCCAGAGTCGGCGGTTTACAAATCGACCGACGGCGGTGAAACCTGGGACAAGATCATGAGCGGGCTCCCCACGGTCGATATCGGCGGCATGGGGATCGCCATTTCCCCGGTCAATCCAGATGTCCTTTATCTGATTGCCGAAGCGGCCGAGAAGAAGGGGGGATTCTTCCGCTCCCTCAACCGCGGCGCCTCCTGGGAGAAGATGTCGGACCACACCGCCCAGGGGCAATACTACAATGAGATCTATTGCGATCCCAAGGATTTGGACATGGTTTATTCCATGGAGACGGTTTCCCAGGTTACAACCGATGCCGGGAAAACCTGGGGGCCGGTGGGGAATAGTGACCGGCATGTAGATGATCATGCCATGTGGATCGATCCTTCCGATAATACCCATTTTCTGATCGGAGGTGATGGCGGGATATATGAAACATTCGATCAGGGCCGGACCTGGGATTTCCAGGAAAACCTTCCCGTCACCCAGTTGTACCGAGTGTTCACCGACAACAGCCAGCCGTTTTATTATGTTTACGGCGGCACCCAGGACAACAATTCCTTCGGCGGCCCCTCCCGGACGATCAGTTCCGACGGGATCGTCAACAGCGACTGGATCGTCACCAACGGCGGCGACGGCTTCTGGTCCGCGGTCGATCCGCAGAATCCCGACATCGTCTACGCTGAGTCGCAATACGGCGGCATGGTCCGCTACGACCGCAAGAGCGGTGAAGCCATCTCCATCCGCCCCGAGCCGGGGAAAGGGGAGAACACCTACCGCTGGAACTGGAACACGCCGCTGGTCATCAGCCGGTACAAACCCACCCGCATCTATTGTGCCGCCAACAAGGTATTCCGCAGTGATGACCGCGGGGACAACTGGGAAGTGATCAGTGACGATATCACCGCCCAGATCGACCGCAACACCTGGCCGGTGATGGGCAAGTTCTGGAGCGTCGATGCCGTGGCCAAGGACACCTCCACATCGCTCTACGGGACCATTGTCTCGTTCTGCGAATCGCCGAAAAACGAAAACTTGCTCTATGCCGGAACCGACGACGGGTTGATCCAGATTACCGAAGACGGCGGTCGGAATTGGCGGAAGGCCGGGTTGTTCCCCGGAGTTCCCGCCAACACCTATGTCAGCGACATTTGTGCGAGCCGCTTCGATGAAAATGTGGTCTTCGCCTCCTTCGACAACATCCTGCGCGATGATTTCAAACCCTACCTGCTGAAGAGCACCGACAAGGGGAAAACCTGGGTCACCATCGCCGCCAACCTGCCGGTGGCCGGGACCGTCCACACCATCGAGCAGGATTTTCGTGACGCCGGACTCCTGTTCGTCGGCACCGAGTTCAGTTTTTTCTTCAGTAATGACGGCGGACGCCGGTGGACGCAACTCAAGTCGGGTCTGCCCCCCATACCGGTCCGCGACATTTCCCTCCAGGAACGGGAGGGAGATCTGGTGGTCGCCACATTCGGCCGCGGTTTTTTCATTCTCGATGACTATTCGGTCCTCCGCGAAGCCAAGGCGGAGGTACTGGCCAAGCCGATCCACCTGTTCCCGATCCGTGATGCCCGGATGTATATGCAGAGCGGGGCCCGATACGGACAAGGATCCACCTATTTCAAGGCGCCCAATCCCGAATTCGGCGCCTGTTTCACCTTTTTTTTGAAGGAGGTACCGAAGACCCTCAAACAGATTCGTCAGGAGAGGGAAAAAACCCTGTTCAAGGAGAGTAAACCAATCCCCCAACCGAGTGAGGCTGACCTGCTGGCCGAGATCAACGAGGTGGCCCCCTACCTGGTTTTTTCCGTCTTCGATGAAGCGGGAGTGGAGGTGCGGCGGTTGACCCAACCGGCAGCCAAGGGGATCAACCGGATATATTGGGATCTGAAGTATTTCCGCAACGCTCCCATGGGCGACCGGGTCAAATTCGATCCGGCTGCCAAGCCGGCCGGAGCCACCCTGGCAATGCCCGGGAATTACCAGGTAAGCTTGAGCCTGGTCACCCGGGAAGGGGCTAAAACGATGGTTGATCCGGTCGGATTCAAGGCGGTACCGTTGCGCAATACCACTCTGCCGGCCCCTGACCTGGCCGAACTGATCGCCTTTCAAAAACAAGCGAATGAACTCGACCGCCGGGTGCAGGGAACGTTTTTCTTCCTGTCCCAGTTGCGGTTGCGGATCGAAGTGATCCGCCAGGCGCTGCTCCAGTCTCCGTCGGCGCCGCTGATATTACTCGCCCGTGCCGACTCCATCAAGCGGGAACTGGATGCCATCCACCTGCAGTTTGAACGTTCTTCGGTACGCCCGAGCGCCGAAGAGAACCCCCCGTCGCCGGTCACTCTCAACGAGCGGCTCGACACCCTGGTCTACACCCATTGGCGTTCCACTTCGGGAGTTACGCGGAATGAGCGGGTTGCCTATGAAATCCTGATGGAGCAATTTCCGCCCGTTTTGCAAAAGATCAAGCGGATTTACACCGAGGATATCCAAAAGCTCGAAGCGGAAATGGAAGCGAAAGGATTGTCCTGGACTCCGGGGCGCCTTCCGCTATTGGATTGATCTAATCATAACCATCCCGGGCATCCGGCCAATCGGGTGCCCGGGATTTTTCTCGAAATTGTTGACAGAATAACACTATCTGGTTATATTTATATCGTTGAATGAAGCGTGATCGGGAGATAAATTGAATTTTGATAGGTACTTTAATCGTCACTGCCCGTATTGCTCAATGGATTCGTAAACCCGGTCAGGAGCAGAAATGCCCAATATCCTGATCGTCGACGATGACCGTACCATGTTACATTCCCTGCGCGACGGGCTGCGACATTTCAATTACGCCTTCCAGGTCCATACTGCGGAAGACGGAGAGGCGGCCCTGAATTTTCTCAAGAAACAACCGGTCGATCTGGTGATCACCGATTTGATCATGCCGGTGATGAACGGCTTCGAACTGTTGAACGAGTTGAGCAAATATTACCCTGCGCTTCCGGTGATCGTCATGACCGGCTTGGGCGGCAACCAGACCGAACTCAACCTGAAAAAATACGGCAAGCTGCAATACCTGGAAAAACCCCTGGATCTGGTGCAGCTGGTCGACAAAATCTTCAACGGCCTGTCGAATTCCACTTGCGGCGGATTCCGGGTCGTGTTTCTGCCGTCGTTCCTGAAGCTGATCGAGTTGGAGAAAAAATCGTGTTCCCTGTCGGTCCGTTCCCAGGAAAAAAACGGTTGCCTCTTCTTTTTCAAGGGTGAACTGATCGATGCCGAGTACGAGGATTGGGAGAAGACCGACGCGGCCCTGGAGATCATCCGCTGGAAGGAGACCGAAGTCTGTATAGATTTTCAAAATACCCGCAGCGAGAAAAAGTTCGACGCCGAATTGGATGAGATCCTGTATCGCGTGTTTCACGATGAAGAAAACAGCCAATCCCCTCCGAAAGCCAAAAGTCGAAAAAAGTCCGAGGACGATACCCAGAAGTTCTCCCGGGAAGGGTTGGCCGGCATATCCCGCTCGCGGAAAGTGAAAAGCGATCAGAAGGAGGGGAGTGGATTGAATCAGAAAAACCTTGATGAAACCCTGCAAAAACTGCGGGAGGATATCGGCGACTCGTTGCTCGCCACCGACGTCTGGAAGGCAGGAAATGCCGTTTCCCTGGGTGGCATCCAAACGCAGCCGAATACGGTCGCCCTGTTCGACCGGATCACCCATGATTTGAATGCAATTTTGACCGGAGGGGGCTTTTCCGAAATCGGTGAATACTATCTTCTGAAACTGCGGGACAATAAACTGATGATCGTCCTACCCTTACAGGAATATCGCTGGGGGATGCTCATCGATGCCAGTAAAGTGCAACTTGGAATGGTGTTGAATGTGGCAATCCCCAACCTGATCCAGAATTTCCAAAAGGCCAGAGAAAAAGGGGGATCAGCTTGACCTCCAACAGGTTCAATAAACGAATTTCAGTTGGAATGAATCGCATTTCCATGATCTAGTCAGAATGTCCGCCTTCACGATTCTCCTTTTGGTTCAGGGGAGTCTATTCGCCCTGGTTCTCTTTATTCTGGCATTCTTCCTGTTTTCCCTCCGCAAGCGGAGAAGAATCGTGGTCCATCGCTGGCAAAACCTGCCATCGAGTGATGAAGCGGATTCCGAGCCCGATCCCCTGACCCGGTTGGCCAACCGGCGGGGATTCGAAAAACAACTGGAGTTGGAGTGGCGCCGGGCGTTGCGGACGATGACTCCCATCTCCCTGGTAATGATCGACGTGGACTTTCTTGGGCTGTTCAATGAACGCTACGGGAAAGCCCGGGGAGACGATTGCCTGCAGATTATCGGCGGAATTCTCAATCGACAGGCGTTCCGACCGGGGGATATGGCATTCCGGGTTTCAGGAGAGGAGTTTTTCCTCATTCTCCCCCAGACGGAGGTCGAAGGGGCGTTGAAGGTCGTTGCCCGCTTCCAGGACAATCTCAGCGAATTGGTCCTGCCGCACCAGACTTCCCCCATCAGTGACCGGGTGACCGTCAGCGTCGGGGTGGCCACCATGATCCCCGATTCCGACTCTATCCCCGACATGCTCCTCTGCGAAGCCGATCGGGCTCTCTATCACGCCAAGAAGAAAGGCCGGAATTGCGTCGTCTGCGGACCTTGCCATTGAGTTTCGGGGGTTGACTCAATGTTCTGTCGATTGAAGTCTGTTATTTCTCTAACGCCTGGATCGCCTCTTCGGGCGAGATGGGGTTGATGGCCACGCCGCTGCCCCATTCGAATCCGCCGATCCGGCCCAGTACCGGCCAACACTCGATGTGCCAGTGGAAATGGGGGAAGGGTTCGGCTTGGAAGGGGGCGTTATGCAGGATAAAATGGAGGTCAACCGGGCCGAGCGCCTTGCCGATCCGCTGCAGAAGGGAGTGCATGGTATCGGCCAGCAGGTGGATCTCGGCCGCCGTTCCATGTTCGAACGATTCCCGGTGCGCCTGCGGAAAAACGGTCAATTCGAAGGGGAAGCGGGAGGCATAAGGGGCGAACGCGATATAAGCGGAATTTTCGATGAGGACCCGGTTTTTTTCCCGTTTTTCGAATTGCAGGATATCGCAGTAGATGCACCGTTGTTTTTGCTGATGATGGGTCAGCGCCCCGGCCAGTTTCGCCGCCAGCCGCGGCGGGGTGACCGGCATGGCCAGCAACTGGCTATGGGAATGCGCCAGAGTAGCTCCGGCGGCGGCTCCTGAGTTCTTGAAAAAGAGGATGGTTTGCAGGCGGATGTCTTTTTTCAGATCCAGGAAGCGGCTTTGGGCGGCCAAAAACAGTTGCTCCCATTCTTCATTGGACAGGTCGAGCACCGTTTTCCCGTGGTCCGGCGTATCGATGAAGACTTCGTGGGCGCCGACGCCGGTCATCCGATCGTAAATGCCTTCGCCGCTGCGGGAAATTTCCCCTTCGACGCGCAGCGCCGGATATTTGTTCGGGACCACCCGCAGATCCCAGCCGGGGCCGTTGGCGGAGCCGCCGTTGCGCCGGACCGCCAGCAGCTCCAAAGGGGTCATGGCCTCGTTGCCGGGGCAGAATGGGCAATCGGTCGGAGTGATGGTGTCGGTTCCGTTGATCCGCTGCAGGAAAAGAGGGCGTTTCTGGCGTTCCGGCGAGATGATGACCCAGGTACCGGTGACCGGGTCGCGGCGCAGGTGGGGCATGCTCATTCCTCCTCGAAGGCGTTTTCGATGTGCTCGATGGCGGGTCGGCCCGATTCATCCAGGACGGCGATGATGTCGAAACGGACCGCGTGATCGCGGTAAGGCTTCCTTGTCGAGAAGACCTTGGCGGCCCGGATGATCCGCTGCTGCTTGCGCCGATCGACGAAAGCGGCGGGAAGGCCGTAACGATCGGTGAGTCTTCCCTTGACCTCGACGAAACAGAGTGTTTCATCCTTCTCGGCAATGATGTCGATCTCGGCCCCAACGCTGCGGAAATTGGTCTCGATCACCCGGTAGCCTTTCTTTTTCAAATATTCACAGGCGATCCTCTCGCTCTCCCCGCCCGGCCGGACCGGAAGGTCGGAGTGGAGTTCAGGTGCCGATGCGCTCTTCCGCCATGATGATGCCGATTTTTTCCAGTTCATCGAGTACAGGGTCATAGATTTCCTTGCGGGTGGGAATCAGGACCCCCTGGCATTGTACCCGTCCGTCGGCGATCATGCAAGTGGCGATGGCCATAGGCAGGCTGACGGTCCGGGCCATGGCCGAGTCACCGTGGGGGATGCCGTAGTCGATCAGGGTGGAGACGAGCGTTTCCCGTTGGCCTTTTGCGGTCTCCACCCGAAAGGTATGGCGCATGACCAGCATGTCTTTTTCACCGTCGCGGAAGCGGAGCTTTTCCTGCATGATCTCGCAGAGAAGGTCGATGGTCGTGTTTCCCTCCGGCAGGGGCGAGTCGTCGAATATCCCCAGCCATTGAAGCCGCTCGATCTCGGGAGAGTCTTCATCCAGGCCGGTCTTCCGGCCGGCGGCGGCCTTCAGGTCGGATCCGGCGGGAACGGCCAGGATCGTTTCCAGCAACCGGCGCCAGGTGGGGGTCCGAACGCGGTCGACCGGAATGTCGCGGGTGAGTTGCAGGGCGCCGATCGCTTTCAAGGTACGGCGCCAGCCTGGATAGCGGTAGGTGCCGCGGAACAGGGTCTGCACTTCGGGAATTTCGTAGAGTTCCCGGTAGCCGAGGGAATCGCGGTTGGCGTAGATCTCCAGTTCACCGATATCCGGGATCGTCTCCAGCCAGCCCTTGTCGAAGAGTTCGCGGCCGGGGATCTCGACGATGCGGCCCCCTTCCAGGTAGCGGGCGGCATTGCGGGAAGCCAGCAAGACTCCGCGCGGGCTCCAGGAAAATTTGTAACCGAAGGGGTTGTCGTTGTCGTCGGGAGCCGGAAGTCCGCCGCAGATCGAGCGGAATTCGAGGATGCGCCCGCCCCGGTCATGGACCCGGTCGATGACCCGTTTGGCAGTCATGTGATCGAGGCCGGGATCGACGCCGATCTCGTTCAGAAAGATCAGCCCCCGGCGTTCGATTTCGGGAGCCAGGGTTTTCATCCCCTCCGAGACGTAGGAGGTGGTGACCATGTGCCGGCCGATTTCCGTGCAGGCTTGGGCGACGCGTACATGAAACGTCCAGGGGAGGATGGAGATGACGACGTCGTGCTCCCGGACCAGATTGTGAAGGGCAATGTTATCCTCGACGTCGAAAGCGACGGCTCGGCCGTTGGTATGTCCGGCGACCAGATGCTCGGCGCGGGCGACGATCTTTTCGGCGACGGTGACCGAATAATCTGGCCGGCCCAACAGGTAGGTCACTCCCGGCCGGCTGACCATGCCGGCCCCGAGAACCAGTATCCGTTTCATGCGTGCTCCTTGCGGAGAAATTCTTCCAGATATCGGTACGGCGGCGTCAGCTCGCCGTGATGAAGGATCAGTGCCCGTTTGACGGCCGGGGGCAGCGCCAGCGATTCATAGTTCCGGTCGAAATCGGCGGCGACGATGGCCGGGAGGAAGGAGCGCAGGGCCGAGGAGAAGTGTTGCGAAGACTCGCGCGAGAATTCGCAGGGGAGGTTGTCGACGGCCATGACGGTCACGCCGAGCCGCTGCACGCCGTCGGCGAAAGCATCGGTGTCGGGAAAATAGGTGAAGCACGGGGCATCGGGCTTGGTGGAATGGGTGGTGATTTCGATCGAGCCTTCGATATCGCAGGAGATGTCGCCGATCACCTGGAGCTTCCCCTGCGAGTGGATCAGACGAGCGTTGTGCAAATAATGGCGGGTGACCAGCCGGGGATAGTGGTCGGTCCAGTAGATGCCGTTGACCAGGACGGTCAGGAAGGGAATATAATTCTCGAATTTGGATTCGTACAGTTCCGGCGAGGCGAAATACTCGGTCAGGTCGAAGCGGCCGCCGTCGCGCCGCCGAACCAGGTCCTCCTCCTTGAACACGAGCTTGTAGAGGTTACCGGTGTCGGAGGTGAAATTTTCCACCATGGCGACCATCATTTCGGGAGAAACGGTCTTGAACGGCAGCAGGTCGAATATCTCCTGGGCGCCGTGCGAAACGTTCCCATAGCCAGCGAAACCGACGGTCAGCGGCGCCAGGTCCAGCGGGTAGCCGTTGGCGGCGATCTCCTCGCCGATCCCGGCAATGGCGGCCTTGGCCGCTTCCAGGGACGCGTACTCGTAGGCGTGGCGGATCCGCAGCAGGGGAGTCTCGGCTCCCCGCAGTTGCAGTTTTTCGCCGAGGGCTTTCAGGGTTTCAATCATCCCGGCCATGCCGGCGAAGGGGCCGAAAAAGATCAGGCGGCGGTTCTGGTCGTCGACGATCCGCTCGTAGTCGATCAGGTTGCACTTCAGCTCCATCAGGCGGCGCAGCGTCGGCATGTTTTGGTGCTGCCCCTTGATCGTATGGGAGAAGTTCAGATAGGTTTTATTCGGCCGCAGCAGGTCGACGGGGATCTCCTTGATGGCCAGCACGATCTCGGCTTCGTCCATCGACTCGGCTTCCCGGGCGCCGGCGGCAAGGTAGTCGGCCATCGGGAAGATACGGATCGGTGACGGCTGGATCAGGGTCGATATCCCCTGCCCGGCCAGCCATTGCACGTCGGCCGGAGTCAGGGGGGCCCGTCGCTCCCACTGGTTCTTGTCTTCACGGCGGATGGCGATCAGCGGTTGTTTGTTCATGTTCGATTCCTTGCGGGAGTCATCTCACCTGGGTGAGTATTCAGTATTTTAACAAATATGACGAATAATAGCAAATATTTAACATCACAATGTTTCTTTGTCTCGTTTTTCTCTCTTGCTTTTGACGATGGAAAGGTATATGAATAGAACTTACCATCGACAGGAAAAAATGGAACTGGTGATCGAACGAAACGGATCGGCCATGCACGTGCACCCGGCGGGGAACCTGGACCGCCGCGGGACCGACGAATTCCGTCCAACACTCGCCAAACTGACAGGCGAGCCGTTCCGGGAACTGACCATCGATTTTCAGAAGGTCGATTTCATCGGTTCCTCCGGCCTGGCCCTGTTGATGGAGGTCTCCCGCAAGCTCGACACCCGGGGAAAAAAACTGGTCGTGACCAACCTTTCGGTCGAGGTCAGAGAATTGTTTCAGATCCTCAATCTCGGAAAAGTCCTTTCCATCCGCTGATCCGGACCTTCCAATTCAACCCAGCAATTGCTTCATCCGCAGGACCGCTTCGCGCAGTCCCATCAGCGAGGCATTGGCGATGATCGAATGGCCGATGTTCAACTCTTCGATCTCACTGATGCGGGAGATCGGCCCGATGTTCTGGTAGGTGAGGCCGTGACCGGCCAGGATGCGGATGTTCAGCTTGCCGGCGTAAACGACCGCCTTGGTGATCTTTTCCAGTTCCAGGGCACCGAAACCGGACTGGTAATTTTTGGCGAACTCACCGGTGTTGAATTCCAGGGTCTTGATGTCCAGGCGGTGGGCCGCTTTGATCAGTTCGGCCTGCGGATCGATGAACAGAGAGACCTGGATCCCGGCCGCCTTCAGGTGGCCGGCAATCTCCTGAATCCGGTCGGAGAAGATCAACACATCGAGACCGCCGCTGGTTGTGACCTCTTCGCTGGTTTCGGGAACGAGCGTGCACATGTCGGGTTTGTATTTCATGGCAATCTTGACCATCTCCATCGAAAGGGCCATCTCCATGTTCAGCTTTGTCCGGATGACCTTGCGCAACAACTCCAGATCCCGTTCCTGGATGTGGCGGCGATCCCCGCGCAGGTGGATGGTGATCCCGTCGGCACCGGCCAGTTCGGCGATCACGGCGGCGGCGACCGGGTCCGGCTCGTCTGTCATTCGGGCCTGCCGGACGGTGGCGATATGGTCGATATTGACGCTCAGTTTCATGTCAACCCCCTATTTCTGCAGCGATCCGCTGGCAGATTTTTTCCATGTATGTTTCGATGACCTCGTGGCGGCGTGATTCGATCATGACCCGGATTATGGGTTCGGTTCCCGAATAGCGGACGAGCAGCCGGGAGTCGGCCCCCTCGCGCTTCCGGAAATGGTCCAACTCCGCCTGCAGTTCCGGCCAATCATCCAGGTCCCGTTTGCGGGAAATCGGAATCGACCGGTTTTGCTGGGGAAATAGCTGCAACCGGTCGGAGAGTCGGGAGAGAGGTTTTCGGAAGTACCTCATGGCCAGTTGCACCTGAAAGGTGACCAGAAGCCCGTCGCCGCTGTTCTGCCAGGGTTTGAGGATGATGTGGCCGCTGGGTTCCCCGCCGATACGGGCGCGGCGGCGGGTCATTTCCCGGTAGACGAAGCGGTCGCCGACCGCGGCCCGGGAGAAGCCGATGCCGCGCTCCTGCAGGGCCCGTTCCAGGCCCAGGTTGCTCATGACGGTCCCTACCACGTGGGCGGGGAATCCGGGGACGGTGGTTGTCAAATATTCGCTCAGCAGATAGAGAATCCGGTCCCCGTCCACCAGGTTTCCGGTTTCGTCGACGACCTGCAGCCGGTCGCCGTCACCGTCGAGGGCGGCACCCAGATCGGCTTGGGTTGCCTTCACCTCCTGGCTCAAACTGCGCGGATCGGTGGAACCGCATCCCCGGTTGATATTGGTTCCATCCGGGGAGGCGTGGATCAGGCGGACCTTTTGCCGGTTGCCGTCGAACACCCGACCGACTATGGCTGAAACGGCTCCGTTGGCGCAGTCGAGCACCAGTTTCGGAGCCGGTTCGGGGATCCGCAGAAGTTGTTGCCGCAAAAACTGGATATAGTCGTCGAGAGGATGGGAGCGGCATGTCCCGAGAGGGGGCAGGGGCGCAGGGGGAGCCTCCCGGAACAACCGGGTGATCCGGGTTTCGATCCGGTCGCCGATTTTTTCTCCGCGCCGGTTGATGATCTTGATACCGTTGTCTTCGCAGGGATTGTGCGAAGCCGACAGGATGATTCCGACATCGAACCGGCCATGACGCACGAGATAAGCCAGGCCCGGAGTCGGAACGACTCCGCAGAGGAAGAGATCGGCGGATCGGCAAAGGCAGCGGGTCAGGATCTGCTCCAGCCATTCCCCAGAGGCGCGTGTATCACGGCCGATCAGTATCCGTTTTCCCTGGAAAACCTGTGCGAAGACATGGCCGAGGGTGATCAGCGAGGGCTCGTCGAGGGGGGGCTGGCCGATCCGGGAGCGGATCCCGTCGGTTCCGAACAGGCGCTGGATCATGGGCGGCTGCCGGAGATCTTTTCGATTTTCAACCGGACATCGACTTTTTGAATATCCATGATATTCAATGCCTGGGACGGCTTTATTAATCCGACTTTCACCGTTGCGGTGGCCGTGATCTCCGTCAGGTCGATCTCCTCGGTATCCACGGAATAGATACCTGCCACTCGGTCCTCGTACCCATAAATGGTCACTTTGTCGGGTGATACGACGGCGTCGGTCATGCGCAGGCCGGCGGGAAGGCGATTGCGGAAGCGGGCGTGAACGGTCACTTCTTTGTACGCAAGCCGCTCGACATTGACTTCGATCATTTTCGGGTGCAGGGAGATGATCTTGATGTGGGAAGGGATGTCCAGGTAATCCTCGGCAAAGAAGGTGAGCCGGCCGCTGCTGTCGATTTCCTTGAGGTCGATGCGGATGCGCAGGGTGTTCGGGTTAAAATCATGAAAGGTCCGGCTCGACCCCTGGATGGTCACCTGCACCGCTTCCGGCTTGGCACTGACCACCTCGATTTGGTCGGGGATATGGGTGAACTCGACCGGAATGCGCAGGGCGCGGTCGCTGTAGGTTTTTTCCTTGATGCAGATCAGTGTCCAGGCGGTCAGGGCGAAAAAGAGAGCCAGAAGCTTGGCGGTCAGATTGGAAAAGACCAGTTTGCGGATATTGCTGATCATTTTATATTTTATAGAATTTTAGGCGGTTTTTCAGGCCTTCCCGATCCAGGCCACGGATCAACTCGCCGTTTACCGCGATCGAGATCTTGCCCGATTCCTCGGAAACGACCAGGGCGATGCAATCGGTCTCCTGGCTGATACCGATGGCCGCCAGGTGCCGGCCGCCGGCCGGAGTCAACTCCAGCAGGGGTGGGTAGGGGAAGAAACAGTTGGCGGCGGCGATCCGATTTTCGCTGATGATCACGGCTCCGTCGTGGAGTGGCGTATTGGGAGTGAAAATGGTGAACAGGAGATCCTTGGAAACGACAGCCCCGATCTTGATGTGCTTGTCGATGTAGGATTTCAGCTTGATCTCCCGCTCGACGGCGATGAGGGCTCCGACCCGAGCCAGCGACATCCCCACGACCGCATTGATCAATTCGTCGCGAACAGCCGAATGGTTGGTAAAAATATATTTCGTTCGGATTTTTCCACCGATTTCGGCGAGTATTTTGCGCAATTCCCCCTGGAACAGGACGATGATGGCGAAGATCAGGTAGGAGAAAAAATTGTTGAGGATGAAGGCGAAGGCGGTGAGTTTAAGCAGGCTGGCGATCAGGGCGAACACTCCGATCAACAGGAGTCCCAAGGCCATCTGGTAGGACTTGGTTCCCTTCACCAGGAGGATCAGGTAGTAGAAGAGGAGGAACAGCAGAAAAATATCGATGGCATCCGTCAGCTTCATCTGTGTGAAGACCCGGATGATCTGTTCGAAAATCATCTAGTTCGCATCGGCCTCAGGGACGACGGCCGTTTTTTTTACGGTGTCATTTTTGGCTGGATTTCGTTTGGATCCTTTCGCGGCTCCGATCTTCTTCCCATCGAGAATCATCTGCAGGTCGTCGGAACTCAGCGACTCCCGCTCCAGCAACTGGATGGCGACCGCCTCCAGCTTTTCCTTGTTGGCGATGATCAATTGTCTGGTTTTCTGATAGAGGGTATCGATGATCTTTTTTACCTCTTCGTCGATGAGTTGGGCGGTCCGTTCCGAGTATTCGGCATGGGACATCATGTCGCGGCCGAGGAAGATCATGTCGTCCTTCCGCGAGAGACTCAGGGGGCCGAGCGTCGACATGCCCCACTCGCAGACCATTTTGCGGGCAATAGAGGTCGCCCGTTCGAAATCGTTCCCGGCGCCGGTGGTTTGCATATTCAAAAAGACCTCTTCGGATATCCGGCCGGCCAGGAGCACTTCGATCTGAGCATTGAGATAGGTTTTGGCGTACAGGTACTTGTCGCTCAGGGGGAGTTGCTGGGTAACGCCGAGCGCCATTCCGCGGGGGATGATCGATACCTTGTGCAGCGGGTCGGCTTCCGGTTCCAGGGCGGCGATCAATGCATGGCCGGCTTCGTGGTAGGCGGTGATCTTCTTTTCCTCCTCGGAAATGATCATGCTTTTCCGTTCTTTCCCCATCAGCACCTTGTCTTTGGCATATTCGAAATCGTCATGCTCGATGTTCTTCTTGCCGTTCCGTGAGGCCAACAGTGCGGCTTCATTGACCATGGCGGCGATGTCGGCACCGGTGAATCCGGGTGTGGACCGGGCCAGGACCTTCAGGTCGACATCCTTGTGCAGCGGTGAGTTCCGGGTGTGCACCTTGAGGATTTCCTCGCGGCCTTTGACGTCGGGGGTGTTGACGACGATGCGGCGGTCGAAGCGGCCGGGACGGAGCAAGGCGCTGTCGAGAATGTCGGGGCGGTTGGTGGCGGCGATGATGATGACCCCCTCGTTGGGGTCGAACCCATCCATTTCCACGAGCAATTGATTCAGTGTTTGTTCGCGTTCGTCGTGTCCGCCGCCCAGGCCGGTGCCGCGCTGGCGGCCGACGGCGTCGATTTCGTCGATGAAAATCAGGCAGGGGGCATGTTTTTTCCCCTCATCGAAGAGGTCGCGGACGCGGGAAGCTCCGACGCCGACGAACAACTCGACGAAATCGGATCCGGATATGGAGAAAAAGGGAACATTGGCTTCACCGGCGATCGCTTTGGCCAGCAGCGTTTTTCCGGTTCCCGGGGGGCCGATCAGGAGGACGCCCTTGGGGATCTTGCCGCCAAGACGCTGGAATTTCTTCGGCTCCTTCAGGAACTCGATGATCTCCTCCAGTTCCTCCTTGGCCTCTTCGACGCCGGCGACATCCTTGAAGGTGATCTTGATCTTGCCGCCGGAGAACATGCGTGCCTTGCTCTTGCCGAAATTGAAGGCCTTATTGCCGCCCTGCTGGCGGATGAACATCATCGCGAAAGCGAACAGGAGCAGGATCGGCAGGCCCCAGATCAGCAGCATGGAAAGCCATTCGTTCTTGTTCAGTTTTTCGACTTCGATATAGACGCCGTTTTTCGTCAATAATGGAATGAGTTCGGGAAAATCGATGGGGATGTTGACCTCGTAGCGGATGGTGCGGTCTTCCTCGGTCATTTCTCCGGTGACGACATTGCCGGCGATCTTCGCTTTCTGAATCGTCTTTTCATCAATCCTCTGCAGAAAATCGGAAAAGGCGATCTTTTTCGTTTTTCCGGTGTTCATATTGGAGATGTTGATCAGGATAAACAGCGTGGTCAGAATGACGACCCAGATAAGAATTCCTCGTGTTGCCTTGGGTTTTGCTTTGTTCATTGTTTTTGTCTATTTCCAGTTACGTATTTTTTATTATACATGTTTCAGAGCCGATGGCAATATCCGCTGGTCTTTTTTATATCAGCCGGAGCTTTTTGCCGGTTTTCTCGAAGGCGGCGATGGCCCGGTCGAGGTGGTCGCGCGAATGGGCGGCGGAGATCTGGACCCGGATCCGTGCTTGCCCCTTCGGTACGACCGGAAAGAAAAAACCGACGACATAGATCCCTTCCTCGTAAAGATCGCAGGCAAACTGTTGGGACAGCTGGGAATCATCGGCGTATTTCCGGAAGAGGATGGGAACGATCGGATGGATCCCCTGGATGATATCGAACCCGAGAACCGTCATCGCCTGGCGGAAATAGGCGGTATTTTCCATCAACTGTTCCCGCAGCTCGTCGCTCCCTTCCAAAAGGTCGAAAGCGGCGATTCCGGCGACGGCGATCACCGGTGCCAGGGTATTCGAAAACAGGTAGGGGCGCGATTTCTGCCGCAAAAGCTCGATGATCTCCTTTTTGCCGGTAGTGAATCCGCCGGACGCTCCACCCATTGCCTTGCCCAGGGTGGAGGTAATGATGTCAACCTGCCCCAATACGCCCGTGTATTCCAGGGTTCCCCGCCCGGTTTTGCCCAGAAACCCGGTGGCATGCGAGTCGTCGACCATGACCATGGCATCGTAGATGTTGGCGAGTTCGATGATCCGGGGGAGTTGGGCGATGTCTCCATCCATGGAAAAAACACCGTCGGTGGCGATGATGATGTTGCGGGCGGGGACCGGCCCCTTCGACAGTCCCGGTCCGTCCCAGATATCCATTCCTTCCCGGGCCTTTTTCAGTGCTTTTTCCAGGGATCCCATGTCGGAGTGGTCATAGATGAACCGTTTCGCTTTGCAGAGACGGATCCCGTCGATGATCGACGCATGGTTGAGTGCATCGGTGATGATCGCATCTTCGGCGCCGAGAAGTGTTTCGAAGAGGCCGCCGTTGGCATCGAAACAGGAAGAATAGAGGATGGTGTCATCGGTGCGGTAGAACTGGGATATTCTGGTTTCCAATTCCTTGTGCGGTTCCTGGGTGCCGCAGATGAACCGGACCGAGGCCATGCCGAACCCATACCGATCGAGCGCTTCGTGGGCCGATCGGATCAGCGCCGGGTGGTTGGCCAAACCGAGGTAATTGTTGGAACAGAAATTGAGCACTTCGCGGGCCGGGGCGCCTTCGGGGAATGAGACCGATATCTCCGCCTTCTGCTCGGAATGGATCGACCGCTCTTCCTTGAACAGGCCGGCATCCCTAGTCTTCAATAATTCCTGGGCATAGTCATATTTCACACGTTGGTACATGAAGCCTCCTCGTTGGCGAAGATCTGTTTGTCTCCATCGATATATTTATCCATCAGGATCAGGAGGGAAAAATCGGCGCTCTGCCGCTGCAATGAATGGGGCTCTCCCGGCTCCACCACCACGATGTTACCGCGTTGCAGCCGGAGCGTCCGGTCACCGACGGTCAACTCCGCATTCCCCTCCAGGACAACGAAATACTCGTACCCAAGGGGATGGAGATGGGGAGGGGACGGAGAGAAGACGCCCTGTCGATGGGCGACTTGCAGGGGTCCGCCCAGGCAAGCGTTGCCCAGAAACCAGCCGTCCTCGCGGGAAAAATCGGAGATGAATTTCATTTACCCTATGTCCTTTCAGATTTATTTATCCGGATACTGCCATTATTATTCTGTTAAAACAAATTATAGCACATCCGGGTCGGAGCGGAAAGCCGGTTTGCCGGTTATTCTGGCTGTTTTTTGTGATAGAATATCGAACGAGGAGTTCTGTCATGACGAAAAGCAAATACGCCGCAGCGGGTGTGAATATCGCCAAGGGAAACGAAGCAGTCCACCGGATCAAGGAAATGGTGGCGAAGATCGGTGTCAACGAGATCGGGAAATTCGGCGGTTTTTTTCCTTTGGAGATGAAATGGAAGGAACCGGTTCTGGTTTCATCGGCGGACGGTGTCGGCACCAAATTGAAAATCGCCTTCAAGACCGGGATCCACAACACGGTCGGCCATGATCTGGTCAACCATTGCGTCAACGACATCCTCGTCTATGGAGCCCGGCCGCTCTTCTTTCTCGATTACATCGCCGCCGGCGTGGTGAAACCGGATGTCATCGCGGCCATCGTTTCCGGAATTCTCAATGGTTGCATGGAGAACGGGTTTGTTCTGCTGGGCGGGGAAACGGCCGAGATGCCCGGTTTTTATCAGCAGGACGAGTACGATGTGGCCGGGTTCATCGTCGGCATGGTCGAAAAAAAGAAGGTGATCGACGGCCATTCCATCCAGAAGGGGGACCTGTTGATCGGGCTGCTTTCGAGCGGCCTGCACACGAACGGGTATTCACTGGCTCGCCACATTCTCTTCGAGCAGTTGAAACTCGATGTCGACAGCCAGCCGGATGGTTTCGACCGCTGCCTGGGAATGGAGTTGCTGGAAATCCATCGCTCGTACCTGCGGCCGGTTTCGGCTCTGTTGGAATACGACCTGATCAAGGGGATGGCCCATATTACCGGTGGCGGACTCCTGGAAAATATTCCCCGGGTGCTCCCGGATGCCATTTCGGTGCAGATTCAGAAGAGCTGGCCGATACCCCGGTTGTTCTCGTTTCTGATGGAACAGGGGAGAGTAACCCAGAAAGAATGCTTCCGGGTGTTCAACATGGGGATCGGCATGGTGGTGGTGATCGACGCCCAGCAGTTGTCCCGGGCGGAAAAGATCCTGAATGCCCTGGCTGAACCGTATTATATAATTGGTCAAGCGGTCGAGAACAAGGGAAAGTTCAGGGTCAGGATTCAGTAATCCAGCTCAGCAATCCGGGAGTGACCGTTTCGAGTCTGTCGACATGGGGGACCAGACGTTCATGGCCCGCCCCCCAGACGATGAACGGGACGGGGTTCCGGGTATGACCGATCGTATTCAGATCCTCGATATTTCCATGATCGGATGTGATGATCAACGTATCTTGTCCGGGGTCAAGCCGGGTGACCAGCGTCTCGATGAGCCGGTTGATTGTACCGATCAGTTCGGTGCATTCGGCGAAGGAACGGCGGTGGGCGTAGATGTCGGTCTGAAAGAATTCATAGAGGAGAAAATCACAGCTTCTGGAAGCCCGGAACAAAATCTCCCCCGCTTCCTCCGGTGTGAACTCGGGCAAGTTGGCACCCTGTTCGCGCAGCGAGCGGTTGGAAAAATCCTGGTAGAGAGAAATCCGGTTGCGGATATCGGTTTCGCCGAACGGGGGCTGGAGGATGGAGAGCATCAGACAGGTGGTAACCGAGATCATCCGCTGCCAGAGTGGAGGGAATTCGGATGAAAAGGAGATGGTCCCATCTGCTTCGAGACGAAGATGAGGGTGTTGGAAAAAATGGGCATGAAATGGATAGGCGTTGAGGTAGCAGGCTTTTTTCCCCATTCGCTGCAGGGAGGAGAGGAGGTTGGAATTCCGGATGAGACGTCGGAGGCGGGTATCGGGATAACCCTGTTTGTGCCCCGGGCCGAGCGATTTTCCGCTGCATCCGGTGAACAGGGCGGTTTGGCAGGTGGCGCTTTGCGGTATTCCCGGAAGACTACATGCGGTTTCCAGAAGCCCGACCGGTCTGCCGTCGGGAAGGATTCCCCCGGATGGAAACAGGGGAAGATAGGCGTAACGGCCGGAAAAGAACGGATTAGACGGGTGTTCGGCGCCGAATCCGACGCCGTCGAGAAAGATAAAAATGGTTCTTTTCATGCTTGGCCTCAATTATTGATTATAAATCATAAAAAACTCCAAAGAAACAGATGGGAAAAGGTTTTTTGAGAATATCTGAAGATACGTTTCAGTTCAATATAGTCTGGTTTCACCTACAATGAATGGCCGATCAGGAGTGAGTTATCCAAGGTGTGAAAATAAAAAATGTTAAGTTTTTTACGAAAAATGAATAAAAACCTCTTGACATTTGATTTTTGATATGCTAGTAAAGGACCGAAATGAATATTTTTAACGCTGGAGAGTGAAATGCCATTGCTGGGACTAAGAAAAGCAAAGCCTTTGGTGGGGTTGGACATCGGCACATTCGCGTTGAAATTAGTGGAATTGCGGCCGGTCAAGAAAGGCAAGGAGACCAGGTACGAACTCGTATCCATCGGGTATGAGCCTTTGCCCTATCAGTCCATTGTCGAGGGCAGCATCATGGATTCGACGGCGGTGGCTGAAGCCATTCAACAGATTTTTTATGAAAGTCGGGCCAAGACCAACAATGTCGCTTTTGCTGTCTCGGGAAGCTCGGTAATCGTCAAGCGGATCGAAGTACAGCGGTTGAAACCGGAGGAGATGCACGAACACATCCTCTGGGAGGCTCGCCCGCATATCCCGTTTACCCCCGATGAAGTCAATATCGATTATGAAGTGATCGAATCCCCGGACATTCATCCCGACAAGGTGGGCGTGGTTCTGGCAGCAGTGCGCAAGGAAAAATTGAATGATTATATGAACGTGGTCGCCATGGCCCAGAAGTCGCCGATGGTGGTCGACCTCGATTCGTTCGCCGTGCTAAACAGTGTGATGACCAATTACGAAATGTACCGGGACCGGACTGTTGCCATCATCAACATCGGCGCATCGATTACCAACGTCATCATCTCGAAAATGGGATTTCCCATTTTTGTCCGCGATATCTCGTTCGGCGGCAACCAATTCACAGATCTTCTCCAGAAGGAATTGAACCTGAAATACGAAAAGGCCGAAGCGGTGAAGAAGGGGCGGCCGGTGGAGGGGATATCCCCGATCGCGGTCAAACCGATCATCACCATCATCTTGAATGATCTGAAAAACGAAGTGAAAAAAACCTTCGAGTTTTATCGATCCACGACCGCCGAGGGACGGATCGACAATATTCTCTTGAGCGGCGGCAGCGCCAATCTCGAGGCAATCACCGATTTCTTCTCCCAGGAATTCGACATTCCCATCGAAATTACCAATCCCTTCAATAACATCGAAATTCGCAGGCATGAATCGAGTTTGATCAAGGATATGGCCCCGGTGTTCAACGTGGCGGTCGGTCTTGCTCTGCGTAATGCGAGGGACTAATCATGATTAAAGTCAATTTAATGCGACCCGAAAAAAAAGATGTGGGCGGAAGTGAAAAGAGCGCCGCCTATGCTGGAGAGGCCAGGGAAGCGCAACTCAGTAAACCTGCGATCATCGGCGGACTGGCGATCGGCGTGGCCATCATCCTGGGTCTCTATTTTCTACAGGCAAAGAAAATAACCGAACTGAAGACGACGGTCAGCGACCGTGAACTGGAAATCAAATCGCTGGAGGGTGTTCTCCAGAAATTGAAAGAAGCGGAGGACGCGAAAAAAGCGGTCGATGACAAGATCAAGATCATTCAGGACCTGAAAATCAAGCAAAAGGGAACGGTCTTGGTGATGGACAAGGTTTCCCGATGCCTGCCGGAATGGCTATGGCTTACCAACTTCTCCTATATCAATAATAAACTGAGTATCTCCGGGCAGGCCATGTCCAACAGCATCATTTCCGATTTCATCAGCAATTTGAACAATTCCACCTATTTCGCGAATGTAGCAATCATTTCCAGCCAATCGGCCAAAGCTGGCACAAGCACTCAGGATGTATACAACTTTTCCCTGAGTTGCACCTTTGTCAATTCGGCCGACGAGACCAATAAGGGAGGGTGACATGGATCTGGAGAGAATGCCCTGGTACGGTCAGTTGGCGGTGTTTACCTTGTTGGGGCTTACCCTTGTCGCCGTCTTTTATTTTGTCATGTACCAGCCTAAAACTGGCGAGATCGAAACCATGCAGTCAGAGGTCGATCGCCTGGATCAGGAGATCCGCCGGGCCAAGCAGGCACAGGCTAAGTTGGAACAACTCGAGAAAGAGACGATTGCCAATGAGGCCCAGTTGGAGAAGCTGAAACAGGTTTTACCCGAAAAGCAGGAAGCAGACCAGACGTTGCGCAAGATTCAGGAACTGATGATTACTGCCCGCATCAAACTGAACAACTTTACTCCCGGATCGATGCGTCCGATGACGATTTATGAGGAATGGCCGATTCCCATGAGCGTCGAGGGAAGCTACCACAATCTGGCCATTTTCTTCGACAACCTGTCCAAGTTGACCAAGATATTCACCATAGACGGGTTGACCATTACTCCCTTGAGTGCGAATCAGAGTGTCGATCGAACCATCATCGCCACATTCACGGCGACCACGTATATTTACAAGGAACCCGAAGCGCCAAAACCGCAACCGAGGGTTCCGCGCCAGCGGGAAGAACCGGTGGATCAGGGCGCATCGGATAAGCTTGATGTATAAGGGAGAAACCATGTGCAGAGTATTATTGATCATATGCATGATCGGTTTGATGCCGACCCTGGCTCAGCAGGCTGAGCAAGAGAAAAAGATCGAGACTTCGCCACCCCAGATCGCCATCGACAACACCAGATTGGAGGGTGAATACCAGTATCGCCCCGAAGGTCGCCGGGACCCGTTTTTGAGCCAGTTGAATCAGGGAGGCGACCAGGAAAGACGAGGTATCGCCGGCCTGCAGGGATTGATGATCGATGAACTCAATCTCAGTGGGATCATCAAAACGCCGTCGGGATTCATCGCCTTGGTCATCGGTCCGGACAGCAAACCATACAATATCAAGCTCGGGGACAAAGTCTATGATGGAGAAGTGATCGCACTGGATGCCAATATCATCCAGTTTAAAAAAACCGCGACCATTCTGATCCCCGGCCAAAAGGAAAAAATAGTCACAAAAATGTTAAATCCTGAAAAGGAGGATTTGTAAAATGAGAAAAACCACGGGCAGTGGATTGATTTTGCTTCTGCTTCTTGCCGGAATCGCACATACTGCCGTTGTCACCATCGATAGACTTGAATACAAGGAAAATGAAGGGTATATTCAGTTGTTCTTGCCGACATCCCAGATCATGCCCATCCCCGATTCATTCTATCCCGAGAAAAACAATCCGTTTCGTCTGGTGATGCGGATTCCGAATGCATTCTGCAATATCGAACTGCAGGCATTGAAACTGAATTCGGCTCTGATCGGAGATATCCGATTCCGCAATCTGGAAGCGGCCAGTGAGCTGGAAATCGAGTTGAAAAAAGAGGTCTCCTATGATGTCCACACTGATCAAAACGGCATCTACATCAAATTCCCCTTCCAGCAATCGGTGGTAGGTGAGCCGCTGGCGAAAGCCACGACTCCCTCACCGGCCTCCCGGATTTCCGAACCGATTCCAACCGGTCCGGTGGTATTAAAGGATATCCGGATCATGGATCAGGGGAACGGAAATACTTTGTTCGAATTGATTCTATCGGGGAAAGCCGATTATTCGCTGATCCCTATCGAAACCAACCCGATTCGGCTGGCCGTCGATCTGAGAAATACCCGGTCCAAAAAACTGTATAAACCTGTAAATCTGAACAATGTCAAGGCGATACGCGGAGCTTTGAATACGGCGTCGACCTACCGGGTGGTCTTCGATCTTCAGTATATGACCAATTACAAGGTGCGGACCTCCGGCAACACCGTCATTGTCGAATTCCAGAAAAAGGTGGTTCCGGCAACTCCGGCGGCTGAACCAGTTGCGACTCGCCCGGAATCCGCTTTCCCCGCCAATCCTCTCCCCGAAACCCCGGGAAATGGTGAACCCAAGAATGAGCCGGTGTCAGCGATCGCAAACTCTGATCCGGTGCCGGTGCTTCAATTAAAAGGGAAGGATGAAGTCGAAAGCCCGAAGGAGTTCTTTAAACCGGAGAAAGCTCAGGTCACCCAGGAGCAACCTCCCCAGGTCAGCGATGTAACTGTGAAAACCGTTGAAGGTCAAGCCCAGACTTACCAGGCGCAATCCATTTCCGGTGCCAAGCAGTATACCGGTGAACCCTATGATTTTAATTTCAAGGATACCGACTTGGTCGATGTACTGAAATTCATCGCTCGGGTCGCCGGACTGAATCTGGCCATCGACCCCGATGTGAGCGGGAAGGTCACCTGTGAATTCGTTCAGGTTCCCTGGGATCAGGCTTTGGACATCTTTCTCAAGATCAACCGCCTGACCATGATCATGGATGGAAATCTCATCCGTATCGGTCAGGTAGATGCCCTGCAGCGGGAATTGGAAAACCGGGCCCGTTTGACGCAGGCGAAGGAAATGGAGGAGAACCTGACGGTCGTCACGCGCCCCCTCTCTTTTTCCAAGGGAGAGCAGATCAAACCCATCCTGGAAAAGCAGTTGTCAGCCCGCGGAGATATCATCGTCGATGAACGTACCAATACCCTGATCATTACCGAAATCCCCGATCGGATGAAGGTGATCGATAAATTGATCAACACCCTGGATGCCGCCAATCCCCAGGTACAGATCGAAGCCCGTATCATCGAAGCAACCAACGATTTCCTCTCTTCCTTCGGTGTCCAATGGGGGTATCAGTTCTACGCCGATTCCCAGCATGGCAATCAAACCAAACTGGTGTTCCCGAACAATGTCCAATCACAGGGATATATGATGGGCGCATCCGGCCCCAACAAGTACACGATCGGAGATCAGGAGTTTGCCTATGCGGTGAACCTTCCCTCGGCCGATTCGGTCTTGTTCCCCATGCTGCGGTTGGGCAATCTGGCCGGTACTTTTCAATTGGACCTCGCCCTGAGCGCCATGGAACGGAAAGGCAAGGGACGGGTGATCTCCTCGCCGAAGACGACCACCCAGAACAACATGAAAGCAACGGTGGTCCAGGGGGAATTGATTCCCATCCAGACGATCCAGAACAATACCATCACCATCGCCTACCATATGGCGGCTTTGAAACTGGAGGTGACCCCCCAGATCACTGCCAAGGGATCGGTGATCCTGGAAGTCAAGATCAATAACGATACCGCCAACTTCGAAAAGCAGGTCGGCGGCATCCCCACGATCAACACCGAAGAAGCGAGTACCATCGTGCAAGTCAACGATGGCGGTACCATTGTCATCGGAGGGTTGTACAAACTGATCCAATCGAACCTCAAGACCGGAGTGCCGATTTTAAGCGATATTCCGATTCTGGGAAGCATGTTCCGGAACAGCCGGAGAAGCAATGAACAGCGTGAATTGATCATTTTTATCACGCCTAGGATCATCAAATAGGGAGGTCAAAGATGAAAAAAATCCTGATTTTGATAGCACTGGCCGTTATTTTTGCATCCTGCAAGGTGGCTACGGGGAATGCGGCCGCTGAATTGATCGTCCAATCCATCAAACCCAATCTGCTCAGTGCCGATGTCGATGACGGTTTCGACGATAAAGTGGTCGTTGCCGTCCAGGCGGTTTTACGGAATCCCTCTGAACCCATAGTGACCACCGAACTCAATGTTATCGTCGATCAGATTGATGTCACCTACTTCCGGTCCGATGGCCAGAATGTTCCCGGCCAGGACGTGCCCTATGGCTACTCCATGCGCTGGAACAAGTATCTGATTGCCAATGAAGCGGCGGTAGATTTGGAAAATGTGGTGATTCTCCGTCATGTGGCGAAGCTGGAGCCGCCGTTGATTGATCTGCTTAATTTGGGTCAGGAGAAGATATTCACCTTCTACGCCCGGATGACCTTTCACGCCAAGGATATTCGCGGTCACCGGCTTGATCCGGTAACGGCCGATATGACCATTCAGGCCGCCAATTTTGCCGGTGAAGAATAAGGAGAAGAAGCATGAATAAATTATACTTGCTGATTGCTCTCAGTGTGGTTCTTCTTCTGAGCTTTGGATGCGTCCATAAAACTGTAGAAGAACCCGACGTCACTGGAAACCCCGGGATCAACCTGGTCATGGAGGGGAATGCGACGCCGAGCGTTTTGTATATTCCCAAAACATTGATTCCGCAGATTACCACCATTACGGTAAAGGTCACCGCCGCCAACATGGTCCCGGTTCCCGGACGGGAAGTGCTCTTTCAGCAGGTCGAAGCGAATCAATTGACCATGGCGCCTGCGGATGGATGCACATGGGGATATTTCGGCAGCGGTTTGGATTTCAGTATCAAAAAACAACTCGACTCCAATGGTACTGCCCAGGTAACCTTCCGAATACCCGGATTGTACACGGTTCCCGTGGATACCCTGATGTATATCAAGGTAACCCTGATGAATATCGACAACAACCGCGTGGAAATGTTCGATTATATTCCCCTCTTTCTGAAGGTATATGTCAACTGAGCCGGAGCATGGCCGATATTCAAAATGAACGCAACCAGATCATTCAATTACAAACTTATCTAGACGAGAAGAATTATTCGGCGGCGCTGACCCTCGCTGAACAAACTCTCAAGCAATTCCCCTTTTCCTTTCAGACCAAATTGTACTATGCGAAGATTTTGAAAGCGCTGGGGCGGCATCCAGAATCGATCGAGTTCCTGAGCGATCTGGACAAACAGTTCCCCTATAATATCGGCATTTTATCGGAATTGGCTGCCACCCATTATTATATGCAGCAATTCCAGGAAAGCCTGATCTTCTATAACCGCATCCTGTTTCTCGATTCCTTCAACGATCAAGCCAAACAACGAGTGGAGGAGATCCAAAGGCTGCTCAACAATCGGTTTCATGAGAAGCTTGACGAAACCCAGGTCGACGAGAAAAGTTCCAACCGAAAACGGTCCGAAATGGAGATCGCCCGGCAACCGACGCGAGTGATCCCGGATGATGAGATCGCATCGGCCCAGGGAAACCCACAAAGAAAACTGACCGAAATCGTTGCCCCTGCTGAACCCCGGCCGCCGAAACTGTCGCCGGACGAGAAAACCCGGGAGAAAACGGTGCGCGGAGAGGGCGTCGAAGACATTCCCTTCATCACCGAAAGTGCGGCTGAATTGTATGCGAAACAGGGTCTGTTTGAACAGGCGCGGCATATATACCGCCGATTATTCGACCAAACCGGAGATATCCGATTTCAGGAAAAGCTGCAAAAATTACCTGTGGATGCGGGAGCGGGTTCTCAAGAGAGGATTGTCGATTCACTCGAAAGGTTGTTGAAGAAGTTCAAGGCGGGAGATAGCAATCATGTTCAGTGATGTATTCGATACCATTCATAAGCAGATGCCCGAAATCCAGATGATCGGAATTTGGGGAAAGGATGGGTTGGAGTTGGAAAAAAAGATATACAAGATGCCCAATATCGAATTGGAACTCTTGGGGGCCGAGATTGCCGACATGGTATCGCGAATCGATCAAATACGGGTGAATACGCGGAGTTTCCGTGTCGAGGTCAATACCCGAACCTTGAAACTGGCCGTATTTTCACTCAATCATGAATACTTTCTCTTTCTGGTTGCCGAAGAATCTTTGCTGTTCGGACGGTGCAAATTTTATATCGATTTATTCATTGAAAACTTGAAATCCAAGTTCTGATTCTCTATTATTCTCTCAGGAGATCGGATGACTGAATTCAAACAATTCCGGGTGATTCCCTGTCTGCCGGAAAAGCTGCACTCTTTGCCTCGGATCGCCAACAACCTGTGGATGGCCTGGAACCCTACAGCCATCAAACTGTTCATGACCATGGACAGTGACCTGTGGGAAAAATGCCTGCACAACCCCGTTCGCCTATTGGGCGAAATCAGCCAGGAGAGGCTTGACGAATTGAATCGGGATGAGGGATTCCTCGTGGAAGTCCAGAGGGTGAATGAGATGCTCGATCAATACCTTCAGGTCGTCAACAGCCTGCAGCACCGGGAACAAATCCGAATCGCTTACTTTTCGGCCGAATTCGGCCTGAATGACACCCTCCCCATTTACTCGGGTGGGTTGGGAATCCTTTCCGGTGATCATATCAAGTCAGCCAGCGACCTCAATCTCAATTTTTATGGGGTCGGGATTTTGTATCAGCAGGGATATTTTCAACAGTACCTGAATCAGGATGGGTGGCAGCAGGATTTTTATCAGGTCAATGATTTTCCCAACATGCAGGTGCAGGAGGTATTGGATGATGACCACCAACCGATGCAGGTGGAGATAGAACTTCCGGGAAGAAAATTGAGTTTGAAGATTTGGAAAATTGAGATCGGCCGGGTCAATCTATATTTACTCGATGCCAACGTACCGATGAATTCTCCGGATGACAGAAGGCTTACGGCCCAGTTATACGGAGGCGACCAGGAAATGCGTCTGCAGCAGGAAATGATCCTGGGGATCGGCGGTGTACGCATGCTGGACAAACTGGGTGTGGAGATCGATGTTCTCCACATGAACGAAGGCCATTCGGCATTCGCCCCTTTCGAGCGGATGTGCTTGCTCATGGACCGGTATCGGATCGGCTTTCAGGCCGCCGTGCAACTGGTCAAGAAATCGACCATCTTCACCACCCATACCAATGTCCAGGCCGGGCACGATATCTTCCGTCCCGAGATGATTGCCAAATATTTGAAAACACTGACTGACCGGATGGCGATTCCGGTCGAGGAATTCCTCCGTTTCGGCCGCGCTGGGGACGGGGCCAATGGCGATACCTTTTCTATGACCGTGGCCGCTATCCATAATTCCTCATTCATCAACGGCGTGTCCAAACTCCATTCCCATGTGGCTCGTAATCTTTGGCAGCACATCTGGAAGGAAATCCCGATCGAGCATGTACCGATCACTTCTGTAACCAATGGAGTTCACATCCCCTCCTGGTTATCGTTTGAAATGAACAATTTATACGAACGGTACCTGGGGGTGAAATGGCGGGAAAAACAAGACTACAAGGATGCCTGGGAGAGAGTTCTGAATATTCCCGATACCGAACTGTGGAATGTGAAGGAGGTACGTCGGCGGAGATTGATCGCCTTCACCCGTCAGCGCCTGGAAAAGCAATTGCGTGCACGCGGTGCCACCAAACAGATGATCGATGATTCTCAGGAAGCGCTGAATCCGGATGTTTTGACCATCGGATTTGCCCGCCGATTTGCCACCTACAAGCGGTCCAATCTGATCCTCTCCGATCCGGATCGCCTGCTGGCTCTGTTGAATCATCCAGACCGGCCGATCCAGTTGATCTTCGCCGGCAAGGCCCACCCCCAAGATCAGGCCGGCAAGGAACTGATCCGCAACATCATCCGTTTCAAGGCGACACATGGCGTCTGGAAGAAAATCGTATTCATCGAAGATTACGATTTCAACGTCGCCCGTTATATGCTGATGGGGGTCGATCTTTGGCTCAATAATCCTTTGCGTCCCCTCGAAGCCTGCGGAACGTCGGGGATGAAAGCGGCCTGTAACGGCGCCTTGAATCTCAGCATTCTCGACGGCTGGTGGGACGAGGCGTATGACCTGAAAAACGGCTGGGCCATCGGCAACCGCGAAGTCTACCAGGATTCACTGTACCAGGACGAGGTGGAAAGCCGGGCCCTGTTTTCGGTTCTGGAAAATGACATCCTTCCCCTGTACTACAACCGGACTTCGGACGGATTGCCGCGGGAATGGATCCGGATGATGAAGTATTCCCTGCTCACCATTGCTTCACGCTTCAATTCCCATCGCATGGTCAAGGAGTACTTCTATCGGTTTTACCGGAAGGCGGCGGAGAATTATCTGCAGTTACGTTCCGATGAATTCCATCAGCTCAAGGAATTCACCGCCTGGAAAGAAAAAGTCGAGAAGGAGTTCGACGGTATCCGGATCGTACAAGTCGATGCCGAACTGGAAAAGGTCTACCGGGTGACCGATCCGGTCCCATTGCAAGTCGAGCTGGATCTGGGCAAATTGAAACCCGATGATGTCCGGGTCGACGTTTATTTCAGCCTGTTGGCGGGTGGAACCATGCAGACAGATTCGGAGATCGAGAGGCTGGAAACGGTTTCCCACATTTCGGGCCCTCGCTACCGATTCTCGGGTTCCGTGCCCTGCAAGCAGACCGGCCGTTTCGGATTCCGTATCCGCATCACCCCAACCCATCCTTTGTTGACCCATCCCTATGAACTCAACCGGGTGATCTGGGGCTGACCGGGATCAACCAGTGGTTTTCAAAAGGGAGATGTAGAAGAGATCGTTGTCGAGGCGCGGAGAGGGGAGCAGATAGATTCCATTTTTACTTCTCTGATACCGGAACTCCAGAGAATCGAGCAGAGGAGTCAGGTCGGTCGGTTCCAGGGAGTTGCTCAAAAGCAGGTTTTCGATGACCTCTTCTCCCTCTTCGGGGAATATCGAGCAGACCGAATAGAGGACATGTGAACCGGGGGGAAACGGTTTCAGTGCGTTCAGCATCCTTTTTTGTCCGGCCGCTTTCTCACGTATCGTCTCCGTATCGAGTTTGAATTTGAGATCGGGGTTTTTCCGGACCGTTCCTGACGATGAACAGGGCAGGTCGAGCAAAAATAGATCGATGGTTTGGTTGATGAGAGCCGGCCGGTTCAGGTCGGATATCACCGGCAGAATCGCTGCATCGGGAGTGAACTGCCGGATGTTTTGCTGCAACAGGCTCAGACGGTCACCGCGGATGTCGGAGGCGATCAGGGTGATATCGGGGCGCAGCAGTGCCGTGGTCAGGGTTTTGCTGCCGGGAGCTGCGGCCGCATCCCATGCGGTTCGGATCGTATAGCGGGCGGCGATCAGAGAGACCAGTTGCGATGCCGGATTCTGAAGATAGAATTCGCCGTTGGCGAGGAGATCGCGGAGCGGTCCGCCGATTTCGGTCACCGCCCAGCTCTGGAGTTGGGGGATCGGTGTGAAGGAAACGCCGATCCGGTTCAACCGTATTTCAACCTGATCATGAGGTATCCGCCGGGAGTCCGTGTGGAGATGAAACACCGGCTCCCGGTCCAGAAAGGCGAGGTCGCCCGACAGGTCATCCGAGATCCGACTCAGTGCCTCGATAAAGAGAGGCGAGATGGAAAACCGGATGGAGAGGTCGGGGTGATCGGTAATGAATGCGGAGAGGTGAATCTTTTCCAAGCAACTGCGGCGCAGGATGGCGTTAACCAGCGACCGGAACGGTGGAGGAGTGGACTCGACGGTCTCGGAGACGATCGCATGATCTGGATAGGATTGGGAGAAAAGCAGCAGATACAATCCGATGCGGATCGGGATATCGGCGTCGTCGGGGAGAGGAAAGCGGCGGGTCGCATATTGACGGATGATCTCGCTCAAGGCCAGGGATTTCCGGCAGACTCCATAGACGACACGGGAGATCTCCTGTTTTTCCAGAATACGTCGATCGCCGATATACCGGTTGGTCAACAATTTGAGGTTTTGATTGGAATGCTTGCGAAATCGCTTGAGGATGTTACTCGCATGACGAACGAAGATCAATTGAGTATGTGGGGGAAACAGTTGCCCAGGCAGAAATCGAAGGGGCGCATCGCTTTCTTTCCGGGCGGCTTTATTTCCTGGAGGTTCAAGACGGATCCATCTCCGCAGGCGATCTTCAGCCCTTCGGACTTCAAATCGAGAATGGTTCCGGGGGACGATTGATGGGTTTCGGATGTGGGGATTATCCGGGTTGCCTGGATCACTTTTCCGGGTATGGAGAAGCAGGTCCCGGGCCAGGGTTGGAAAGCTCGGAAGTGGTTGTAGATGATCCGGGCCGGCAGCTTCCAGTCGATCATCCCCTCGCATTTTTGCAGGGCCGGAGCGAGGGTGGCCTGGGTTTCATCCTGGGGGATTTTCGCTACTCTTCCCCCGATGATCGCTTCCAGGGTCTGATTGAGAAACGGCGCCCCCAGAATACTCATCCGGGTCAGCAATCGCTCACTGGTCTCCTCCGGTTCGATGACGACCTCCTTTTGCGCCCAGATATCGCCCCCATCCATCCGGGCGGATATCTCGAAAATGGACAAACCGGTTTTTCCCGCGCCGCTCTCGATCGCCCGTTGCACCGGAGCCGCTCCACGGAAGAGCGGCAGCAGTGAAAAATGGACATTTACCGTATGCAGGAGGGGAAGATGGTGAATTGACCGGGGTATCCATTTTCCGTAAGCGACGACGACACCGATCAGCGGTGTCTGGTCGCGGATTTGTTCCTGCAAATGGGGGTCGCTCAGGTTTTCGGGTTGAATGCACGGCAATCCGGTTTCCTGGGCGAAGCATTTCACCGGCGTCTCGAGTATCCGGCAATGTCTTCCACCGGTAGCATCGGGCTGGGTGACCACCAGGGAGACGGGATATTGACGGGACAATTCCCCCAAAAATGGGATACTGACGGCGGCGGAGCCGAAAAAAATCACGCTACCACTGGCCACTTTTCTTCAGTTTTTTGATCTCCTGTTTGACCAGAGAACGTTTCAGGTGGGTGAGGTGATCGAGAATCAGGCGGCCGTTGAGGTGATCCATTTCATGTTGCACCACACGAGCCTTGAATCCGGTGAACTCTTCCCGGTACTCCTTCCCCTGCAGGTCGAAGTATTTCAGCATGATCGAATCGAATCGGCGGATGGGAAAAGAAAAACCGGGAAGTGAAAGGCAGCCTTCCATGTCGGTATTTTCGCCCTCATGGGCGATGATCTCGGGGTTGATCAGGACCATGAAGCTGGCGGGATGATCCTCCAGGGACGGGTCGATGACGGCGAGCTGCAACGAGCGGCCAACCTGGGGCGCAGCCAGCCCTACTCCCGGTGCCTGGTACATGGTTTCTTTCATAAGCTCGATCAGGGCCTTCAGATTCTCACCGAGTTGGTTGACGGGTGCTGCGATCTGCTCTAAGACCTCATCGCCGAAGCGGACTATTTTTAATGGCGAATTTTCCACAAAACCATTATAGGGCCGGCGTTTCCCTTTGTCAATATACTGAGATGCGCAAGGGGAATAGATTTCCAGGAAGTATCAGTTTACTATTGGTGGGGATGTGATTTATCGATCCCTTGTGGTTGTCAAAGTAAAACGGGTGTGGTATAGAGAGGCAATGGGAAAAGTAATCCGCCTGGAGGAGGAGGTTTATCGGAAAATTGCCGCCGGAGAGGTGGTCGAGCGTCCCCTATCGGTGGTCAAGGAGCTGGTAGAGAACTCACTTGACGCCGGTGCTACCCGGATCCGTGTCAGCGTCGAACAGGGGGGCAAGGGGAGAATCGTGGTCGAGGACAATGGCGAGGGATTCGCTCCCGACGATATTGAGGCGGCCTTCTCCCGGCATTCCACCTCGAAACTGCGGGAAACGACCGACCTGGATAAGATCACTACGTTGGGATTCCGGGGTGAAGCCTTACCGTCCATCCTGGAGGTGTCCCGGATCGATCTGAAAACCGCCGATAATGACTCGGGAACAGGTATCCGGGCCGGTTTTTATGAGGGCAGTCTGGAAACGACGAAAGGTATCCCGTATCCCCGGGGGACGACGATCGAGGTTACCGATCTCTTCTCCAATTTCCCTGTCCGCCGCAAATTCCTGAAGAGCGATGCCGCTGAGTTGAATCAGATCGTCCAATTTCTGGAACAGGTGGCTTTGGCTCATTATCAGGTTGGATTCGAACTGCTCAGCAACAGTCGGCTCCTCTTTTCATTTCCCGGTGTCAACCTTGCGAGCGAGAGAATCTATCAGGTGTTCGGCAAGGAATTTCTGGACGGGTTGCAGGAGATAACCGGAGCCGATGGCGATTACCGGTTACACGGGTTCGTCTCCCGTCCGCAGGCGGGATCGGCCCAGAAGAACCGTCAATACCTGATCGTAAATGGCCGAATCGTTCGGGAGAAGACGGTATATGCCGCTTTGACCGCTGCCTGCCAGCCGTTTCTGGAGAAAGGTCGTCATCCGGCCGCTATCCTCTATCTGCAGTTGCCACCTGCCGAGGTCGATGTCAATATCCATCCGATGAAACTGGAAATTCGCTTCCTCGATGGCCGGAAGATCTTTTTATTCGTGAAAAGCGTGATCGAATCGGGATTGATTGGCCATCCGAAGACCTCTGAACACTCCGGAGGAGCCTCTGCCTTGCGGCCAGTTTTTGCTGAGTCTCGGCCCCGATCGGAGGTCGCCGGTCCCCCTTTGGCTCAGCAAACTCTGTTCGAAGAGTCGTTCGCCCGACCCGATGATGGATTTCAACTCCTGGGGCAGTACGCCGAGACCTATATCGTCATCGAACGGAACGGAGAATTGCTGGTCATCGATCAGCACAATGCCCGGGAGCTCTTCCTATTCGATACCATGATGAGGGAAACTGAATCGGGTGGGGTGGCGATTTCGACCACGCTGTTTCCAGTGATCTTGGAATTGACCCACTCCGAGAAGAATCTGTTGACCCCTGCGCGCTTGGAACTTCTGAAAACAGCCGGATTCGAGGTGAACGATCTGGGCGGGACGACCGTCGAAATCAGGACCTATGCGCGTGTCATCGACGAACGGCGTGTGGGGGAGACGATCCGGAGCTTGTTGGAAAGTGAACCGGGAGAATGGAATCAACTGGAAAAAGTGATCGCCGGAGTCGCCTGCAAGGGCTCGGTGAAAGCCAATCATCGGCTTCATGCCGAGGAGATGCGTGTCATTGCCCGCGACCTGTTTTCTCTGCCCAACCCCTTTTTTTGTCCCCATCAACGGCCAACTATGGTGGCTTTTTCCCTGGCTGAGATCGAAAAGCTCCTGCGCCGGCGCTAAAACCTAGATCCACTGCGAGAGGTTGACGAAGGTCTTGATCTTGGCGTCGGCTTCACGGAGCCGGGCGGAGAGGATACGAGCCAGGTTGAGGAGGATGGCGGCTCCCGATTGCGGATGTTGCCGAATGAATCCGAGGAAGTTTTCCCGGGTGATCTCCAACAGATACGCGTCGCTGTGGGCAATTGCGGTGGCGCTGCGGGGTTGTGCTTCCAGCATGGCCATCTCGCCGAAAAAGTCACCCTTTTTCAGTACACAGAGTGCCTCTTCCCGTTTTTGCCCGGTCATCTGGGTGATGCGGACCTCTCCCGAAATGATGATCATCATCGAAGTTCCTTCGCTCCCCTCCGGAAAAATGATTTTATCCTTGGCGAAACACAGGTCTTCGGCGATTTGGGTCATGGTCTCCAGTGCAGCGACATCCAGTCCCGAGAAAAGGGGAATATGCTGCAACACCTGGATGATGATGCTTTGGGACTGGTTCATAGTCAATATTGTAACATATAGTGAATCGGAGGGGAACTCAGGGAACGATCATCTCGGCGATTTCTCGGGTCAGTCGATGGTAAAAAAGGAGAAGCTTTTCGGCATGGTCCAGAAATGCGGCAACGAAGGAGAATCGAATGGCATGTTCATCGGCTAGGTCGAACATCGGTTTTTGCCTCTCATCGGCGGGTCGGCCGGTGATCCGTTTTTTGATCTCATTGATGGACGAAAATGAAGAGTTGTCGCGGGAGGGGATGGGGAGAACCGGCTCGCGGATGCGGCGGAGGATGGAGGAGGGAAGGTCGAGTTCGCCGATCCACAACTCCAGCCGGAAGCGGTCGGCGTCGGGCCAGGAGGCCAATCGGTTGTGCAGTTGCATCAGCGAAGAGAGAAAGGCCCGGATCTCATCGATCTCGTTCTGCATTGTATCCTTGATTTCGATCCCCATCCCCAGCGAAAAGAAATCGACTTCGCGGCGGAACTCCACCAGGCGGGGGTCCTGCCGGTCGGAGCGGTATAGTTCCTCCAAGTTGGCGGCCACCGTTTCCATGGATATTTCACCCCTGGCCAGGAAACCTTTTACGGCTTCGTAGGCCTGGTTGGTGCGGAAGTCGTAAAGGGGATGGCGTCCCCGAATTTTGTTGATTGTCTTGGCGGCGATGCGGTTGAGGACTTCCAGATGCATGGCGCGGCGGATCATGGCTTCGTCGGGGGTCCAACTGGGCAGCTCATCCAGTTGCTGACCGCCAAGCAGACCGGCAATGAACAGGGTCGAGATTATCAATCGACACATCGGTCCCATCATAAATCCCCCAGAGGTGATTTGCAAGAGGGATATTGGTCATGGCAGTTGCGATTGACTTTTTTTACCCGATCTTCTATAGTTTGATTTCGAATCTTCAAATCGGATAAAAGGAGAAATATCATGGCTGAGGTTGATGAAAAAACCAAAAAAATTCTCGATGCGTTTGCGAAGATAAGCGTGATTCCCCGCTGCTCCAAGAACGAGGAAAAGATCTGTGCTTTTCTGATGGAGTGGGCGGCCAGCAAAAAATTCCCGGCCAAGAAGGACCGGATGGGGAATGTGGTGATTACGGTCCCCGCTACCTCCGGGTATGAGAAATCGCCCAAGGTGATCCTCCAGGGACATGTCGATATGGTCTGTGAAAAGACTCCCGATTCGCTCCACGATTTCTCCAAGGATCCGATCAAGATGGTCTTTGACGGGGATTGGCTGCGGGCCGATAACACCACTCTGGGAGCCGACAATGGTATTGCCGTGGCTATGGCGATGGTCGTCGCCGAGTCGACCGATGTACTCCATCCAGCGCTGGAACTTCTCTTTACCGTAAACGAAGAACAGGGCCTGTTCGGCGCCAATGCCTTGGAACCGGGATTCATCGAGGGAAAAATCCTCCTGAATATCGATTCCGAAGACGAGGGGGTTTTCACCGTCGGTTGCGCCGGTGGCCGCGACACCCATATCAGCCTGATGGTCCAGTTCCATGAAGTCGACGCCAATTACAAGGCTCTGCGCATCAAGGCCGGCGGCATGGCCGGAGGCCACTCGGGCGTCAACATTCACGAGGAGCGGGCCAACGCCATCCAAATCCTGGCCCGTTTTCTGCACCAACTCAAGCATCAGCACTCCCTCTTCATCGGCTCCATTCAGGGCGGGACCGCCCATAATGCCATCCCCCGCGATGCGGAAGCCCTGATCTTCGTGCCGGTGACTGCCGAGGCTGAGGTGACCGCCGCAGTCAAACGCAACGAAGCAACCTTCAAGAGCGAGTTCAAGGTGACCGACCCTGGGTTCACCCTGACCTGCACCCCCGAACCGGGAGCATCGAACCGGGTATTGAACGTGACCAGCAGCGCCAAGGTTGTCGATCTGCTGATCGCCCTGCCGCACGGCGTGACCGCCATGTCCACCGAGATGAAAGGACTGGTGGAAACCTCGAACAATCTCGCCAGCATCCGCATGGAGGGGAGTGCCCTGAAGATCGTCACCTCCCAGCGGAGTTCGGTCATGTCCCGCCTGCACGCCATCACCCACAAGGTGGAGACGGTCGCCCGGCTGGCCGGTGCCGAAGCCCAGAGCAGTAAAGGATATCCATCCTGGCAGCCCAATCTCGATTCACCCCTGCTGGCCCGCTTCCGGAAGATATACAAAGAACTGTTCGGCAAGGAGGCACATGTCGAATCGATCCATGCCGGACTGGAATGCGGCATCATCGGTGACAAGTACCCGGGGATGGACATGATCTCCTTCGGCCCCACCCTCAAGAATCCTCATTCTCCGGTGGAAAAAATCCACATCGGCTCGATCGGCCAGGTGTGGGACCTGCTGGTCGAGGTGCTGAAGTCCTACCGGTAAAGACTCCCCGGTTCAAGGTTTATTTTGTTGCGATTGCTGAAAAACAGGGAAAAAATAGATCCAATATCAAGATAAAAATGGATTCCATGATGATATTATCGGGATTTCCCCCGGGGGTTCGATATCCCAGTACCCGGTGGTTGGCGTTGACAAATCGGGGAATTCGGCTACAATGAAATCATGAAACGACGAACCCTGATCAAGAATGGTTTGGTCCTTTCTTCCGGCATCCTCATCCCCTCCCTGTCGATGGCCCAGACCTCGGCCGGCTCAGAGAAGCCGCCGATAGGCGACCGGGCTCCCGTGGTCCAGGTGACAGGGGAATCCCCGCATGCGATCACCCGTAAAGCGGTCGAAGCTCTTGGGGGGATGAGGAAATTCGTCTCCCGAGGCGATGTGGTGATGATCAAGCCCAACATCGGCTGGAACAAACCGGTCGAAATGGCCGCCACCACCAATCCCGAGGTGATCCGGGCCCTGGTGGAAATGACGCTCGATGCCGGCGCCAAGAAGGTGATCGTCATGGATCACACCCTCAGCAAGGCTGAAGACGCTTACCGAAGCAGCGGTATCGAGGCCGCCGCCAAGAAAGCCGGAGCCGAGGTCCGCTATACCGACGACAACCGCCTGGTGGAGCACGATTTCAAGGGGGAATATATCCAGAAATGGCCGGTATACCGTGATTTTCTGGATATCGACAAGTTCATCAACGTTCCCATCCTCAAACATCATGGCAGTTCGGCTCTCTCCATCGCCATGAAGAATCTCTACGGGATCCTGGGTGGAAACCGGGGTAAGTTGCACCGCGACATGGGCTACAACATCGCCGACATGGCCGCCGGTTTCAAGAATCATCTGGTCGTGATCGATGCCTACCGGGTGCTTCTGCGCAACGGTCCTATCGGCGGCCGCCTGAGCGATGTGGAAATGAAAAAAACAGTCATCGCTTCGACCCGGATCGTCGAAGCCGATGCCATCGCCGCCGTCCTCTTCGGCGCCGCGGCTGCCGATGTCGAGTTTCTCCGAGCCGCTTCCGAGAATGGCCTGGGAGAGATCGATCCGGCGAAGATTTTCCTGAAAACCATCAGGGGCTGATCCATGACAAGTCGAACGGGAAAGCGGTGGCAGCGGGTCCGCATCGCATCGCAGATTGTCTTTTTTCTGGTATTCTATTTCCTCCTGTTCCATACCGGTGCTTCCTTGGCCCGCGGTTTCAGCGCCTCCCCGTTTTTCTTCTACATCGATCCGTTGGCCGCACTGGTGGTTCTGATCACCGGCCAAAAACTGACCGCCCATTTTCTCCTAGCCCTGATCCCGCTCTTTCTCACCCTCGCCCTGGGCCGTTTTTTTTGCGGCTGGGTCTGCCCCTTCGGAAGTCTCCAGCAGGCATTCACCTGGCTGGCGGAGCGAAAAAAGAAGAAACGGTCCGAACGGGCGGTCGCCTCCAGGGGGTTCCGGCTGAAATACGCGATCCTGATTGCGGTAACCGTATCCGCTCTCTTCGGCGTGCAACTCGCCGGTTGGCTCGACCCTTTTTCCCTGTTCACCCGGAGCAATGCCGTTGTCGTCCTGCCCGGCGCCAATTACCTGGCCCAACAAGCTCTGAAAGCCGGAGCCGGGGAAAAGGGGATCGTCGCCAAAACGGTGAAACCGCTTTACCAGTTCAGCCAGAAGACGATCCTGACCCGGGTGCAACGGACCTTTGCCTATTCGACCCTGATCGGCTTGATCCTGATCGCCATCATCGCCCTTAATTACTATCGGCGCCGGTTCTTCTGCAATTATCTATGCCCCCTGGGGGCTCTGTACGGCTACCTGTCCCGTTTTTCCCTGATGAGACTGAGGGTGGCCGATCCCTGCAAAAAATGCAATGCCTGCGCCCGCAACTGCACCTATTATGGTGGTCCGTTCCAGGAATACCTGAAATCAGAGTGCCTGCTCTGCATGAACTGCGTCGTCGATTGCCCGGTCTCGACAGTCGAATTCACCTTGGCCTGGCCGCGGAAAACCGAACGGATGGCGGTTCATTTGGGGCGCCGAGGAGTTTTGACCGCACTGGGCGGAGGGCTTCTGGCCGCCGCTCTGCCTGGGATCGCCGCCGAACGCAAATACCGGAATCACCGGTTTGTCCGGCCGCCCGGCGCCCTGAAAGAGGCCGGTTTTTTGGATGCCTGCGTCCGTTGCGGCGAATGCATCCAGGCCTGCCCGAACAATGCGCTCCATCCGGCCCAGCTGCAGGCCGGCCTGGAAGGACTCTGGACGCCGATCCTCATTCCCGCCAACGGCTTTTGCGATTACGAGTGCCACCGTTGCACCCAGGTCTGCCCGACCGGCGCTATCGCCAGGCTGACTCTGGAGGAGAAGAAGAAATTCAAGATGGGGACCGCTGTGATCAACCGCAACCTCTGCTATACCTATGCCGACGGCTACAACTGCGCCGTCTGCGAAGAACACTGTCCCGTACCGGAAAAAGCGATCCGCTTCCGCGAGGTCGAGATCTGGAATTTCCGGGGAAAACTACGCCAGGTCAGACAGATCTACGTCGATCCACGCCTGTGCATCGGCTGCGGCACCTGTGAGCATGTCTGCCCGCGCACCGACCAGCCGGCCATCTGTGTGGGCGCCGAAGAAGAACAGCGGGAGATGTTCCTATGAAGAAAATCCTGCTGGGTTCCGATCATGCCGGCTTCAAACTCAAGGAGGAGATCAAAGCCTTTCTCACCAAGCGGGGGATCGCCTGTGAAGATCTCGGAACCGATTCCGAGGAACGGGCCAACTGGTCCCTGTATGGTGCCCGGGTGGCCGCCGCGGTATCGGCCGATCCGGTCGAAAAGAACGGGATCCTTGTCTGCGGATCGGGGATCGGCATGTCGATCGTCGCCAACCGTTTCCGCCATGTCCGCGCCGCCCTGTGCCACAACGAGTACACGGCCGAAATGAGCCGCGCCCACAACAACAGCAACATCCTCTGCCTGGGGGCTCGTATCCTCGGCGTGGAGGAGGCGTTGAAAATCGTCGGCCGCTGGCTGGAGACGGACTTCGAAGGCGGACACCACCAGGAACGGCTCGACTACCTCGATCAGAACGTGGACAACCGTTCATCATAAATCAATCATTCAGGAGGAATTCATGTCGGTCAACATCGATGATGTCAAACAGATCGTTCAGGAACAGGATAATTGGCGGGGACGCCGCTGTATCAACCTCATCGCCAGCGAGAACACCCCGTCGCCGGCGGTCCGGGCCATTCAGGTCAGCGACTTCATGGGCCGGTATGCCGAGGGACATCCCAACACCCCCGACAAGATCAACCGTTATTACCAGGGAACCCAATACATCGACCGGATCGAAACCATGGCCGCCAGGGAAATCAAGGATCTCTTCGGCTGCAACCAGGCGGATGTCCGTCCCTACAGCGGCAATAACGCCAATACGGCTATCGCCCTCGCCTATCTGCGCGGCGGCGATGTCGTCATCGCCAATTCCACCGATGCCGGCGGCCATATCTCCCACAACTTCTTCGGTGTCATGGGGCGGCGCATCCAGGTGCGCGGCCAGGTGCTCAAGGGCGGCAAAGAGAATTCGGTCGGCCTCCATTTTTTTCCCTTGACCGAGGACCACTACCACATCGATGTCGACAAAACCAAGGAATTGATCGAGCAGGTGAAGCCGAACCTCCTGGTCATGGGAAAGAGTCTCTACCTGTTCCCCGATCCGGTCAAGGATCTTGCCCCATTCTGTCGCGAACGGGGGATCCCCATCCTCTACGACGCCGCCCATGTCCTCGGCCTTGTCGCCGGCGGTCAATTCCACGATCCATTGGCCGAAGGTGCCACCTGGATGACTGGCAGCACCCACAAGACATTCCCTGGCCCGCAACGCGGCGTGATCCTGGGGAGCCTGGATGCCGAGGGTGAAAAAAAATACTGGGGCGCCGCCGACCGCGGCGTTTTCCCGGGGACATCCTCGAACCACCACCTCTTCAGCCTGCCGGCGCTGATCATCGCCACCCGTGAGATGAAAGCCCATGGCCGCGAATACGCGGCTCAAATCTGCAAGAACATCCTGGCCCTGGCCAAATCCCTCGAGGAGAACGGCATCACGGTTGAGGCCAAGGAATTCGGCTACACCCGTTCCCACCAGATCGCCGTCAATGTGTCACCGTATGGCGGCGGTGTAAAAGCGGCCCTGGCCCTGGAGGCAAACGATGTCATCTGCAATTACAACATGCTCCCCGGCGACACTGATCCCCAGAACCCCTCCGGCCTGCGGCTCGGCGCCCCGGAAATGACCCGCTTCGGTATGAAGGAAGCGGATTTCCAGGAACTGGGCGTGCTCATGGCCGAAGCCATCAAGGGGAAAACCGTGCGTGAAAAGGTGAACGCCCTGCGCGGTCGTTTCCTGGAGATGCAATACATCTAGTACCCATTCCCCGGGCCGGTGGCGATGCCAAATCGCCTCCGACGGGAGGGGGAACTCCGGCTGCGTTGCTTTGCGAGCCGGGATGTGGTAAAAGGAGAACGTGCAGAGCCTGTTTTTGTCGATCGTCATCCCGCTGTACAACGAGGAGGAGAACCTCGCCATCCTCTATCAGGAAATCGTCCAGGCTGTCGATGGACGCTTTGCCGGCTTCGAAATCATCCTGGTCAACGACGGCTCGACCGACCGTTCCCTGAGTGTTCTGAAGGAGCTTCACTGCCGGGATCCCCGCGTCAAGGTGATCAGCTTCCGCAAGAATTTTGGCCAGAGCGCCGCCATTTGCGCCGGTTTCGATTATTGCCGCGGCGACGTGGTGGTGACCCTGGATGCCGATCTCCAGAACGATCCGGCCGATATCCCGATGATGGTTGAAAAACTGCACGAAGGTTACGACATGGTCAACGGCTGGCGCAAGAACCGCAAGGACAAGGCCTTGACCCGGAAGCTCCCCTCATTTCTGGGAAATCGGTTGATCTCCTTCATCACCAAGGTGAAGCTGCGCGATTACGGCTGTTCCATGCGGGCTTTTCAGCGCGATGTGGTCAAGAACCTCAAGCTCTACGGGGAAATGCACCGCTATATTCCGGCCATCGCCTCG
>Ga0105099_10000083_pt1 | contig 56430 bp, 45 predicted proteins | sample PPLLak3cmMay2015_2_FD_79138 | JGI IMG/M metagenome (GOLD analysis project Ga0105099, IMG submission 79138) | Freshwater sediment microbial communities from Prairie Pothole Lake near Jamestown, North Dakota, USA - PPLs Lake P8 Core (1) Depth... | ecosystem: Environmental > Aquatic > Freshwater >... | reverse complement strand
TGAAACCGAGAGAAACCCTTTCCCGACCTGAGAAGAGACATTCTCCGCAAAAAACCGCAGCCCATAACAGCCGTTAAACCCAATCAGGGCAGATTTGCAGATAAGAAAGCATTTCCTACCTTAGCTATTACCGTTAACGAGGAACCTGCCGAGGCAGACAAGGGAACCGTTTCAACCGAGCGTTTTTTTTTGCGAACTCGCCGTAGGCAACCGACCGAAGGAAGCTCAGCGGAGCTAACCGAACGAAGTGAGCTCGCCGGAGGCAAACTCCTAAACACAAAATACGCAAAACTTTGGCAACCATATTGAAAGAAAATCGTGCAAGTGATTGAAAAATATTTGCTCTTAGAATAATAGAATTCCATAAAATATTGTTGAGAGACATTTTTCATAGCTAAACAGAAATAGCTATTTTTGCGATTCTGTAATTTGACACCAAAACAATGAAGACCGTATTAAAATTTGTAATTAAAGCATAGTTAACCTCAGTAAACCGCAGGTTAATGTTTTATTCGTTTGGAATTTTATTCCTAACAGGTTTGCTATTGCTTTTAATAAAAGGAATTCAGCATTTAGATTAAATTAATTGAGAAATAATGCTGGTTTTCAATCAGAATAATTACAAAACATTTTAATTATGAGTCTAAAAAACAAAAATCAAATCATAGGTTATTTATTGGCCGCATTCATGCTGTTGGCATTATTGAATAGCGCATATTTTTTCATGTCTATTGTGAAACTTGAGATAGGTGAATGGTTGGCATTCAATGCTTGTTCGCTTTCCATCATTGTGTATCTGATATGTTTTACCTTCTTTAAGATTACAAAAAAAGATTTCTTTCTGGCAATCGCATTAGTTCCCTTATATTATTATGGCACAATGGGATTATTTGTTATTCCATGGAACGCTGCAAACATGTTTGCACAAATTACCCATATTATCATCACGCTAAACGTGATATGGGTATTGTACGTACCGCTGAAAGAATCCAAATATGAATCTTTAGGCAAAGGGATGCTAATAGGAGTACTTGTGTTTGTGCCTGTATCCGCTGTGGTACAAAGTTATTCGCAGTTACACATGGCTGAATTTATGCAAATGCTTCAAAAAGCCCAATAATCTGCAAACACAATTCAATGTCGTTTACTTAAGAATCGTAATTTGATTATCAATACATTAATATTCATGCGTCAGCCAACTCTGCCTACCGGCAGGCTTTGCTTACTTTGCGGTTGAAATATTTACTACTTTTTAAACAACCTCTTATTGAGAATTACTATTTCCATGCTTAAGTAAACGGCATTGAATCACAATTCCCTTCTCAATTTGAGGGGAGAATTGTTTTTTAATTAAGTTTTGTTGAACTAAAAACACATACAATGTTTGATATAAGAAAAATTCAGGAGCAAGTTATATATAATGCTGTAAAAGCAGAGAGCAATGACACTACAGCTCAAAAAATCGTAAACTGGAATGAAGAGAATAACCCGACATGGGTGATAAGCACCATGAAAAGGCTGGAAGAAAATTTCGATAAATCAACAATAAAAAACATAAGGATGAATTGCCAATGTGGTTATGGAATGAACGAAAAATTAGCCTTACTAAAAGAACTTTTTGAATCGTCCTCCTGTTTGGAAGAATTTGCCAGCCACAATAAGGCGAAAGCCGCTGGTTTGTCTTTTCGTAATGGTGAACTTTATTTACAGTTCCCTTATTGTCCGTGTCCAATGCTTGCCGAGGTAGATAGATTAGAAACAAATACCTGGTGCCAATGCACGACGGGTTATAGTAAAGTTATTTTTGCAAAAGCATTTGGATGCGAAGTTGATGTGGAATTGCTGAAAAGCGTAAAAATGGGAGATGATATCTGTCTGATGAAGATTATTCCTCTCGAAGTAATTCAGTTTTGATCTATAAGTGAATACGACTGCCAACAATGGGTATAAAATATAGCCGTTTCAGTGGTATGCGAAGCACATCGCTCGCTGGTAAGGTTCTTATCGGCTGATAGGTCGCAGCTCAGCAATCCGCTACATTCCCATACCCATAGCCGTTATTTTATCATACTATGACGTAATAATACACATCAGGTATAGCTGACGGGTTAACACCCGTCAGCTAAAATAAAAACGTAATAATTCATACTTAAACATTGCACTTGAACAAATTGTATCATTGCTCCACTGCCCTAGACATAATCTATCCCTTCGAATTTATCGCCTCAACCGGGCTCAACCTTGATGCAACCCAAGCAGGAACAAATCCAGATGCAATACCTATTACAGCCGAGATTAGCAATCCACGAATAATATTCGGTATTGTTAATACGATAGAAAAATCGGTTGTAGCATTTATTAATACCGTTCCTATAAAAATTAGCAGCAGACCTATTATACCGCCTGCAACTGCAAGGAGAACTGATTCGTAAAGAAACTGAATGAGAATAAAATATCTTTTTGCTCCCAGTGCTTTCTGAACACCAATAATACTTGTTCGCTCCTTTACAGAAACAAACATGATGTTTGCAATTCCAAAGCCCCCAACTACTATAGAAAAGAATGCTATAAAACCTCCTGCAAAATTGATTACCTTGAAAATATTATCAATGCCCTCCTTGATGAGGCTTATCTGATTCAAGGCAAAATCCTCATCGTCCAAAGGTTTTATTTTATGAAACGATCGGAGGATCCCTCTAAGCTCATCGTTCAGATCATCGGTGGCCATTCCCTGCTTGGCTTTAACCATAATCAGAGGGCCTGCACGATCCATATCAACAATAGTATTGGCAAGGCCAACAGGTATAATCGCCATTTCATCGTGGCTATTCTCACCAATGGCTGACTTCCCCTCCTTTTTAAAAACGCCAACAACCATCACCTTTCGACCTGATAGCTTAATATATTTACCGATTGGGTCTGCTCCTTGAAATAGGTCTGCTGATAATTTACTGCCAAGAATAGCAACGCTCCTACCGGAGTTCAACTCAAACGAAGTAAAAAATCTACCCTGTTCAATATCAAAAACTTTCACCTGATCGTAACCATCGCTAATCCCCTCAATCAGCTGGTTTGAAACCTCATTTCGTAAATACTTTATTTGCTTTCGAAAATAAATGCAAAACACCGATGACTCCATCAAATTGCTGCGCCTCCTAATCTCAGCCATATCCTTCAGGTTGGGCTGTGGACGGTTCATGTACTTCCACCAAGGGTACTCACCATTGCCGCCCCAAGGCCATTTCTGAACATAAACAACATTATCGCCAAGCGATTGGATGCTATCACGCACATTCTTCTCCAAACTATCGAGGATAGTAAACACCGAAATAATAGCAAAAATACCGATGGTGATACCAAATAATGAAAGGAATGTACGCAGCTTATTAACAGAGATTGCGTGGTAGGCGAATTGCATGCTTTCGCGTGCAACTTTCACAAGAATAATAATCGTTTTAAATATCTTTTTCATTTCTAAAAGTATAATAATATTGAATCGGCTATAAATGTCAAAGGTAAAAAAAAGATGGTATCGAACTGATTTGTCATTGTTAAATACTGTGAATGATTATCGAAGATTTTGTTTCTTTAGCCAATTCGAGCAGCTAAGAAGCTCCTACAAATCTATAAATTTTCGTTCCTACACTTTTTTGTTAAAAAATAATTTATTTTTTTATAATTTAAGCCCTTTGTATAATGGTTAATTCAATGCTTTTAGCCAAATTTACAGCCAAGTAAAAAAGAATTCGTTGTCATCTCATAAAATAGAATATAAACACTGATTATGAATGAGTTAAAACAAATCAGAACAGCACTTATATCGGTTTTTTACAAAGAAAATCTCGATAAAATTGTACGGGAGCTACAACGGCTCAACGTTCAAATCTATTCAACCGGTGGCACTTTAAACTTCATAAACGAGTTAGGAGTTAGCGCAACTGCGGTTGAGGAGTTGACCAGCTACCCATCAATACTCGGCGGAAGAGTGAAAACTTTGCACCCCAAAATTTTTGGGGGAATTCTTGCTCGTCGCGATAACGAAAATGATTTGTTTCAGCTACAGGAGTATCAAATACCCGAAATAGATTTAGTCATAGTTGACTTATACCCATTCGAGGAAACGGTTGCATCGGGTGCAAAAGAAACTGAGATTATTGAAAAGATAGATATTGGGGGTGTTTCGCTAATACGTGCAGCAGCAAAAAACTTTAAAAATGTTGCTATCATCGCTTCGCGCAACCAATACGATGATCTGCTCGAACTACTTGAATCAAAGAACGGGGTAACTGGCATTGATGATAGAAGAAAATTTGCTACCGATGCTTTCAACACCACATCCAACTACGATGTAGCCATTTTTAACTATTTCAGCGGCGACTTCCCCAAACCGGCCTTCAAGCAAAGCATTCAGGAGATCAAAACGCTTCGTTATGGCGAAAACCCCCATCAAAAGGGAGTTTTCTACGGTTCGTTCGACAACCTATTCGATCAAATCCATGGCAAGGAGATATCCTACAACAACCTCCTCGATATTGACGCAGCAGTAAACCTGATCGCTGAATTCACCGAATCCACCATTGCTATACTAAAGCACAATAATGCATGCGGATTAGCCTCCCGCTCAACGCTAGCACAGGCATGGCACGATGCTCTGGCGGGCGATCCCGTATCGGCATTCGGTGGGGTTATTATCGCCAATCGGGTGATTGACCCCAAAACAGCAAGTGAAATGAACACGCTTTTCTTCGAAGTAGTTATTGCACCAGGCTATCACAGCGAAGCCCTTTCAACGTTGGCAAGCAAAAAGAATAGGATTATCCTACTACAAAAAGACATCAACCTTCCAAAATACCAATACAGGTCGTTACTATCAGGAGCACTCGTCCAGGAAAGGGATTCAAGCACCGAAGCTGAAAAGAATATGAAACCGATTACAGCTAAAACCCCATCCAAAGAGGAGCTAAGCGATTTGGTATTCGCCAATAAAATTGTTAAACATTCCAAATCAAACGCCATTGTTTTCGCAAAAAACCAACAGCTGATCGCAAGTGGAGTTGGACAAACATCGAGGGTCGATGCTCTGAAACACGCTATTGAAAAGGCTATTGGGTTTGGATTCGATCTTAAGGGTGCAGTTATGGCCTCCGATGCCTTTTTCCCCTTCCCCGATTGCGTTGAGATTGCCGATAAGGCAGGAATTACGGCTGTTGTTCAACCCGGAGGTTCAGTGAACGATCAGAAGAGCATCGATTATTGCAATGAACACGGTATGGCAATGGTATCAACCGGAATTAGACATTTTAAACACTAGAAAAATAAAAATCAAGATATGGGACTTTTTTCATTTTTAACGCAAGAATTGGCAATTGACCTTGGAACAGCCAATACCATTATTATCCACAACGATAAAATTGTTGTGGATGAGCCCTCCATCGTTGCAATTGATCAAGCTACAGGCAAATTGATTGCAATAGGTGAGAAAGCCCGGCAGATGCACGGTAAAACTCACGAGAATATTAGAACCATTCGTCCGCTCCGCGATGGTGTAATCGCCGATTTTAATGCAGCTGAGCAGATGATTAGAGGGATGATCAAGATGATCAACCCAAGCAATAAGCTCTTCTCCCCTTCGCTCCGTATGGTGGTTTGTATCCCAAGCGGAAGTACCGAAGTTGAAATTCGCGCCGTTCGCGACTCATCGGAGCATGCTGGCGGTCGTGATGTGTATATGATTTATGAGCCTATGGCTGCAGCTCTAGGTATCGGGCTTGACGTTGAAGCACCTGAGGGCAACATGGTGGTTGACATAGGAGGCGGAACCACTGAAATAGCAGTAATTGCGCTGGGTGGTATCGTATGCAACAAATCCATCCGCATTGCCGGTGATGGTTTTACGGCTGATATTCAGGCATATATGCGCCATCAGCACAACATTAAAATCGGTGAGCGTACCGCCGAGGACATAAAAATTGCTGTAGGCTCTGCTCTACCCGATTTGGATAATCCCCCTGCCGATTTTATTGTGCGTGGGCCAAACCTGATGACCGCACTTCCTATCGAAGTACCAATCTCATATCAAGAAATTGCGCACTGCCTAGATAAATCGATCTCAAAGGTTGAAGCGGCAATCCTTGGAGTACTTGAGCAAACGCCACCCGAACTTTATGCCGATATCGTTAAAAAAGGCATCTACCTTGCCGGTGGCGGCGGATTGCTAAAAGGTCTCGATAAGCGGTTAACCGATAAGATCAACATCAAATTCAGGGTTGCCGAGGATCCTTTACATGCTGTTGCAAGGGGAACAGGTATTGCCTTAAAAAATGTTGACCGATTCCCATTCTTGATGCGCTAACCATAAGCAAACGTTAATTAAAACAACCTTGTTGTACCAATGAATAGCCTTCTTCGTTTTCTAGAAAAGTACTATTTCCTTTTACTGTTCCTTATACTAGAAGGCTTTTCTATTTGGCTTCTCGTCGATCATAACTACTACCAAAAAGCAAGTTTTGGGAAGTTAAGCCGTGGGGTAATTAGCGTAATCGACAATCAGATCCGCAGCATTAGCAATTACTTCCACTTCAAGCAGACCAACATTGAGTTTATGGTTGAGAACGTTGCCCTTAGAAACGAGATGGAAAAACTCAAGAACAGGCTTGAAGCCAACAAATCGAATTTAACCGATTCTATTGGGAGCGTTAAATACACCTACTCAACAGCAAAAGTTGTAAATAACACAATCAATAAGCAGAACAATTTTATTACCCTAAACGTGGGATCGAATGAAGGCATTCAAAGCGAAATGGGTGTAATCACTAAAGATGGTATAGTTGGCGTTGTGGCTTCGGTAACAAAAAACTTTTCAACGGTAATCTCTCTGTTGAATACAAATTTAAAGGTTTCGGCAAAGCATAGCCGCTCGGGTACATTTGGCTCGCTGTACTGGGATGGGGTAAATTATAGAGAAACAATACTTTCGGAAATTCCTCAACACGTAAACCTGACCCAAGGCGATACCATTGTAACAAGCGGTTACTCCACAATCTTCCCTCCGAATATTCCGTTGGGTATTATTGAAGAATTCGAATTGAAAGATGGGAGTTTTTATATTGTAAAAGTTAAATTATTATCAGATTTCAAGAGAATCAACAATGTTTACGTTATAAAATCGCATCAAGCGGCCGAAAAAAATTTAATCGAAAAGCAAAATGAGTAAACAGCTAACCCGTTATGCTTTAACCTTCATAGCGCTTATAGCGCTCCAAACCTTGATTTTAAACAATATCAAGTTGGGCGGCTTCATCAATCCTTACGTTTATATTCTATTTATTATGCTTTTGCCTTTTGAAATCCCTGGGTGGCTATTGCTAACCCTTGGGTTCATTACCGGCTTAACCATGGATGCGTTTTCAGGCACACTTGGCATGCACTCATCGGCAACCCTTTTCGTTGCATTTATCCGACCTTTAATCCTATCAAACATATCTACCCACGAATCAACCGATAAAAAAGGTAGCCCCGCTTTGAACATGAAAGATATTGGCTGGTTCATAAAATATACATTTTTCATTGTTATTGCTCATCATTTCGTTCTGTTTTATCTTGAAACATTTTCATTTGCTCACTTCTTCACGACCCTTCTAAGGGTAATGCTAAGTTCTGTTTTTACAGCACTTTTCATACTGCTCAGTCAATTCTTTTTGATTCGCAACCAATCCAACTAAACCAAAATTGAAAAGTGCAGCTAAACATTACTACCGATAAAAAGTACATCATCTCAAGTATCATTCTTATTGTTTTTATCGTCATACTCATTAAGCTATTCTTGCTTCAAATTGTTGAGCAATCGTACAAATTATCGGCAAGTAATAATGTTTTTAGATATATCCCTCAGTACCCCGCACGAGGATTGGTTTATGATAGGAATGGTGATTTAATCGTTTGCAACCAAGCGGCATACGACCTAATGGTTATTAAAAACGAAGTCAAAGCCTTCGACACCGTTGAATTTGCTTCGATACTAGGCATATCAAAGGAGCAGGTTAAAGCTAGTTTCATTCAGATTAAAAGGATGAAAGGCTACTCGCCTTACAAACCCTCGGTTTTTTTAAAACAAATATCAACCAAAACCTATGCTATTTTACAAGAGAAATTGTATAAATACCCTGGTTTTGATGTGCATCCCCGAACATTAAGAACATATCCCTATAAAATGGCTAGCCATTTATTCGGTTACGTTGGTGAGGTTGACTCAAGTATTATTGCTAAAAACCCCTACTATCAATTAGGCGACTATATTGGGGTTAACGGGCTTGAGAAATCTTACGAAAAGGAGCTTCGAGGTAAAAAAGGGGTTAAGATATTCATGGTTGATGTTCATAATCGCATAAAAGGATCGTATGAAAATGGTTTGTACGATACAGCAGCTGTGGTGGGTAAAGATATTGTTTGCACAATTGATGCAAAGCTTCAAAGCTATGGGGAGAACCTCATGGTCAACAAGATTGGAAGTATTGTCGCCATTGAACCAAAAACTGGTGAGGTACTAGCAATGATATCAAGTCCGATTTACGATCCTGAACTTTTAGTTGGAAGAAACAGAAAAAATAATGTTAAAATACTTCAGAGCGATACGCTTAAACCCATATTCAACAGATCATTAATGGCTCCTTATCCCCCTGGCTCAACTTTTAAAATTGTAAATGGGCTAATAGGGCTACAGGAGGGAACGGTCTATCCTACTACACGTTATGGATGTGCTGGCGGTTTCCCAATAGGACGTGGGGTTGGCTGTCATATTCACCCCTCACCCTTAGCATTTACGCAAGCCATTCAAATGTCGTGCAACACCTATTTCTGTTATGTATTTCGAGGTATTATAGACAAACCAATGCTTGGATCTGCAGAGGCTGGGTTCTCGATTTGGAAGAAGCATGTTGAATCGTTTGGCTTTGGAAACCGATTAAATATCGATCTCCCGAATGAACAAAGAGGAACTGTACCATCCGTTAGCTTCTACGATAGATATTTCCGAAAGGGTGGTTGGAACTCACTAACCATTATTTCGCTTTCAATTGGGCAAGGGGAACTTGGTGCCACCCCGCTGCAAATAGCAAATCTTTCGTCGATAATAGCCAACAGGGGTTACTACTATTCGCCCCATGTTGTTAAAGAAATCAAAGAGTTTGACGGAATCGACCCGAAATATACAACAAAGTACACCACAACCATAGACTCTACGTGGTTCGACTACGTTGTAGAGGGCATGGATATGGCCGTAAATGGCGGAGCAGGGGGTACAGCGCTTAATGCAGCATTACCAAATATTAGAATATGCGGAAAAACCGGAACAGCACAAAATCCTCATGGAGCAGACCATTCGGTATTTATCGCCTTCGCACCAAAAGATGATCCCAAAATAGCTATCGCTGTTTATATTGAAAATGCAGGCTTTGGGGGAACATGGGCTTCGCCCATCGCAAGTTTGATGATTGAAAAGTATTTGGCCGATTCAATATCGCGACCCGATTTAGAGAAGTATATTCAAGACGCTGTTTTACTCGATCGCCATGCAGGAAAGAAATAGCACATGGGGGGGCCTCGATTGGCCAACAATTTTCATCTACCTCGCATTAGTGTTTATGGGGTGGATAAATATTTACGCTGCGGTTTATAGCGATGAACACAATAGCATCCTCGATTTCACGCAAAGATATGGGATGCAACTGGTTTGGATAATATTTGCCTTTGCGCTTGCTTTAGTTATACTTCTTATAGATAGAAGGGTATATTTTGTATTTGCCTACTTCTTTTACGGACTTGCATTACTTTCGCTTATTGCTGCCTTGCTTTTCGGGAGAGTTGTAAATGGTGCTCACTCGTGGTTACAATTTGGTTCTGTGGGAATACAACCTGCTGAGTTTACTAAGTTCGCAACAATACTAGCCTTAGCAAAACTTATTGGCGTGTTCAATTTCAAAATACTACAACCAAGTTCGCTGCTTAAGATTTCAATTATCATCCTGCTACCTGCTTTTATCATTATCTTGCAAAACGATACGGGATCGGCAATGGTTTATGGAGCATTAATCCTCCTTCTTTACCGTGAAGGGCTACCCAACTGGTTTATGCTTTTCCTCCTGTTCATGGTTATTCTATTCATTCTAGTTATTATTGCTAGCAACGCTTTTATCCTTATTACGCTTTTTTGCATTACAATACTACTGTATTTAATTTATGGCGATAAACAAAAAGAGGCCATCATATATGCCATTTCAACAATACTATTTGGATTAGCGCTCTACTTTACGTTAAAGTACCTTGGCTACAAAATCTCGTCAACATATATCATACTATTTTCAATGCTAATCGGCACTCCATTAGCAATAGCATATGCTTTTCTCCGTCGAATTCATTTTATATATTACCTTACGATATTCCTAGTAGTTACAACAAGTTTTTCGCTATCGGTAGATTATGGGTATCACAAAGTACTACCAATACATCAGCAGAAAAGGATTAATGATCTGCTTGGAATTGAAGCCGATCCACAGGGTTGGGGTTATAACGTGAATCAATCAAAAATTGCTATTGGCTCGGGTGGGTTCTCCGGCAAGGGCTTTCTAGGAGGCACTCAAACTAAGTTCAACTTTGTTCCGGAGCAGAGCACCGATTTTATATTTTGTACAGTTGGCGAAGAGTGGGGATTCATTGGTTCATCAGTGGTGCTATCCCTGTTTTTGATACTTATTTTAAGGTTGATAATGCTTGCCGAACGGCAAAGAGAATCGTTTGCAAGGGTTTACGGTTATGGTGTGGTTTCCATTCTCTTTTTTCACGTTGCAGTTAATGTAGGTATGACCATTGGCCTTTTCCCAGTTATAGGTATCCCGCTACCGTTCTTCAGCTATGGAGGATCCTCGCTGTGGGCATTCACAATACTACTATTCATATTTATTAAACTCGACTCGTCGAGATAACGGGATTAATCGAACGAAATATCAAATTCATTCTTTACAAGTTCAATCAGCTCGGGAAAAAAAGTATTAAAATGAGATGAAAATTGAGGATAGTTTTCGTTTAAAACCTCAATGGCGTATGCCGAATTCTCGGGCAATGAGGTTATGGCACTCATAATCTCAATAGCCCGCTTCACCCCTACTTGAGTTCTATAGCTATACAGCCGATTACTCTTGATCATAAAAGGTAGAAAATTCTTTACCCTATCGGGTAAAAGGAAATACCGTTGAACCATTTGAAAATAAAACCTATGAGCAAACCATTTGAGATTCGAATCAGAATACTTGTCCCACTCGTTGGCCAAAACATGATCGAAGAGTACATCAACCACAACACCCGCATACTTCCCATAACCTGGTCGTAATAGCTCAATACACGAATGTGTTGAAGGGTGTTTATCGGTAAATGAGTCGATAGCACGATGAAGCGCTATGCCTTTCTGAACATCAGGAGGATACTTTTCAAAATGCTTACCCTTAACATAATCGCCTATAAAATTCCCAAGGCGAATATCAGTATTTGAACCCGAAAGGTAAAGGTGCGCTAAGAAGTTCATCGACGATGGTTAAAATCATTCATTAGGGATAGTAGCAGCTATTTAACGTTAATTCGATTTAAAATGGCTTGTTATGTTATAATGTTAATACAATGTTTCTTGGAAGACTGGACCTGGAGCCTGCCTATCCTGCCTGCAGGTAGGCGGCAGGCAGTCATTTTTACCTACGGCGAACTGACGTTATTTAGCCTCACTTAAAACAGCATCATCACCCTCAGCATTGTATCGCATAAGCTTAAAGGTCTCACCATCCCATACCGTATAAGTATTATTCACCAACCAATCGCCTAGAATTACTAGGTTCGATGAATCATTGAGAGGGTAGATGATAGGAGAATGCCAATGGCCGAAGATAAAAAAATCGTAATGCTGATTTTTCAGCTCATCACGGGTAAATTTAGTAATCAGCTCATCCTCGCCCCTAAATTTATGGGTAATCTCCTTTGAATACCTGCTGCTAACCGACCACTGATTACCAAACCAAAGCGAAAAATTTGGATGTAATCGGGCGAATAGCCATTGAAGAGTTGGGTTAGTAAATATTGATTTCAATAGTTTATAACCTTTATCGCCCTTGCCTAGCCCATCACCATGAGCAAGAAAAAATTTTTTATTGAAAATTTCTTTAATGAGCGGTTTATGGTGCATCTCAACCCCAAGTTCCTCTTGAAAGTAGTTGAACATCCACACATCGTGGTTTCCGCTAAAGAAATATACGGGAATACCCGAATCCGTTAGCTCCGCAATTTTACCTATAAACCGATTGTAACCCCTTGGAACAACCCGATGATACTCAAACCAAAAGTCGAAAATATCGCCAAGCAAGTACAGTTCTGCTGCATCATGCTTAATACTATCGAGCCATTTTACAAATAATTTCTCACGAGGCAAACTCTCCTTGTGGGTGGGAAGGCCTAAATGTAGGTCTGAAGCAAAATATACTTTCTTGCCATTCATTATAATATCTCGCGTATTTTTTTCTTCAACGCTTCACCGAAAAGGTTCTTCCCAACAATGGTGAAATTTTTATCAATAAGATAGTTTGAAGGTAATTGGGAAACATTATATATGCGAGCATCTAATGAGCCATTAGGGTTAAGTTCGCAGACATTAACCCCTGGCAGACCTGCCGATTCAATGGCATTAACCCAATCATCGCGATTTGTATCCAATGAAACCTGATAAATTTCAAAACCTTTATTCTTAAACTGGCTGTAAGTCTCTATTAGCTCTCGAATATCCATCATGCTCGACTGATCCCATGATGCCCAAAAGTTAAGCAGAATAACTTTCCCCTTGAAGCTCGAAAGTTTTATCACATCGCCCTTAGGGTTACTTAACGTAATATCGGGAATTGAGCTAACCGAGGTGCTTATCATATTCTTAAGTTTAGCGCTCCGAACAATCTCCTCCATCCGCTTAATGTCAACCAACATCCCCTTGGTGTAGTCGGAATTGGGGTAAATGGCTCTTAGCGAAGAGGCCACCGCTTTAAACAGGACAATATCCTCAGATCTATCGAATACATAAAACTCATCATCAAACTTTTGGTAAACAGCCATTACGCTTGCTCGAGACATGGTATTAGCCCAAATAAATTTTGAATTATAGGCGCGTTGCGAATCAATGGTTGCATTATACTCCTGCTCAATCAAGGATTTCAGCCCCTCTTCCTTCGCCAAATTAAACTTCACCTTTAGGTCATAAAGTTTCTTCTTCGAATCGCTAAGCTTAGCGGCTAGCTCCTTGGTTTTTTGAGAACCCTTGGAGTCAAGCACCGTGTAATCGTAATACTTATCGGTATTGACAATGAGGTTCATCTTTTCATTAGGCTCACAAAGTAGGGTTATTGCACCATGCTCGGGAACTCTAATTACTAAGAAAGTAGGCTCAAAAACCGATTTTACTTTAAACCTTATGAGATTCTCACCCTTCGAAATCTCCGATGAATCGATTACCTGAGAGTTGGCGTAATTCAATTTATCGATATATATCTTTGAATCTGCATTGTTAGTGATTTTCACACGAACAACCACCGAATCCTTATTGCTACAAGAACTTAAAGAAAGCAGTACTACAACAGCACAAAAGCCTAAATATCTTACTTTTAAAAAATTCATCATCGTAAAATTATCTTAATTCAACATTCTAAAAAAAATTGACACCCATTAAAGCAAATTTAATCATTCAAGTCGAAATAAAAATCTTTTTTTTGGTAAAGGATAGCCGTTAAGGTAATAGTTCGCTTAACTTCAACCGTAGCTTAGCCCCGCTTAAATTTGTTGCCTTAATAGTTCCCCACCTATCGGCAATATAGTTCGATGGAATGCTCGACACTCTTAAAGTATCAAGCAGTCTTGAATTGTACATATCTGGCACGCAAGCATTATACCACATTAAGCTATCCCTTAGCACCGAAGCCCTTAATGAATCAGGGGTTACCCCCAACGTTACCTGAAGCACTACGAGACCTTTTGGTGCATACTCTTTATATACCTCTTTCAGGTAGGAACTATTCCTCTTGCAACGTTCACACCAAGAACCCTGAAAATCAACAAGAATATACCTAAACCATATACCGTTTATGAAAAGGTTTTCACCTGTGATTAGCGGGTAGCCAACATTCGGCAGCACCTCACCAACCTTATACATTAAATCACGCTTAACGCTTCGCTCATAAAGCGAATCCAATTGCTGAATCCTTGAATGATAAGCATTAACCATACTATTTGACGAATACACCGAAAGCAATGTTGAATCGACTAATCGGAATAATTTCCGATCCTTTGCATAATCAAACACAGGGTTTAAAGAATCGTAGGATTGAAAAAGGGCTAAAATGGATGCTGGCGAAAAAGGGTTATCCTTTACAAAATCGTATAAATAATTCCGATGATTCACAATTATTAATCTAAAGGTACTATCAAGTTCATGTCTAATAGAATCAACCTCTATGCTCTCAAGGTTAGCATTATAAACTCTCCTTAAAGAGTCGATTTGCTGCTTGGTTTTTTTCATCGAAGAGGTTAAACTTCGAACTAATGCTGAACCGCTGGAGCCAAAAACTCTATAATCGCTTAGGGACGAATCATTGGCCTGAATGCGAATATAGTCCCCAGGCTGTATAAGGAGAATGATTGGAGATTTAGCTTTATCTAACCCAATGGTAACAAAGCGACAGTTTTCGACATTTAGAGTAAGCTGAAAATATCCTTTCGAAGTTGTTTTAACGGAATCGAATAAAACCAACCGTTCATCTTCAAAGCTGCTGAAATACAGGTATGACTGAACATTTCCAATGAGTTGACCTTCCACGGTAACCCTATCGACCCGATAAACGCAACCTTGAATTATAGCTAAAAGGAAAAATAGAACCGATATGTATGATTTCTTTAAAAGAAAATGAATAAAACCCATTGATATAACAATTACTAGCTGTGCAAAAAACTCATTTATTATTAGATTAGCTACCATTCTCACCAAATGGTGATCTAAATCATCATTTTAACGCAAAGTTAACCAAATTTTAAAGTGAAACATACCCACTCCCTCATAAAAAAGCACTAAATTGTTAGTGCATTTATTAGCAGATATTTCAGCAGTATTTCTACTTGTGTTATGTTAAGTGTAAAATGTTATATTCTGGCTTTCATCCCCTGTCGGGGTTCAAAACTATAACAGGGATATAAGTTATTTCTTGCTTAACTTAACACTAGACATATCCCGAAATAATTAGATTTTGAGAAAAATATCTCATGTCACCATCAACTATTTACAAAAGGTTCAACATAATTAGGCAATATAAACCAAATTATCTACAAGCAATGAAATATCTTGAATTTGATAAAAAGGAGCTGGTCAACTTAGAGTACTCACTTAATCGTGAAATACTTAGCACCAACAGAGCTGGCGGATATTTCAGTACAACAATTGTGCTCTGCAATACCCGTAAATACCATGGGTTAATGGTTTTACCGCTCGACCAATTCGAAGGCGAACCTCACGTTCTTCTATCGTCTATCGATGAAACCATCATTCAAAAAGGTCAACACTTCAACCTAGGGATTCACCGCTTCCCTGGTATATATGAGCCAAGGGGCCATAAATATATCGTTGATTTTGAAAGCGAGTTAACGCCTACAATTACCTATAGGGTAGGGGGTGCAATCCTCAAGAAAGAACTTCTTTTCGTGCATGATGAGGAGCAGTTTATGATTCGCTACACCCTGGTTGATGCTCATAGCCCTACAAAAATCAGAATCAAACCCTTTTTGGCATTTAGAAATGCTCATAGCCTCAGTAAGGCCAACATGTGGGCCGATACTCGCTACAAAGAAATTCTCAATGGGGTTAAGTATCGCCTATACACAGGGTTTCCGTACCTTCATCTTCAAATGAATAAGAAGAGCGAATATATCCCCTCTCCCGATTGGTACTACAACTTTGAATACAAGGAAGAGCTGAATCGAGGGTACGAGGGGCATGAGGATCTTTTTGTACCAGGCTATTTTGAGGTTTCAATCAAAAAAGGGGAAAGCATTATCTTCTCAGCAGCTACCTCAGAAGTAATTCCGGGTACATTGACAAAAAAATTCAATACGGTGCTGCACAAGCGTCCTCTTAAAAATAGTTTCAAGAGCTGCCTATCCAATGCTGCTCGGCAGTTTATTATTCATCATCAAAAATTCACCAATATCATTGCAGGTTATCCATGGTTTGGACAATGGGGGCGCGATACATTCATTTCGCTTCCTGGGCTGACACTCGCCATTGACGATCCAAAATCGTGCAAAGCGGTGCTCGACTCCCTCTCCTCAGAGCTGAAAAACGGATTATTCCCCAATGTTGGCAGAGCAAAATCAGCATCATTCAACTCAGTTGATGCTCCGCTTTGGTACTTCTGGGCTATTCAACAATACGCCGATTATACCAAGAATAAGGTTGATGTTTGGAAGGACTATGGGAAAAAGATGAAAGCCATTCTTAAAGGTTATCACGAAGGGCTTTCATACAACATCAAGATGCACAACAATGGACTAATCTGGGCCGGAGAGAAAGGGTATGCGCTTACCTGGATGGATGCTGTTGTCGATGGAAAACCAGTTACGCCACGAATTGGCTATGACGTTGAAATTAATGCGCTATGGTACAACGCAATTATGTTTACTATCGATCTTGCAATAGTCAACAGGGATAGTAAATTTGTAAAGGAGTGGCTTAGAATAGCCGAGTTAACAAAAAACTCATTCAATACTGTTTTTTGGAATTCCGAGAAGGGCCATTTAGCCGATTATGTTGATGAAGCAGGGCAAAACCTATACGTTCGGCCCAATCAGATTTTCGCAGCATCGTTACCCTTTAGCCCCATTGACGATGAGTTGAAACGAAGCATAATTGATGTTGTTGAGCGTGAACTCTTCACACCAAAAGGGTTAAGAACGTTAGCCCCAATGAACCCAGAATATAAAGGGAGGTACGAAGGCGATCAGGCAACACGCGACTCAGCCTACCATCAGGGAACTGCATGGCCATGGCTACTCGGGCATTTCATGGATGCACACTTTAAAATTCATGGAAAATCGGCCATCCCGATAGGCCAAAAAATTATCGAATCGTTCCAAAGCGAAATGTGCACATACGGAATATGCTCTATCGCTGAGGTTTACGATGGTGATCCGCCGCAACGACCCAATGGCACAATATCTCAAGCATGGAGCGTTGCCGAGATTTTAAGAATCGTTAAAATGGTTGAAAAGCATAGTTAGCCTAGCAGTAAACCATATAATATGGAATCTTGAAACTATGGAATAATGAAATAAACAAAAAGTCACTTACAACATAATTCCAGCGTTCCAAAATATCTTAGCTACAAAGTAAGATTACAATATATCTAAAAAAACTGTTGCAAAACCGTAAAGCATGAAAGTATTGATGTTTGGATGGGAGTTTCCACCTCATATTACCGGAGGGTTAGGCACTGCTTGCTTTGGGCTGACGCAAGGTTTAGCCAAAAAGAATATTGAGGTCATTTTTGTTGTTCCAAAAACTTTTGGCGATGAAGATAACTCATCCATCCGTTTAGTTGCAGCCGAAGATATCGATATAAGTCATACCAAGTTTGAGATGGAGGAGTTCTGGCGTAGAATCCAATACCTCGAAATCAGCTCTAATATTATTCCTTACGTCGATCCCGAGGAGTATCAGAGGCTCATCGAGCAATCGGAGCTGGAGAAAACCAAATACAACGAAAGCACTACCGCCCGAAAGTTCAAATTCTCGGGCAGATACGGCATCACCCTAATGGATGAGGTAACCCGATACGCGTTAATTGCCACAAAACTGGCCGTAAGCCAAACCTTTGATGTTATCCATGCCCACGATTGGTTAACCTACCCTGCTGGGATTGCCGCTAAAATGATTTCGGGGAAACCGCTAGTTATCCATGTTCATGCAACCGAATTCGATCGTAGCGGAGAGAATATTAATAAAAACGTATTCGAAATCGAACGCCGGGGGATGATTGTTGCCGACAAGGTTATCACCGTTAGCAACCTAACAAGGAATATCGTTATCACAAAATATGGTATCCCCGAGGAAAAAGTAATAACTGTTCATAATGCTGTTGACTTCGGTAATGACTACAAATTCGATGAATTCAACAAAAAGGTTCCCGAACAGATAGTAACATTCCTTGGAAGGGTAACCTTCCAAAAAGGACCCGACTATTTCGTTGAAGCAGCAAATAAAGTTCTGAAGAAGAACACAAATGTTCGCTTTGTAATGGCTGGCAGCGGCGACATGCTCAACAGGATGATTCGTCGGGTTGCAGAGCTGGGAATATCACACAAATTTCACTTCACAGGGTTTCTAAAAGGATCCGATGTTAACCGAATGTTCCAGATGAGCGATGTTTACGTTATGCCTTCGGTCTCCGAACCTTTTGGCATTAGCCCCTTGGAAGCTATGCGATCAAATGTCCCTGTTATAATCTCAAAGCAATCGGGAGTTGCCGAGGTATTAAAGTATGCCCTAAAAATTGACTTTTGGGATATTGATGCCATGGCCGATAGCATTTACGGGCTGCTCAGCTATAAAGCCTTATCCAACTTCTTTATCAAATATGGTCAGGAAGAGGTGAACAACCTTAAATGGGAGAATGCTGCCGATGGCGTTAAAGGGGTTTACGAATCAATGATTTCAAATCAGTAACAAGTAAATAGCATACTAATGAAGACAATTTGCTTCTACTTTCAGGTACACCAACCTTTTAGGCTTCGCAGATACAGATTCTTCGATATCGGTGAATACCATAACTACTTCGATGAATTTGCGAACCGTTCAATCATGCGAAAAGTAGCAGAAAAGTGCTACCTGCCCACAAACAAGCTGATGCTCGATCTCATCAACGAATTCGGCTCTCGGTTTAAAATAGCCTACTCGATATCAGGCACTGCGCTCGATCAGTTCGAAATGTACGCTCCTGATGTACTCGTTAGCTTTCAAAAACTTGCCGAAACGGGGTGCGTTGAGTTCCTTGCCGAAACCTATTCGCACTCACTATCATCATTAAAGAATAGAGCAGAGTTCGAGAATCAAGTTACAGCCCACAGCGATAGAATCAAGGAGTTGTTCGGCAAAAAACCAAAAACGTTCCGTAACACAGAGCTAATTTACTCCGATGAGATTGGCGCAATGGTTGCCGACATGGGCTTTAAGGCAATGCTTACCGAAGGGGCAAAGCATATTCTTGGATGGAAAAGTTCGAACTATCTATACAACAATGCCATTAACCCTAAACTTCGGCTTCTACTTAAAAACTTTAGGCTAAGCGATGATATCGCCTTCCGATTTTCCAACCATGGTTGGAGTGAATGGCCGCTTACCGCTGAAAAATACGTATCGTGGCTTAAAAAGATTGAACCCCGAGACGAAATCGTGAATCTTTTCATGGATTACGAAACCTTTGGCGAACATCAATGGGAGGAAACAGGAATTTTCAACTTTATGCACGCATTCCCTCGTAAGATATTCAACGATGGGCATTTCGAATTCCTTACCCCATCCGAAGCAGCGGAAAAGCATCAACCCGTTTCAATCCTTCATGTCCCCCACCCCATTTCCTGGGCTGATGAGGAGCGAGACCTAACCGCTTGGCTTGGAAACGATTTGCAGGATGAGGCTTTCAACAACCTATACTCCTTTACTGATAGAATTAGCCGAATCGATGATAGTGATATTCAACGCGACTGGAAATATCTTCAAACAAGCGACCATTTCTACTACATGTGCACAAAGTGGTTTAGCGATGGCGATGTGCATAAGTACTTCAACCCCTACGATACACCCTACGAGGCGTTTATCAATTTCATGAATATTCTTAGCGATTTTACCATTAGGGTTAACAATAAAATGAAAGAGCAAGGAGTTCCCAACAGTTCTACGCCTGAAGAGGTAGCAAGCATGCTCAAAACTCTCGAAGAAAAAGTAAAAGAGCTGAAAGAATTTCAGAAAATGAACGCCCCAAAAAAGAAAAGGGTTGCTGTAAAGAAAGCACCAATAAAAAAAGCGATAAAGAATAAGGTTGAGGACAAGGTTAAACCAAAAGAAGAAAAGACTAAGTCCCAAAAAACAAATAAGGGCTCCGAGCCAAAAAAGGTAAAAGGGTTAAACAACCTAAAATCTACAACTTTAAAGAAAAGATAAGCAAATAAAATCGACCCAAAATGAAGGAAAAGCTATTAAAACCCGATTATCTGTTCGAAGTTAGCTGGGAGGTTTGCAATAAGGTTGGAGGAATACATACAGTAATTTCTACCAAAGCGCTATCGTTAGTAAACGAACTGAAAAACAACTATATACTTATTGGACCTGATGTTTGGCGCGATACAGAGCACAACCCCGAATTCATTGAGGACAATCAGCTATTCGCCTCATGGAAAAATAAGGCCTACGAAGAAGGGCTTATCGTTCGGATTGGCCGATGGAATATCCCGAGCAACCCAATAGCCATCATCGTTGATTTTACCAAGTGTATCCCAAAAAAAGATGAAATTTTCAAAGAATTCTGGGAAGAGTACAAACTCGACTCAATAACTGGCCAATGGGACTACATTGAACCTGCGCTTTTTGGCTATACCGCTGGTAAGGCTATAGAAAGCTTTACCAATTTCCATTTAAGTTTCCGACATCGAATAGTTGCTCAATTCCATGAATGGATGACCGGAACAGGCTTGCTGTATCTCAAAAGCAAAATGCCACAGGTAGGTACTATTTTCACAACCCATGCAACAGTGCTAGGCCGTTGCATTGCAGGTAACAATATCCCCTTGTACAGCAAACTCGACAAGTACAATGCCGACAGCAAAGCCCACGAATTCAACGTTGCCTCAAAGCAATCGCTCGAAAAGATATCGGCCATTCATGCCGATTGCTATACAACAGTTAGCGATATAACAGCGAAGGAATGCGTACAGTTTCACGAAAAACCTGTTGATCTGGTTACCCCGAATGGATTTGAAGCCACCTTTGTTCCCATTGACGAAGAGTTTAAACTCCGCAGGATTGAGGCAAAAATCAGGTTCTACGAGGTGGCCGAAGCACTGCTTGCACGTGAAGTATCAAAGGATGCGCTAATCGCTGGCATTGGTGGCCGTTACGAATTCAAGAATAAAGGGATTGATATTTTTATCGATGCCCTCGGCAAGCTTAACAAAGTTGATGGGCTTGAAAAGGAAGTACTCGCATTCATACTTATACCTGCAAACCACCATGGCCCCCGCAAGGATGTTTTCCAAAATCTAAAGGATAAAAATACCGATAACATCATTGTTCTCAGCAATTCGTATCTTACCCATTATCTCATAGATCCTGAACTAGACCCTATCCTTAACAGGATAAAAGCAGCAGGTTTAAATAACTCCATCAACGATAAGGTTAAGGTTTTCTTTGTTCCATGTTATCTGAATGGCGATGATGGAATTTTCGACAAGCACTACTACGATCTTTTGATTGGGATGGACATCACCATATTCCCATCATACTACGAACCTTGGGGTTACACCCCTCTCGAAAGCCTTGCCTTTCATGTACCAACCATTACAACTACCCTTGCAGGTTTTGGCAATTGGGTAAACACACATGTTACCAAACCTCACCCTGGAATTGTAGTCATTCCTCGTACCGACGATAACGATAAGGATGTAATAAACCAAACTGCTGATACCCTTAAGGAGTATATAAAACTCGACAACCAAGAGCGAAATATTTCGAAGGACAATGCCTTTGAGGTTTCAAAAATCGCCCTATGGAGCAATTTGATCAGCTACTACTACAGAGCGTACAACATCGCTTTGAAAAAGGTAGAGAGCCGTACACAGCAATTCACCGATCGTAACCGAAAGGAGAAACTACCATCCATTGAACGTAAGTACAGGTTGAATAAGCCCAACTGGATTCGACTACTCGTTCAAAAGAATATCCCCGAAAAACTTAGCGCTCTCGACGAATTATCGAAAAATCTTTGGTGGTCATGGAATCCCGATTCAGTAGAGTTATTCGAGTCCATCGACCCTGCGCTTTGGGCAAAATGTGAGCAGAACCCAATTCTTTTCCTCGAAAAAATAACATTCACCCGTTATCAGGAGCTGGAAAACGATACGGCGTTTGTTGAGAAACTCCACACCATATACCTCCAGTTCACGAGCTACATGATGAATAAGTACAAGCGAAAGGAGCCAAAAATAGCATACTTCAGCATGGAGTTTGGGCTTCATACCTCGCTTAAAATCTATTCGGGAGGGCTAGGTGTACTTGCAGGTGATTATTTAAAAGAAGCATCGGATCGTAATACCGATATTATTGGGATAGGCTTGCTGTATCGTTACGGATACTTTACTCAAAAACTTTCATCCACAGGACAGCAGGTTGCGGCTTACGATCAGCAGAACTTTACGCAAACCCTTGCTTCGCCTGTTCGCGATGAGAATGGGAAGTGGAGAACAATCAGCATTGCTCTCCCTGGAAGAAACCTCTACGCAAGGCTTTGGAAAGTTGAGGTTGGCAGAACCGACCTTTACCTTATGGATACTGATTTTGAAGAAAACCTTGTTCAGGACAGAACCATAACTCACCATCTTTACGGAGGTGATTTAGAGAATCGGTTCAAACAAGAGATGCTTCTCGGCATTGGGGGTATCCGTACCCTCAAAGAATTGGGTATCGATCCTGATGTTTACCATATTAACGAGGGTCATGCAGCATTCATTGGACTCGAACAACTTCGTTGGCATATCCACGACAATAAACTATCCTTCTCCGATGCCATTGAGGTAGTTCGTTCGTGCAGCCTTTTCACCACTCACACGCCCGTACCTGCAGGACACGACTCATTCACTGAGGATTTAGTGCGTACTTACATGTCGCACTACCCCGACAGGCTAAAGATAACCTGGGAACAGTTCATGAACCTTGGCAGAATGAACCCTGGTAATATCACCGAAAAATTCTCCATGAGCCATCTAGCAGCCAACCTATCACAGGAGATTAATGGCGTTAGCTGGCTACACGGTGAAGTGAGCAAGAAGATGTTTGTTGGCCTATGGCCTGGTTACTACCACGATGAGCTGCACGTCAGCTACGTTACCAATGGAGTACATTACCCAACCTGGACAGCTAAAGAATGGCGTAATCTTTATGAATCGATAGACCTTCGAGCAAATTTCAACTACCCCAACCCTTCATGGGATCAGATTGCAAACATCCCCGATGATAAAGTATGGAGCATCCGCAACAATCAGCGGCAGAAACTTATCGATCTTATCAAAACTCGGCTGAACAACCCCGATACGATTAAATTCGAAAGCCCCCGTAATATCGTTGATATTCAAGAGAATATAAGCAGCAAGGCGTTAACCCTTGGTTTTGCTCGACGCTTTGCAACCTACAAGCGAGCTCATCTCCTATTCAAGGACTTACAACGGTTAAGCGAAATTCTCAATAACGAGGAGATGCCCGTTCAGCTATTTTTTGCGGGCAAAGCACATCCAAACGATAAAGCAGGTCAAGACTTAATTAAAAGGATTATTGAAATATCGAAAATGCCTGAGTTTCTTGGGAGAATAATCTTCCTGCAAAACTACGATATGGAACTAGCTCGAAATATGGTACAAGGAGTTGATATTTGGCTCAATACACCCACACGACCCCTTGAGGCATCGGGTACTAGCGGGCAAAAAGCGGCAATGAACGGAGTTCTCAATTTCAGCGTACTCGATGGCTGGTGGGTTGAAGGCTATCGGGAGGGTGCTGGCTGGGCAATATCACAGGATAACACATATCAACAGCAGGACTTCCAGGACGAACTCGATGCCGAGCAGATTTACTCCCTGCTTGAGAACGAAATTGTACCGATGTACTACACCCGCAACAACGAGGATATCCCTGAGAAGTGGGTATCCTACATTAAAAAATCCATCTCGCAGGTTGCATCGAACTTCACCACTACAAGAATGATGAGAGATTATGAGAACCGTTTCTATTTCAAACTCTTCGAACGCTCAAAACGAATTAAAGCCAACGATTTCGACCTTGCCAAGACACTATCAAACTGGAAAAAACGAATCACCAAGGCGTGGGACACCCTAGAAGTAATTCAGGTAAAGCAATTCAACACTGCCTTTGAGGCCATTATTCTTGGTAAAGAGTATACTTCGGAGCTAATTCTCGATTTAGGAGAACTATGCGTTAACGATATTGGGGTTGAACTCGTGGTGGCCGACCTGATTGAGAGCAACGAGGTTAAAATCAAACGAGTACATGATTTTATATTACACTCACTGGATGGAACAAGGGCTACGTTCAAGCTAAGCATCGTTCCCGTTGACCCCGGCGCATTCGATTGCGGAATCAGGATATTCGCTAAAAATCCTGAACTACCCCACAGAATGGATTTCTGCTTAGTTCGATGGGTATAATGTTTTCTGGTATAAGAGGCTAAAATGACCTTTAAATTCCGTTGAGTCCAGCGGAGTTCATGCAATGCTTGCGCTTACACCGTGCTCCTACTCTAAAGCTATGGCGCACAGGCGTAAACTTCAGCGTTGAAGCACAGCGAAGGAGCAAAGGTTTCTTATCCTGCCGGCAAGGTATGCAGGATATTTGCAAAGTATGCCAAGAATACTATTCATAAAATCAACATATTGCGTTTTTTGCGTGAAACCGTTATAGCCTTTTCACCTTCTTCAAAATTTATTATTTTACTATCATCTACTACAAACCGCCAACCATCAACTTTACAAAGTCAATCATCAACAATTAAACACTTTATGATAAAAATGCTTTAAATAACCAAACCAATTTTGCACCTTTGTTTACTTTTCGGATGCTAAAAGATGATAATTGTACAAAAACCGGATCAACTCGAAGGAAAAAACACCGCACTTACCATGGGTTTCTTCGATGGCGTACATCGAGGACATAGAGCGCTGACCGATCTTGTGCTTCTACGTTCGAAAGAATTAAATCTCGCATCGGCAGTCCTTACCTTTTGGCCTCACCCCCGATTAACGCTAAACAAGGATCCTCATAAACTCAGGTTTTTAACCACTCTAAACGAAAAGTCAAGGATATTCTCCCGCCTAGGATTCGATTTCTTTATCATACAGGAGTTCAACCTCTCATTCGCAAACCTATCAGCAGAAGATTTCTTAAAACTCATAGTGAAATCGTACAATGTAAGGCACATAATCATTGGAAGGGAGCACCGCTTTGGGCGAAAAGCGGAAGGCGATATGAATACAATTATGAATTTCGCTTCCAAGTACGGATACACCTACGAAGAGGTTGGAGTTATTGAACAGCACGACATCAATATCAGCTCAACAAAGATTAGGGAAGCGCTGAACAAAGGTGATCTAGAAAAAGCCAATGAGATGCTAGGCTACCCATACCTGCTTACAGGCACAATTGAGGAAGGCTCTAAAATTGGTCGTAAAATGGGATTCCCGACTGCTAATATCAGACCAATTGATCCTCTTAAACTTATCCCTGCCGATGGCGTATATGCTGTTATGCTAAATATTAATGGCCGCATTGAAAAGGGTATGATGAATATTGGAACCCGTCCAACGGTTGATAAAATTCAGCAACAGGTTATCGAGGCTCATATATTCAACTTTAATGAAGATATATACAATTGCAGAATAGATGTTGCCCTGGTTGAGCGGGTAAGAGATGAGAAACGATTTCAAAGTATCGACCACCTCAAAGCGCAGCTCGAAATTGATTTGATAAACATTACCAACATTCTTAGTGTTTATAATTCGAACAATTTCGAAAACTATTTCATAACTTTGCCGCGTACAACAGTTTTGTAACTAATCAAACCAAATAATAGATGGAACAAGTTCTTGTAGAATCGACACCCTACAAGGTAAGTGATATTTCGCTTGCCGAATGGGGTCGTAAGGAAATTAGCATTGCCGAAAAGGAAATGCCTGGATTAATGGCAATTCGTTCACGATACTCCTCTTCAAAGCCCTTAAAAGGATCACGCATTACTGGCTCATTGCACATGACCATTCAAACAGCAGTTCTGATTGAGACCCTAAAAGAGCTTGGCGCAGATGTTCGCTGGGCTAGCTGTAATATCTTCTCAACTCAGGATCATGCAGCAGCAGCCATTGCCAAAGTAGGAATCCCTGTGTTTGCATGGAAAGGCGAAACCCTTGAGGAATACTGGTGGTGTACAGCACAAGCGCTATCGTTCCCCAACGGCAAAGGTCCAACCCTAATCGTTGACGATGGTGGCGATGCCACTCTATTCCTTCATCTTGGATACAGAGCAGAGAAGGATGCAAGCGTTCTCAATAAGAAGGCTGACAACCATGAGGAACAGGTTATTCTCAATCTTCTCAAAAAAATATTAGCTGAAGATGGACAAAAATGGCATACCCTAGTTAAGGATTTGAAAGGCGTTTCGGAAGAGACTACCACTGGTGTTCATCGTCTATACCAAATGAAAGAGAGAGGTGAACTTCTTGTTCCAGCAATCAATGTTAATGACTCTGTAACCAAAAGCAAATTCGACAACCTTTACGGTTGCCGCGAATCGCTTGCCGATGGCATTAAACGGGCTACCGATGTAATGATTGCAGGTAAGGTTGTTGTTGTTTGCGGTTACGGTGATGTTGGCAAGGGTTGTGCGCACAGCATGCGTTCATACGGCGCTAGGGTTATCATCACTGAAATTGACCCCATTTGTGCTTTACAAGCGGCAATGGAAGGGTTCGAGGTTAAACCCATTGAAGAAACCCTTGTTGAAGGAAATATCTACGTTACCACAACTGGTAACTGCGATATCATTACCCTTGAGCATATGCTTGCCATGAAGGATCAAACCATTGTTTGTAACATTGGCCACTTCGATAACGAGATTCACGTTGACAGGTTGAATAACGCCCCAAATGTTAAGAGGATTAACGTTAAACCTCAGGTTGATCAGTACTTCTTCCCCGATGGTCGTTCAATTTTCATTCTCGCCGAAGGCCGTTTGGTTAACCTTGGCTGTGCAACTGGTCATCCAAGCTTTGTGATGAGCAACAGTTTTACCAATCAAACCCTTGCTCAGATTGAACTATGGACTAAGAACCTTGCCGTTGACGTTTATCGTTTACCAAAGCATCTCGATGAGGAAGTTGCTCGCCTTCACCTTGAACAGATTGGTGTTAAACTCACCAAGTTAACCCAAAAGCAAGCCGATTATATCGGCGTTAGAACAGAAGGACCATACAAACCAGAGCATTATAGATACTAGTGCTATATTAATCATACGATGACGTAATAGTTCAGGGCTATAACCGATGGGTTAACCCATCGGTTAAAAAACGTAATAATACATACCTAACATAGCACTAGAAGAGATTCCCTTCCGTATTTATTCATTAACCCTGACAAATGTTAAAACCTGTCAGGGTTATTTTTTATTCAATCACATTTTATTTACCTTAGTGATCGGTTTTAAACAAAAACACCATGGCAAAGAAAGAAGGGTTTTTTAAAAAGTTTTTCCTTTACTATTTGAAGCTCCAGCAATTCATATTAAAGGATCTGTGGAGCGTTAGGCTTGAGGAATACCCTCCAAAAATGAAATTCCTTTTCAAATACCTCCGCATTGTAGTACTTGCCCTACGGGGTTCAATCGAGAATAAGGTTACCGTAAGAGCCTCGGCCTTAACATACTATACCCTTATGTCAATCGTACCAATACTTGCTATGGGGTTTGGGATTGCCAAAGGATTTGGTGCCGATAAGTATCTTGAGCAACAGCTTATGGAGAACCTAAAAGGCCAAGAGGAGATAATGAATAAGCTGATTACGTTCTCAAACTCCCTTTTGGAGAGAACGGGAGGCGGTGTTCTGGCAGGTATTGGGATTATTCTACTATTCTATTCTGTAGCCAATGTGTTAAGTAGTATAGAAGCCTCATTCAACGACATTTGGAAGATTGAAAAAGCGAGAACTTTTAGCCGTAAGTTCAGCGATTACCTCTCGATGATGCTTATCGCACCCATTCTTCTTATCGCATCGAGCAGCATCTCAGTTTATCTAGCCACTCAGCTCGACACCATAGCCAAACAGATTGAATTGATAGGTTACATCAGCCCATATATAATGTTTGTGCTAAAATTTATCCCATATTTCCTTATTTGGATACTTTTTAGCATTATGTACATCGTTATGCCTAACACCAAGGTCTCAACCCAATCGGGGATTATTGCCGGGGTAATTGCCGGATCGCTATTCGTAATTACCCAATGGATTTACATCGATTTTCAGGTAGGAGTTTCTAGGTATAACGCCATTTATGGTAGTTTTGCAGCCCTCCCGCTATTCTTAATATGGATTCAGACAAGCTGGTTAATTGTACTCTTTGGCGCAGAGGTTTCCTTTGCCAATCAAAACGTTGATATGTACGAGTTTGAATCCGAAACCGATCGTATTAGCCCTTACTCCCGACGAATGCTATCGCTACTTGTAGTAAATTTCATAGTTAAGCGATTCGAAAAGGGAGAAGAACCTCTCACGGTTCTTGAACTATCAAAAAACCTTAAAATACCTGTTCGTTTAATGAGGGTTCTGCTTAACCACCTGATTCAATGCAAAATAATCTCTGAAACCATTGATAGTAGCACCAAGAGCATTGCCTACCAACCTGCACAACACATCGATAATTTTTCGGTATCGTTTATCATAAATTCACTCGATAACCTCGGAACATCCATCGAACCTGAACTACCTGAGATGCAAAGAATTCTAAAAATACATAGTACATTTTCGGATAAAATTGATGGTCTAAAGGAAAATGTGCGGGTGAAAGAGATATAGAGTCTCTCGCTTAGCAAAAGGGCGATGACTACAATCTTGGCTTTGGAGGCTTTACCGTTTTATGCTTAGGCCCATGCTTTGGGTTTCGCTTCATTTGACTACCAAGGTTAACTTTGGTGTTCTTTTTCTTCTTCTCGTGGAATGCTGAATTCGGAGCATGCTTCTTTTTGTTTTGTTGAAGGTAGTCAATATCAAATAGCCTGGTTGGTCGTTCCTCCTCCGAAAAGATATTAGAGATTTTAACCTCCGAAGGCGCTTCAACCATTGTAATTTGCTTATTCATAAGTTGTTCAATTGCCGTTTGGTTTTCCTGTTCCATTTCGTTAACAAAGCTAATGGCAATCCCATCCTTATCAGCACGACCCGTACGACCAATGCGGTGGATGTAATCTGAAGGAACATCGGGTATATCGAAGTTGATAACGTGCGAAACATCGCTAATATCAAGACCGCGTGCTATAATATCGGTGGCGATAAGCATGCGAATTTCACCCTCTGTGAATTCTTTCAACACGTTTAGCCTATAGTTTTGCGATTTATTGGAGTGGATTACCCCCGTTTGATTCGGAAACTTAGGGAGCATCTGCTCATACAAACGGTCGGCTAATTTCTTTGTGCTAACAAAAACGAGAACCTTATTCAAGTCGCCATCAACTTTCAGTAGATGCTCAAGCAAATCAGCTTTTGTAATAAAATTGGGTACATGGTAGGCCTGCTGAATAATCTTCTCGATTGGCGTACCATGCGCAGCAATCTCGATCATTACTGGATCTTTAAAGAATTCTTGAATCAACTGCTGAACATCAGGGGTTAACGTAGCGGAGAACATCAGGTTCTGACGCTTAGTCGGAATCTTTTCAAGCAGGTTGATAATTTGGATACGAAATCCAAGGTTTAGCATCTCATCAACCTCATCGATTACCAGTTTCTGAATGGATTTAAAGCGCAGTACTCCGCTAAGAATAAGGTCAAGTAGCCGACCTGGTGTAGCTACAATAATATCGAGACCGTTGTGAATTAGCTGCTTTTGTGTATTAACGTTGGTACCACCATAAACGCCGCCAACCCTAAAATTAGAATACTTAGTAAGTTTGTTGATTTCTCCCACTACCTGTATCACAAGTTCACGGGTTGGGACTAGAATTAAAACACGTGCTTCACGCTGCCTCGAAAAGGTGAGCTGTCGAAGAATGGGAAGTAAATAAGCGAGAGTTTTTCCTGTACCTGTTTGTGCAATACCAACAGCATCGCGCCCCGACATAATGATTGGAAATGCTTTTGCCTGAATTGGGGTAGGGTATTCAAACTCTAGGTCGGTTAAAGCTTGTAGTAGGGGTTTGTTTAAATTTAAGTTGTTAAAGGTCACAGTACTATTTTTAATATTCGAGGCAAAGGTAGTCATTCAAGTTAACTTTTTCGAAAAGAGATTGAAAGGTGTAATTTCTCCTCTATTTTTAATTTACCTTTGCATCCAATCTTTACTCAAAAAATACTCCGTTTAAACTATTTGCCAATCTATTTTATTAAAACTATGAGCACAGAGCAAATCAACAATCCATTGCATGGAAAAACTCTTGAATTTATTGTTAAATCGCTAGTTGAGTTCTATGGATGGGATCAGTTGGGTGAAACATTAGGTATAAATTGTTTTAGGAAAAATCCTAGTTTACAGTCGAGTCTAAAGTTTTTGAGAACTACACCATGGGCTCGTAAAAAGGTTGAGGATTTATATATCTATATGATTAAAAGAAATTTATAAAATCGACTATGAAGTTTGAAGGATATAATTTTGCTCCCACATTAAAGCGCAATCTCGAAAATTTAGGTTTTAGAAAACCTACTGATATTCAATACCGATCAATTCCTCCCATCTTAAATGGGGAAGATGTCTTGGCAATCGCTCAAACGGGAACTGGAAAGACCGCTGCGTATGCTATTCCTGTAATTCAACTAATGAGCGCAAAGCGCGATAGAATGGAGAACTATGGGGTTCGCTGCATTATAATGGTTCCAACCCACGAGTTGGCCATACAGGTAACCGAGGTTTTTGAAAAGTTAATTGTTGAGATGGGAATTAACGTTATCGGTTTGCATGGTGGAGTAGAGCAGGCTCCGCAGATTAAACGGCTAAAGAATGGAATGGATATTCTGGTGGCTACCCCCGGTCGTATGTTCGATTTAGCAAGTCAAGGTTTTCTATCATTTAACAGCGTTGAAATTCTGATTCTCGATGAGGCTGACCACATGCTTGAATTGGGATTCATTACCGATATGCAGCAGCTGATTCGGCGAATCCCGAAGGGTCGGCAGACTTTGTTTTTTTCAGCAACTATCAACGAGCATATCAAAGATCTAGCCTACGGCTTGGTTCGTCATGCCGTTCGAATTCAGATTTCGCCCAAAGATCCTGTATCGAAAAATATCGATCATTCTGTTGCGTTTGTCGAGATGGACGATAAACGCTTCTTCTTGGAGCGGATTATCAATGAGCATCCCGAGAGCAAAATGCTCGTTTTCGTTCGCACCAAGGTGAGAGCTGAGCGTGTTGCCAAAGCGCTTGAGCGCGTTGGCCTGAAAAGTCAAACTATCCATGGCGATAAAGTTCAGGACGAACGCTCACAGGTAATGACCCATTTTAAGGAAGGAATCAACAAGATATTGATCGCCACCGACATCAGCTCAAGGGGTATTGATATTCCAAATGTTGAATATGTTGTTAATTACGACTTGCCAGAGGTTGCCGAAAACTATGTTCACCGTGTTGGCCGAACCGGTCGTGGTGTTCAGCGGGGAGTAGCCGTTTCGTTTTGCAGTACCGAGGAAAAACCTATTCTCGATGAAATCGAGAGTTTCTTAGCTAAATCCATTGCAGTAATAGGGATTGATAAACGTGAATACGAGGAGACCGTTGATATTTCCGAAGCTAGCGAGCACGATTGGAAATCGCTAATCAAGGAGAGTAATGCTCAGCTAGCAATGCCCAAAAAGAAGAAGAAAAAGAAGAAATAGCACTTTTTTAATGTCTTTTACTTTTTGAAATTTGCCTTTTGTCTTCTATGGCTTGCTGAACAATTGAAAAGAATCTCTGAATTATATTACACTTTTATTGTCTAATTATCAAATAATCTGCTACCTTTGCCGCTCAAAATTTTGTAGGATAAATTAATAAAAAAGCGTAAAGTATGCCTGTAAAAATCAGACTAAGCCGCCAAGGAAGGAAGAAACTTCCTTTCTACCACATTGTGGTGGCGGATAGCAGGGCGCCACGGGATGGCAGATTCATCGAAAGGGTTGGTTCATACAATCCTATTACTAATCCTGCTACTATCGAATTAAATTTCGAAAGAGCATTAGATTGGCTGCAAAAAGGCGCTCAACCTACCGAAACATGTAGGGCTATCCTATCGTACAAGGGTGTTATGATTAAGAAACATCTACTTGAGGGTGTTACCAAAGGGGCCCTCACCGTAGAGCAAGCCGAAGCGAAATTCCAAACCTGGATGGCTTCGAAAGATGCCAAAGTTCAGGCTAAAATGGATTCTCTTGCTAAAGGTAAGCGCGATGATCTAAAGCAACGCATCGAAGCTGAGAATAAAGTAAAAGAGGCTCGTGCACAAGAATTAGCTAAGAAGAGAGCCGATGCTGCTGCAAAAGAAGCGAAAAGTAAAGTAGCTGCTGCAGAGGAAACTGCTCCTGAAGGCGAAAGCACAGAGGCATAGAGCTGTTATCCATGGGTTCGAACCAGTTTGTTGAAATTGGAGCAATACAACGAACTCACGGTGTAAGCGGCGAGTTCCAAGTAGTTTGGAACGATGACTTTTACCTCGAAGAACAAAATTTGGAATCGGTATTCATCGAATTTGATGGAATTCCGGTTCCTTTTTTTATTGTATCAATCCGCTCTAAGGGGGATGATAAAGCTCTTGTAAAACTTGATGATGTAGAGGATGTTAATATCGCTGACGAGCTGGTTGGTCGAAAACTTTTGCTTCCTGCTGATGAAATAGTAGAAAAGGATGATCTTCTTCTTAACGATTTGATTGGTTATACCATGTTTAGCGATCAAAAACTGCTAATAGGATCAATTGTAGATTTTCAGCAATACCAATCAAACTCCGTTTTTACTGTTGAACACCAAACAGGTAAAGAGGTGATGATCCCCGTTGCCGATGAGCTGATTGTTGAAGTGGATACTGACCAGAAAACCATTACCTTGGTAATACCCAATGGTCTTATAGACCTATACCTCGAATAGCGTATCGTGCTCAAACGCTAAAATCTTTACCCTCCAACGCTCTGGAACCTTTATTGTAGCTCGTTTTTTATTGCTATAGGCAACCATGGTCGATTTACTCGTTGCCGCAACCTGCTGGGTTGTTTCATCGAATAAATCCTGACACATCTTAAGGCTTTTATTGCCAATATGAAAAATCTTTGACCTAACTATTACTTTGTCGTATAGTTTAATTGAATTTATATATTCGATGTTTATACTTGCAAGCACCAGCCCTCCTTCTTCCCAGTCCATTTTCTCCTCTAAAACATGATCGAAATATGCCATTTTACCTAAATCGAAGTACTGTTGATAGACTGAGTTCGTAGCATGACCCAGCTGATCGATATCGTTGAAACGAATTTGTATGGGTGTGCTGTGAAAGTATGATTGTGCAATATGCCCTTTTGATTCCATATGGTTGAATTTTAATACTCAAAGATAGAACTTTAATCTATAAAGCTTGCACCTGTCTTTACAGAATGATACTGATGTACACCCTCTGATATAAGCATTATATGAGAGTTATTTTGAAGGGTTTACCCTCAAGCCCTTTGCCCGCTTTATTTTACAAGGATAAAAAGATGCTATAGACCCAACATATAGGTAGCCGTTAATTCCGATAATATCCTAAGGCCCTAGGTACGAAACAAGAACGATAGAAAAGATAGCGTTGATCGGACTGCAGTGAAAATAAAATATAAGCATGCAGCGATTTGAATTATCCTTTCGTCAATAATAAAACAATTCAATAAGGGATTTGAATAAAATTATCTCACTTTAAAAACATATACTATGAAAAAGTTATCATTTCTATTAAAAGCAAGCGCAACATTAATGCTATCATTCTTACTAATTAACTGTACCAGTGCACAAAAACGCGAGGTCAGGGATGTATCTGGCTTTACCGTTGTTAGCCTATCGGTATCGGCTGATATCTATTTAAGCCAGGCGGCTAGCTACAAGGTTGAAATGGAGGGTGATGCAGATTATCTTGAGAAAATTGAAACAGTTGTTGATGGTAATGTTCTAAAGATTAAGAATAAAGACCACTTCAATTTCGAATTCAATAACAAGAAGATGAAAATTCACATCTCGATGCCACAGGTAAATGGATTAACCATCTCGGGTTCGGGGGATATTTTTGCGCAAACAGCAATCAAAACTGATGATTTGAAGGTCAAGATTAGCGGTAGCGGGAATGTAAAAATTGACAACCTATCGGTTAAGAATTTGGATATGGCGATTTCTGGATCAGGCGACATCGAAATGTCTGGAACCGATGTAGCAGAAAGCGCAAGCTATTCCATTAGCGGTTCAGGCGATATCGATAATCAAGGATTACAGTGTAAGAAGGTCAATATTCATGTAAGCGGCTCGGGGGATGTAAAGGTTTGGGCTGTTGACGAACTCGATGCAAAAGTTTCAGGGAGCGGTGATGTCTATTACAAGGGACGTCCAATTATCGATGCCAAAACTTCAGGCTCAGGGGGGATTCATCATTTATAATACTTCAAGGATTCGAATGAAAAGAGAGGCCAATAATTGACCTCTCTTTTCATTCTCGAATTACCTTTATCTCGCCATTTACGCCTAGCATAATAATGCCAGAGGGCTTGTCAGATATAGGGTGATCAAACTCCTCTGGAACTATAAAATCTACTTTGTCTTTTATCTCCTCTTCGATATCGCAGAACGATTTAGGGTATGGTTTACCTGATATGTTTGCAGAAGTAGAAACGATAGGCTTTCCGAAGCGTCCAATTAACTTGCTACAGAAATCATGGTTTGCAACACGAATCCCAACCGAACCATCGGGCGCAATAAGGTTTTTTGCTAAACCTTTTGCGTTTGGGTAGATGATTGTGAGCGGCTTGTCGGCTAGTTCAACTAAATCCCATGCAAGATCAGGCATCTCTGAAACGTAAGAAGGGATTCTACCAACCTTATCGATTAGCACGAGCATGCTTTTAGAATCCTCACGTTGCTTTATTTTGTATATCCTGTCCACCGCTTCAGGGTTTGTCGCATCACAGCCAATGCCCCAAATGGTATCGGTGGGGTAAAGGATAATGCCTCCTGAACGGAGGATGTTTACTGCGCTATTTAATGCATCTTTCATGGGCACTAAAGCAGGTTGATTACTGGGCTTTGTTCTGATTTTTGTGATATTAGTGAATTGATAAACTTAGTTAAATATACTGATTAAGCCCAATTTCACATACCTTTCTACCTTCGGCAATGGCTCTCTCAAGTAGAATATCATTTTTTTTCAACAAATCATCGGTTTTATTCTCCTTATGCCAAAGGTGATAGACAACACCACCGAATTTCAGATTGGTTCTACTAATACCACTATTGAGCAAACGAACAACAAACTCGCTATCCTCTCTGCCCCATCCAATAAACTCTTCGCTAAACCCGTTAACTTTGATTAAATCAGATTTCCAGCACGATAGGTTACAACTTCTAACCCCTTTATGGGTTTTTTCTCCCTTGTAAAACACTTGAATTAGCTGAGAGAAAAGTCTATTCGAAATTGCATTAATCCTATTCTTGATCCCTTTGGAGAAGGGGGTGAAATGAATTTGCTTTGACTCGATAGCCTTTTGGGTTGCTTCCGGCGAAAGCAAAACCCGGGAGCCCTGAATGAAATGATTGGAAGCAAGATGCTCTAGGTGAGAGCGGATAAAATTACGGTGAAGTATTACATCCCCATCAACCATTATTATATATTCACCCGATGCCACAGCAAAGGCCTTGTTGCGAATATGCGAAACTCGAAAACCTTTATCCTCTTGCCAGCAGTGAAGCAACTTCACTGGGAATTGGGTTTGATAATGCTTGATAAGTTCAGCAGTTTCACTGGTGGAGCCATCATCGGCTACAATAACCTCAAAGGGCATTAATGATTGCATCTTTACGCTCAGAAGCACTAATTCCAATGCGTCTTTTCGATTGTAGGTGGTAATTATTAACGATATATTCACTTCGCTCTTTCTCATTGTTCATTATCCTTTGGAATACTCTAACAGATTCATTTATTGAATCATTTGCAACACATTTTTTTCTCTTACGTTTACTTAAACGGCATTATTCAATAGCTATCATTCATTAAAGGTTACGAATTGCCGATGCCATAAGATAATTTATTCTGATGCTCTTAAACTAGTGTTATGTTAATCATACTATGACGTCGTTATAGCATACAGAACTACAACCGATGGGTTAACCCATCGGTTAAAATAAAAATGTAATAATACATACTTAACATTACACTAGATTTTTATGAAATTCTTGTACTCAAACAGCCGATACCCAAAAACCTTTTCAATGGCTAGTAACAGCTTGTCTTTGAAACTCATCTTTATCCGTTTCTCATCAATGTTCACATCCCACACCATTCCATCAATACGAGTTTTCATAATTGCAGGGTAAGTGCCCACGAATCGTTTTACAGCATCAACTTCATCGTAATTAAATGCGTTTATCTGATCAATCTTTTTTTGCAGATCTTCATTGTTTAGATATAAAGCGGAAAAACCTTTCATCTTCTCCTTCATAATGGCAGGAGGTCTTACCCAGCCAAAGTGGAATATGTAAGCATCTATAAGCTTTACTTTTAACTTTTGATTGTTTTTACGAAAACCTTGAGCATCCCGATACGAACGGATTAGTTTATTGTTTCTGACAATTCGAATTTCCTGCCTGTACCACTGTCTATTCACCCCGATGTAGTTGAATGTTCCCCAGAAATGGTGGTATTTAAAAAGCAGACCCTCTACTTCAGAGAAGTTCAGCCATTTCTCCATTTCGTTTCGTATGGTTTGATAGCTATTCTCGTGGATAACCTCATCTGCCTGTATATAGAAACACCAATCGAAATCAGTGGGAATCGCATCGAATGCTTTATTGGTTTCAACAGCAAGCACCTGCCCCCCCTTGCGGAGTGAATCATCCCAAACGGTTTCAATAATCTTTATTTTTACAGGATCGATACCCTTGATTAGCTCAAGCGTTCCATCATCGGAGTTTCCAACGGCAACAACGAACAGATCGCATAGAGGGAGAACCGATTTTATCGATTCTACAACCGGATAGTCATATTTAATTGCGTTCCGAACTATGGTAAAGCCGCATACTTTCATGGTCTCTGTTTTTCTTAGTTTAGCTTCAAAAGTGTATCGTATAGTCTCATGTAGTTGCTTGCAATAACTTCATCCTTAAAGTTATTTGCATATTCTAAACCAGTGGAAATCATTTTGCTTCGTAATTCACTGTTATTTATCACTTTGAGTACGGCTTCGCCAATTTCCTGATGATTGTGTGGATTTACATACAAGCTACCTGGCCCTGCAGCTTCATTAAAACAACCAAATTTACTTGTAATAACAGGTATTCCAGAAACCAGTGCTTCAAGAATAGGGATTCCAAACCCCTCGAAGAATGAAGGGTAAATAAAGCATTCGGCATTCTGGTAAATTGCAGGTAGTTCAGCGTTAGAAATGTTATTGGTAAAAATAATATTACTTATATTGTTTTCTGATATGTAATCATGCACTTCCTTGAAGTAGTCTTCATTCTTTCGACCTACAACAACCAGCGGCAAATGGATGTTAACTTTATGAATAGCTTTAACTATACCAAGTAAATTCTTACGCTCCTCGATAGTGCCTACATATAAAAGGTATCTTTCGGGCAAACCGTGATTGGTTTTAACCTGTTGATAGTATTCTTGACTGCAAGGCTTCCAGTACAATGGATTGCATCCCTGATAAATAACTGATATTTTACTAGGAGAAATATTCAGCAGGTTGACTAAATCGTTTTTTGTTTGAGTGCTAATAGCAACGATATGATCGGCAACTCGGCAAGCATGAACAAGTTTTAGACGATATATTCTTGCATCGAACCAGCCGTAAAACTCAGGAAAGCGGATGAATATCAAATCATGCACGGTAACAATTGATTTTGCATCAGTTTTTTCAATTCCTATAGGTAATTCTTGACTTAACCCATGGAATATATCAATCTTGTTACGTTTGATATCTTTAACTATATACATACTCCGCCACAAAAACCCCAGCAATCTTAAAATAGAAGATTTAGGCAGCACAAACTTATATTGAGAATCATTGTAAAGTATATATCTATTTTTTGTCTTTGGTGTAAAAAGAAAGTATGAGTTTTTGGGATAATATTGTAGGAGGTTATGTAAAAGGTTACGGCTATAATTTCCTAATCCGCTAAAGTTGTATAAAGCTCTTTTCGCATCAAATCCAATTTTTTTGGAACTTGCTGTAATATCCGAATAAATTTGCTTGATTGAATGCGTGTCGTTTTCTTGGTATGGAATAGCCCTTATTCTCTGCTTATGGATTTGATATAGTTTTCGAAGTTTAGTGTATTTTAAAAAACATGTAGTTGCCTGAATGGTGCTAACCAGATAGCCATCATATCCCTGAAGAAAACCTCCTCTGAAAATGAAGGAGTTAATGAAATGCCAAGTTGGATTAAAAATGAGTTTAATGAAATTAAACTTTATGCCCTGCTTGAAGTATTCATTCGCCGACAAAGTAGTGTATTTATTCACCTTGTCGATGCTCTCCTCGTAGCTGTCGTATAGCCAATGGAGAAGATCTCCTTTCAATCGTTTACTGCTTTTGGGGTTAATTAGCACAACTATTTCGTGAATGTTGTGTCCGCTCCATCTCGCTTTGTTTTTATTGAAAAGACGAACCTTACACTCAGGGTACATACTCGTAAAGCGCATCCATCTTCCGCTGAAATTGTTTAATCGGTTAAACCGATAGCCATCGAATTCCAAGTTATTTTTCTCTGCAATTATTGATTTGGCTAGCTTAGGCGAAAGAGCCTCATCGGCGTCGAGTGAAAGCACATAATCGAATGAGGCTTGATCAAGCGCATAATTCTTTTGATCTCGAAAGCCATTAAAAGGATGTTCGATGAATTTTACTCCTAGCGCAAGGCAAATCGCTTTGGTTCTATCGGTTGAGAATGAGTCAACAACTACAATTTCATCTGCAACCTCCTCCACAGATTTTATACATTGTTCAATGTACTTTTCTTCGTTATAGGTAATAATTACTGCTGAAATTTTTTGCATACGGAATCTTGGTAGAGGTTCAAATATATGTTTTTTAAAAAATTAATTAACAACTTGAGCTATACCCCCAAAAGGGTAGTTAAAATCTGATTAGAACTTAAATAAACTACAGATTCATAGAACGCTAAAATAGAAAATCATTGCATCTGTGGCTTATTTCTTATTTTTTACCAACATCTTTGTCAAATACTATTAAAAAAATAATTGAAAAGAATTGATCTATTTAATGCTTGTAAAGAATCCCCTAAACGGCAACGTTATATTCCCTTAGCGCATCATTCAATGATGTTTTCAGATCGGTCGATTCCTTTCGTTCGCCAATAATTAGGGCGCAAGGAACATGATAGCTTCCCGCTGCAAATTTCTTTGTATATGAACCAGGTATAACAACTGAGCGTGGAGGAACTACGCCTTTATATTCCTTAGGAGTATCGCCTGTTACATCAATTATTTTTGTGGACATGGTTAGCACTACATTTGCTCCAAGAACCGCTTGCTTACCAACCCTCACCCCTTCAACAATAATGCACCTTGAACCAATAAAGCAACCATCTTCAATGATAACTGGTGCTGCCTGAACGGGTTCAAGTACACCCCCTATGCCAACACCCCCGCTAAGATGAACGTTCTTCCCGATTTGTGCACACGAGCCCACTGTAGCCCAAGTGTCAACCATTGTTCCTTCATCTACGTATGCGCCTATGTTTACATACGATGGCATCATGATTACCCCTTTAGCAAGGTAAGAGCCGTATCGGGCAATTGCATGAGGAACAACTCTTATACCTAGCTGTTTATAACCTGTTTTAAGCTTAATTTTATCGTGGAATTCAAAGGGCCCAACCTCAATGGTTTTCATCTCCTGTATTGGGAAATAAAGGATAACGGCTTTTTTAATCCATTCGTTAACCACCCATCCGCTACTGGCTGGCTCTGCTATCCGAATCTTCCCTTTATCGAGTAGCTCTACTATGCTTCGAATGGTTTCCTGCGATTTAGGGTCGGAAAGCAGGCTACGGTTATCCCAAATCCCTTCAATTATTGATTTTAATTCTTTCATCGATTATCGTAAATTTTTGCAAATTTATACTTTTAGCCGATAGGCTAAGCATTTATTCGGTAATAGAAGTTAAAAAATAGACAAATAAAGATTAGTGAATTGCTGCATATATACCTATAAGTAATTATTAATGTGTGATATAGAATTGATATTTTTTATATCAACGGGTTAAAATAGGTTAAAAACAAAAATTGTGAATAAAAACCAATATACTAATCTGCTACTTTTGGGAATGTTAATAGCTGTGGATTGAAAAGAATTTTAATACATATTACGATTACCGCCCTTTTTGCATTTAGTATTGTTATTGCGAAAGGTCAGGATAGCGTTAAGGTAATTCGTTTTCGGGTTGTTAACGCCATTTCGGGCAAACCCGTTGAGATGGCTCACGCCATTAATATAACGCACAGATATGCTGCTATTGCTGATTTACTAGGGTATTTTAAAATGCCATTAATGTTGGGTGATACGTTAACCATTTCATCGTTGGGCTTTTTCAATCAGAAAGTATTTAACTGGGGGCAATTCAACAAAGATTCAATTTACTTTACCATACGATTAAATTCACGCTCCTACGAGTTGAAGGAGTTGAAGTTTTCATGGTTTGCCACATACGATGGATTTCTTAAAGGGTTTTTACTGCTGGAGTTGCCAATGAGTAAAGAGGAAAGGGATATTGCTCGAATCAGTGAGTATTTTAATCGAACAATAAACCGACTTAACCTGATGAATTTACCTCAAGCCTCATCGGGCGCACCATTTGGAAAAGATTGGTTGGCTAGGCAGAATGAGGAGCTCAAGGAAAAACTTGAAAAGGAGAGGCAGCAAAGAGCCATTGAAAGAAAATTCTCGGCGGGGATTGTAGAAGCGATTACCGGCTTGACAGGGAATGAGGTATTTTGGTTTATGGAGTATTGCGCTTTTACCGATGATTATCTATTAAAGTCTAGCGATTATGAGATTAGGCTTAGGATTACTGATAAATTCAAAATTTATAGCCAGGATAAAACCTTAAAGGATAAAAAATAGAAGGTGTTACCTATCGCTTTTTATTATATTTTTGCTTTACCTATAAATAAAAAATAATGCCATCCGAATCACATAAATCCTTACCTGAATTAGATGATGTTGTTCGTGCATATTCTATAGTGAAAAAGCATGCAAGCCGCACACCTATACATCAGTCACGTAGTGTTAATGCAATTCTTGATTCAAATCTTTTCTTGAAGTGTGAAAATTTCCAGAAGGTTGGTGCATTCAAATTCCGAGGTGCTTCAAATGCTGTGTTTAGCCTAACCGATGAGGAGGCCAGGCATGGCGTTACAACCCATAGTTCAGGGAATCATGCTGCGGCTTTGGCCCTAGCTGCCTCCATGCGTGGAATTCCTTCGTATATTGTTATGCCTGAGAATGCACCTTCAATAAAGAAAAAAGCGGTTGAAGGGTATGGTGCGAAGATTTCCTTGTGCCCACCAACACAAAAGGATAGGGAGGCTATGCAAGCAAAAATTCAGGAGGAGACGGGTGCTACTTTTATACATCCCTACAATAATTTCAAGGTGATATGCGGGCAGGGAACGGCTTCGCTTGAACTTCTTGAAGAGATACCCGATTTAGATATTGTAATTGCACCTGTTGGCGGCGGTGGATTACTGAGCGGAACGCTAACCTATGTCAAGGGTTTCAATCCATCCATAAAGGTTTATGGGGCTGAGCCTGTTAATGCTGATGACGCCTTTCGCTCACTTCGCGATAAAACCATATATCCATCCGTTAATCCACAAACCATTGCCGATGGGCTGCTCACCTCGCTTTGCAATTTAACCTACGAGATAATTTCGGTAAAATGCGATGGTATTCTTACCGTTTCGGAGATAGGCATTGTGAATGCGATGAGGTTAATATGGGAGAGAATGAAAATTATCATTGAACCTTCATCGGCAGTCCCGATTGCTGCAATTATTGAGCACTCACAGCATTTCAAAGGGAAACGAGTTGGAGTAATAATATCTGGAGGAAATGTTGATTTGGAGAGTTTGCCATTCGGGAAACCCTATTAATCATTGAGAATTCAAACCTTTGTGCTTTCGCTGTACTACTATGCTGTACTCCTACGCTGAAACTTCGGCGTAAGCATTAACCTCAACGCTGTGGTTATCTATTCATCCCAAATTTTAGGGGTTAATTGTATAGGAGCCGATTACAGGGTAGTGGTCAGAGTATTTTACCCTTGGGCTTGCAAAGTTAACCGCCTTTATACCATTACTATGCAGTATATAATCGATTCGGTACGGGAAGAATCGCACATAGGTGTTGGCAATACCCTTACCCGTTTCTTTGAAGGTGTCGTATAGATTTTTTGTCAACTCATGATATGTATATGAAAAGGGGGCATCGTTAAAATCTCCGCAGAGAATAACCGGGTATTTACACATTTTTACATGCGCATTTATCATGTTTACCTGATACGCACGCTTTTTTAAAGCATCACGAAATTTGAATGAGATATCCTTTAGCTCATCCACAGCATTACTTTTGTCTAGATGATCCTGCTTTATAAGAAAGTTTAGGTTTCGTTCCTTTAGTCGGAGCGATTGTAAATGACAGTTATAGACCCTTATAGTATCATCTCCAATTTTAATATCGCTGTAAATACAGGCATTAGAGGTATTATCGAACTTTATTGCCCCCTTATCAACAATAGGGAATACGCTGTACGTAGCAATCCCATAACCCGAACGGCTGTTTTTGATAACGTATTCGACGTGGGGGTACATGTTCAGAATACCGCTTGCCATATTCTCGTTTAGCTTATCCTCGCGTATGTAAAATTCCTGAAAACATGCAACATCAATGCTATTATCTTTAGTGAAAACAAAAATCTTATTAAATGAGGGGTTCTCTTTCGCCCATGCATATAGGCGGAATAGGTTTACATTGTATGAAAGAACCTTTAGATCAGGGTTATGAACTTCTATTTTCTTTCCAAAAGGTAGCTGAATGTAATTGGTCAGATGGTTTACTCCGAATAGAATGGCTATGAAGGGTATTAGAAACAATAGTTTCCAGCGAACTATCCAATATAGAAGAAATAATATATTTATTATTAGCAGAATAGGGTACGATAACCCTACTAGTGCTAAAAACCAAAAATTTTCGGGATTGATATAAACCGAAAGGTATGAGAGAAGTAATCCTATAGCGAATAGGATACAGGTAACAGCTAGCGCTCGATGTAGAAATTTACGCATCGGTTAATTTATGGAGTTATCCTTGAACTTAAAAAGCGTTTCTTTCTCCTCCTTCGATAGGCTATCGTAACCCGATTTGGCAATCTTATCTAAAATTTTATCGAGACCAACCTGTTGATCAACTTTGCGTTTATTGTATTCATAGTCTTTATCAATATTTCTGTAGTTCACTTTAAGATGCGATTTTGGTTTTCGGTCGAATGTGAATAGGCTCAGAATCCATGTAATGGGTTTAGCGAGATCAAACCCCTGCCTGTACACTGCAATGTAAAGAAACCCGAATAAGCCCCCCCCAATGTGAGCTATATGCCCCCCTGAATTTGATGTTGGAATACTAATAATATCAAGAATAATTGAGAAAAGAGCAAGGTATTTTAGCTTTACGGCACCAATGAATAAAAGGTTGATGGTATGGTTGGGCTTTAACGTAGATATGGCAACTACAATGGCTAGTACCGACGCAGAGGCTCCGAGGGCTACGGAAATTGGTAAAACCTCACTGAATACGCCAAGGACATTGAATGCAAGGATGTAAATGGCAGCCCCCGATAACCCTCCCATAATATAAACGCCTACTAGCTTCTTCTGCGAAAGGTATTCAAGGAATATCATCCCAAACCAGTATAACCAAAGCATATTGAAAAGGATATGCAGAAATCCTTCATGGAAAAACATGTAGGTGAATATGGTCCACGGTTTGCTTAAAAGTGCTGGGATATAGGCAGGAACAGCTAGTAATTGGATTGAACTTTCATCAATAGGGGTTAAAAACAGGAAGAATATGGCTTTAACCAGATTGTAAATAACAAAAACCGCAAGGTTAATGTAGATAATCTTGGTAAGGTTGCTTCCAAGCCTAAACGAATCTTTTATTTCTGTGGCAATACTCATAAACTAGTTGACAGTTGTTAGTATTATTTATTCTTTAACTTCCGATTCATTCTTCTTAGTAAAATAAATCCTTTCTCCTTTTCCAGTACTTAATAAGGATAAAACCGAAAAGCATACCCCCTAAGTGAGCGAAATGGGCAACATTGTCGAATTTAAAATTACTAACGCCCATGAATAGTTCGATTACCCCATAGCCAATAACAAAGTACTTTGCCTTAATTGGTATGGGCGGAATAAGCAGCATGAGCTCGGTATTTGGGAAAAGCATTCCAAAAGCTAGTAGAACACCAAAAACTGCTCCTGATGCACCAACGGTAGGCACATTAAGGAGGGCGCAGAATTTAGCCATTTGGGGATCAGCAAAGGTTTTCCCTTGCTCCCACAAAACATATCCTTCATTCAGTACTGAGTTAATCTGTTCAGGGGATAAGTGCGCCTTAACCGATGTGATTTCTATAAAATTGACAGTAGAATGAAGCACTACCGCACCAATCCCAGTAACAAAATAGTATAGGAAAAATCGTTGAGAACCCCACACCTGCTCAAGCACTCGGCCAAACATCCATAGCGCAAACATGTTGAAGAAGAGATGCATGATGTCGGCGTGCATGAACATGTGGGTGAGTATCTGGTATGGTCGAAAATGCTCCGATTCAAAGTAGTATAGGCCAAGATAGCTGTTTAAACTGTTAGGAAGCACGTTGCTAGTAAACCATGAGGCTAAAAGCATTATTACATTGATGATGATAAGGTTTTTAACAACCGGTGGGACACTTCCAAAATTGGGCCTTTCAAATCCGCTCATAGATATATATTTTAATATTATTCAGCTTGTAAATGATTATAACACGATGCAAACAGATTTGTTTCCAAACCTGATTACAACAAAAGTTAAGCAAAATTAATAATTCTGATAATTATTTAAACCTTTTCTCCAGCTCATCAAGGCTAATAATCGTTAAAATTACTTTCCCATCGGGTGAAAGGTTCGGGTGCTGGCAGGCAAAAAGTTTATCAACTAAATCCTGCATCTCAATGGTACTAAGAGCCCTAATGTATCCGATTGATGCTGCCTTTGCCATCGATGCAGCAAGTTTTTGATGCGCATCGTCGAGCGGTTTGGTTTGCTCCTCCTTTAGCGAAACAAGAATATCCTCAATCAGCTTAATGGGGTCGCTAATTTTAAGGTTAGCGGGTAAACTGTTTATCGATATGGAGCTATGGCCCAAGCTGCTAACCTCTATTCCGAGTGTCGATAAATCTTCATGCGATTGCATCAACAGATTGTAATCACCAGCATTCAGTTCAATAGCCTGAGGGAAAAGCTCCTTTTGAACCACGCATTGCCCCGATGACAGATTCCCAAGGTACTGCTCGTAAAGAATGCGTTCGTGCGCATACTTCTGATCGATAACCATCAACCCCGATTTAACAGAAGTGAGAATATACCTGTCTTTAAACTGAAAAAACCTTGAGGCGGTAACCTCATCGCTGTCATCAAATCCTTTTGACCTGAAGGTTTGGGTCATTGGCATAGAAGTTTCAAAATCTTTACCCTGATTATCCTGATATAGCTGCTGCCAACCCTTGGCAGACTGCCGATGAGGGGATGAACCTCTGCCCGTAAAGCTATCTCCTTCATCGTCAAAGGGATTGAAAGCCGAATTAATATCTATCTCAGGTAGGTTAACGGGTGCACTTTTGGGGAAGAAAGGGATATCGATTACCTGCTGTGTTTCAAAATCGATTGAAGGGGCAACCGAGAATTTCCCGAGCGATTCCTTAACTACCGCATGAACGATTTGCCAAAGCGTACGCTCATCCTCAAATTTAATCTCGGTTTTTGTGGGATGTATGTTAACATCAATGGTATTGGGGTCAACTTCAAGATAGATAAAGTAGGGAGGTATGCTATCGGCTGAGAGAAGTCTATCGTAAGAGTTTACTACGGCTCGATGAAGGTAAGGGCTTTTAAAATACCTATTATTCACGAAGAAGAACTGCTCCCCTGCGCTTTTTCTAGCACTTTCGGGGCGACCGATGAATCCTGAGATATTTGCTACGGTGGTATTCGTTGTACAATCGAGCAGCTGCTGATTCATGTTGCGCCCGAATAGGCCAACGATACGCTGTTTGATGGCCGATACGGGCAGGTTATATACATCAGCCCCGTTGTGATTCAATGACATGGCGATATCAGGGTTAGCCAAGGCAACCCTTTGGAATTCGGCAATGATATGCTTTAGCTCCAACGACGAACTTTTTAGGAATTTTCGGCGGGCAGGTACGTTGAAAAAAAGATTCTTAACGCTAAAGTTACTGCCAACAGGGCAGGCAACGGATTTATGGTCTTCGAGCTGAGAGCCATTTATGCGAATATACACACCAACCTCATCCTCGTGCCTACGGGTACGAAGTTCAACCTCGGCAATAGCCGATATTGAGGCTAACGCCTCACCCCTAAACCCCATCGTTCTTACTGAGAAGAGATCTGCAGCCTCCCTAATTTTAGATGTTGCATGACGCTCGAAGCTGAGCCGTGCATCGGTTTCGGACATGCCACAACCATTATCGATAACCTGAATCAAAGCTTTCCCTCCATCCTTAACGATAACCTGAATCTGATTGCTTCCTGCATCAACAGAGTTCTCCATCAACTCTTTTATAGCCGAAGCCGGACGTTGGACAACTTCCCCAGCAGCTATTTGGTTAGCAACGGAGTCGGGTAGTAATTGGATAATATCAGACATTAATGTAGAATATTAAAGGTAAATGAGGATGCAAAGTAATAACGTTCCTATGGTTGGAAATGTTGGGGAGTTAACGGCTGCTTTCGTATCCACTGTTAATGAACCTTGTGATGAGCAAAATCCTTGCTGTTGCATCATCAGCCCCGATATTTTTAACCACATGTTGGCTGCAGGTGATTTATAGTTTGGTAAGAGTTTCAATCTCCTTAATAAATTGCTCAACATGAGGAAAGAGAGTCGTTACGTTTTCTTCTTCAAAGTCAAAAAAGTCCCCATAATCTCCTTTCTGTCTAAAGTCAAAAAGGTCAGTATAGAGCATTCCTAAGGTTTTATCAAGTTTTCCCGTTTTTATAAAATGAAGTGCAAGTTGAGTTTTTACTCCTGAATGTGTATGGCTATTAATCTCATGTTTTGCGAATAGCGCAAGAACAGCATAGAAACAAGCATAGTATAATCGGTTCATAGATGAGTTCCAGCTTTGAGTTTCAGCGAGTGCTTTAGCATCGTTGAACGTTCTCCATGCTCTTTCAATGCGATATGCAATATATTCTTCTTGTGTGTTTGGCATTTTCAGATTGCTATACCTTCGTTAGAAATATTCTTATAAAGCGGTGTCATCCAATATTTAGATTTCCATTCCTGCTTGTTGTAAACAAAGGTTGACAAGGCTTCTCCAAGTTCGAGTTCAACATCAAAAAGTTTATGTCTAAATTTTTTTTCTGTTTCGATGTCCGCCTTTGTGTTAACCAGAATAAGAATGTCCCAATCAGAATCAGGTCGTTCTTCACCTCTTGCTCTAGAACCATAAAGAATTATATCGGCTGAGGGGTCAATCTCCTTAACCTGTTTCTTTATCATCGAGAGTACTATTTCCTTTTGGTTCTTCATAAAGCAAAGATAAGAAAAAAAATGATTGTAAGGTGAAGTTCACTTGCAGCCAACAATAGTGTAAGCTCAACAAGAAAATGTTGGATTTTTACTTTTATGCCCATGATATAATCATTCTTTGTTTTATTTAAGGGTAATTATCGTTTGGCCTTTAGCATAAATAGGCAAGCATAATTTAACCTTCAATTTTCTTTAAACTTTGTAGTTTTGCTTGAAATTTCTTGCATTGCTTTTTAGTTGATAAAAGAATAACTCAAAGGCGCAAAATCACAAAGAATCAATAAAATAGGTTGGCGCTAATCTGCTCTATCACACCCTGCCAATTCATAATCTATACAAAATTAGCCACTTTAGTATAACCAATCGGCAACTATTCAGCAGTAATCGAATTGAACAAAAACCACGGAGACACAACCTGTCCCGATGTATCGGGAGAGGCAATTATAAAAAAACTACTGAGTATCATAATGCAGAAGAATCACTAACACGAAAAACATAAATATTTTCTCTGTGAAACTCTGTACCCTCTCCCGATACATCGGGACGGGCTGTTTCTCCGTGGTGAATAGTTACACCAATCGAAATAATGAGCAATAAAAGGTTAACTCATTTCACAGTAGCAATATACAATAAACATCGATTTTTTCCTGTTTGTTTCCATGCATGTAATGATTGTTTATAACTTATGGATGAAAACGTATATATTATCAGCCATAAAATTGCAAAACTGATATATCTTTGAGCACCGTTTAGAAGGTTCCGATTTTCATTGTTTTGGATTTATCGTTTTTCAATGACATTATCGTTTCGGTATGATTTGTATTGCTAGGAATAGAATTCGTTTGATGATTTTACTTGGTATCCCCATGTTCTTATCATGTATGGATGGATTGAAACCCTTGCCGAATAAAATTGGAGATCTCGATCAATCGCTATCAATTCCTGTTGCCAACGTTGAGGTTGGATTGTCTGGCACCTACCACATTGGCCCTCCCGACTGTTTTATCGACCTAGATGTTCCAGAATGGGCAAAGCACCAATACATTTATTTTAGCGATACCGTAGCAGTTGATTTCTACAGAATTTATGAAAATTCTAATGATATTACCGTTCTAACCTTTAACATTAATATTTGGAACGAATTTCCTGTGAAGGCTACTGCTAATATCCACTTTACCAACAGTTCTGGTGAAATGCTCTACAAATTCGAGCCTATAGAAATTGAAGATGGAGATATTCTCTTTAATGGAAATATTGTTCGACCCGGTTATAGTAGGAGTTTTGTAGTTTTTGATAAACCGACTATCGAGAATCTTCGAACGGCTGAAATTTTAGTCGTTCACCTGAGAATAAATATTAAGGATGGGAATACCAATGGATTTAAATATTACGATGAATTTAAAATGAACTGTCATCTTGGTGCTAGGATAGATTATATTTTAAAAGATATTTAAGGGATGTACTTTGTAAGATACAAACTTTTATTAACCATTGTTCTTGCCAGCTCTGTTATATTAGGTTTTTCGCAACAGGATAATACGCTTTTTTTTCTTCACGATATTCCCCAATCGAACTTTGTCAACCCTGCCGTTCAAATTCGCTGTAAGCAGTATTTTGGCTTGCCACTGCTTTCAACCATCCATTTTAATGCTAACTCAACTGGATTCTCATATAATTCGTTATCGGCCGGCAAATCTGAATTTGACATCGATTTACTAGCATCAAAAATGCACAGCAGAGACTTCTTGTCCTTGGAGTTTCATTACACCCCATTATCGTTCGGATTCATGTGGGATAAGAATCAGTACTTCAATTTTGCATGGACCGAAAAAGTAGATGCTAAACTTTTTTACTCAAAGGCTTTATTGAATCTATTGAAAGATGGAAATTCTCAGTATGTTGGCGATGGGCTATCCACACGAAACCCTGGAGTTAATGCTTTTTACTATAGAGAGTTCTCATTTGGATATTCCACTAAGTATGGACGGTATTCAATAATTGGAGGACATGCAAAGGTGCTATTCGGTTTGGCAGGGGTTTTTACTAAACGTAGGCCGATTAACATGTCTGTAAATCAGATGACCTATGATATCGATGCTGCCTGGAATCCAAAGGTTAACACATCGCTACCCCTTAACATTTCGTATGATGCACTTGGCAATGTAAGCGGCGCAAGCCTTGGCTCAATTTCGCCTGTTGGCTTCTTACTTAACTTTAAAAATCAGGGGCTTGCAACCGATTTTGGGTTTATATATAAAAAAGATAAAATCACCTGGAGCGGAAGCATCCTCGATGTTGGGTTGATTTGGTGGCACGATCAAACCAATAAGTTCGAGAATAATGGACATTTCGTATTCCAAGGGGCTACAATAACCGATGGGATGGACCCTGCCGAATATGCGAATAGTATTCGTGATTCTATTCAGAACCAGTTCCATTTCAGGGCAACCCAAAAAGGGTTTATTACATTTCTGAACCCTCGAATATACTTCGGGGGCACCTATCCAATCCATAAGCAGATAAAGGTTGGTGCTTTGGCTCGTACCGAGTACTACCCTGGTCGCCCAATAGTTGGTTTCACCCTCTCGGCAACGGCTTTTACCCAGAAAGGCTCAACGCTAAGCATAAATTACTCCGTAATGAATGGTTCATTCGCAAACCTTGGGGTGGGCGCGGGTTTTAGCAACGATAGGTTTCAATTTTTTATTCTCAGCGATAATGTTGTGGCTTTCATCTCGCCGGAAACGGCGAGGAATGCAAACCTTCGATTTGGCTTTAATTTTTTTATCGGGTGCACCGAAAAGAAGAAAACCTATAAACTGCCCAAAGGTTCCGATTGTGGCTGTAATTGGGTGCCATCCCCCCCTAAGAATACTGAAAAGCTAAAAGGGCTGAAAAAATAATTGCCATACGATTCGTAAACCTATTTCTGCTTATCACGAACCTAAAAGCCAAAGACTCCTTATAAAAATTACACCAATTCTTAATGTTCTTTGTTCGAAAATCGCTATCTTAGTAAGATCAGTATTAGAACAATTATCAATTTTTTTATCAATCATGCTCGTTAAAACCTATGGTAGCGCAGTTCATGGAATAAAAGCTACAACAATTACCATTGAGGTGAGCGTAGGGCAAGGGGTGAACTTCTTTCTTGTCGGGCTACCCGATAACGCTGTTAAAGAGAGCCAGCAAAGAATCACCACTGCGCTAGAAACCTATCATTTCAAGATGCCCAAGCGTAGGATTGTCATAAATATGGCGCCTGCCGATATCCGTAAGGAGGGTTCAGCGTACGATTTGCCTTTAGCAATCGGTATAATGGCCGCAAATGAGCAGGTTAAAAGCGAAAAGCTGACCGATTTCGTAATTATGGGCGAGCTATCGCTCGATGGGGGTTTGCAGCCCATTAAAGGAGTTCTCCCCATTGCTATCCAAGCAAGGGAGGAAGGTTTTAAAGGAATAATTCTACCTAAACAGAATGCACGTGAAGCGGCAGTTGTCAATAACCTTGAGGTTTATGGAGTTGAGTCGATAAAAGATGTTATCGATTTTCTGAATGGTGATAAGGCAATAGAGCAAACCATAGTGAATACCCGCGATGAGTTTTTTGCCCATGCAAATACCTATGACGTGGACTTTAACGATGTGAAAGGGCAGGAGAATGTAAAGCGCGCCTTAGAGGTTGCTGCTGCCGGAGGGCATAACATTATCATGATTGGCCCTCCTGGTGCAGGGAAGACCATGCTAGCAAAGCGATTACCAACTATTATTCCACCGCTAACCCTTCGTGAAGCATTGGAAACAACCAAAATTCATTCCGTTGCTGGCAAAATCGATCGTGAAACATCGTTGATGACCCGACGCCCATTTCGATCGCCACACCATACAATATCCGATGTTGCCCTTGTTGGCGGAGGGCAATGGCCTCAACCCGGCGAAATTTCTCTTGCCCATAATGGAGTACTCTTCCTCGATGAGCTACCTGAGTTCAAACGTACCGTACTTGAGGTAATGCGTCAACCCTTGGAGGATAGAGTCATTACTATTTCACGTGCAAAATCAACCGTTGAGTACCCTGCTAGTTTTATGCTAGTATCGTCCATGAACCCTTGCCCTTGCGGTTACTACAATCACCCCGAAAAGGATTGCGTTTGCTCTCCCGGCGTAGTTCAAAAGTATTTGAATAAAATATCAGGTCCATTACTCGATAGGATTGACATTCATGTTGAAGTGGTTCCAGTTCCATTCGAAAAACTTTCGGGAGCCCCTCCTGCTGAGAATAGCGAGACCGTTCGTACTAGAGTCGTGAAGGCACGTCAGGTGCAGGAGGAACGCTTTATTGAATGGAAAGGCATTCATTGCAACGCTCAAATGACCTCGAAACTAATACGAAAATTTTGTCAACTCGATGATCCAGGTTCTGTATTGATTAAAAATGCGATGGAAAAGTTGGGCTTATCGGCTAGAGCCTACGATAGGATTCTTAAAGTATCGCGCACTATTGCAGATTTATATGGATGTGAAAGTATCAAGGCCGAACATCTTGCCGAAGCCATTCAATACCGCAGCCTCGACAGGGAGAACTGGGCGGGGTAGTTTTTCAATAAACAACCCTTTATTGGTAATTAATTGAAATAAGTTAGTGCAGTTTAAAAGAGATTTATATCAAAGTAATTGAATTCAACTTGTCTCGAGTTAATTATTTTACTATTTTGCAATTTTTTAGCGCATATATGGCTAGATTTTTTCTTCTGCAGCTAGTTTTGCTATTCGTTTTAAGTGGGGCTTGTTTCTCCCAACAGACTCCAATCTTCCGAAACTTTGATGTTAAGGATGGGATGGTTCATTCTTACATAACTGCTGTAACTCAGGATTCGAAAGGGTTTATCTGGGTAGGTACTAGCGAGGGTCTTCACCGATTCGATGGAAGCACATTTAAGTATTTCGAACCGCCAACGAGTTCAGCTTCATTTTCGAGTAGCAGCATAACCTCTATATACGCGCACTCCCTTAAAAATAAAGTTTTTATTGGCTATCAAGGGGGCAATCTCTCTGTTTATGATTTATCAACAGGATTATTCTCAAATTATAAGCTAGGGGAGGATGAAAATCAATCGAGGCGCATAAACTCCATTACATACATCGATCAAAGTAAAGTTCTTATTGGAGTATCGGGTCCTAGTACTCTTTACACATTCAATATTGATGATAGTTCAATTCAAGAGCATAAGATTAAGGTTAATGGTCATGATGATTTGATTGCAAGAACCATACGTAGTATAATGATTGCTAAGGATCAAAGAGTTTGGATTTCAACGGATAAAGGGCTTTTAAAATCGAATAAAGAGATTAATCGCTTTGAGCTAATCGATACAAATGGTTTAAATGGGGTGGATTTAAATAATCTCAACGCATTATCGTGTATAGATAGTAATAGTTTCCTGCTGACCACCTCAAAAAGCATTCTGATCTATAATCAAATAACCCAAGAATTTAAAGATATAACCCCGATTCAGTATAAAGATATTGAAATCAACACCCATATTCAAGATGGTTATGGTAACATTTGGGTGGCAACTTCTTCATTAGGGCTTCTAAAATTTAATTTGAACGAAAATACATTTTCGCAGTATAAGTATAGCGCCCTTCAAAAGAATGATATTCAAAGCAATAATGTTTTAGCTCTATACGCCTCATCGCAAGAGCCCATAATATGGGTTGGTACCGACAAAGGGTTATCGTATTTTGCATTAAAAGCCAATCCCTTTAAGCATTTTGTCCCTTTGAAGAACAATAATGAGGCAATAGATGATAGCTTTGGTTTACTACAGGCTAGCAATGGAGATTTTTGGATAATTGGTCGTGATTCCCTTTATTACTCCCAAGGTTTAGAGAGAAAGTTTACTTCAATAAAAAAAACGACCCCTCATTTTGGAGCACTTGCAGATCGAAGGGTCTTCAATGTGGTTGAGGATAGTAATAAGAACCTCTGGTTTGCTACTAGCGATGGTCTAATATTATATGATTATACCGTTAAAAGGATTTTCGTTTTCAAAATAGCTGGGGCAACCCCTTTGATAATAAAAACACACAATTATTTCAGAGGGATTAGCCCTTATAATAATACCCTATGGTTATCGACAGGAGCAGGCTTCTGCTCATTCGACATAGTAAGCAGGACATTTAACACCTATCCACCTCCGCCAGATTTCAATACTGAAAGGCAGTATAGGCATACCTATGAAATACTATATGATCCCGATGGTTACGTTTGGTTGGAGGGAAGAACAAGCGGTGCCTATCGTTTTAACCTTAAAACCCAAGATTATAGTCACTATACAAACAATCCGGCTGATTCTACAACAATTGGCTCTAATGGTATTCTATCTTTTTGTAGAGATTCAAAGGGCGATATTTGGATTTCTAGCTTTTTTAATGGGATTAGCCGTTTTAACAAGAAAACGAACAACTTCACAAGGTTTTCATATGCCGATGGGCTACCTAGTAAAACGGTTTATGGTATTATAGAGGATAAAAATGGTAATTTATGGATGAGCACCAATAAGGGTGTTTCGAAGTATAACCCATCAACTGGAAAATTTTACAACTTCAACTATTTTGATGGGCTAAATATCTATGAATTCAACTCCTCATCCTTTACCCACTCTAAGAATGGCGACATGTTCTTTGGCGGAATAGGGGGCATTGTCAGGTTTAATCCTATTGAAATCAGTGAGGTTTTTGACCCCCCAACAGTTTACATAACCGATTTTTATATTCAAAATAAGGAAGTGGCTGTTATCTCGAAAATTCTTAATAATCAATCGATTTTGTTCAGAGATCAAATTGAATTGGCCTACCAAAAAACGACTATAAGCTTCGACATTACCCTCCTTAACTATCTTTACCCACATCGGTCGGGCTTTGCATGGAAGTTGAAGGATTACGAAAATGATTGGCGCATTGCTCGGCCTGCCGAAAATTCTATTTCCTATACTAATTTGCCCCCCGGCACCTACGACCTCTGGGTGAAAACTACAGCCAATTTCACAAATTGGAGCCAAGAGAAAAAATTAATTAGAATAATAATTACTCCTCCTTGGTGGATGAATGCTTGGTTTAAAGCTGTTGTAATTCTGTTAATAGCTATCGGAATCCTATCCTTTTATAGTATAAGGATACATTTCCTTAAGAAGCAAAAGAAGCATCTAAATTCTTTAGTACAAGAAAAAACAGAGGAATTAAAATCATTAAATGAATCGTTGGAGGAAAATAATTCGGAAATCTCAGCGCAGAATGAAGAGCTTGAAAGGCATCGATACTACTTGGAAGATCAGGTTAACGAACGAACTACTCAGCTAAAGTTAGCGTTATTGAGAGCTGAAGAGTCAGACCGATTGAAATCCGCTATTCTCTCCAATATGTCGCATGAGGTTAGAACACCTCTAAATGCTATTGTTTCATACGCTAGATTCATTGAGGATGAGTCATTTCAATGCACTGAGAGAAAAGAGTTTGCCAGCATTATTCTTCAGAATAGCAACACTCTACTAACGCTAATCGATAATATTATAGAACTTTCGCGATTTCAGTCAGAGAATCAAACCCTCGTGAATGAAACATTTTATTTAAACGATCTTTTGAGAGAAACGCTGGATGAATGCAGCAAGCAACGTTCCTTAGTTGTTAATTGTATTAGTGAATATACCGAAAATGATAAGTTTCAGCTGCGCACCGATCGATTGAAGATTCGTAATACGATAAAAAATTTACTTTCTAACGATTTTACGTACACCGAGAAGGGTCATGTGAGGCTAGGGTACAAAATCTTAACAAAGGAATCTCTTTCATACGAGTTCAATCAAAATATTGACAGCGAGTCAAATCGTTTCGTTTTATTCTATGTTGAAGATACAGGTGTTGGAATTGCGGCCGAGAAATGCGAGGTAATCTTTGACCTTTTTACCAAAGGTGATGAACAAAGCCATAAAATATACGAGGGGCTAGGCTTGGGCTTAACCGTTTGTAAAATGTCAGTTGAAATGTTAGGTGGCAGCATGTGGCTTAAATCTTTCCCATCAAAGGGCTCTGTGTTTTACTTTTTTCTTCCTATTAATTAACCTAAGTTGCTAGTTATACTCAAAGCATTATAGTTGTTGAAAAGTTCTTTATCGTGTTGATATAAAGCCTTGTAAATATTAGCTTTTGAAAGAAATCCTTCAGATTTTGGATTTGC